>OGQX01000760.1_pt1 | contig 34249 bp, 25 predicted proteins | sample 1553291 | NCBI WGS metagenome assembly OGQX01 (sample SAMEA2580030, study PRJEB22360) | human gut metagenome | biome: human gut; feature: human-associated habitat; material: faeces | place: Denmark | collected 2008/2010
TACTTGATGTTTTATTAGTTCCACAAGAGTCTAATGTTTTACCAAAAGATGTATCTTTAAAAACGAAGTTGACAAAAAATATTGAATTAAATATTCCTATTGTTTCGGCTGCAATGGATACAGTTACTGAAGCAAACCTTGCAATTGCTTTGGCTCGTGAAGGCGGAATGGGCTTTATACATAAAAATATGTCAATTGAAGAACAAGCACATCAAGTAGATTTAGTTAAGAGAAGTGAAAGTGGGATGATTGCTAATCCGATTACACTTACTCCTCATTCAACTTTAAAAGATGCAGAAAATGTATTGTCATTGTATCATATTAGTGGACTTCCAGTTATTGATGAAGATGGTGTTTTAAAAGGAATCATTACAAATCGTGATTTAAAATATTTAGAGTTAGATGATACAAAAGTAGAAAAAGTAATGACAAAAGATAATCTTGTTACTGCAAAAGTGGGTACTTCTTTAGAAGAAGCAAAAAAAATTTTATGGCAGCATCGAATTGAAAAATTATTAATTGTTGATGATCAATTTCATCTCAAAGGGTTAATAACAAGTAAAGATATTGATAATGTTGTTAATTATCCTAATGCTTGTAAAGATGAGAAGGGACGCTTAAGAGTTGGTGCAGCAGTTGGAGTATCGGTAGATACTTTAAAAAGAGTTGATGCTTTAGTCAAGGCAGGTGTTGATGTAATTGTTGTTGATTCTGCACATGGTCATAGTGAGGGGATTATTAACACAGTTAAGGAGATTCGACAAAAATATCCTACTTTGGACTTGATTGCAGGAAATATTGTCACAAAAGAAGCGGCAATTGCTTTAATTGAGGCTGGCGCAAATACAGTTAAAGTTGGAATTGGTCCTGGTAGTATTTGTACAACAAGAGTGGTTGCTGGAGTTGGAGTACCACAGGTCACCGCAATTTTAGAAGTTGCTAAAATAGCTCATGAAAAAGGGGCTTATGTAATTGCTGATGGAGGTATTAAATTGAGTGGTGATATCGTCAAAGCGCTTGCAGCAGGTGGTGATGTAGTGATGCTTGGTTCGCTTCTTGCCGGATGTAAAGAATCTCCTGGTGAGGAAGTTATTTATCAAGGACGTCGTTTTAAAGTATATGTTGGAATGGGTTCACTCGCTGCTATGAAAAGAGGTTCCTCTGATCGTTATTTTCAGGGAAAAATAAAAGAAACTAAGAAATTAGTTCCAGAAGGAATTGAAGGGCGAGTAGCATATAAAGGAGAACTTGCCGATACGATTTATCAACTTTGTGGTGGTCTTCGTTCTGGTATGGGGTATTGTGGTTGTAACAATATTGAACAATTGCAAACAAAGGGAAAATTTATTAAAATTACTAATGCAGGGTTAAAAGAAAGTCATCCGCACGATGTTGAGATTACAACTGAGGCTCCTAATTATTCAAAATAGAAAGAGGAATTGGAATGAAAAATTATGATCAAATTTTAGTACTTGATTTCGGTAGTCAATATAATCAACTTATTGTTAGAAGAATAAGAGAGATGGGAGTTTATGCTACATTGGTTTCTCATGATATTAGTCTTGATGAAATAAAAAATATTTCAAATGTAAGAGGTATTATATTGAGTGGTGGTCCTCATTCTGTTTATGATAGCAACGCTTTTACTTGTGATCCAGAAATTTTTTCTTTAGGAATTCCTATTCTTGGAATTTGTTATGGTATGCAATTTATGGCAAAAACCTTTGGTGGTTTGATTACAAAATCGGAAATCTGTGAATATGGAAAAAGCGAAATGTTGATTCATGATGATAGCCCCTTATATAATCACTTGCCATTCAACCAAATAGTTTGGATGAGTCATGGTGATTATGTCAAAACTTTGCCTCAAGGATTTAAAAAGATTGCTAGTTCTAAAACGTGTGAATTGGCAAGCATTGCAAATGAGGATAAAAGATTGTATGCTGTTCAATTTCATCCAGAAGTAAGACATACAATGTATGGAAATCAAATTTTACATAATTTTGTTTTTAAGATTTGCAAAGCTTGTGCGAATTGGCAAATGGAAAATTTTGTTGAAGAACAAGTGATGAAAATTAAACAAGAAGTAAAAGAAAAAAAAGTATTGTGTGCCTTATCTGGTGGAGTAGATTCAGCTGTTGTGGCAACTTTAATTCATAAAGCGATTGGTGATCATTTAACTTGTATGTTTATTGATAATGGATTGTTAAGACAAAATGAAGCAGATGATGTTATGAAAGTTTTCCAAGAAAATTTTCACATGAATATTATAAAAATTGACGCAAATGAAAGATTCTTAAAAAAATTAAAAGGTATAACTCATCCAGAGGAAAAAAGAAAGATAATTGGTCATGAGTTTATTAGTGTTTTTGAAGAAGAAATAAATCAAATTGGTCAATTTGATTACCTTGCTCAAGGAACTCTTTATACAGATATTATAGAATCAGGGACGAAAACTGCTCAAACAATAAAATCTCATCATAATGTTGGGGGTCTTCCTAAAAATATGAATTTTAAATTAATTGAACCATTAAAAGTTCTTTTTAAAGATGAAGTAAGAAAATTAGGTTTGCAATTAGGTCTGCCTAAAAAAATTGTGAATAGACAACCATTTCCAGGACCAGGTCTTGGAATTAGAGTTCTTGGAGAGGTTACTTTTGAGAAATTAGAAATAGTTCGTCAAAGTGATTTAATTTTAAGAGAAGAAATCTTAAAAGCGAATTTAGAGGATGCTATTTGGCAATACTTTACTATTCTTCCTGATATTGCAAGTGTAGGAGTTATGGGCGATCAAAGAACATATGCTTATACTATTGCTATTAGAGCAGTAACATCTATTGATGGAATGACTGCTGATTGGGCTAAAATACCATATGATATTTTGGAAAAAATTTCAATGAGAATTGTCAATGAAGTACAAGATGTCAATAGAGTAGTCTATGATATTACATCAAAACCACCATCAACGATTGAATGGGAATGACCCACGGTATCCGAAAAAGCCTTGATTTATAAGGGTTTTTCGGCTCTCCAAAGGCTTCCTGCGGACAAATTGAGGACATGGCTCCTTTAGGGAGAATAATGTCAAAGCGTTATTACGCTCTCAAATCTAACTGTTTTTGGTTGGATTTGAGAGCGTTTTTTATTCTTTATCCACCCATTTCTCTCATGTCTCTGGCAAGCGCCAAAATAAAAAAATTCTCGTTGAGGACAAGTGAGGACACAAAAGACCGTTGATTTTTCTCCGGTAAATGTCCTAACAAGTGAAGGAGAAAAATTCCGTACACTTTCTTAGGAGGATTTTAATATGGCAGAAAGCTTGTTTATCAAAGTAGATGAAGTTGGAGAACTTCTCGGTATTTCTCGTGCTGAGGCTTACAGAATCATTAAGAAACTGAATAGCGAGCTTGCCGAAAAGGGCTATATCGTTATCAGCGGCAGAGTGAGTCGTCGATACCTTGAGGAGCAAATATATGGTATGAGAACCGAAAAAGAAAAAGGAGGCAACTAAATGGGTGCTTACAAAGACAAGAATGGAACATGGTATGCACAGTTCCGATTTACCAACTGGAAAGGCGAAGCAGATCGAAAAACCAAGCGTGGCTTTGCTACAAAGAAAGAAGCTCTTGAGTGGGAACGTGAATTTCTCACTCAGAGCGCAGGCAACTTGGAGATGACCTTTGAAGCGTTTTATGAATTGTATAAAAAGAATCTCCAGGACAGACTTAAAAAGAATACTTGGAAAATGAAAACGAGTGTGATCGAAAGCAAGATTCTTCCGTACTTCAAAAAGAAGCGTATGTGCGATATAAAACCGAGAGACATCGTTGCTTGGCAGAACATCATGCTTCAAACATGTGATGATAACGGTGAACCATATTCCCCGGTATATCTCAAAACAATACACAACCAGATCAGCGCTATTTTCAATCATGCGGTAAAGTTTTATGAGTTGGAAAGTAACCCTGCCGCAAAAGTCGGAAACATGGGCAAAGAAAAAACACACGAGATGCTTTTCTGGACGAAAGCTGAATATCTGCAGTTTGCAGAAGCCATCATGGATAAGCCTATTTCCTTTTACGCATTTGAGGTGCTGTATTGGTGTGGTCTGCGTTTAGGTGAGTTGCTGGCTCTTACACCTGCTGACTTCGATTTTGAAAAGAAGGTGCTTCACATCACAAAATCTTATCAGCGCATTGAATCGGAAGATATAATCACCGACCCCAAAACTCCTAAAAGCATCCGTAATATACAGATGCCGGACTTCCTTGTGGAAGAAATGAAAGACTATATTGATAGCTTGTATGAAGTCGATGATGATGCCAGAATTTTCCCGATTACGAAATCTTATCTTCATCACGAAATGCGTAGAGGTAGTGAGAAAGCCGGTGTTAAAAAAATCAGGATCCACGATCTCCGACACAGCCACGTTTCACTCTTAATTGATATGGGCTTTTCCGCTGTGGCAATCGCTAATCGAGTAGGACACGAAAGTATCGACATCACTTACCGATATGCCCATCTGTTCCCGACAACTCAGCACGCAATGGCTGACCAATTAAATATGGCGAGGTGTTAATTATGTCTGCAAGAAATCTTGATAAACACAACCGTTTCCGTTGTATCACCGTTGGCTTCCGTGTCTCTCCCGAAGAACACGAGCATATTAACAAGGCAGTTGCCATGTCGGGACTTTCCAAACAAGAATACTGCTACCGTCGTTGTCTCGGCAGAGATATTGTTGTACAGGGCAACCCCAAAGTGTATAAAGCTCTCAAAGATCAGCTTGCCGCTGTTCTTGATGAATTGAAGCGAATCGAAGCGGGACAATCCGTTGATGATGAACTGCTTGAAAACATCAATCTTATTACAAGAACGCTGCAGGGGTTAAATAACTAATGAATACGGCATAGCCGGTTTCCAGAAATGGAGACCGGCTTATTTTTTTTGCTTTTTTTCAAAATGCCTTGAAAAGACCGTTGATATTTGCCCTTCAAATGTCCTAACAAGTGAAGAAACAAATTTCCTTCCACGAAATCCTTCTTCATTTGTTCCTTGAAAACTGAATATACAGGTCGGCAGGTACGTTACTGTATGACGAGCCACACAGAAGGTACGCCAAGACTCCGTTCATCGGACGAGCGAAAACTCCAACTGTACATACCAAATTGCCATTGGTAAGGCGACGACATCATACATGGGACAATGATACTTCTCTACGGAGCTGGCGGAGAACCCGGCAGAGGTGTGAACCTATGAGTTCGGCAAGCAACCGAACGCCTACGATCTCCCTTCCCGAAAGGGTATGCACATTGGGGTGTTGAGAACAAATAAATGTGCTTTTTACATAATCGGACACATCCATTATGTACCTTTACAAAGACACCATATTCCGTAAGCAAGGAGGTATTATGAGTAAGAAAGAACCCTTGGAAGTGATTGAGCAAATCGAACTGACGAAGCTCCATCCATTTCCAGACCACCCTTTCGGTGTGCGAGACGATGACAGTATGCAGCAGACCGTAGAGAGCATCCGTGAATACGGTGTCCTTGTTCCTGCGATTGCCCGTCCCCGTGAAGATGGTGGTTATGAACTGATTGCAGGTCATAGGCGAAAACACGCTTGTGAGCTTGCAGGACTAAAGACTATGCCGGTCATTGTACGAGACATTGATCGCAACGTCGCTACCATTATTATGGTGGACAGCAATTTGCAGAGAGAAAACATCTTGCCGAGTGAACGAGCCAAGGCATACAAGATGAAACTGGATGCCATCAAACGGCAAGGCGCACGGCACGATCTAACTTCTGACCAAGTTGGACAGAAGTTCAGCGGAAAGACTTCACGGGAGCTGATTGCTGAAAACAGCCCCGATAGTGCAACGCAAATTCAGCGTTACATTCGGCTGAACGAGCTTCAGCCCGAACTGCAGAAAATGGTCGATGAGGGCAAAATCGGTATGACCCCTGCGGTCGAGATTTCCTATCTCAAACCCGATGAACAAAAACTCCTTATCGAGACCATCGACAGCGAACAGGCAACCCCGTCTCTTTCCCAAGCCCAACGGATGAAGCGTCTCTCCCAAGAGGGCAAGCTGAACGATGATGCCATGCTCGGCATTATGATGGAGCAGAAGAAACCAGAAACTTGGGATTTGAAGCTCCCGATGGACAAGATCAGAAAGTTCTTCCCACGTTCCTACACACCGCAGAGGATGGAAGAAACCATTATCAAGCTGCTTGAAATGTGGATGAAGAAACGCCAGAGAGACCAACAACGCTAAATACTTGGTATGAACCGAACAAGAACCTTTCTTGCTCGGTTTTTTCATGCCTGGATTACAGGAGGAATAATGGTAATCAGAAACTTTAAGTACACGGCAGAAGATGTGGATTGCCGGTATTGTACAGAGTTTCGCCATGGACGATGCCGAGCGCAGAAATGCCCTTGGCTGAAAGAACGCATTGAAGCAGGTGTACTCAGCTACAGAGAAGCGGTAAACGAAGCCTTTACCGATCCTTCTCCCCTGCAGACGAGAATTAAAATCGTACTCAGACATTATAAAAAGTCATTTTGGCGAGACAAAATCCACGCACAGAGATTTGACAGGATGCAGGCGATCCTCGGTTATTACCAAGAGCGCAACACAAACGCTTTTTACGCCGCCCTGTTCCTTTTAAGCTCCGATGAAGAACTGATTCGGAGAGTTGCAAACTGCTTCACGAAAAAGCAGATCGACTTCTCCAAGGCTGATTTGAGAAACCTTTCCCCGGAGCAATATGCCCTATACAAAATTGCAAAATGCCTTTATACGGATTCTGCAGAAGTAAGCATAGACGAGATCGCAGACCCCGAACTTGTAAATACGGAGTCCTTTCACTTGGTCATCAATGCCATACTGATTTACCGGTATGGTCTGTCGGCTCTTTATTTGAAAAGTGAGGATGGTGTGAATGGCTGTATGCAGAGTTGAAAAAACAAAAGACTACACCACCATGTCGAACTTTCATCTGCGAGACCCGAACCTATCCAACAAGGCACGAGGGCTTTTATCCACAATGCTTTCTCTCCCCGAAGATTGGGACTACACCACACGAGGACTTGCGAAGATCTGCAAGGACGGTGTTGATGGGATAACCGCACAACTCAAGGAGCTTGAACAGTACGGCTATCTCATTCGCCATAGGATACGGGACAGCAATGGCAGGATCGTCGATATGGAATACGTTATCTATGAGCGACCACATACGGCATCACCAGATACGGAAAAGCCGTATATGGTAAAACCGGATATGGGTTTACCACGTCTGGAAACTCCCGCACAAATAAATATAGATAAAAGAATTACTGATGAATCAAATACTGATTTATCAATTACTCATTCAATTCTTTCCGATGAGGCTCGTCCATCTGTGCTTGCAGCACTTGAAGCGAAGCGAAAAGAACCGGAATACAGAGACATGGATATGTACAGAGAAATTATCAAGGAAAATATCTGCTATGACTATCTGCGCTCTGACCTTCCGTATGACCACGACCGATTGGAGGAAATCTTGGAGCTGCTCGTAGAGACGGTATGCTCCACGAAGAAATATATCCGTGTTGCCGGTTCGGACTATCCTGCAGAGGTTGTTCGTTCAAGGCTCTTAAAACTGGATATGGAGCATATCAAGTTCGTGTTTGACTGTCTCAAAGAGAACACGACCAAAATACGCAACATCAAACAATATCTGTTGACCACTCTGTACAATGCCCCCATGACTATCGGCAGCTACTACTCGGCGTTGGTTCAGCATGATTTATACGGCGGCTCTCGTGATTAAACACGAGAGTATTTTTATGCCCAGGAAAGGAGGCTCAACTTGAAAATCTTTATCTACCATAGGGTGAGACCACCTTAGTGTCAGCCCTCATCAACCGCCTGCGCTCATTTCCAAAGGAAGGAGGTATGTCTATTGCAGGAAGAAGTTGAACAGCGAACAGTAACATTGGCAGTAAGCACTTCCAAAATGACAGCCAACGTGCTGAAATCGGCAATCTCAAAGTACCTTGCGTATCGAAAGGAAAAGAAACGTGAGGGTCCTGTTAAGCCCTGCGGGAAGCAGAGCGTGAAGCAACTCGTGGGGCAAGACCAAGGGGTAACAAACATTGAGATCACCGACAAGAATATCAAGGACTTTGAGCGAATTGCGAGGAAATATGGTGTTGACTTCGCTCTGAAAAAGGATAAGACCGGCGATATTCCCAAATACCTTGTTTTCTTCAAAGCTCGTGATGCCGATGCTCTGACAGCGGCGTTCAAAGAGTACACGGCGAAAACCGACCGCAAGAAGGAACGCCCCTCCGTACTCAAAAAACTACGAAAGTTCAAGGAAGTGGCAGCGGACATCGACACGCCGAAGGTTCGCAAGAAGGAGCTGGATGCACGATGAAGAACGTGAACTATAAAAAGCTCATTCTGCCCAATATCCCGTATGTGTTCATAGGTCTGCTCGCCACAAAGCTCGGACAGGCTGCTCGTCTCTCTCCGGGCGTTGATTTTTCCTCCAAGGCTATGAACATCATGCAAGGCATTTCGATGGCGTTTGAGAACATCATGCCGAGCTTCCACCCGATTGATCTGCTTGTTGGTATTGCCGTAGGAGTTATCATCCGACTTGTGGTGTATTTCAAAGGCAAGAACGCCAAGAAGTACCGCAAGAATATCGAGTACGGTTCTGCTCGTTGGGGTACACGAGAGGACATTGCTCCCTTTATGGACCCCGTGTTTGAAAACAACGTCATCCTCACGCAGACGGAAAGCCTTATGATGTCGAATCGACCTAAAGAAGCCAAGAACGCACGAAACAAGAACGTGCTTGTAATCGGCGGTTCGGGTTCCGGTAAGACGAGGTTCTTCCTTAAACCCAATCTTATGCAGATGCACAGCTCCTACGTCGTAACCGACCCAAAAGGAAGCGTTGTGTGCGAGGTTGGCAAGCTGCTTGAACGCAACAACTACAAAATCAAAATCTTCAACACGATCAACTTCAAGAAGTCCATGCACTATAACCCCTTCGCCTACATTCACAGCGAAAAGGACATTTTGAAGTTGGTAACGACCCTCATCACCAACACGAAAGGAGACGGTAAATCCGGTGATGAGTTCTGGACGAAAGCGGAAACGCTTCTGTACTGTGCCTTGATCGGCTACATCCACTATGAAGCACCGCCAGAAGAACAGAACTTCACGACCCTGCTTGAGTTCATCAACGCTATGGAAGTCCGTGAGGATGACGAGGAGTACAAAAACCCCGTTGACCGTATGTTTGAGGAACTGGAAGCAAGAGAGCCGAACCACTTCGCCGTCCGTCAGTACAAGAAATACTCATTGGCGGCGGGTAAAACGGCAAAGTCGATCTTGGTGTCCTGTGGTGCTCGTCTGGCTCCCTTCGATATTGCGGAGCTTCGTGAGATCACCATGTATGACGAACTGGAGCTTGATACTCTCGGAGATAAAATCTTCGTCAATCCGAATAACAAAAAGGATACGAGGTTCTACAAGACGGCTCTGTTCCTCATTATGAGCGATACCGATGCGACCTTTAACTTCCTCATTTCCATGATCTACACGCAGCTTTTCAATCTGCTTTGCGAAAAAGCGGATGATGTGTACGGTGGCAGATTACCCGTCCATGTACGTTGCCTTATCGACGAGGCGGCGAATATCGGTCAGATTCCAAACCTTGAAAAGCTCGTGGCAACCATCCGAAGCCGTGAAATCTCTGCCTGCCTTGTCCTGCAGGCACAATCACAGTTAAAGGCTTTGTACAAGGACAATGCCGACACGATCATCGGTAATATGGATAGTCGTATCTTCCTGGGCGGTTCTGAACCGACCACGCTGAAAGAACTGAATCAGTCTCTCGGCAAGGAAACGATTGATACCTTTAATACCGGTGAGAGCCGTGGCAGAGAGGTTTCCCACTCTCTCAATTATCAGAAGCTCGGCAAAGACCTTGCAACGATAGACGAGCTTGCCGTTCTCGACGGTGGCAAGTGTATCCTGCAGCTTCGTGGTGTACGTCCGTTCATGTCGAACAAGTTTGATATAACCAAGCACCCGAACTACAAGTATCTGTCCGACGCTGATCCCCGAAACAACTTCGATATTGAGAAGTACCTTTCCACCCAGCTCAAAACCAAACCGGATGAAGTTTACCAAGTCTTTGAGGTGGACGCATCCGACGTGTCAGAGACCGCTTAACGGCGGTTTTTATTATAGATCAAGACAGAATGACCACTTTCAAAAACTAAATCAAACTATAATTTTTGAAAGGAGTGCTGAACGACAAAATCTGTGGTCTGTGCATTTGCATTCTTTGCGTTCGGCTACGTTTAATCTATGGCATTTTTTGAATCTGCAGTTGGTGTTCTCCAGACCCTCGTTATTGCTCTTGGTGCCGGTCTCGGCATTTGGGGTGTAATCAACCTGCTCGAAGGCTACGGCAACGATAACCCCGGTGCGAAGTCCCAGGGTATGAAGCAGCTCACGGCGGCGTTGCCCTCATCGGCATCACCCTCGTGCCCCTGCTCTCCGGTCTCTTTACTGTTTAATCGTCCCGATTGACAGACAACAACAACTCAATAACTCACACAGGGTTGGAGCATAGCATCCAGCCCTAATTTCATTTTCAAGGAGGAAATTCTATGGCATTTTTTGAATCCGCAATCGGTGTTCTGCAGACCCTCGTTATCGCACTCGGTGCCGGTCTTGGCATTTGGGGTGTAATCAACCTGCTCGAAGGCTACGGCAACGACAACCCCGGTGCGAAGTCCCAGGGTATGAAGCAGCTCATGGCGGGCGGCGGTGTCGCTCTCATCGGTATCACCCTCGTACCTCTGCTCTCCGGTTTGTTCACCGTCTGATCGTTCCGATTGAGACACAGGCAAACTAACACTCTTGGCTCCCACTCGGTAGTACGGGTGGGAGCCGGAAAGGAGGGATTCACCGCCTATGGGCAAAATTCTTGATTCGATTGCTGAATGGCTGAAAGAGGTATTAGTTGGCGGCATCGTCAGTAATCTCTCCGGTATGTTCGACAGCGTGAATCAACAGGTCGGTGATATTGCAGGTCAAGTCGGCGCAACTCCCCAAGGGTGGAACGCCACGATCTACAACATGATACACACTCTCTCGGATAATGTCATTATCCCAATAGCCGGTGTGATACTTGCGTTTGTTATGACGATGGAGCTAATCCAGATGGTCGCAGACAAAAACAATATGCACGGCGATGTGGACACATGGATGTTCTTCAAGTGGATGTTCAAAACGGCGTGTGCCGTTATCATCGTAACCAACACTTGGAACATCGTCATGGGCGTATTCGATGTGGGTCAAAGCGTCGTGAATAGTGCTGCAGGCATCATCAATGCCGATACTTCCATTGACATCAACTCGATTGTCGTTGACTTGGAAGATAGGCTTATGGATATGGACATCGGACCCCTCTTTGGTCTGTGGTTCCAGAGTCTATTTGTCGGTATCTGCACTTGGGCACTCACAATCTGCATTTTCATCATCACCTACGGGCGTATGATTGAAATTTATCTCGTTACCTCGGTAGCTCCGATCCCGATGGCAACGATGGTAAGCAAGGAAGGCGGCAACATGGGACAGAACTACCTGCGCTCCCTTTTTGCGTTAGCGTTCCAAGCATTTCTCATTATCGTCTGTGTGGCGATCTATGCGGCTCTCGTTCAGAACATCGCCGTCGATACAGACATCAGCTCTGCTATCTGGACTTGTATGGGCTACACGGTTCTGCTGTGCTTCACCCTTTTCAAGACAGGTTCTATGGCAAAATCCATCTTTAATGCCTCGTAAAAAATAAGACCGATAAATTCTGCTGAAGCCGGTTTTTACACCATGTTTCGCAAGAAAGTATCGGTCTAATTCTGAGCTACTTTAGTCCTAAGATTTTTAACTTTTCATCTTCGGTAAGGGAGTCCCATTTCCTTACCGGCTGCTTGCCTAACATCTTTGAGATCGCTTCTGCCGCCATTTCAGGATCGGTTTCCGCATAGATTTCAGTTGTGGAAATATCCTCATGTCCAAGAAGTTTTGCTATCTCTGGGAGAGAAACCCCAAGCCTGTATAGCTGCGCTCCATAGGAATGTCGGAGAAGATGCGGATGAATGGAAGGCAGCTTTGGATTGGAACTGCGGGCGGCATCTCCATACTTTTTCAGGATGCGCTGCACGTTGTCCTCGGACATCATTTCATTGCTGCCCCTCGCAGTTGGATAGAACAGGTAACTCTCCGGGTCTCCTTTGGGATGGTAAAGGCGGCAGTAATACTTATAGTTTTCGAGAAAAGAATCCTCCGGAATGGGAACGATACGCGGCTTGTTCCCTTTGCCGGTAATTCGGATGTATGGATACTTTTCATTTATAATGACGTCCTTTAACTGGACGGAACGTATTTCAGCAAGCCGCGCCCCGGTTGAGAAAAGGAACAGGATAATGAAGCGATCCCGTATTCCTATCTTTGTCTGGGGCGGTTGCGCGAGGATCAGTTCAACATCTGCCTTATCCAGCCAGTTATGGCGTTTCGGATACGTTTTCTTGTGCTTCACGGCAGAAATGCTGATTTGCAGGGGTACAAGCTCCATATCACGGGTAGCGGCATATTTCAGGTATGCCTTTATCCCGGACAGCCGGACATTCCGTGTGCCAACACTGTTGCTGTCGGCAACGCTGCTTAAAAATTCGCGGATAATCTCTTCCGTGACAAAATCGGTCGTGATCTGGTCAACGGTTTTTGAGTAGGTCTCATAGAGATAGATGCGGAAAGCGTTCAGCGACTGGCAGTAAGTCTCGATTGTCCGTTCGCTATGAAGTTCAGAGCGCAAGTGATTGAAAAAGTCCTTTGTGTAGATGAAAAACATCTTATTCTGTTTTTGTTTATTCTTCCGCATAGACCACACCGATTCCTTTCTCAAGGGCATTCAGCTTCTCCCGGTACACCGGGAAAAGCTGGGATGCGATATGCAGATAGTACAGCGTATAGCGGATGTGCTTGTGCCCCATGTACCTGCAAAGATACTGAATCCAGTTGTAGAAATCTTCTCCTGCGTCAGCACATTTTTTAATGTTTTGAACAGCAAAGAGATGCCGGAGGCCATGCGTTGTAAACCTCTTTCCGGGCAGATCCAATAAGCCCGCCTTTTTGAGTATAGCTTGAAAAATTTTGCTGACATCGGCGCTTGTCATGTGTTCCCGTTCCTGATTCGGCTTGAAAAAATAGGTACGGTCGGGAAACTGTTTCTGGTAGTACCGGTCAAAGCGGCAGCATAAGTCCAGAAGGTCATCCGATAAGGGAAGCTCCCTGTCTTTCATGCCCTTCGATTGATAGATACAGATCGTCCCTTTTGGAAAGTCAATATCCGACACCTTCAGGTTGCACGCTTCACTGCTGCGGAGGCCACAGCAGTAAACCAGTCGGAAGAATACCGGGAACATCGTATCTTTATACGGATACGTCTCTGTCGGGATCAGTTTTGTGTCAACAGTTTCAAAAAACAACGCAAGCTGTTCATCCGTGAACAGATGGGGTTCCTCGGCCTTTGGCCTCTTAATCCGGTAATTCGGGACATAGGCATTGAAGCCGAGTGACTGCTGGTATTCCCCGATATGCTTCATTGTCAATACCCGCCGCGCCATGTGGTGCCGGGATGGAGAATCGGGGTTATGAATCCATGTTTCAGCAATCTCTTTTGTAAGCAGGGCAGCTTCTGGATACTCTCTGGCGCAGAAAGCATCAAAGTCGTCAAGGAAAAAACCAATAAACTTTAACTGCAAGCCGGAACGATGCCGGATAATGAGCATTTCTTCAATGACTGGACCAAATTTACTTGCGTACATCAGTATTCCTCCCTTCGGCAGGGTATCTGGGAGATGTCCAGTGCACACCGCTTCATTCTTGCTTCGTCCGTTGAGAGATACACACGGACAGAGTTTTTGTCGATATGCCCTAACATTTCGGAAATGAGCGGTAACGGTGTTCCTGACTGCAAGAGCCGTGATGCAAAAGTACGGCGGTAAATGTGGAGACCATCGTGCGGGAGATTTTCATAAGACTCCGTTCCCTGCGTGCGGTATTTCATCCTGTAATGCCTGCGGGCCAGCTTTTTTATCGGGCCTACGGACGTAACAAAAATATACTCCTGCTCACAGTCCCGGCGCTCATTCAGAATGTAGTCAATAATGGCGTTTTGGGTGGCGCTGTCTATGGGGATTTCAAGGTCAACTCCCGTCTTTTTCTGGCGGATGTGGATGGTCTCTTTTTCCCAGTCGATGTCGCAGAACCTTAACGCCCGGATGTCGCAGCTTCGGAGGCCGGTGTGCAGCGCTAACAGAAGAATCGCCTGATCCCTCTTGTTGACAAGACTGCCCGGTTCATCTTCCATAAGGTCTGCTTCTATTTTTTCGTCAATCGTAGTGATGATTTTATCTCTGAACTGGCGAATTTTCGGCAGCGCATAAGGAAGGGTCTCACAAGCTGTGTAACCGGCATCCGCCGCAAACCGCAGGAACTTTTTCAGAACGCACAGTTCTGTCTGGAACCCTTTTAGATTTCGGTTCTTGAAGCGATCCGTCTGGAAGTAGTCCAGAATGTTTTGGTTGCTTACATCAGAAAACTTTGTTACCCCAACGCTTTCCAGATAAAGAAGCAGTCTGCGGGTAATGGAGCTGTACGACTTTACGGTATTTGTATATTTACCTTCCACTTTCATTACTTCTTGAAATTCGACAAGAATATTTCTGTATTCATCTGTTTCAGGAAGTTCAAGGGTAAAGCTCAAATAATGATGCCACTCCGTCAGTGTTCCGGCCTGCTGTTCTGCCAGCAGATGGACAAATCTGTGCAGTGCTATCCAGTCAACATAAGACGCACTAAGCACAGAAGCCGGATCGTGTTCCAGAGAATTAACCCATTCAAGGCAATGTGTTAATTCAAACGGCTGATCCAGAGTTTTTAAGTGTTCTACTAGCATTTCGGTAAAGCGCTTGTAACGGTCAAGAACGACATGGGACGTTGTACCTAACCGCATAATTGTAGCTTTGGTTTCGTCAACGAGATGACGGAACCCTTGTTCATCAAATTTCATAGGAACTCCTTTCTGTGGTTGGTGACTTGCTATCACCTACACTATATCAGAAAGGATAAAGTAGCTTAGAATTAGACCGATACTTTTTATTTAATATGGCGATTTTACAGGCTTTATCACATATTTATCGGCATAACTAATTACCCGGCATTAAATACATTGAACAAAATCGCTGCGCGATGGCCTGCCAAGGTTACGCATAGCGATTTTTCTTTTTCATAAAAAAGCAGTAGTAAATGAGTCCTGAATAAGGTATTGTTAACTCACCACAAACCAACAAACCTTATAGATATAGGAAACATCACTACTGCTATGGACAAAATCATACCATGTATCCGCTCTGTAGGCAAGCGGTTTTATAATGCCCGTGCACCTCCATAAATGACAGGAATTTATCGGTTACTAAAATCTAACATTATGGAGGGCGTTTTCATGAACGAAAAATATCTTCTCAGGCTGCAGGATGACCTGCGGCTCAAAAACTTTACCCAGAACACATGCAATGATTATTACCGTTTTACAAAGCGGTTCCTGGAATTCACCGGCAAAGAAGCTATGTCCATCACCTACGCCGATATACGGAAGTTCATCTTCCATATGAAGGATAATGAATTAAAAAAAGCTTCCACCATCAACGTTTATACAGCAGCGATCCGGTTCTTTTTTGAATATACCCTGGGTTATGTATGGGATTCGAAAAAGATACCAAAGATGAAACGTGACCGCCAGCTTCCCGTGATTCTTACGCGGGAACAGGTCAACCTGCTGATCGATTCCATGGATAATTATAAACACAAGGCAATCACCTCCACGATGTATTCTTCGGGGCTGAGGGTAAGCGAGGTCTGCCATCTGCGCTATGAGGATATCCGCAGGTCACAGAAGATGATCCACGTGCCGCTGTCAAAGAACAGGCAGGACCGTTATACCATACTCAGCGACCGCAACCTGGAGATCCTCACGGAGTACTGGTACCGGTATGACCGCCCAAAGGGATGGCTGTTTCCCAGCACCGTAAGGGATGCCCCGCTGACACCGGATGCCGTGGAACTGTTCGTCAGGGACCATGCCCGGAAGCTGGGTCTGCCGGAAGGGGTGACTCCGCATACCCTTCGGCACTGCTTCGCCTGCCATTCCCTTGAAGATGGGATCAGCCACACGTTCATCCAGCAGCTTCTGGGGCACCGCAGCCCGAATTCCACCGATGTGTACCTGCAGATGACATCGAAGGCCCTCATGGGGATCAGAAGCCCGTTTGACACGTTTGAAAAAGGCGGAATGGAGGCCTGCGGCCATGGCAGATAAACCGACTGTTCAGGATGTCCTGCGGCAGTTCTACCCCGGATACCTGGAGAAATATACCCCCAATGCCGGGCAGGCAAAGGCGGCAGTCCACATCCTGAACTGCAGGACAGGGGCATACGGGGTGAACGTTTCCAGATGCGGCCAGTGCGGCCATATCCAGATACATAACAACTCCTGCCGTGACAGATCCTGCCCTATGTGCCAGGCTCTCTCGAATGAGCTGTGGGTCGATGCACAGAATGAACATGTATTGGACATTGATTATTATCATCTGGTATTTACCTGCCCAAGCGAGTTGAACGCCCTGATCTACTGTAACCAGAAAGAACTGTATTCCCTGTTCTTCCATGCCGTGGCAGAAACTGTCATGGAGCTTTCCGGGGATCCGGCGCATATGGGCGGCACCCCCGGCTTCATCAGCATCATGCACACATGGGGCTCAAACCTGTCCTACCATCCCCATATCCATGTGCTCTGTACAGGCGGCGGGCTTGACGCGGACCGGAACTGGCACCAGAAAAAGGGCGGCTTCTTCCTGCCCGGAAAGGCAATGGCGGCACTTTTTAAGGGTAAGTTCCTGTCCGGGCTGAAGGCACTGCATGAGGCGGGGAATCTTAGTTATGAGGGAGCAGCCGCCAAATACCGTAACCAGTATGAATACCAGGAACTGCTGGATATCTGCTATGGGAAAAACTGGGTCACGGATATCAGGGAGTCTTTTGCCGGAGCGGAAACCGTGATGCATTACCTTGGGCGTTACACACACCGGATAGCGGTCAGCAACAGCCGCATCCTGCGCATGGACGAAAACACTGTAACCATAAAGGTAAAGGATTACAAAAGCGGCGGCCAGTGGAAAGAGCTGACCCTGGATGGCGTTGAGTTCGTCCGCCGTTTTCTGATGCATGTCCCTCCGAAAGGGTTTGTCCGGATACGGCATTATGGGATCTTAAGCAACCAGAACAAGCGCAAGCTGATCCCCATATGCAGGAACCTGATCGGCTGCCGTGAGTTTCTGAGACGGTTCAGGAAAGATGACAAGGCGCAGGCAATCAGAATACTTTACAAGAAGGATGTCACTGTATGTCCATGCTGCGGCGGGGCCATGTCCTATGAAGTATGTACTGAATGGACCCCAAAAAGAAGCAGCGCCTGATCCCAAAGCAACCGGATATGGGACATAAGATTTGGGGGTAAGGGGGAAGTATGCCTTAAACCAGTGATATCCTCTTGAGTTCCTGTCGAAAAGCATCCAGCAGAGCTGTCAGACAGGTGAAAGCCGGAGCATTGAATCCCCATACCGGACGCGACTTTGTTCAATTCGGAAAAACCGAAAGTGTGCTGAATAAGGGGGCAGAAAAGATTGCCCTCTTATTCAACCCTCCTCCGGTTCTTTCCTTAGAAATTAGACCGACATCGGTCTAACATTTTCTCGGCACATTAAAGACGGAGGTGATTCACTATGGCTTATGTGCCCGTACCCAAAGATTTAAGTACAGTTAAAACGAAGGTAATGTTCAACCTCACGAAGCGACAGCTCATTTGCTTCGGCTCCGGTGCGGCTGTAGCTGTCCCTCTGTTTTTTCTGTGTAAGACCTTTATGAACACAACCGTGGCAGCAATCCTTATGATACTCACGCTGTTACCGTTCATGCTCATGGCAATGTACGAAAAGAACGGACAGCCCCTTGAAAAGATTGTCCGCAACATCGTACAGGTCAGCTTCCTTCGCCCGAAACAGAGACCGTATCGGACGAACAACTTCTATGCGGTTTTAGAGCGACAGGAAAATCTCGACAAGGAGGTATATCGTATTGTCCGAAAAACGAAAGCTCACGAGGGCGGAAAAGAAGCAGATCGAAGCCGCCATCGCAAGAGCAAAAAATAAAGATAATAAAAAGAAGTCGGCACAGGACAGCATCCCATTTGAGCGAATGTTCCCCGATGGGGTGTGCCGTGTGAAACCCGGCTACTTCACCAAGACCATCCAGTTCCAGGACATCAACTATCAGCTCAATCAGAACGAGGATAAAACAGCAATCTTTGAGGGCTGGTGTGATTTTCTTAATTACTTTGACAGCTCGGTTAAGTTCCAGTTGTCGTTTATGAATATGGCGGCAAACAAGGACACCTATGGTCAGAGCATCGTCATTCCCTCGCAGAACGATGACTTCGATAACATCCGTGAGGAATACACGGAAATGCTTCGCAGTCAGCTTGCCCGTGGCAATAACGGTCTTATCAAGACCAAGTATCTGACCTTCGGTATCGAAGCTGCCAACGTCAAAGAAGCAAAACCTCGTCTCGACCGTATTGAGACCGATCTGCTCAATAACTTTAAGAAGCTCGGTGTAGCGGCTGAACCATTGAACGGTAAACAGCGCTTGTCTCTCATGCACAGTATGTTCCACATCGACGAGCATACCGATTTCAACTTTGAGTGGGAATGGCTTGCTCCAAGCGGTCTTTCCGTAAAGGACTTTATCGCTCCAAGCTCCTTTGAGTTCCGCAACGGCAAGGAGTTTGGCGTAGGCAAAAAGCTCGGTGCGGTATCGTTTTTGCAGATTCTCGCTCCCGAACTCAACGACCGTATGCTCGCTGACTTCCTCGATATGGAATCCAGTTTGATCGTTACAATGCACATTCAGTCTGTTGACCAGACAAAGGCAATCAAGACGGTCAAGCGCAAGATCACCGATCTGCAGAAGATGACCATTGAGGAACAGAAAAAGGCGGTTCGCTCCGGTTATGATATGGACATCATTCCGTCCGACCTTGCAACCTACGGCAACGAAGCGAAGAAAATCCTGCAGGATCTTCAGAGCCGAAATGAGCGTATGTTCCTTATGACGTTCCTCGTGCTCAATACCGCAAACAACAAGCAGCAGCTTGGCAACAACATCTTCCAGGCATCCAGTATCGCACAGAAGTATAACTGTCAGCTCACAAGGCTCGACTTCCAACAGGAAGAAGGACTTATGAGCAGCTTGCCCTTGGGTCTCAATCAGATCGAAATTCAGCGAGGCTTGACCACATCAAGCGTCGCTATTTTTGTGCCATTTACGACCCAAGAGCTGTTCCAGAACGGCGAAGAAGCTCTGTACTGCGGTATCAACGCCCTTTCCAATAACCTTATCATGGTTGACCGAAAGAAGCTGAAAAATCCCAACGGCTTGATTTTGGGTACGCCCGGTTCGGGTAAGTCCTTTAGTGCCAAGCGTGAGATCGCAAACGTATTCCTCGTAACCGACGATGATATTATCATCTGCGACCCCGAAGCAGAATACGGTCCCCTCGTAGAGCGACTTCACGGACAGGTCATTCGCATTTCTCCGACCTCTCCGCACTTCATCAATCCGATGGACTTGAACCTCAACTACAGCGACGAGGAAAATCCGCTGTCGCTGAAATCCGACTTCATTCTGTCTCTCTGCGAGCTGATCGTCGGCGGCAAAGAGGGCTTGCAGCCCGTTGAAAAAACGGTTATCGACCGTTGTGTGCGTTTGGTATATCGGGACTACTTGGCAGACCCCAAGCCCGAAAATATGCCTATCCTTGAAGATCTGTACAACGCTTTGCTGAAGCAGGACGAAAAGGAAGCTCACTATATCGCAACGGCGCTTGAAATCTATGTTACCGGCTCACTCAACGTGTTCAACCACCGCACCAACGTGGATATTCACAGCCGCATCGTGTCCTACGACATTAAAGAGCTGGGCAAACAGCTCAAAAAGATCGGTATGCTGATCGTCCAAGACCAGGTGTGGAACAGAGTTACGGTCAACAGAGAGGCAAGAAAGTCCACCAGATACTATATCGACGAAATGCACCTGCTTTTGAAGGAGGAGCAGACGGCGGCATACTCGGTAGAAATCTGGAAGCGTTTCAGAAAATGGGGCGGTATTCCGACCGGCATCACGCAGAACGTGAAAGACCTGCTTTCCTCTCGTGAGGTCGAAAACATCTTTGAGAACTCCGACTATATCTATATGCTCAACCAAGCATCTGGCGACCGTCAGATTCTCGCAAAGCATTTGAATATCTCTCCCCATCAGCTCTCGTATGTAACTCATAGCGGCGAAGGCGAAGGGCTGCTTTTTTATGGCTCTGTCATTCTGCCGTTCGTTGACCGTTTCCCCAAGGACACCGAACTGTACCGCATAATGACAACCAAACCGCAGGAACAGGAAGCCAAAGAATAAAACACAAGATGGAGGTTTTTACGACCATGAATAACAAAGTATATCTGATCCACGAGGACGATTATATCAAGCACATCGAGGAAAAGGCGGCTCTGTATTCCATGCTGAAGCAGATCGCCTGCAAGGTGGCGAAGCTGCCGTCCAACCGTGGCAACAAAAATCTGTCTGTCCTCACCAAGAAAGCGGAGACCATCGCAGATAAGATGTTCCGATTCTGGGGCATCCCCGCAAGCTACCTCTACACCGGCGACTCCGACAAGCTGGCTATTCTGATGGAAAATGAGCTGATCGAACCGGAAGAAGCAGGCTACTTCTTCTGCGACGATGAGTGTTGCTGCGGCAACTGCGAGTGCTGCTGTGAAGCTGAGGACTACGACGATGACGAGGAAATCGACGAGGATGAGGACTTTGCTGAAATGATGGCGGCTCTTTCCTCTGTCGTTCACAACATCTTCGGAGATAACGTATCGGTTCACATCGTCGTGGAGTAACCCACGCTTATCAATTCACGGGAGGTGATGCCTTATGAGTAAGCGTTCGCCACGGCTACAGTTTACCGATGAAGAACGAGCCGCCCCCGAACTGAAAAAAGCCATTCAGAAAGCGGATAAAAAGGCGGACAAACTTGATAAAGCCGAGGCAAAAATCCCGAAGAAAACCGTCAAACGCAAAGAGCGTGTCGTAGATGCCGAGGGCAAGGTAACAACACGCTTGTACTTTGAGGAAGTGGATAAAAAGAAGCCTCCGTCAAAGCTCACCCATGCGGCGACGGCGGCTCCGATCAATTCCGCTTTGGCTACAGCTCACAGAGAAATCCGACAATCCGAGGAGGATAACGTCGGCGTAGAAAGTGCTCACAGGATAGAGGAAGCTGCCGAGGGTGGTGTGCGGATGGTTGACTCCGCACATCGCTCTCACAAGCTCAAACCCTATCGCAACGCAGCTCACGCAGAAGCGGCGGCAGATAAAGCCAATCTCAAAGCCTTGAATAAGCAAGCCCAGCGTAACAATCCGCAGTTTTCCAGTAACCCTTATTCCCGATGGCAACAGAAGCGAGCCATCAAAAAGGAATATATGGCGACTAAAGCAGGCAAAACCGGAAAGAACACCGCAAAGGCAACGCAGAAAACGGCGAAAACGGCAAAGAAAGCCGCCGAAAATACGAAGAAGTCAGCAAGTTTCTTGGCAAAGCACTGGAAAGGTGCTCTGATTGCTCTTGCCATTCTTCTTATCGTGGCGTTTCTGCTCAGCGTTGTATCTTCCTGCTCCGTCATGGTACAGAGTGGCGTTTCCGCTTTTGGCGGTTCTTCCTATTCCGTGGAAGATGACCACATGAAGGATGCCGAGGCTCAGTATTGTGCCATGGAAGCGGAGCTGCAGGAGTACCTCGACACCTACGAAAGCACTCACTACTATGACGAGTATCACTACGATTTAGACGAGATCGAACACGACCCCTACGTTCTGCTCTCGGCAATATCGGCTCTCCATGGTGGCGAGTGGACGATTGACGAAATCGGCGGCACACTTCAAATGCTGTTCGACAAGCAGTATATCCTTACCGAGACCGTTGAGACAGAGACCCGATACCGCACCGAAACCCGTATAGGAACCACCACCTACACAGATCCCGAAACGGGTGAGACCATAACCGAGACCTACGAGTACGAGGTTCAAGTTCCTTACACCTACTATATCTGTACGGTGGAGCTTGAAAACTTCAATCTCTCTCATGTACCCGTGTACATTATGAGCGAAGAACAGCTCTCCATGTATGCAACGTATATGAGTACGCTCGGCAATCGCCCCGATCTGTATCCCGATTCCTTTTACGTTGATGCCTACGTCAACACCGAGTATGAGGAATATGAAATCCCTGCAAGTGCTCTTTCTGACCCGCAGTTCGCCGCTATGATGGAGGAAGCGGAAAAATATCTCGGCTATCCTTACGTTTGGGGCGGTTCAAACCCGAACACATCCTTTGATTGCTCCGGTTTTGTCTCTTGGGTAGTCAATAACTGCGGCGTAGGTTGGAACCTCGGCAGACTTGGTGCTGACAGCCTCCGTCATACCTGCTCTAACGTCTCACCGGCAAACGCAAAGCCCGGTGATCTGATCTTCTTTGAGGGCACTTATGACACAACGGGAGCTTCTCACGTCGGCATTTACCTTGGCAACAACATGATGATTCATTGTGGCGACCCCATTCAGTACGCTGACATCACATCAAGCTACTGGCAACAGCACTTCCTGTCGTTTGGGCGTTTGCCGCAGCCGTAAAGGAGGATTTATGAACCCCAAAGTTGTAAAGCTCCGTGAGGAGCGTGAGAAAAACGTAGAGAAGATCGCTTCTCTGCAGGCAAGAAACAAAAAGATTGATGCGGATATTACCAAGATCGAGAACTCCGACATCCTTGGCATGGTGCATGAGTTTGGTTTGTCTCCCGACGCTCTGTATGAGCTGATTCTGGCGGCAAAGAAGAACCCTCTGCCCGTGTCTAACCCTATTTCCAATGAAACGGAGGAAGAAAATAGTGAGAACTAAACTGAAAACGATTCTTTGCTTGATGCTCGCCATGGTTTGTGTGGCGAGCTTTTCTATTACGGCTTTCGCTTCGGAGGGCGGCGAGGTAACGACCGCCCCAGACGTTGAGACCACCACAGACACCACCACGGAGACCGAAACTCCCGTTACGGATGAACCCGTGGAGGACATTGAAATCCCGTTCAATTACACCATCGACAATGACGGAAACCTCATCATCACAATCGACGGCGTAGCCGATCCTGCAGAAATCACGACCATCGGAACGGTCGTAACAAACGGCGGTCGCTTAAATCTTCGTACCGGCGCAGGCTTGGACTTTGAAATCATCGACCAGCTCCGTCCCGGCGAGGAAGTAACGGTCATCGGCTCTGAAGGAGATTGGTATGAGGTCATCGTACCCGAAAAGAAAGGCTACGTTCACGGCGACTATCTGGAGCTGATCGAAAAAGCCGAGCAAAACAGCGAGCTTGACCTTGCCATGTTGATTCACCTTATGGGGATGATGTTCGACGGCACCGAGGGCTTTGACAACATTTTTGCAGGTATCTTTGAGGGCTTCTTCGGTGCTGAAACAGACACCACCGAGGACGGTAAATCTCCCTTTGCCTTTACCCCCGACGGCAATCTGACCTTGATCGACGACTTCCTGCAGATCGAAGTTCCCGGCGACGAGGAAACCGAACAGGTTGAAAAGCAGTTCATTACAGTTCAGTCCAAGAACGGCAACACCTTTTATATCGTTATCGACCGCAACGGCGAGACCGAGAACGTGTATTTCTTGAACCTCGTGGATGAAGCCGACCTTATGGCGCTGATGGAGAGCGAGGAAGGCGAAACCGCTGTTCCAACCTGTTCCTGTACCGATAAATGCGTTGTCGGTGCAATCAACACAAACTGCGAAATCTGCCGTACTAACATGAGCGAGTGTACCGGCAAAGAACCCGTTGTTGAACCCGAACCCGAACAGCCCACTGAGCCTGTAGAGGAACCGGACGAAAAGAAGTCTGCCAACTTCCTGCCTCTCATTATCGTTTTGATTGCAGGTGCAGGCGGATTCGCCGTTTACTGGTTCAAGTTCAGAAAGCCTAAAGCCAAGACCTCTGGTAACACCGACCTTGACGATTACGACTTTGGAGAGGATGACGAGGGCTACGACGAAGAAACCGAGCTTGACGATGCTGATGTAATGGCAGAGGCAGAAAGTGAGGACGAGGACGCTTAATGAGATTTTTTGATAGCTGCGTTCAGCGTGTTACGTTGGCAGATGTCGCAGAGGACATCGCCAGCGACCTCGCTTTTGAGAAACATCTAAAGAAGCTCCATGAGGAGCGTGAGCGAGCGAAAGCGTTCGCCGCAAAGAAAGACAAGGAGAAAAACGCCAATGAAACGACTTGTAATTGCTGAAAAACCCTCCGTGGGAATATCTATCGCCTCTGTTCTCGGTGCAAAAGACCGTAAGGACGGCTACATCGAAGGGCGTGATTATATCGTATCCTGGGGCTTCGGTCATTTGGCTGAACTTGCCAATGCCGACACCTACGATGAAAAATACGCCAAGTGGCGATACGACGATCTTCCCATCGTTCCTGCCAACTGGAAGTACAAAATCCCCCGTGATAAGTACAGCCAGTTTGAAACGCTGAAAAAGCTGATGAACCGCCCCGACGTGTCCGACGTTATCAACGCCTGCGATGCAGGACGTGAGGGCGAGCTGATCTTCCGCAACATCTACAAGATGACCGGATGCAAAAAGCCCATCTACCGACTTTGGATTTCCTCTATGGAAGATACCGCCATTGAACAGGGCTTCCGTGATCTGAAGGATGGCAAGGAGTACGACAATCTCTTTGCCGCCGCCCGTTGCCGTGAGTGGGCAGATTGGCTCGTCGGTATCAATGCGACCCGCCTTTTCTCTATCCTGTATCACCGAACTTTGAATGTCGGTCGTGTAGTATCTCCGACCTTGGCTCTGATCGTTCAGCGAGAAGCGGAAATCGGAGCGTTTAAGCCCGAACCCTTTTACACCGCAGAACTGGACTTCGGTTCGTTCACCGCAACGAGCGAGAAGTTCAAAAAGAAGTCTGATGCGGATGCGGTCATTCCCAAGGCTGGCGAGCCTGTGGTGGTAAAGTCCGTTACAAGCAAGGAGAAAACTGAAAAAGCTCCTGCACTCTACGACTTGACCACCCTCCAGAGGGATGCAAACAGACAGCTCGGTTACACCGCACAGCAGACTTTGGACTACGTTCAGAGTCTCTACGAAAAGAAGCTCTGCACCTATCCCCGTACAGACAGCCGATACCTCACCGATGATATGGCTGACGGTGTGAACGCCGTTGTTGCCTGCTCGGTTGGTATCTGTAATGAAGCTGCACCGCCCGAAGTTCTGTCCCGACAGATCTGCAACAGCAAAAAAGTGTCCGACCACCACGCAATCATCCCCACATTGGTTGCCGGTGAGACCGACATCAACACCCTGCCTGCAGGCGAACGTGAGATTATCAAGCTGATTGCAAAACAGGTGCTTCGTGCTGTTTGCGATAGCTTCCGTTACTGTGAGACGGTTGCCGTAATTTCCTGCGGCGACCGTACCTTTACTGCCAAGGGCAAAACCGTACAGAACCCCGGATGGAAAATCTACAATGAAAAGGAACAGACCGATAAGGTTCTTCCCGAACTGGCAGACGGCGACGAGCTGAAAGTCGCAAGCTCTGAAATCAAGGAAGGAACGACCAAACCGCCCTCACACTTCACCGAGGATTCCTTGCTCTCTGCTATGGAGGTGGCAGGAGCAAAGGATATGCCCGACGATGCCGAGCGTAAGGGTTTGGGAACGCCTGCAACCCGTGCCGGTATCATCGAAAAGCTGATTACTACGGGCTTTGTGGAGCGAAAGAAAGCCAAGAAAACGGTTAGTCTCGTTCCTGCTCACACGGGTGTCTCCTTGATTACCGTTCTGCCCGAACAGCTTCAATCTCCTCTGCTCACCGCCGAGTGGGAGCACAAGCTGAAAATGGTGGAGCACGGCGAACTGGATGCGGATGCGTTCATGGCTGAAATCAGCCGCATGGTGAGCGATCTTGTCAAAACCTATTCCGTTATCAAGGGTGCGGAAGTTCTGTTCCCGTCCGGTCGTGATGTGATTGGCAAGTGTCCTCGCTGCGGCGGCGATGTTACCGAAAGCAAAAAGGGCTTCTTCTGTGAAAGCAATGATTGCCGCTTCGGTTTGTGGCGTGATAACAAGTTCCTTACCGGAAAGAAAATCACGCTAACCAAGAAGATGGTGGCAACCCTGCTCAAAGACGGCAAAATCCCTGTTAAGGGTATTTTCTCTGAGAAAACCGGCAAGTCCTACGATGCTACGCTCGTCATGTCCGATGACGGAGCAAAGACCATCTACAGTTTGGATTTCGGTAAGAAATAAGGTCAATGCCTCCGTGTGGGATCTCTCGTGTTCCCATGCGGAGGCATATTTTTTTACCCATTTCAAGGGTACCCACAACCAACTTTGAAAGGAGAAGTCTATGGCTGAGAATGAAAAGCAGACCAACAAAGAACGGCTGAAAGACATTACCGACAGCATAGAAAGAGGCATCCAAGAACTCTTTCAGTCGGACAAATACGCTCAGTATCTCCGCACGATGAGCCGCTTCCACAAGTACAGCGTGAATAACACCATGCTCATCTATATGCAGAAGCCCGACGCCACTTTGGTGGCTGGCTTCAACAAATGGAGAGACCAGTTTGAGCGCAACGTAATGAAGGGCGAAAAAGGTATCAAGATCATCGCTCCCACACCCTTCAAAAAGAAGATCGAACAGGAGAAACGAGACCCCGACACGAACCTGCCTATGCTTGATGCAGACGGTAAGGTTATCATCGAGGAAAAGGAAATCAAAATCCCGATGTTCAAGCCCGTAACGGTATTTGACGTATCACAGACGGACGGAAAGCCTCTGCCGCAGCTCGCATCCGATCTGACAGGCAACGTGCAGAACTACGAGGTCTTTATGGAAGCTCTGCGTCGATCTTCTCCCGTTCCCATTGAAATCATCCCTATCCGTGATGGCTCGGATGGGTATTTCTCTCTGGACGATCAAAAAATTGCTATCCGTGAGGGCATGAGCGAGGTGCAGACCGTATCTGCCGTTGTTCACGAAATTGGACACGCCAAGCTCCACAATCAGAAGAAAATCGAGGAACCGAAAGATGCTACGAAATACCAAGAGGTTGAAATCTTCGATATACCCGCCCTGTTTTCTAATGGGCGTGTTACCCCTGCTGATATTCCCGAAGGAATGTATTGCTATGATCTGCGTGGTTCTGACGATGACCCCGGTATGCCTGTAATGGTCGAAAACCATGTCGTAGTCAATCACGCCGGTTCAATCATCACAGCCAAGCCCCTTGACCTTGGCGAAGATGGTCGCCTTGCACTCACCGAGGATGAAGGACTGAACTTTGTCGGCGGTGAGATCTCCGCATACCGTTTCTTCAACGAACAGCGAAAAGACCGCCATACCGAGGAAGTCGAGGCAGAAAGTATATCTTTTGCCGTTTGTGCCTATTATGGTATTGAAACAGGCGAAAATAGCTTTGGCTATATCGCAACGTGGTCGAAAGACAAGGAGCTGAAAGAGCTTCGTGCAAGTCTTGAAACCATCAACAGCACTTCCTCCGAGCTGATTACCGACATCGACCGTCATTATGCCGATATTATGAAAGAGCGTGAATCGGAAATGGCGATAGAGACCGAAGAAAAGCCCCTTGAGGAAATGAATATCCTTGAAATGGTGGATTATTTCATGGAGCAAGGCATGACTGAGGAACAGGCAAACGACCTTGCCAATGCGGAATGGCAGGCTCGTGATATGCGTGAGCGTGGAAACGACGTTGTACAGAAAGAGAAACTGGATGCTCTGTACGCAGAAAACCCCATCGGCTCCGATGATTGGTTCTATCATCATCCCGACACAATGACCTTTGAAGCTGTGTATTTCAACCCCGACTCCAATGCAGGCGGTCAGTATGTCATAATGACCTTGCCTTATGAGCTGATTTCGGATGCGGTCGAGCAGACAAATGATCGTGAGTCTTTCTTCGAGTTCTTGGAGGAACGAGCTTCACACACGGAGCTTGTAGATATTACCGATGAGGACTTCCGTGCCACAATGGAGAGTTACAAGAACCGACCTGCTGATTTCATCGGTCGCTCTGACGGGGTTATGACCTCTCTTATCACGACCGTGGCAAAAGAGGTGGTTGACGATCCCGTTCTTTCCTCTTATATCGAGGAGACAACCGGTGAGGATTCTCTGAAAAACGCCATGGGCGACTCCATTGATGAAATTGCCCGAAAGGTGCAAGAGGAAGAACCTGTGCAAGCTCCCGACAACGGATATATGCCCGACCCGTCTATGTCTATCGAAGCGATGAACGCATACGGCTATATGGATTCGGATATGCTTCCTCTTTCCAAGGAGCGAGCGTTGGAGCTGTTTGAGCGTGATGTTCCTATCTATATGCTCTATGACGGCAACACCGAAGCAATGGCGTTTGAAGCCGAGGACATTGTACTGTTCTCCGGTTGCTTTGGTATCACCCGTGAGGATTGGGATGCCATCAAAGACCAAATCCCGCCCATGGATATGGAAACGGTTCGCCAGAAGCGTGAGCAGGCTTTTCATGAAAGCCCCGGCGACACCTACGCTATCTATCAGCTAAAGAGAGACCCGTCCACCGCCGAACTGTCCTTTATGAACTCTGAGTGGCTGCAGGCACACGGCATTGAGCCGAAGTACGAAAACTACGAGCTGATCTACACCGGAGCGCTGACCCAGGACGGAAGCCAGATCGACAAACTGGAGGACTTGTACCGCATTTTCAACATCGAGCATCCGCAGGACTTCACGGGGCACAGCCTCTCCATCAGCGACATCGTGGCGTTAAAACAGGCAGGTGTGGTATCATATCATTACGTTGATAGCATTGGTTACAAAGAGCTGACCAATTTCCGCAACACCGACAACCATCTGAAAAACGCAGAAATGCAGATGGAAGATGATTACGGCATGATTGATGGAGTCATCAATAACGCACCCAAAGAGCCGGTAAAAGCACCTGCTCCGAAAAAAGAAGAAACCAAAACCAAGAAACCCTCTGTTCTCGCCAAGCTCCGCCAGTACCAAGAGGAGGACAGAAAGGCAACGACACAGCACAGAAGTGCGGAAAGGGATTTAATATGATCTTTAACAACGATGAAATGAACCTAATGTGTATCTACGACACAGGAAGCAGAACCGGGCTGATGAACGCCCTGTCTGAAATGCGCAAGGAACTGAGCGAGGATGAAGTCGAGCTTCGTGAGCTGACCGATTCCACGCTGAACAAGCTCTCCGCTATGTCCGACGAGGACTATGAGAAGTTGGAGCTGTACCCCGATTTTGATGACGAGGAGGATGTGGATGCCGAGTAAATTGGATTTTTACGCTCAAATGGCAGACCACACCGCAAAACAGGTTACAGGCAGTTTTGGAGAATGGACAGCGTTCCTTGAAACAATGGGACGGCTGTACAAATATCCGTTCCATGAGCAGCTTATGATCTTTGCTCAAAAGCCAAACGCAACTGCCTGTGCCGATTACGACCTTTGGAATAAGCAGATGGGGCGTTATGTCCGTCGTGGCTCCAAGGGTATTGCGCTGATCGACACCACGGGCGATAATCCAAGGCTCAAATATGTTTTTGACGTTTCCGACACAGGCGGCAGGGATAATTCCCGCCGCCTTAATCTTTGGGAATACAAAGACGAACATCAAGATGCTGTTACGGCATCCTTGGAGAACCGCTTCGGTGTGTCCGGTGAAAAAGGTCTTGCCGACCAACTGGAACAGATTGCTTCAAAGCTCGTAACCGAATACTGGAACGACAACAGACGGGACATCCTCGGCATCCTTGCAGATTCCTTCCTTGAGGAGTATGATGATTATAACGTAGAGGTTGCGTTCCGCAATGCCGCTACCGTCAGCACCACCTACACGCTCATGTCTCGTTGCGGTCTCAATCCCGCCGATTACTTTGAGCATGAGGACTTTTTAAGCGTATTCGACTTTAACACCCGTGATACGATTGCCGTGCTTGGCTCGGCTGTTTCCAACAGCAGCGAACAGATTTTACGGCAGATCGCTATTACCGTCAAAAATTATGAGCGAGAAGCAAGCCTGCAGAACCAGGCAGAAAGGACACAGAGTTATGGAGAACAATTTGAACTACACGAGGAACGGGGATTACTTGATCCCGAATCTGACCTTGAACGAGACCGAGACAAAGCCCTTGGGCAAGTACGGACGGATGAGGAAGAAATACCTGCAGGAGCACAGACAAGTGCTGTGGAACAGCATGATTCTGTCGGAGACCCTGTATCCCCATCTGAGAGAGATCGACGAGACAGCGAATCGAAGGATGGAACAGTTGATGCGCGAATTGATGAAGCAGAACGGCGTAACGGAGGAACTGAAAGCCAGCGATCCGATGAAGTGGGTGGGCTTGATGAACAACCTCAAAAGCCAAGCCGAAGAAACAATTCTCGCAGAACTGATCCAAGCATAACCGGACAGCTCACCCTCTTTGACGAGGGACTGTTCCCGACAGAACAAGAACAAATAGCTTTCATTGATGAAGCGGAGAGTGTAAGACCTACACCCTTCGCTTTTTCTTTTGCCCAGGACGATATTGACGATGTGCTCCGTCTGGCAAGCAACACCGACGACACAAGAATGGTGGTTGCCGCCGCTTTTCAGAAGCAGAAGCCGATGGAAGAAATCGCAGAACTGCTCAAAAAGGAATATCACGGCGGTGCCGGTATCAAGTCCGATAACGGCGAGTTCTCTGTATGGTATGCGGAGGACGGTATTCACCTTGCAAAAGGTCGCACCGCAAGATATAAGACAACGGCACAGGTCATTTCTTGGGAGGCTGCTGCAGAGCGCATCGGACAACTCATGCAGGACGGCAAATACGCTTCTAACGTGGAGCTTGTAGAAGCCGAGGGACACGAGCGAATGAAGCTCTCGCACCTGCTTTGGTATCTTCGTGGAGATCTGAGTGATGAAGCCAGAGAGCAGAATATTCTCTCCACCTTGGCTGACTATCGCAGAAATGGTTTTCCCGATGCTACAGCTCGCTTGGCAGAGGATTTGAAAGACCCTGCTTTCCGTGAACGCCTTGCCGCAGATTACACCGCTTTCCTTGAAGCCTACAACGAAGATCGCCGTATCATGCGGTTCAATTATCACAAGCCCTATGAGATATGGAACAGGCTGAAAGACCTTGACCTGCCAAGACGTGAATACACCTCTGATATGGCAGAGGTCTCCAAGGTGGGAATGTTCATCACCGAGGACGAGATTGATGCCACCTTGACCCGTGGAAGCAATGTTGAGGGCGGCAAAGGTCGAATTTACGGCTATCTGACAAGTGCCCACAACGCCAAGGAAAAAGCAGATTTTCTAAAGAACGAGTACGGCACGGGTGGAAGCTCTCATGCAGTATCTGGACAAGGATGGATTGACAGCTCCGGCAAGGGTATCAGAATACAGAAACCCGAATGTGCCAACGTGGAGTTGAACTGGCATAAGGTTCTCGCACGGTTTGAGAACATCATCCGAAACGGCAGATACTTCACCCCCGAAGAACAAGCCAAGTATGAGGAAATGCAGACCCGTGAATGGCAGTTCCGCAAGCACATGGACGCATACAACGACATCAAGCACGATCATCCAGACGATATAGTGCTATTTCAAGTCGGAGATTTCTTTGAAATGTACGGCGAGGATGCAAAGACCGCTTCGGAGCTGCTTGATCTCAACCTCACTACGAGACCTGTTGCCGGTGCTGGTCGGGTGGATATGTGCGGTATTCCTGCTCACCGTTTGGAGCAATTCACCGAGAAACTTCGTGAGACCTACAGCGTTACGATTGCCCGTCATAACAGCATCATAAACGAGCATACGACCTATTCTCTGGGCGTTTTAGGTGCAGACAAGGAAATACCCCAAGAAGCAGGAAACGAGCCTGTAGGCGTTACAGAAGCCGCTACAGATGCCCCGAAAGCTACAGCAGAGACCCCCGTTGTATCTCGTGAGATCACGCAGGCAGAGATTGATGAAGCTCTCCAAAATTGGAACGGCGACATCGCAAGCAAACGGGCCGTGGTTCGCTATATGGCTGACCATGCTCGTGAGCGTGATACTGCAGCGTGGCTCTCCAAGGAGTACGGCGGCGATGTGTCGAAGTCGTTGCACATCACCGTAACCGGAACGGACATTGATTATGAAATGTCCTGGGCAAAGGTACAGCGCCGTATCGCACAGCTTATCAAGGACGATAAGTTCTACACTCAAGAGGAATATGACCGTCTCGACGATGTTGACCCGATTGCCGTTCGTGAGACCCTTGCCGAGCATGGCATTGTAAACGGCGAATTGGTTGATTCCGAAGCTCTGGAGAGAGACTCTTTCATTCAGCAAGTGGTGAACGATGCGGAGCAGATCAGCCGTGAACAGACCGCTATGGATGCTCATGACCGATATTCCATTCGCTTGCACCCTAACGAGGGCGGTATTACAGGCATTTGGGATGCGGCTCTTGACCGCTTCTATGCGGAAGGTAATCAAGTCCTCCGCTTTGCCGAGCAGGACAACGCCATCCAGTATCTTGCTAACATTCAGCGTACTCACGGTATGGAGCCGACAGACCCTATCTTCACAACTCCCACGGGATGTGCCTATCGCATTGGCGACGGTATTTCCTCGGCTGAGGTCGAACACAAAGAGACCGTCGTTGTCATTGACCGAGTGGATGAGGACGATGTGTGGTACACCTTACCGAGCGAACCCGAACAGGAAGCAGTAAAGCTCGACCGCACTTCTTTTGAACGCTATCTCGACACGGGCTATTTCTCTGTGGTGGAGCAGGCACAGGAACGCACCATTCAAGCCGAGCCGAGAGACCCTGCATCGGGTGTTCCTTTCAAGGTTGGCGATACCGTCTATCTCGATGACACCGCTTTTGAGATCACCAACATCGGATTGTTTGACGTACAGCTCCGTGATCCGTCCTTGGCATATCCCATCTTCCGTGCTGAAAGCAAGGAACGGCTGATGGAGCTGCTTCACCATGACGAACGCAACCAATCCATTCTCGACCGTGATGTGCCTCATGATGAACAGTTCACAACCGAGACTGTGGCGGTCTATCCCGGTGAAAAGAACAATCTGCCTTACGATGTGGTCATTCAGACCATTCGCACAAATGACCCCGAACCGGATAAGCCAAAGCCCGAACTTCATAACTTCCAGATCACCGACGATCATTTGGGCGAAGGTGGTGCAAAAGCGAAGTTCCGCATGAACATGGATGCCATCAATCTTCTGAAAGAATTGGAGTTTGACGGCAGACAGGCAACGCCCGAAGAACAGGTCATCCTCTCCAAGTACGTCGGTTGGGGCGGTCTTGCAGATGCCTTTGACGAAACGAAGGATAACTGGAAGAACGAGTTTGCAGAGCTGTACGCTACGCTCTCTCCCGAAGAATATGCCGCAGCACGAGGCTCTACGCTGAACGCTCACTATACAAGCCCCGTTGTTATCAAGGCGATCTATGAAGCCGTTGGCAACATGGGCTTTGAGACTGGCAATATTCTTGAACCCGCTATGGGTGTCGGCAACTTCTTCGGTTGTCTGCCCGAAGCGATGCAGAACAGTAAGCTCTACGGCGTGGAACTGGACAGCATCACAGGACGAATCGCAAAACAGCTTTACCCCAAGGCAGACATTACCATTGCCGGATTTGAGACCACCGACAGACGGGACTTCTATGACCTTGCAATCGGCAACGTGCCTTTCGGTCAGTACCAAGTAAATGACCGTGCCTATAACAAGCTCGGTTTCTCCATCCACGATTATTTCTTCGCCAAGGCTCTCGACCAAGTGAGACCGGGCGGCGTTGTTGCTTTCGTAACGAGCCGATACACGATGGA
>OGQX01000773.1_pt1 | contig 33826 bp, 30 predicted proteins | sample 1553291 | NCBI WGS metagenome assembly OGQX01 (sample SAMEA2580030, study PRJEB22360) | human gut metagenome | biome: human gut; feature: human-associated habitat; material: faeces | place: Denmark | collected 2008/2010
TATTACATTGCTACGGGGTCGGGCCCCCGTGCCCCGCCCCGCCGCCGATGGCGTCGGTCAGGCGGTTGCCGGAGTAGGCGGGGGCGGGCTTGTAGCCCTTTTCCGCCGTGCGCTCGCCCAACGTGTCATTGTAGGAGAAGGTCTCTCCCGGCTGAACGACGACCCCGTTGAGGGCTTCGCAGAGCAGGCGCAGATTGGTATTGCGGTTTTCATTGTCGCTGTGCTTCGTCTCGCAGGAGCCGAGAACATCCCGGAAATAAACGGCATCCCCCAGAATTTCCGGCTCCACGAACGTCATGGGAACGGAGACGGTTTCACCGGGCTTGGCCTGCGCCAGCGCCGCTTTCGCCGCGTCCAGATCGAAGGAATAGCCGTAGGAGCCGGGGACGAACCGGTATTCCGTCATGTCGAGGGAATCGTCAACGGGCGCGGTGCAGATTTCATCGTAAATGGCATCCAAGTCCAGCTCCGCGGGGGCGGATTCCGCAGGGATGTCCACGGTGACGCGGTATTCTCCCGCCCGGCAGGCGGCCACGGCCTGACTGTAGGCTTCCAGAATCTGGTCACAGGCGCTGTCCACGTCCAGATGCGCTTTGGGAACACCCACGGTCAGTTCCAACGTCTGGCAGGGGGCGCTGGGGTCGTGGTTTTCCGTGCCGAGGTCGGGGGCGTCGCCGGTGAGGGCGTAGTGGGAGTCGCTGAATTCTGTGTCAAACTCGCTGGCATAGCCCTCCAGCGCGGTGCGGATAAATTCGGAGTTTACGCTCAGATAGGGACGCAAATCCATGTTGCCGGGGAGAGAGCCGTCGGAACGACCCATGCGGTAGGCATCGTTCACGGCGGCGCGGACGTCCACCTGAACGCCAGTGCCGGCGGGGGAGAGGGTAATGGATTCCATGGGCAGCGCCACCGTCAGGTTTTCCCGATACAGCGTCTCGTCCAGAGCCGCCTGAAGGGCTTTTCTGGCCTCCCCTTTGGTCATGCCGCCAACGTCCACCCCGGCGATGGAGACGCCGTCGGCCATCCGGCAGTGATAGGGGTCGAGGGCGGGGCGGACAAGAAAGAAACCGACCGCCGCCAGCGCCAGTGCCAGCACGCAAATCACAGCCACCGTGACGATTCGGCGGGAGGATACGCTTTTTTGCGGAGAATCCGCGGAAAAATGGCCGTTTGACATGGAATTTCCTCCTGAAAAAAGTCAATGCAGAAACGGAAACGTATTTTCCTCATTATACTACATTTCCCGGCAAATGCAAGACCAGAAACCGGGCGGCGCTTGCGCATCCTGCCGTTATATGGTAGAATGGGGGCAAACGTTGCAGAGGAGAGCGGATATGGAGATCAGTCATTTTTTCATGAATGGTGATATCAAAGGCGCTATCGCGTACATGCGGGAACATGAGGAATTCAAGGACATTCTTCCTGCATATGTGGCGATATTTGAAAATGGCGAATACCGCAGATTTGACGTACCGGACAAGCTCAACGAGATACTCCGCTTGTACCAGATCTATTACCGGGATACCTTTTACTGCGGCTTGCCGGAGGCGGAGGCCGCAGAGAAGCTGCTGGCGGGGCTGAAAGCGCTTCTGAATATGCCCGACGCGGAGGAAGCGCTTCTGACAGAGCGGCTTCACGCAGTGTTTGAGGCGGAGGGCTATCATGCGCTTTTCGGGAAAACACAGGGCTATTACGGCCCCTACGTCTGGCGGGAAACGGTTCCCACCGTCTATCAGGTCGGGCTGCCGGGCGGGACGGCGGAATATACCGTCAACATTCTCAAGGGCTTCGTGTTCCGCAGCTGGATGGATTATCTGACCTTCGGCCGGTTCGGTACGGGCGGCTGGGCTTCCCCCGACGGCACGATCAACTGCATCGAGCAGGCGTATGACTTTGAAAGCGAGCGGTTTCTGGTTTCGCTCCTGAAGCACGAAGCCCAGCACACCGTAGATATGAAGCAATTCCCGGGAATCACCCCCGAAGAGCTGGAATACCGGGCAAAACTGGTGGAGCTTCACTATTCCGGCAATCTGGGGTTGCTGCAAAAGTTCCTGTCGGAAGCGGATGAAAGCAGAACCGGCGACAGCCACGCAATGGCATCCGCAAGAATCAAACGTGAGTTTGCGGATACGGATCAGAGGTCGCTGCCCTGCGTTCAGGCGCGGGCGTTGGAACTGCTTCATGCTCACACGGACGAAATGGAAGAAAAATATGGAAAGCAAAAAACCGTGTCCAACGGCTGATTACGGTAAATCCCGCTTTATTGAATAGAAACAAACGGCGTGACCGGGAAAGGTCACGCCGTTTGCGTATGCAGATGGTTTTCTTATTCGCCACCGGAATCTCCGCCGTTCTCCGAGGCTTCGGTAGTGGAAGGCTCGGAAGTGGATGGCGTGGTAGGCGGTGTGGTAGACGGTGCCGTGGGTGTGGTGGCAGGTTCGGTAGAGGGGGCGGTGGACGGCGTTGTGGGTACGGTCGTAGGTTCTGTCGGCTCTTCGACCCGCGCGACCACCTTGTTCACTGTCTTGTACCGGGAATTGGCGACAAAATCCTTGGAGATCAGCACGCCGGTGGCCTTGTCGTACTTGCTCTTGTACGTCTTGACCAGATAGCCGGTGGTGCCTTCCTCAATCACGTCTCCGTTCTTGTAGCCCTCAGGGTTGTCGGGCTTGAAGTCCTTGTACTCCGTCTCGGGCTTGTAGGTCTCGGAGACGACATAGCTCATTTCAACGTAATAGTCCTTCTCGTCGGTGCCGAGGATCTGCACATTGACATAGCCGCCGCTGACGCTTGCCTCAATTTTAATGGGGTAATTGGTGTTGTTGCGGAACTTGAAGTCGGGAGAGCGCCAGCTGACGGTGGCGTCCATGCCGTAATTGATATAGTTCACGGGGAAACCGTGGTTGGTGCGGGAGACAATTTCCAGATCGGCCAGCAGGGTGCTGCAATACAGCGTGGAGGAGACCTGACAGATGCCGCCGCCAACCTGATTCACCAGATCGTCGCCGGAATATGCCGGGGCGGACTTGTAGCCCTTTGCGGTGGTGCGTTCGCCCAAAGTGTCGTTGAAGGAGAAGGTCTCGCCGGGGTTCAGCACGACGCCGTTCAGCGCTTTACATGCCAGCTCCAGATTGGCGGTGCGGTTGGCGTTGTTACTGTGGGGCGTGCTGGTGCTGCCCAGGACATCCCGGAAGAACACGTCGTCGTCCAGAATTTCCGGGGCGACATATTCCATGGGAACGCGGACGACCTCGCCGTACTGCGCCGCACTGACCTGCTTCTGCGCCTGCACCATGTCGAACACGTAGCCGTAGGAGCCGGGGATGGCCTTGAAGGTCTGCATATTGACGGTGGCGTCCACGGGCTCTACGCAGACATCGTCGTAAATTTTCTGCAAATCAACGGCATCCGGTTCGCCCTCGGCCTGCGCGCCCTCCGCCTTTACGGTGAAAACGTTCATGCTGTAGGCGTCCAGAATCTGGTTGAACACATCATCTACGTTGAAATTTACGCCGGGAGTTCCCATTGTGATGACCAGCGTCAGCTGAGGGGCATGTTCTTCGTCAAATTTGTCCGTCGCAAGATCGGGGACGTCGCCTTCCAGCGCATAGGTGGTCTGGGTCAGCAGACTGCCGGCGGTTCCGGCGTAGTCCTCCAGAACGCCCTTGATATAATCCTGCTTCAGATGCAGGTAGGGCAGCAGCCCGATGATGTGGTTGCTCCTGAGGGACGCCTGATAGGCTTCCTGACGCTCGGCCTTGGTGCCGGTTCTGCCGTAGGCATAGGCGGCGTTGACGGCGGCCTTTACGTCCAGCTTCGCGCCGGTATCGCTGGGGGACAGCTGTAAGGTGGTATCGCCCAGAGTCACCACCATGGCCTGCTTCGTGTAGGTCTGGTCGGTAACAGCGCGAACGGCGGTGATGGCATCGGACTTGCTCATCCCTCCCACGTTCACACCGGCGACGGTGACGTTGTTCAGGATTTTCTTGCCGTAGGGGTCGCCGGAGACGTTGACGACGAAAATGGCAATCAGGGAAATGATCAGAACCAGCGCGGCGGCGCACAGAGCCACCATCACGGGCTTCTGGTTGTTGTCCACAAAGGAAAGAGCCTTATCAAGGAAGGACGGAGTGCCGCGCTTCGGGGCTTCCTCTTTCTCGTCCAGAGAGAAGTCCAGTTCCTCGTCGGGAACCGGGCTGTCTTCTCCGGAAAACAGACTGTTCTCTTCGGGAAACAGGCTGTCGGCCTCGGTGATAAGGTCGGCGGCCTCCGGGTCGGTGGCGTCCAGATCAGGGACGGAGGCTTCGGAGAAGATGGGGTCATCCGGCTTCGCGGGCTTCTCCTGACCGGTCAGCTGGCGGAAGCTCTTTTCGATTTCACGTTCTTCTTCCCGGTATGGCCGGGGGGTGGAAAATTTGCCTTTAGACATAGGCTGCTCCTTTTCTGAGGGAAGGTTGGATTCAACGCTATTATAACACGGAATGTCAAGGGAACCTCTGAACAAATCGGCAAGAGCTGTGGGCGCGAGATTTTTCGTCCAATCGAGGTATCGGAAACGGCGGAATACTGTATGTATTTCCCGTTTTCGATACCGAAGAGTGGGCGAAAAAGATCCGCTCACAGCCGCAGACGATTTATTCAGAGGTTCCCAAAACGTCAGCTCTGGAAAAAGCTGGTATAGTGCTCCACAAACAGCTTGCTCTGTTTCAGACTGTCCACGCCGTTGGCGAGCTTGAAGCGGAGGGTCGGTTCCTTGGCGCTGGCGAGGAAAGTGACCCGCTGCTTGTAATCCGGGTCGGAACACAGCGCGCCCACGGCTTCGAAATTCAGATTGCTCAGGGTGAACAGCACGTCTCCGGACTTCTGGCGGATGTCCTTGATACCGACTTGCCGTGCCTTTGCCCGGAGAAGGGCGATATCGATGAGATTCAGCACGCCCTTGGGCGGCTCGCCGTAGCGATCGACGATCTCGTCCAGCAGATCGTCGGCGTCCTCCTGAGAGCGGATGGCGGCCATGCGGCGGTACAGGTCCATCCGTTCCTCGCCCCGGGAGACGTAGTCCTTGTCCACGTTGGCGGTGACGTTCAGGTCGGCGGTGCATTCCGGTGCCTTGGGGGCTTCGCCCTTTTCCTCCAGAACTGCCTCGTCCAGCAGCTTGAGGTACATGTCATAGCCCACGCTGGACATATGACCGGACTGCTCGGCGCCTAAGAGATTGCCCGCGCCCCGGATTTCCAAGTCCCGCATGGCGATTTTGAAGCCGGAGCCGAATTCGGCAAAGTCCCGGATGGCAGATAGCCGCTTCTCGGCGACCTCGGTGAGATTCTTCTCCGGACGGTAGGTGAAATAGGCATAGGCGTGGCGGGTGGAGCGTCCCACCCGACCGCGAAGCTGGTGGAGCTGGCTCAGGCCGAACCGGTCGGCGTTTTCGATGATGAGGGTGTTGGCGTTGGGAATGTCCAGACCGGTTTCGATGATGGTGGTGCATACCAGCACCTGAATCTCGCCCTCGGCCATGGACTGCATCACGTCTCCCAGCGCGTCCTCGCCCATCTGCCCGTGGGCGACGCCCACGCTGATGCCCGGAATCCGGCGTTTGATCGCGGCGGCGCACTGGTCGATGGTTTCGGTGCGGTTGTGCAGGTAATAGACCTGCCCGCCCCGTTCGATTTCACGGCGGATGGCGTCGTCCACAATGGGCTCGCTGTACTCCATCACGAAGGTCTGCACGGGATAGCGGTCGGCGGGGGGCTGCTCGATGGTGGACATGTCCCGGATGCCGGACAGCGCCATGTTCAGCGTCCGGGGAATGGGCGTAGCGGAGAGGGTCAGCACGTCCACGCCCTTGGAAAGCTCCTTCAGCCGCTCTTTATGGCTGACGCCGAAGCGCTGCTCCTCGTCCACAATGAGCAGACCCAAATCCTTGAACTGGACGGTTTTTTGCAGCAGCTTATGGGTCCCGATGATTAAGTCAACGGAACCGGCGCGGAGCTTCTGTAAGGTCTGCTGCTGCATTTTCGGGGTGCGAAAGCGGCTGAGCACGTCGATGGTGACGGGGAAGCCCCGGAAACGCGCCACGGCGGTCTGATAATGCTGCTGGGCAAGCACCGTGGTGGGAACCAGAATCGCCACCTGCTTGCCGTCCATGACGGCCTTCATCACGGCGCGGAGGGCAACCTCGGTCTTACCGAAGCCCACGTCGCCACAGAGAAGACGGTCCATGGGGATGGGGGACTCCATGTCGTGCTTGATGTCCGCGATGCAGCGAAGCTGGTCGTCGGTCTCCGGGTAGGGAAAATTGTCTTCGAATTCCTTCTGCCAGGGGGCGTCGGCGGAGAAGGCGTAGCCGGACTGCCGCTTCCGGGCGGCGTAGAGCTGGATCAGCTCCCCAGCCATGTCCTTGGCGGCCTTGCGGGCTTTGGCTTTTGTCTTCTGCCATGCGTCGGAGCCGATCTTGTTCAGCTTGACATTGCTGTCTTCCCCACCGCCGCCGATGTATTTGCTCACCAGATCCAGCTGGGTGGCGGGGACGAACAGGGTGTCGCTGCCCTGATAGGCGATTTTGATATAGTCCTTGACCGCGCCGTCCACCTTGATCTGCTCCATGGCCACGAACCGGCCAATGCCGTAATTCTCGTGAACCACCAGATCGCCGGGGGTCAGGTCGGTGAAGGAATTCAGCTTCTGGCGGTTAGTGGAGCCGGTTTTTTTCGCGGGTTTCCGCTTCGGCTCGCTCCGGGCAATCAGCTGCCCCTCCGTCAGAACGGCGATTTTGGACAGGGGATACTCCATGCCGAAGGGCAGTGTCCCCTCTGTCAGCAGGATCTGGCCGGGCTTCGGCAGGGTGGTCAGGGGGATGCACAGAAACGCGGACAGCCCCTTCTCGTGAAGCAGCTGCTGTAACAGCTCCGCCCGGCGGCGGGTGCCGCAAAGCACCAGACTGCCGAACTCCATTTTCTGGTAGTGGCTTAAATCGGAGACGGCGGTGTCCAGATTGCCGCCGTAGCCGGGAAGCTGCTTGGCGGTGAGGGGGTACAGCTGCTTTGGGGGGCAGTCCTCCGGGTAGGAGGTGCCGCCGAAGGCATCAAAATAAACGACGGTTTTCTTCCGGAGAGTTTTGCAGAAGTCCTCCCACTGGCACACATAGTCGCACAGCTCGCCCGCCACGAGACCGGCCCCCAGCATACTGTCCAGCTGCATTCCCATTTCGTCGCAGCGGCTGCGGGCGGCACGCTGGAGGTTTCCATGGTCGCAGACGGCGACCACGGCACCGTCCGGAATATAGTCCGCGGCGGTGGCCATTTCCGGATAGATCAGCGCCATATACCGGTCGGAAGCGGGATTGTGCAGGCTGCTTTCGTATTTATTCAGGTCTTTTTCCAGCGTGGCGATCAGCGGCTCGTTGATGTTTTTCCGCCGCTTCTGGCGGGAGATCAGGGAGGTAATATCTTTGCACAGCCCCTCCACACCGCCGGGATGAAGCCCCGGCTGAGTCTCCGCCACGGGCAGGACGGTGACGGAGGTGATGTTCTCACTGCGGCGCTGGGTCGCCGGGTCAAAGAAGCCCATGGTGTCCAGCTCGTCGCCGAAGAATTCCGCCCGGACAGGCCGGTCTTCGGCGGGGGAGAAGATGTCCAGAATGCCGCCACGGACGGCAAACTGACCCGGCCCCTCCACCATGCCGCAGCGGTTATATCCGGCGGCGGTGAGACGGGAAGTCAGGTCTTCCACGGCGTATTCCCGGCCAACTTCCAAAGAAAAGGCGGCGGCGAGAAGCGCGGCCTTCGGCATGGTGCGCAGGCTGAGAGATTCCCACGTCATGATTTGCAGCGAGGTTTTTCCAACGGCAAGGTCATACAGCTGCCGCAGGCGCTTCTGCTCCCAGCTTCTGGACACCACGGCGGCGTCGTAAAGGGTCAGATCCCGGCCGGGGAGAATGGGGGCGGTGTCCGAAAGGAAGCCCTTCAATTCCTCCTGAAGCCGCCGCGCCGCAAGATCGTCCTGACACAGCACCACCATGGGACGGTTTATGCTGCGGCAAAGCCCCGCGATCATGTGACTGCGGTTGATCTGGCCGATGCCGGTGACGGCGACGCTCTCGCCGTCCTGCAGAGAGGACACCATGGCGGCGTATTCGGGAATGGTTTTCAATAGAGACAGAAGCTGTTCCATAAGTTTTACCTCAAGAAGAAAAGTGCACAACGCGGCAACGCGGAAAGGGGGATATATCCCCCTTTCCGTGATTTTATGACAATATTTTTATGGGTGGCTGCCGTTGAACCGGTTGGCGGTCTCCGGTACGCCATTATCGATGATGCTCAAGGCGGCGTCGGCGGCGTTTTTCAGGGATACGGCCAGCGCCTTTTCCTCACTTGCCGAGAAGGTGGACAGCACCCATGCGGCAAGGTCGTATTCCGGGTTCGGCTTGGCACCTACCCCGATCTTGACCCGGGGAAAATCCTGACTGCCCAGCTCCTGAATGATGGACTTGATGCCGTTGTGCCCGCCGGCGGAACCCTCGGCGCGAACCCGCAGCCGTCCCGGCTCCAGAGAGATGTCGTCAAACATCACAATGATCCGCTGGGGCGGAATGCCGAAGTAGGCGGAAAGCTGCAATACGGAACGCCCGGACAGGTTCATATAGGTCTGGGGCTTGAGCAGAAACAGCTTTTTCCCGCCGTAATTCACCTGCGTGTACAGACCCTGAAATTTCAGCCTGTCCACTTTGGCGTTCAGCTTTTCGGCCAGAATGTCCATTGCCCGGAAGCCGGTATTGTGCCGGGTCTTCTCGTATTCCCGTCCGGGATTGCCCAGCCCGACGATCAGCCAGCTGTCGCTGCTTTGTTTGGAAAACACGGCTCAGAACAGGTCGGCGATGGAGGTGGCGCCGTGGATATGGCCGATGGCACGGGCAAACACGGGGGCGACATCCAGGAATTTGATCTTGTGGCTGGGGGTGTTGGCGACCTCGGGAATGGTGTTCAGCAGCACCATTTCCTTGATGGGGCTGGCCTCAATACGGTCATAGGCGGGACCGGAGAGGACGCCGTGGGTGGCGCAGGCGTAAATCTCCTTCGCACCGCCGATCTCTACCAGAGCCTTGGCGGCGTTGCACAGGGAACCGGCGGTGTCCACCAGATCGTCGTACAGGATGCAGGTTTTGCCCCGGACGTCGCCGATGATGTTCATGACCTCGGAAACGTTGGCCTTGGGGCGGCGCTTGTCCACAATGGCAAGACCCATATGCACTTTGGCGGCGAAATTCCGGGCGCGGCCAACGGAGCCGACGTCGGGGGAGACGACCACAAAGTCCTCGTGGTTGTATTCACTTTCGGGGAACTTGTTCATGAAGTATTCAACGAAGGTAACATTGCCCAGCAGGTGATCCAGCGGAATGTCGAAGAAGCCCTGGATCTGGGCGGCATGGAGGTCCATGGTCAGAATGCGGTCAGCACCGGCGGCGGTGAGCATGTTGGCCACCAGCTTGGCGGAAATGGGGTCACGGGACTTGGCCTTGCGATCCTGACGGGCATAGCCGAAGTAGGGGATGACGGCGGTGATGCGGCCGGCGGACGCGCGGCGGCAGGCGTCGATCATGACCAGCAGCTCCATGAGATTGTCATTGACGGGTTTGCAGGTGGACTGGATGAGGAACACGTCGGCACCGCGGACGGTTTCCTCCAGGGTGACGGAAGCCTCTCCGTCGGCAAAGTGGGTCACAATGGCCTTACCCATGGGTACGCCCAGCTCTTTGCAGATGGTCTGCGCAAACTGGGGATTGGAATTGCCGCAGAAAACCTGAATGTTTTCACCGTAAGCAATCATCGGATGAATACCTCACTTTTTCTTTTTTTCTGCCCCCCGGCAACAGCCCGGACGCAAATCTACGCATCCATTATATCATCCCGGCACCGGAAAAAGCAATATGAATAAATGTGAAATAACGCCGAAAAAACAAACAAAAATCCGGGCGTTTCTGGCGAAGAAAACAGAATATTGAGATGGTGTGGAAAACGAAATTTTGTTTGAAAAATATCTTGAGAGATTTCGGGATTTGTGATATACTAACGAGTACAGATTTTTACGCATTTGGGAGCATCATCAGATATGAACGACAAGATCATCATTCAGGGCGCGCGGGAGAACAATCTGAAAAACGTGAACCTGACCATCCCCAGAGACAAGCTGGTGGTTTTCACCGGACTTTCCGGTTCCGGCAAGTCCAGTCTGGCCTTCGATACCATTTACGCCGAGGGACAGAGACGGTATGTGGAGAGCTTAAGCTCTTACGCCCGCCAGTTCCTTGGGCAGATGGACAAGCCGGACGTGGACTCCATCGACGGCCTGTCCCCGGCCATTTCCATTGACCAGAAGACCACCTCGAAAAACCCCCGCTCCACCGTGGGAACGGTGACGGAAATCTACGATTATCTCCGCCTCCTGTGGGCGCGGGTGGGCGTTCCCCACTGCCCGAAGTGCGGCAGGGAGATCCGCCGCCAGACCATTGACCAGATTGTGGACCGGGTGGAAGCGCTGGGAGAGGGGACGCGCTTTATCGTCCTGTCCCCGGTCATCCGGGGGAAAAAAGGCGAGCACAGGAAGGTGTTCGAGGATGCCCGGAAGTCCGGCTTCGCCCGGGTGCGGGTGGACGGCATTCTCTATGATTTGACCGAGGACATCCCCTGCGAGAAGAACAAGAAGCACACCATCGAGCTGGTGGTTGACCGGCTGGTGCTGAAGGACGGCCTGCGCCGCCGCCTGACGGACTCCATTGAGACGGCGTGCAGCCACTCCGGCGGCCTTGTGACCATCGAGCTGCCAGCCACCGGGGAAGAGCTGAGTTTTTCCCAGAATTACGCCTGCGAGGACTGCGGCATCAGCCTGACGGAACTGGAGCCGCGAATGTTCTCCTTCAACAACCCGGCGGGTGCCTGCCCCAGCTGCACCGGTCTGGGCTTCCAGCTCATCGCCGACGCCGATCTGGTGATTCCGGACAAGAACAAGTCCATTTTCGACGGCGCGATTCAGGCGTCCGGCTGGCAGAGCGCCCGGACGGATTCCATCTTCCGTATGTATTTTGAGGCGTTGGCGCAAAAATATCATTTTTCCCTGACGGAACCGGTGAAGAACCTGCCCGAGGACGTGATGGACGTGATCCTCTATGGCACCAAGGGGGAGAAGCTGCGCATGAGCTACAACCGGGGCAACGGTATGGGCGTGCTGGAGCAGCCCTTTGAGGGCATTCTCAACAACATTTCCCGCCGCTTCCGGGAAACGCAATCGGACGCCGCCCGGAAGGAGCTGGAGGAGTGCATGGCCACCGCGCCCTGCCCCCAGTGCCACGGCGACCGCTTATCGGAGATCGCCCGGGCGGTGACGGTGGGCGGCATCGGCATTATGGACTTTTGCCGCATGAGCGTCCGGGACGAGCTGGAATTTATGAAAAATCTTCGCCTGGAGGGCAGTATGGCCATGGTGGCCGAGCAGATCGTCAAGGAGATCAAGTCCCGCCTGCAATTCCTGACGGATGTGGGACTGAGCTATCTGACGCTCTCCCGCTCGGCGGGAACCCTTTCCGGCGGCGAGAGCCAGCGTATCCGGCTGGCCACCCAGATCGGTTCGTCCCTGATGGGCGTGCTGTATATTCTGGACGAGCCGTCCATCGGTCTGCACCAGCGGGACAACGATAAGCTGCTGGGGACGCTGAAGCACCTGCGGGATTTGGGCAACACCCTGATCGTTGTCGAGCACGACGAGGACACCATGCGCGCCGCCGATTTTATTGTAGATGTCGGTCCCGGCGCGGGCAGTCACGGCGGCGAGATCGTGGCGGCGGGAACGCTGGAGGATATCATAAACTGCCCCCGTTCCGTAACGGGACAGTACCTCTCCGGCGTGAAGAAAATCCCCGTTCCCACCACCCGGCGGGCGGGGAACGGCAATTTCCTGCGTATTCGCGGCGCACGGGAGAACAATCTGAAAAATGTGGATGTGGAGATTCCTTTGGGAACCTTCGTCTGCGTCACCGGCGTGTCCGGCTCGGGAAAATCCAGTCTGGTCAATGAAATTCTGAACAAGACCCTGCTTGCCACGCTGAACCATGCCCGTACCCGTCCCGGCCTCTGTGACGGCATTGACGGCATGGAGTATCTGGACAAGGTCATCGACATCGACCAAAGCCCCATCGGCAGGACTCCCCGAAGCAACCCCGCCACCTACACGGGGCTGTTCAACGATATCCGGGACCTGTTCGCGTCCACCAACGAGGCGAAGATCCGGGGCTATGGGCCGGGACGGTTCAGCTTCAACGTCAAGGGCGGCCGGTGCGAAGCCTGCTGCGGCGACGGCCTTGTGAAGATCGAAATGCACTTTCTGGCGGACGTTTACGTTCCATGTGAGGTCTGTCACGGCGCGCGGTACAACCGGGAGACGCTGGAAGTCCACTACAAGGGGAAAAACATTGCTCAGGTGCTGGACATGACCGCGGAGGAAGCGGTGGATTTCTTCGAGAATCTGCCGAAGATCCGCAGAAAAGCCCAGACTCTGGTGGAGGTCGGTCTTGGCTATGTGAAGCTGGGGCAGTCCAGCACGACCCTCTCCGGCGGCGAAGCCCAGCGGGTGAAGCTGGCGACGGAGCTGGCGCGGGTCTCCACGGGAAAGACCATCTATATTCTGGACGAGCCGACCACCGGCCTTCACGCCGCCGACGTGCATAAGCTCATTGAGGTTTTGCAGCGGCTGGTGGAGGCGGGGAACACCGTTTTGGTCATTGAGCACAATCTGGACGTTATCAAGACGGCGGACTATCTGATCGACCTCGGCCCTGAGGGCGGCGACGGCGGCGGAACGCTGGTCGCGTCCGGCACGCCGGAGGAAGTGGCGCAGATTCCCGAAAGCTATACGGGACAGTATCTCAAGTCTTATTTGTAAAAATATTGTCCGGTCTGCTCAGCAGACCGGACGGAGAAATTATTCGTACAATTCTGTGGGAAGGCACTCGGAAAGCTCGATCAGCCCGTGATCCCGCTCTCCGGCGTAGTCCACCCGCAGAATGTTGGAGCGAAGCGTTGCCTGCTTGCTCTGGCGGATGGACATGGTCATGGTGATTCTGGTACCCACACCTTCCGGCTGGTCGATGAGGACGGCGCCCCCGTGGTGGGCGGCGGCGGTGCGGATGAGCACCATGCCAAGGCCAATGCCGTACCGGCTGTCCTCCAGAGCGGGCTGGCGGAGATACCGGGAGAAGACGCTGCTGCGGACGCTCTGGGCAATGCCGGAGCCGCTGTCCGTCACGCTCAGGCGGAGCATCCGGCCGCTGCGGGTCAGCTTGGCCGTGACAGTCCCGCCCTTCGGGGTGAATTTGATGGCGTTGGACAGGATGTTCAGAACCGCCCGTTCCAGCTGTTCCCGGTCGGCAAGACCGTAGATTGGCTGGGGCCGGCCCCCCTAGGTCAGGGGGCGGCCCGGGAGCCGCTGGTCAGGCCCCTCGTAGGTCAGGGTGATGCCGGTGTGAGAGACAAGGGTCTCCGCCTTTTCAAAGAATTCGGCGAACAGCGCCGGAATGTCCACCGTTTCCTGGTGGGAGACGGCGGCGCAGCGCTCGGCGTCGGACATATTGCCGATGATCCGGAGGATCTGGAACAGCCCCCGGTTCAGGCGGGCGACCTGCTCTGCCGTCCGGGGACTGCTCTCCGCAGCGCAGAGGGGGAACAGGCTGTCGGCGGTGATCATCACGTTGGTCAGCGGCTCCCGCAGCTCCCGGGCGGCCAGCGCCATGGAGCGAAGCTCGCCGTTGTCCGATTCCTGTTCCAGCAGGAATACATCAATGTCGTCCACCCGTGTGACCGACGCGCCGCAGCTGTGGGAGGACAGGCTCAGCGTCAGATACAGACACCCGCCGGTGAACGCGGCGTACTCCTCCGAGCCTGTCAGAAGCAGCGGGCGGACATCCGTGCCGGGGGTGATGAAAAGGCTCTCGGCGGCCTGATTGACCTTGATGATCTGATTTTCTTTTACGCAGAAGCCGGGGCGGATCACCAGATCCAGCATTCCCAGCGTATCTTTCTTTTCTTCCATGACGATCCTCCTAGCAGTCCTATCATGCGCAGAATGGGTGAAAACTTTCCCGGCAAGATTCGACGTTTTTTTCATTTCTCATTCTAGCGGAAACGGGACAAAATAGCAAGGGGTAAGAACTACGAGGTGAAAAATATGTCGATTCATGACGGACACCGCCAGCGGCTGAAGCAGCGCTTTCTGGAGGAAGGGCTGGAGAGCTTCACGGACATTCAGGTGCTGGAGCTGCTGCTGTTTTTCAGCGTTCCCCGGCAGGATACCAACCCCATCGCCCATGCGCTGCTCGACCATTTCGGCAGCCTGTATCAGGTATTGGAAGCACCGGTGGAGGAACTGCGGAAGGTCAAGGGCGTGGGCGAACAGTCGGCACTGCTGCTCAGCCTCATGAACGACGTGGCGCGGTACTATCAGGTGGACAGAACCATGCGGGAGAAAATTCTTCCCACGGTGCAGGCCTGCGGGGAATATCTGGTGCCGTTCTTCTTCGGACGGAACGTGGAAACGGTGTTTCTGCTGTGTCTGGACGCCAAATGCAAGGTGCTGTGCTGCAAGGAGGTCGGGCAGGGGAGCGTGAACTCAGCGGGGATATCCGTGCGGAAGATCGTGGAGACGGCCTTGGCTGCCAACGCCACCACCGTGGTTCTGGCGCACAATCACCCCAGCGGCATCGCGGTGCCCTCCAGCGAGGACGTGCAGACCACATGCCGGGTGGCCATGGCCTTAAACGCGGTGGAAATTCAGCTGGCCGACCACATCGTGGTGGCGGACGGGGACTATGTCTCCATGGTGCAGTCGGGCTACCGGCTGGATGAAGGGAGTTATTATGGACAAATTCAAACTGGTATCGGACTATAAGCCATCCGGCGACCAGCCGGAGGCCATCAGCGCGTTGGTCAACGGCGTGAACTGGGGACTGCGGGAGCAGACGCTGCTGGGCGTCACCGGCTCCGGCAAGACCTTTACCATGGCCTCGGTCATTGAAAAGCTGAACCGCCCGACGCTGGTGCTGGCGCACAATAAGACGCTGGCCGCTCAGCTCTGTTCGGAATTCCGGGAGTTTTTCCCGGAAAACGCGGTGGAATACTTCATTTCCTACTATGATTACTATCAGCCCGAGGCGTACATCGCCCACACGGACACCTACATTGAAAAGGACGCTTCCGTAAACGAGGAGATCGACCGTCTCCGTCACTCGGCGACTTCCGCGCTGTTTGAGCGGCGGGACGTGATCGTGGTCTCCTCGGTCAGCTGCCTGTACGGTCTGGGCGACCCCATCGATTATAAGAGCATGGTCATTTCCCTGCGGGTGGGGCAGGAGTACCCGCTGGACAATGTGCTGAAAAAGCTGACGGAGATCCGCTATGAGCGAAACGATCTGGACTTCTCCCGGAACAAGTTCCGCCTCCGGGGGGACACCCTGGAAATCTATCCCGCCTACTGGTCGGGACGTGCCATCCGGGTGGAGTTTTTCGGAGACGAGGTGGACAGGATCAGCGAGATCAACGCCGTTTCCGGCATTGCGGAGCGGTATGTTGACCACGTGGCCATCTATCCCGCCAGCCATTACGTTGCTTCCAAGGAAAAATTGCAGCGGGCAATGGTGGAAATCCAGCGGGAGTGTGACGATCAGGTGGCCTTCTTCCGCGCCCACGACAAGCTCATCGAAGCCCAGCGCATCGCCCAGCGGACGGCCTATGACCTGGAAATGCTGACGGAGATCGGCTTCTGCAACGGCATCGAGAACTATTCCCGTGTAATTCAGGGGCGGGCGCCGGGGACGCCGCCCACCACGCTGCTGGACTATTTCCCCAAGGACTACCTCATGTTTATCGACGAGAGCCACGTGACCCTGCCCCAGTGCCGCGCCATGTATGCCGGAGACCGGAGCCGGAAGGACGCGCTGGTGAATTACGGCTTCCGTCTGCCCTCGGCTTACGACAACCGCCCGCTGAACTTTACGGAGTTCGACCGGAAGATCAACCAGGTGATTTACGTTTCCGCCACACCCGGCGACTACGAGCGCACCCGCTCCGGCCAGACGGTGGAGCAGGTCATCCGTCCCACCGGACTGCTGGACCCGGAGGTGGAGGTGCGTCCCATTGAGGGGCAGATCGACGACCTGATCGGGGAGATCAACGCCCGCACCGCCAGAAACGAGCGTGTTCTGGTGACGACCCTGACCAAGAAGATGGCGGAGGACTTGACGGTATACCTGCAAAAGGCGGGTATCAAGGTGCGCTACATGCACTCGGACATCGGCGCGATGGAGCGGATGGAGATTATCCGGGATATGCGGATGGGAAAATTCGATGTGCTGGTGGGCATCAACCTTCTGCGTGAGGGACTCGACTTGCCGGAGGTCAGTCTGGTGGCCATTCTGGACGCGGACAAGGAGGGCTTCCTGCGAAGCGAGACCAGTCTCATTCAGACCATCGGCCGCGCCGCCCGGAACGCCGGGGGCAGGGTCATCATGTACGCCGACTCGGTCACCCCCGCCATGCGTGCGGCCATCGACGAGACAGCCCGCCGCCGGGAGATTCAGGATGCCTACAACAAAGCCCATGGGATCGTCCCGAAGACCATCATCAAGTCTGTGCGGGACCTGATCGAGATTTCGTCTCCCACCGCCGAACGCAAGGGCAGAACCGGCGTGAAGATGACGAAGGTGGAGAAGGAAAAGGAGATCGCCCGTCTGGATAAGCAGATGAAGGAAGCGGCGAAGATGATGGAATACGAGTACGCCGCCGTACTGCGTGACCAGATCATCGAACTGCGTGGGAACGGAACGTAATCATGAAAAGTCAGAAAATCGTGAAACCCCGAAATTTCCATCGGTTTTTCACGATTTTTTGCTGAACCGGATTTTAGGGTCTATCTGATACTATTTCCTGTAAGGTTTGGAATGGTCGGTCAGCCCCAGAATGTAGTCGGTCGAGGTTTTGTAGAACAGAGCCAGACGGATCAGCACATCGGTTGGAATATCCCGCAGGCCGCGTTCGTAACGGCTGTACTGGGGCTGCTTCATGCCCAGATAATCGGCAATCGCCTGCTGGGACAAATCGTGATCCTCGCGCAGATCCTTCAATCTGGGGTAATAATTGTCCATGTCCACACCTGCTTTCATAACTGTTTGGTGTTGACAATTTAACACAGTTATGGTACTATCTATTCATATCATAACCATATGGTTATAAATAGGAGGTAGAAAGAGATGCGGATTTCTTGGAGAAAATACAAATACTCAGGTCTGGCCACACTCATCAGCTTTTTCGGTGGGGCGATGCAGGGGCTCGGTCTCGCTTTTACCATCTGGGGCATCGTTCCCGGTATCGATGTCGTAATGGCTGTTACGGGAGTTATCTGTCTCGCTTTGGGGTTTGGGGCGGATCCTTTGGCGGAGTATGTAAACAAGAAAGCGATAGAGCGTCTTCTTCGCGATAGTGAGCAGTAGTGCCGCCCGCGTAAAAGAGGGCGGTCTTACCGAGAGGCAGCCCTGAAAAAATACAAAGCCCGACTCTTGCTGAGAGTCGGGCTTTGTTTCTGCCAACACCTGAAAAGCCGCCGTTTTGCAGAAAACGGCGGCTTTTGCAATATGGCGAAAACAGTAATATTTTGGTAAACACACGGACGCCGGGGTGTGTTATAATAGCCCAAACGCCGAATGGAGGGGATTCCATGAGCAACCAAATTCTGATCATCGAGGACGACGCGGCCATTGCCGAGGTGCTTCGGCTGAATCTGGAATGCGCGGACTACACCGTGACCGCTTTTGATAACGGCCTTGCCGCGTGGAATGCGCTGGCAGCAGACCGCGACTACGATCTTGCGCTGCTGGACATGATGCTGCCGGGGGTGGACGGCTTTACCTTGCTGCCGAAGCTTCAGGAATACGGAATCCCCGTCATCTGCCTGACCGCCATGAACGACGCCCAACATGAGGTGCAGGGACTGCGGAGCGGCGCGGAGGATTACGTCGCCAAGCCCTTCGATATGCTCGCCCTGATGGTGCGCATGGAAAAGGTACTCAGGCGCAGCGGGAAATTCAACGAAATCTACCATTTCCGGGACCTGACGCTGGACAACGGCAACCGCCGCTTAAGCAGGAGTGGGGAGGAAATTCCCCTGCCGCCGCTGGAATTTGACGTACTGGCGGTGCTGATGAAGAACAAGAACCGCACGGTTTCCCGGGAGCGCATCCTGAACGAGATCTGGGGGCAGGACTATTTCGGGGACATCCGCACCGTGGACGTCCGCATTGCCAATCTCAGGAAAAAGCTGAACCTGTCCGAGGAAATCCGCACCATCTCAAAGGCCGGTTACCGGTTGGAGGAACGATGAAACTGAAAACAAAACTGACAATTCTCTGCGCGGCGCTGCTGTTTGCCGTGGCGGTGAGCCTGACGGCGGCCATGCTCTGGCAGGTACGGGAGCAGTCCTATGAAGCCCTTCTGCAAAGTACGGAGGAAACCCTGAATGATCTGGTGGACGATTTCGGGACAGCCGTCTACCGCAGTCCAACAGACGGCCTTGACTCGCTTTCCCGGAAAGTGCTGCTGACCTACTGCTTCCGTTCCTGCAGCGTGCCGGGAAGCGCCCTCGTTGTCAATGGAGAGTGCCTGAGCGCGTCCGCCCAGATCGACACGGAACGCTATCTGGATGTCCATTGCGGCGGTACGCAATCAGCCAGAGCCTGCGCGGGCGGCAGGCATTTTCTGATTCTGGGCAGGGTCACGGATGTCTGGGGGATGGATTGCAGCGTGTATCTGGCGGCGGACGCCACCTACATATATTCCCAGCTCTGGCAGCTCAGCGGGCGCTTTGCGCTGCTGGCGCTGTCCATTGGCCTTTTGGGGCTTGGGGCGGTTTACTGGATGATCTCCCGGACGCTTCGCCCGCTGTCCCGGCTTTCGGAAGCCGCCGGAAGCATTGCGGACGGGAATTACAGCCGGCGCGTCCCCGTCGTTTCTCAGGATGAGGTGGGGGTTCTGGCGGGGAATTTCAACCGGATGGCGCTGGCGGTGGAGACCCATGTAGACACCCTGCGGGAGCAGAACGAGCGGCAGAAGCTCTTTGTCGGCGCGGTCACCCACGAGCTGAAAACACCCCTGACGTCTCTGCTCCTGAACGTGAACACTCTGCGAAATGTCTACCTTCCCGAAGAAAAGCAGGAAGCGCTGCTCACCAGTATGGACGCCCAGCTCCACTGGCTGGAAACCATGGTCAGAAAGCTGCTGACGCTGCTTTCCATGAAAAAGAACGCGAAGATAGCGCCGGTGTCCGTGCCGGAACTGCTGACACAGGTGCGGGAGCTGACCCGGCCGATCATGGAAAAGTACGGAACTTCTCTGGAAATCACCTGCAACGGGGACATTCTGCCCGTGGACAAGGATTTGATGTGCATTGCCCTTGTCAATCTCGTGGAAAACAGCGCCAAGGCATCCGCACCGGGGCAGACCATCCGGATTCAGGCGTCGGAGATGGGCTTCACCGTCACCGACCATGGCCGGGGCATCCCCGAAAAAGATCTGCAAAGAGTGACCGACCCCTTCTACATGGGCGACCCCTCCCGGAGCAAGGCAAACGGCGGCTTCGGCCTGGGACTGGCGCTGGTGCGGGAGATTGCCGCCGTCCACGGCGGAACGCTGACGCTGGAAAGCACTCTCGGAGAAGGAACGACCGCCAGAATCGTCATCGGTAATCAAACGGTAACGTGCCGGTAAACTCTTTTGATTCTGGCTATGGTATTCTGGAACCATCCAAAGAAAGGAAGTGTTACCATGAAAAAAATAGTTCGTTTTGCCGCCTTCACGCTGGCGCTTCTCATGCTGCCCGGATGCGGCAAAGGCCGGACGCCCGCCGAACCCACCACCGTCAATCAGGCGATGCTGCTTGAGCAGAGTGCCAAAGAGCAGACGGAGTACACCTTCCCGGAGAAATTCACCGGGGACTGGGTCAGTCAGGAGGGAAGACTTACCATCCACGCCGATGCGCAGGTGGTGGCGGAGTTGGGGACGGTGCTTCCCACCGCCACCGTGACGCCCCGGGATTTTACGCAGGAGGATGTGGACACCCTACTGCGGGTGCTTTTGAAGGGACAGCCCCTCTACAGCACTGTCATGACGAAGCAGGAGTGTCAGGATTCCATTGATTATGTCAACTCCCCCGAATGGCACGCAGACCCGGACGCCCCGGAACAGACGCCGGAGCAGCTGGAAGCGCGCCGTCAGGAGATCATCGCCTATTACACTGCGGAAATGGCAAAAGCACCGGAGGAAAAGCCCATCATCCACGGCTTTGAGGATTCCGGAACGCCCAATGAGGTCAGCGGCGATGCCACCGTGGATGGAGCCAAGTACGAAATCAACATCATGAACCGCTTCGGCGGGGACTGGACGAACGCGACGATTGTCAACAGCGACTTCAAGTATTACCGCAGCACCGACTGGGGCAGCATTTCCAAAGAGGACGCCATTGCCAGGGCGGATGAGGTGATGCGGGAGCTTGGGCTGGGCGATATGGTTCTGGCCGACGCGCAGACGCCCAGAGAGGGCGAGCGGAAGGGCACATGGGAGCTTTACTATACCCCCAGCGTAAACGGCGTGCCCATTCCCGGCATCCGGGAGGATCGTGTGTTCAGCGATCCCGCCATCGGAGAGGATCATCAGTACTGGACTTACCGCTGCTCAGAGGAAACCAATGCGGATACCGTTTCCTGGTACATGGAAAGCGTCTGGATCACGGTGGGAAGGGACGGCATTCTTTCCTTCGAGTGGGACGCTCCCAGCACCGAGCCGGTTGTCAAGGAAACGCAGACCGCCCTTATGCCCTTTGAGGACATTGCATCCATAGCAAACACCATGCTGCCCGTGGTGGTCATCGGCCCGTCGGAAGCCCACAGCATTGTGGAGATCGACAAGATCAACGGCGACGAGACATACATGGACGTGGAGATTACGAAGGTTTCCTTGTCGCTGATGCGCATCCGGGATAAAGGCTCCTTGCAGGGGACGATCGTTCCCGTGTGGGATTTCTGGGGAACGTGGGACTGGTATGAGCCCGGAGACAACGCCTCGGAGTCCATGAAAAAGGGCGCGAACTATGTGACCCAGCCCATGCTGACCCTGAACGCCATCGACGGCAACGTCGTCAGCCGGATGTTTGGCTACTGACCGTTGGGAGAAAAGAGCCGGGAGCAGTCCAAAATGGGCTGCTCCCGGTGATTTTTTGCAAAGGTCAGGACATCTTGGAAATATCCGTCCCGAAATACTTGACCGACAGCTCGGTCAATGTTCCGTCAGCGTCCAGCTCTGCCAGTGCCTGATTGATAGCGGCCAGCAGCGTTGCCGTGTCGGCGCTCTTGCGGACGGGGATGGCGACCTGCTCCACATCGTCGGAATAGGCCGCAATTTTGATGTTGGCTTCGGGATGGGCTTTCTGGTAGTCCGCGAAGACCACTTCCGCGTTCAGCGTCGCGTCGATCCGACCGGCCAGCAGCAGCGGGATTCCGATGGTGAATTTGGGATGCTTCGTCTTGTGGCGCACTGTGTACATACCCAGCAAACTGCCCACGCTTCCGCCCAGCGCTGCAACGGTCATCAGGGTCACTAGAAAACGGGCGGATTCCGTTCACACAGAATCCGCCTGCTTTATTACGCAATTATTCCCGGAAATTTTGCCATCACCACGATGGCGGCGATGATCTGAAGCGCCAGAAGCAGCGGGATTCCGATTGTGAATTTGGGATGCTTCGTCTTATGACGCACCGTGTACATACCCAGCAAACTGCCCACGCTTCCGCCAAACGCCGCAACGGTCATCAGGGTCGCTTCCGAAATGCGCCAGAGTTTTTTCTTTGCCTTGTGCTTGTCCGCAAGCATAAGCACAAAACCGGCCGCATTGATTGTAGCGAGGTAAAGAAGGAGAAGATCTTTCATACTGATTTCCTTTCGGGAGGGATTTTTGTGAAAAAGCTTTGGATTTTACTGGCGCTGGCGTCGCTTCTGTGCGGCTGTACTTCGGAGGAAACGCTGGAAACAATTTCAGACGACATCGTTCAGCCCGTGATGGCGCAGCCGGGGGAAATTTCCGTCCGCCTGCCGGACAACGCCGTGGCGCCGGTGCTGGAAAGCGACTCGGAGCAGGTCTATCTCAGCGAGGACTATGAGATCATCGTCGAGACCGTCAGCGGCGGGGACTTAAGCGCTACCATTCAGCGGATCTCCGGCTACACCCCGGACAATCTGACAGTGATGGAAACGGCGCAGGACGGGGCAAAGCGGTATGACTTCGTCTGGGCATCGGCGGGGGAGAACGGCGACCAGCTGGGCAGGGCGGTGATTCTGGACGACGGGAACTACCATTACTGTCTGTCCGTTCTCCGGGACGCGGACACCACGGAAAAGTCCCAGATCGTGTGGCGGGACGTGTTTGACTCATTCAAGCTGGTCTAGGTATTGTTTCGCCGCTTCCCGGCACATCTGGACGCAGGCATCGGCCACGCTTTGGGGATACAAAATTTTCGCCTTGCCGCCGAAGCCGATGACCCAGCTTAGGAACATGGGGGACACCGCCACATTGACGGTAAAGACAAAATGATCGTCCCCGTCCGGAATTAAAAGAATGTCCTTGCCGAAGCGGTCTACCACTACGTTGATCAGACTCCGGTCGAAGCGCAGCTTCACGGCGGTTTCCTCCCCGGAGAACATCTGAAACAGCCGGGAAGCATGTTCCGCCAATGCCTTGCCCATCAGCTCCGGGCAGGGGGTGCGGCTTTCCTCCGTCAGGCGGATGCTGCTCATGCGGTCAAGACGGTAGGAGGTCACGCCGTGGCGCAGGGAGTGGGCGAGCAGGTAGCAGTTTTCGTTGTCCTGACACAGACCGTAGGGGCTTGCCTGATAGCTTTTGTCCCGGTATTTCCGTTTGCCGCCCAAGTCCCAGTCAAAATACCGGAAGGTGATCTGCTTATTCTGGGCGATGGCCTCCTGAACGGCGTCCACGTTAAAGTAAATGGACTCGTTCATGCTTTTGACCCGCCCGGAAACCAACACGTCCCGGCGCATGAGCCTTGCGTCGTGGACGCTGCACTGGCTGCACAGCTTTTCGATCAGTTCCCGGGACTTTTTCTCCGTGAGGAACCGGCTGGACTGGACGGCGTCGATGAGCAGCTTCAGTTCCGGCAGCTCAAAATTCCGGGAGGCGATGTAGTAGCCGCCGTTCTTTCCGGGAATGGAGAGAATGTCCACGCCGTAATCCTGCAGGGCCGCGATGTCCGAGTAGACGGTCTTGCGGTCGCAGACAATATCGTGCTCTTCCAGCATGGAAAGAAGCTCCGACGTTCTCACCGGGTGATCCTGGTGAGAATTTTTTTGCAGGTAGTCGAGGATGTACAGGATTTTCAGCTTCTGATTGTCTGACTTGGGCATGAGAATTCCTCCCGGCGGTTATTCCTGACATTATAGCACATCGGCGCTGCCGGGGGGAAGAGAAAATTTGCTTTTTCCCGTGGAATATGCTATAATACCCAAAAAGGAGTGAGTGTTTTGGGCTATTTTGGCTGTCATCTTTCCGCATCCGGCGGAAACGCGGCGATGGTGAAGACCGCGCTGTCCATTGGAGCGAATACCTTCGCGTTTTTTACCCGGAATCCCCGGGGCAGCAAGGCCAAGCCGGAGGATCCGGCGGACGCGGCAAAAGCGGCCGCCATGCTGGAAGAAAATCACTTTGGCAAACTGGTCGCCCACGGGGCGTATACCATGAATCTCTGCACCGCTGACGCGGACGCCAGAGCCTTTGCCGCGGGGATTCTGGAGGACGATCTGCGGCGCATGGCGGCGCTTCCCGGAAATTTCTACAATTTCCACCCCGGCAGCCACGTGGGGCAGGGGACGCAGGCGGGAATCGACTACATTGCCGCCGCCCTGAAAAACGCCCTGCGCCACGACTATCCGGTGACGGTGCTGCTGGAAACCATGGCGGGGAAGGGCAGCGAGATCGGCGGACGGTTTGAGGAACTCAGGGACATTCTGGACGCCGTGGGAAGCGAAAACGTGGGCGTGTGTCTGGACACCTGTCACGTCTACGACGGCGGCTACGACATCGTGAACGACCTGAACGGTGTACTGGCGGAATTTGACCGGGTGATTGGTCTGGACCGGCTGCACGCCCTACACCTGAACGACAGCAAGAACCCCTTTGCCAGCCACAAAGACCGCCATGAATGTCTTGGAAAGGGCAGTCTGGGGCTGGAAACCTTCCGCCGCATCGTGAACCACCCGCAGCTCAAGGACAAGCCCATGATTCTGGAAACGCCCAACGAGCTGCCCGGCTACGCCGGGGAAATCAAAATTCTGCGGGAAATGGAAGCTTAAGGCAACACTGCGGCTCGCCTTAAGAAAATGTTCATTTGACATCTGAACGAAAATGTGTCATTTTATTAAACATAAGAACTACCCGAAGAAAGGAGGGTGATGGTATGCAGGATATTCTGGAATCCCTGACGTTGGCGCAGGAAAACTACGCAGGCTTCTATATGGGAATCCTTCGCTATGCCGTACCGGTGCTCAGCGCCATACTGCTTCTGCGCTGCGTCCTGCCCCTGCTGACCTTCCGGCGGGAGCCGGAGATCTGGGCGTGGCTGAACATGACCGACGGCAGTCAAATCCCCATCACCCATTGGGAGAACGTCATCGGCCGGAGCAAATCCAGCGACGTGACCATCGACTTTCCCACCGTGTCCCGGAACCATGCGGTCCTGACCCGGTACGATGACGGCAGCTGGACGATCACGGACGCCGGTTCCAAGGACGGAACGCTGGTCAACGGCAGGAAGGTTCAAATTTGCGCGTTGAAGCCAAAAGACCGTATCTCCATCGGCGGTGTGGAAATGCAGCTCCAGCCCATTACGGAGCATCAGGAGGTGCGTCAGGCAGAGCTTCGCACCAAGGCAGCCAGCGGCTGGGACAGCGTGGCGAATCTGATGGTGCTGTCCATCTTGCAGTGCCTGATGCTGCTGGGCTTCCTGCTGGGCGGGGAGCAGGAGACGATCGCCAGCGTTCTCATGGGCTTCGGCGGCATTTTCCTGAGCCAGTGGCTGCTGTACATTTTCTACTGCATGATCCGCCGGAAGTCCTTTGAGGTGGAGACCATGGCGTTCTTCCTGTGTACCATGGGTATGGCCGCCATCGCCACGGTAAAGCCGGGGGAGACGGTGAAGCAGCTTGCCGCCATGGCGCTGGGCGTGGTGACGTTCCTCGTCATCGGCTGGTCGCTGCGGGACTTGGAGCGGGCGAAGGTCGTCCGGTATCTGGCGACGGTGGCGGGCGTGGGCTTTTTGATGGTGACGCTGGTGTTCGGCACCGAGTATTACGGCGCGAAAAACTGGCTGGTCATCGGCGGGCTGTCCTTACAGCCGTCGGAACTGAGCAAGGTCTGCTTCGTCTATGCCGGCGCGTCCACCATGGACAGAATCATGAGTAAGCGGAATATTTACATTTTTATCGCCTATTCCATTCTCATCTGCGGCCTGCTTGCCCTGATGAACGATTTCGGCACGGCGCTGATTTTCTTCTGCGCCTTCCTTGTGATCGCGTATCTTCGTTCCGGCAGTATGGGCACCGTGGCGCTGGCCGTTACGGCGCTGATCTTCGCCGGGGTGCTGGCGCTGAAAATCGCGCCTCACGCCCTGCGGCGGTTCTCCGTGTGGCGGCATGTGTGGGACGACCCCCTGAATGCCGGTTACCAGCAGGTTCAGGCGCTGATGTGCGTGGCCTCCGGCGGCCTGTTCGGTCTGGGGCCGGGACAGGGCTTCCTGAAACACGTGTTCGCGGCGGATTCCGACATCGCCTTTGCCACCATCTCTGAGGAATGGGGGCTGATCGTGGCGGTGATGATGGTGCTGTGCGTGGCGGCCTACGGCTTCTTTGCCATCCGTACCGCACGGGTCGCACGAAGCAGCTTCTATTCCATCGGCGCCTGCACCGCCGCCAGCATTCTGGTCATTCAGACCATTCTGAACTGTCTCGGCACGCTGGATATTCTGCCCTTCACCGGCGTGACCTTCCCGTTTCTGAGCAACGGCGGCACCAGCATGGTTGGTGCCTGGGGGCTGCTGGCCTTCGTCAAGGCGGCGGATACCCGGCAGAATGCCAGCTTTGCCGTCCGCCTGAACAAGAAGGGAGTGTGAGCGGATGAACCGCGTAACCAAAAGAACCTGGATCATGGGCTTGTTTCTGGCTGTGCTTCTGGGGGGCATGATGTTCTTCCTGTGGGAATACGTGACCCAGGCGGGGGACTGGGTGACCTTTCCCGGCTCCCCTCATGTATATAACAACGCCAACATCGGCTGCGGCACGGTGACCGACCGTTCCGGGAACGTGCTGCTGGACATTACCGAGGAGCGCACCTATTCCTCTGATGCCGCAACGCGCCAGTCCACGCTCCACTGGCTGGGCGACCGGAAGGGCTACATCAGCGCCTCCGCCGTCTCCCACTACGCGGGGAAAATGGCGGGCTTCGACCTGGTCAGCGGCGTATACGACAGCAGCGGCGAGGGGGGCGAGATGACCCTGACCCTGTCGGCGAGAGTGCAGAACGCGGCGCTGGACGCCATGGCGGGGAGAAAAGGCACCGTTGGCGTGTACAACTATAAAACGGGAGAGATCCTCTGCGCTCTGACCACGCCCACCTACGACCCGGACAATGTGCCGGACATCGCCTCGGACACCTCCGGGCAGTATGACGGCGTGTACCTGAACCGCTTCTTACAATCGACCTACGTCCCCGGCTCCATTTTCAAGGTGGTCACCACTGCCGCGGCGCTGGACTGCGTCCCGGACATTCTGGACAAGACCTTCACCTGCTATGGCGCTTACGAGTACGGCACGGAAAAGGTGACCTGCGAAAAAGCCCACGGTACCCTGACCCTGAAAACCGCTCTCGCCAATTCCTGCAACTGCTCCTTCGCCCAGATCGCGGAGCTGGTGGGGAAGAAGAACATGGTAAAGTACGTGGAGCAGTTCGGCGTCACGGACAGCCTGAGCTTTGACGGCGTCACCACCGCCGAGGGCAACTACGACATTTCCAACACCGCTCCGGTGTCCTTCGCGTGGAGCTGCATCGGCCAGCACACCGACCTGATTAACCCCGCCCGCTACATGACCTTCATGGGCGCCATTGCCGGGGGCGGCGTGGGTGCGGAGCCGTATCTGGTGTCGGAGGTTCGCAGCGGCGAAGAGATGACCTACGAGGCAAAAACGAAAACCACCGGCCGCATCATGTCTCAGGACGTGGCCGACCAGGTCAGGGCCTACATGCGCAACAACGTGCAGAGCGTCTACGGCGACTGGAATTTTAACGGCATGAACGTCTGCGCCAAGTCCGGCACCAGCCAGCTGGGGGGCGGACAGAAATCCAACGCCATGTTCGCGGGCTTCGTGGAGGACGAGCAGTACCCCCTGGCCTTCATCGTGGTGGTGGAAAACGGCGGCTACGGCAGCGCCACCTGCGTGCCGGTTCTGAGCAAGGTTCTCGCCGCCTGCAAGTCCGTCCTGGACGGGGAATAATGTCTTGGGGAACCCCTGAGGAAATCGCCTTCGACCGGCGCCAATTCCATCAGAGGTTCCCTTGTGCGTTATACACAAAAAAGGCGAAAAAACGCAAAAGATTCTGTAATCTTTTCCTCGTTGACAAATGTCTTTCTGTGGGATACAATATGCTAAAATTCTTCAGGAGGTACATGACGATGACGGCACGGTTTTCTACCACTTACAGCTCTACCCGCTGCGCGATGGCAGCGGCATGTTCCTCTGCGCGAATTAGCCTCATTCTGGACACTGCCATGATTCTGGCGGTGTCCATTTGCGTTGTACGACTGCTGCTGGCAGCAGCGGCGTGACCGGGGCTTCACATGGTATGAAGAAGCGGTTACGCCCTGGGCGAACCGCTTTTTTATAGTAAGAAATGAAAAAGGAGAACACTATCATGAAAAAAGTACTTGCTATGCTGATGGCTGCTCTGATGGTAGCCGCAATGTTCACCGGATGCTCCTCCAGCAAGCCCGCGACGGAGACCACCGCCGCTGCTGCTGCCGCTACTGCCGGTACCGTTAAGATCGGTATGTCCGGCCCTCTGACCGGCGGTGCTTCCGCTTACGGTCTGGCCGTGAAGGCCGGCATGGAAGTGGCAGTTGAGGAGATCAACGCCAAGGGCGGCCTGCAGATCGAGTTCAACGCGCAGGACGACGAGGCCGACGGCGAGAAGGCCGTGTCCGCTTACAACGTCCTGAAGGACTGGGGTATGCAGGTCATGGCCGGCCAGGTTACCACCGGTTCCGCTCTGGCCGTAGCTCCCGAGTCCACTGCCGACAACATGTTCAACCTGACCCCCTCCGCCTCCGCTGAGTCTCTGGCTCTGTCCGGTGCCAACATCTTCCAGATGTGCTTCACCGACCCCAACCAGGGCGCTTCCGCCGCTGAGTTGGTTTCCACCAAGGCGCTGGGTACCAAGGTCGGCGTGATCTACGACTCCTCCGACGACTACTCCTCCGGCCTGTACAAGGGCTTCTCCGACAAGGCCGCTGAGCTTGGTCTGGAGATCGTTGCCACCACTTCCTTCACCGCCGACAACAAGGCTGACCTGTCCACTCAGGTGACCCAGTGCCAGGATGCCGGTGCGGATCTGGTGTTCCTGCCCATCTACTACACCGAGGCTGCTCAGATCCTGTCCTACGCCAACAAGATCGGCTACGCGCCCAAGTTCTTCGGCTGCGACGGCATGGACGGCATCCTGACCGTGGAAGGCTTCGACACCTCTCTGGCCGAGGGCCTGGCTCTGATGACCCCCTTCGATGCCAACGCTTCCGATGAGGCGACCCAGTCCTTCGTTGCCAAGTTCAAGGAGAAGATGGATGGTCTGGTTCCCAACCAGTTCGCCGCTGACGGCTATGACGTCATCTACGCCCTGTACAACGCCATGACCGCCGCCGGTATCACTGGCAGCGAATCCGCTTCCGAAATCTGCACCGCTCTGGAGGCTCAGTTCGCCACCATGACCATTGACGGCCTGACCGGCACCGGCATGCACTGGGACGAGAACGGCATGATCTCCAAGGCGCCCGCCGCCGTGGTGATCGAGAACGGTGTTTACGTTCCCATGGGCTAAAGATAGTCCGGAAAAATGATTCCCTCAAAGGGGATGGGGCGGTTTGCGCCCCATCCCCTAACGAGGTATCATCCATCAGCAGTCTATGAAAACCTCGTTGGCGGACGGGGCTTTCATAGACTGTTGAGTAAAAAAGGAAACTCTGATTAAATCGCCTTCGGCTGTGAGCGGATCTTTTCCGTCCACTCTTCGGTATCGAAAACGGGAAATATAGCGCAGTCGTTGCCGGCATAAGCCGGCTTACGGATGCGGCATACCCCTTGCGGGTACACAAAGTATTCCACCGCTTTCGATACCTTGATTGGCCGAAAAATCTCTCGCTTACAGCTCTCGTCGATTTAACCAGAGCTTCCTAAAAAAGAAGAAAGAGGGGGACAATCATGAAAATTATTCAGTACCTGATCAACGGCATCAGCATCGGCTCTGTCTACGCCATCATTGCCCTTGGCTACACCATGGTCTACGGCATTGCCAAGATGCTGAACTTTGCCCATGGCGATGTGATTATGGTGGGCGCGTACATTTCCTTCTGCGTCACCAACTATCTGGGGCTGCCGGTTGTGGTATCCATTCTGGCGGCCATGGCGGTGTGTACTTTGCTTGGCGTGCTGATTGAGGGACTCGCCTACAAGCCTCTGCGGGGAACGCCCAGTCTGGCAGTTCTGATCACGGCCATCGGCGTCAGCTACTTCCTGCAGAATGCGGCGCAGCTGATCTGGTCTTCCAGCCCGAAGAACTTTACCAGCATCGTTACCTTCCAGCCTCTGCGTCTGGCGGGCGGACAGCTGGTGGTCACCGGCGAGGTGATCTATACCATTGCTGCTTCCGTCATCATCATGCTGGGCCTGACATGGTTTACCACCAGAACCCGCACCGGCAAGGCCATGCGTGCCGTTTCCGAGGATCGGGACGCTGCCCAGCTCATGGGCATCAACGTAAACCAGACCATTTCCATGACCTTTGCCATCGGCTCCGCTCTGGCGGCCGTTGCCGGTGTGCTGCTGTGCTCCACGGTTCCGACCTTGCAGCCCACCACCGGCTCCATGCCCGGTATCCGCGCCTTTACCGCCGCGGTTTTCGGCGGCATCGGCTCCATTCCCGGGGCTATGCTGGGCGGTATTCTGCTGGGCGTCATCGAGACCTTCAGCAAAGCCTATCTCAGCCCCCAGTTCAGCGACGCGATCGTGTTTGCCGTCCTGATTGTGATCCTGCTGGTGAAGCCTGCAGGTCTGCTGGGCAAGCAGGTTCAGGAGAAGGTATGAGGTGGATGTTATGAAAAAAAGACTGACGAAGGACAAAATCATGGGTGCGTCCACCTACATTCTGGTAACGGCGGCGTTCCTGATCCTCCAGCTGCTCATGAGTCAGGGCAAGCTGAGCAGCACCATGAAGGGATTTCTGGTGCCTGCCTGCGCCTACATCGTGCTGGCAATTTCCCTGAACCTGCTGGTAGGTATCTGCGGTGAACTGAGTCTGGGTCATGCGGGCTTTATGGGCATCGGCGCGTTCACCGGTGTGATTGTGACCGCTCTGCTGGCCACGGCGGTTCCCAACGGCATTGTACGACTGGTGATTGCCATGGTGGTGGGCGGCGTGATGGCCGGTGCCATCGGCTTTCTCATCGGCATCCCGGTGCTTCGTCTCCGGGGCGACTATCTGGCAATCGTGACGCTGGCCTTCGGCGAGATCATGAAGAACATCTTCGGAAATCTCTATCTGGGCATTGATGACACCGGACTTCACGCCACCATGAGCTCCGCAGGGTTGACTCTGGGCGCGGGCGGCCAGATGATCGTCTCCGGCCCCAGAGGCGCAACCGGCATTACCAAGCTGTCCACATTTGCCGTGGGTTTTGTGCTGATTCTGTTCACCCTGTTTGTTGTGCAGAACCTGATCAACTCCCGGGAAGGCCGGGCAATCAAGGCTGTCCGGGATAACCGGATCGCCGCTGAATCTGTGGGCATCAATGTCACCGCTTTCCGGATGAAGGCTTTCGTGGTCTCCGCGTTTCTGGCGGGTATGGCCGGTGCGCTTTACGCCATGAATTACGGCTCTATCACGGCTACCAAGTTCAATTTCAATACCTCCATCAACATTCTGGTCTTCGTTGTTCTGGGCGGCATGGGCAACATCCTCGGCTCCATTATCTCCGCCACGGTGCTCTACATCCTGCCGGAGGCCATGCGCGGCCTGCAGGACTACCGGATGATCCTCTACGCTGTGGTTCTGATTGTCGTGATGCTCTTTACATGGTCCCCCAAGGTGAAAGAAGCCATGTCCGTGGTCACCGACAAGATTGCCGGTGCATTCAAGAAGAAGGAGGCGGGAAGCAATGAATGACTATTCCAAGAAAATCCTGAAAGTTCCCACCGTGACCTTCGTCCGTGAGCAGGATCAGGGCAAGCAGCCCGTTCTGGACGTGCGGAACCTGGGCATCGACTTTGGCGGCCTGACGGCTGTGGACAGCTTCAACATTACCATCGGCCCCACCGAAATTTCCGGCCTGATCGGCCCCAACGGCGCGGGCAAGACCACCATTTTTAATCTGCTCACCGGCGTCTATCAGCCCACCCGCGGCTCCGTGCTGGTCAACGGCATCGACATCAAGGGAATGCCGGTATACAAGGTCAATAAGCTGGGTATCGCCCGAACCTTCCAGAATATCCGTTTGTTTACGGATATGACCGTTCTGGACAACGTCAAGGTCGGTCTGCACAATTCCATGAAGTGTTCCTTCTTCTCAAGCGTTTTGCATCTGCCCGGCTACTTCAAGGCCGAGAAGCGCGCCAATGAGAAGGCTATGGAGCTGCTGGATTTCATGGGGCTTGCGGAACATGCCAATGAGAAGGCAGGAAGCCTGCCCTACGGCGTCCAGCGCCGTCTGGAGATCGTCCGGGCGCTGGCGACCAATCCTTCCGTGATTCTGCTGGATGAGCCTGCCGCCGGTATGAACCCCAGTGAGACAACCGAACTGATGCATCAGATACGGCGGATCCGGGATACCTTCCACGTTGCCATTTTCCTGATCGAGCACGACATGAATCTGGTTATGAACGTGTGCGAGGCCATCGCCGTGGTGAATTACGGCCGGATCATTGCCAAGGGAACCCCTGAGGAGATTCAGGCGAATCCTGCGGTCATCGAGGCATACCTTGGCAAAGAGGAGGGGAAAGCAGATGCTGAAAATTGAAGACATGCACGTGTATTACGGCGCTATCCACGCGGTGAAGGGCGTGTCCTTTGAAGTCGGCGAGGGCGAGATCGTGGCGCTGATCGGCGCCAACGGCGCGGGCAAGTCCACCATCCTGAAGACGGTTTCCGGCCTGATGCATCCCCGCAGCGGCTCCATCCACTTCTGCGATCAGGATATCACCCATATGGAAGCCTATAAGCTTCTGCGTACCGGTCTGGCGCACGTCCCTGAAGGACGGCGGATTTTCCAGCAGATGACGGTTCAGGAAAATCTGGAAATGGGCGCTTACATCAAAAAGGATGTGTCCCAGAAAGATCTGGAGACGGTGTTCACCTACTTCCCCCGTCTGAAAGAGCGTCGCAAGCAGATCGCGGGAACCCTTTCCGGCGGCGAGCAGCAGATGCTGGCCATGTCCCGCGCCCTTATGAGCCACCCGAAGCTCATGATGCTGGACGAGCCGTCCATGGGTCTTGCGCCCATTCTGGTCGATCAGATTTTTGACATCATCAAGGAGCTGCACAAGGCCGGCACAACGATCCTTCTCGTGGAGCAGAACGCCCGGAAGGCGCTGCAGATCGCTGACCGTGCCTACGTTCTGGAAACCGGCAGCATCACCTTAAGCGGCACCGGCGCGGAGCTTGCCAGCTCTGACGCGGTGAAGAAGGCTTACCTCGGCGGTTAAAAATTGGACACCCCCTGCATAGGATAGGCAGGGGGTGTTTTTATGTGCCGGAAAAACCACCTGCATGGGTGCTGCTGCCTGTTCTTCGGACTGGGGCTGATCGTGGGGCATTGTGTTTCCAGCTGGTTCGTCTGCTGCTGCGGCGGAATCGCGCTTCTGGCGCTCGGTTTTTGCATTATGCGAAGAAGATGACATTCGTTTGTCATAAACTTGTCCGGCGTTGAATAGACTGTATCGACAACGTGGGATAAGGAGTGATCCAACTTGGAATTTGAGTTTCAGAAATCCGCCTGCCCCTGCATGGAAACGGTGCTGCGGGAGGTTCAGAATGTGGAGCAGACCCAGGAGATCAAGTTGTCCGACGGAATGCCGGACATCGGCAGAGTCCTTGCCGCATGGGGACAGACCATCCTCCGGGGGAAAGAATGGCGCAGCGACAGCGTCTCCTTTTCCGGCGGGATGATGGTCTGGATTCTCTATGCGCCGGAGGATGGCAGCGAGGAGCGGTGCATCGACGGCTGGATACCCTTCCAGATGAAGTGGGATCTGCCCGAACGGACGGAGGAGGGGAGCATCCGCATCCAGTGCCTGACCCGGTTCGTGGACGCCCGGTCGGTGTCCGCCCGGAAGCTGATGGTGCGTGTGGGAGCTGCCGCCATGGCGGAGGCCTGTGTGCCGAAGACCGCGGAAATCGCCGCCCCGGCGGAACCAATCGAGGG
>OGQX01000819.1_pt1 | contig 32618 bp, 20 predicted proteins | sample 1553291 | NCBI WGS metagenome assembly OGQX01 (sample SAMEA2580030, study PRJEB22360) | human gut metagenome | biome: human gut; feature: human-associated habitat; material: faeces | place: Denmark | collected 2008/2010
TATATATGTTATTAAATAATAAAGAAAAGTTTTTAAGAAAATCATATAAGCCGTTAAAAATAATATGCCAAAAAGTAAATGATATATCTGAAAATCAAGAGAAGATTTTAACAAAAGATATTCTTAGATTTTATAATGAGTATATTCAGGAAGAACCAAGAATCAAGAAATTTTTTCCGAATGTTGTTAGATGGCTAGATGCAATTATATTTAAGGTAAATTGTGGAGAGAAAAATGCAACTATATTAACGGATTTTATTGATGACTTGAAAAAATCGCGAGATTTATTAGAAGAAAATAATCCTTATAATAAATGCGAAAAATATCAACAGGGAATTTTAAATGATATAAGTAGATTACAAACAAAAGAAAATGAAATAGTAGTTCAAAATATAATAAATAGAACAGAGGAAGAATTTTTAAGACTTACGGGAGAAGTTGAAAAAAACAATAAATTGAATATGATTTCAATTCTTATAGGAATTTTTGGAATTATTGTTTCAGTGTTAATGACATTTGTAAAATTATAAAATTTACCAGCCATCAATATTCGGTGGTTGGTATTTTTTTATCAAAATCACAATCAAATCAGAGAATAGTATAAATAGAATATACAGAAAGGTTGGTGTTAATCATAGAACACAGTTATACAAAGCTTAAACTAGGAAGAGTAAGGATTTATCAATTAAATACATTTAAGACATTCACAGATGCAGAGAATGCTATCTATAATGATAAGAAGAAAAAGAATGCAGAGTTATTAGAGGTTATTCATAACAATGAATCTGTCAGGACAGTATCAGATAAGTATTTGAATGAAAGAAATGAGATTGCGATATTTGAGAATGATATTGTCAGGCTTGCATTAGCTGATAGAGGATATAAGAAGTGCGATTATCAGCTTCTGGACGAGATTATCTATATGGTAATCAATCATAATGAAATCTTATGGCAGATTATAGATAAGGGAATCATTATAGGTGGTAAGAAATATAAATTATTCACAGCAACTACAGGTCAGGTGAGAAATTGTAAGGTTACTCTTATAAAGGAAGAATTTTATGAAGCACATAAATCATTCTTAATGGCAGGACTTACAGTTGATGGAATAAATGCTGATAAGGGTAATGATAATAAAGGAATGAATGTTGGTAAGTATTTATCATATAATGCGTTATTATTATCATCAAGCAAACTACCGCCTAAGAATATTGATATTGATAAGTGTATTGTTGTTGATGGTCTTAAAACTGTTGTTAATGGTAAGGTTAAATACATTGATATAAAGACGGATGATAACGGACAATGCTATGTGAATGATACACCGAAAGAATATCAGACCAAGAGAATTTCTATTGAACATACAGACGGAGCAGGAATGTTTATTCCAGGGGAATTACCTTCAAGCTGTCAGATAAGAGGTGGTTATATCAAAGGTGCTATGTTCCCATTTGACTTCAGACTGTTTGCTCATGAGCTATCTCATAATAGTATTCTGGTTGATCCGTGGGGAACTCCGCACGATGTAGAAAGGGAAGATATAAGATACATCATTACAACAAGTCAGTTGAAGATGTGGAAACAATATAATTCTTGGGAAGAATACAAGAAAAAATTCAAAGAAAACAATCTGAAATTATCTATTAATGCTTATGCTGAACCTCCGAAAGAAGAGGTTACTTTCTCATATCAGTTCTTACAGACACTCCCATATAATACAGATATTAAAGAGTTATGCCAGCCAGCAGTAGAAGATTTATGTAAGTTAAAAACAGACCTTGAATATGTAAAGAAAGAGTTGGGACTTACAATTGACGACATATTAAATGAGGAAATTGTTGGTGATAATGATGCTGTTGCACTGGCAGCAGATGGAGGAAAGGTTGAAAATGCGAATTATTACATAGCAAAGGCACTGGATATTTACCCACCACTTATACAGGACAAATATATTATGAGCAAAATACATAGCTTATATAATGCAAAAAAGAATTTATATAAGGGCGGTAAGATTCCAGTTAGAGGATATTACAGTTATGTAGCACCTGACATGTACGCTTTTTGTGAGTATCTCTTTATGGGTAATGTCAATCCGCAGGGCTTAGTACCTGAGAATCATGTATATAATAAATATTATGGTGAGCAGGGGGATGTGGAAGAAGTATTATGTCTTAGAAGTCCACACCTGTCAAGATATGAATGCCCTAGAAGAAAACTGATAGTTTCAGATGAATGTAAGAAGTGGTTCAAGTATATGGAAAGTGATACGGTTGTAAGCTGCCATGATATGATTTCACTGTTTCTTATGTGCGACTGGGATGGAGACCATATTCTTGTTATAGCTGATAAGGCTGTATTAAAAGCCACAGAAGGTTTACCCGATGTACCTTTATATTATGATATGCAGAAAGCAAAGGCACAGCAGATAGACAATGAATCTATATACAAAACTCTTGTTACTGGATTCAAAAATAATATTATTGGCTTATCAAGCAATGCTATTACTAAATTATGGAACAGACCAGATTTAGAAGATAATCCACTAAAATATGATGATGCTATTAATGTCATATGTGCAATGTCCAACTATGCAATAGACTTCCCTAAGACTGGAAAGAATCTTTTAATAGGTGAATATGAGCAATTATATAAGGAACTTATTCCTGATCCTAAGAACATGTTTGTACCATCGAAGATAAAGTATCCGCAATTCTTCAAGTTTGCTAAAGGTAAGAAGTCGTCAAGCCTTGAAGATTATACTAATAGTCCTATGGATAAAATCCCTCAGTACATTGATAAAGAAGTAGGAAGAAAGCATTTTTTGTATGATGTTGGTACTGATGCAGATAATAAGAAGAATAAGTTCGATTATAAGAATCTTATGAACAATTCCTATGTGTTAGATGATAACGGTGTTAAGCAACCACTATACGAACCTGACAGATACAGTGATGAATATATAAAGGCGTATGCTGTATGGAACAATAGGAAGAAAGCAAAGCAGAAGTTGTGTCAAGATATTAAAAAAGAGATGGACAGAAGAAATACTGATAGTCGGGATATTACAGCAAAGTTTGAAGTATTTCATTATCATTGTATTAGAGAGATTAAAGATATCTTCACTAAAAATGGAGAATTTAACATTAATCTTGCAGTCAATTCACTTATTGACATGGAATATAATAAAAATGAGTTTAAGACTTCTACTAAAGATATGCTGTGGAAATGTTTTGGACATGTTATTGTTGATAACCTTAATCAGAATCAGAAGACAGGTATTGTTTTAAAGGAAAGACCTAGAATGTGTTATGAAAAAGCTGTTGAGGGTGATGATGCCTTAGATAATATACTTGAGACTAAATTGAACAGAAAGAGTGTTAATATAACACAGGCAGATATGGATTTCATGGACGCAGTTCTTCAGAAAAAGAAGAATGGCACATATTATCAGAACGACAGAGAGTTATTGTTTGCCCTGTTGTGTCATTATAAATATGCTAAACAGACGGACAGATTAAAAGGAGACTCATTATTTATTACGAAGTATAAGCATAAAACTGAAATCAAGCCGAATGGTAAGAAGAAAAGAACTCCGATATATTATAATATGAATACAATTATGAAAATGGTTGGGGCAGCTTCATTTGATAGCAGTTTCAAAAGGTTTAATAAGTCTGGTGTTATTCATATAGAAGATGATAAGCAGAAGCAAAGATTCGTTCTGAATATGGACATATCAGATGATAACAATGTGTTGTTTGAGGTTCAGGATATATATAATCCTATAGTTTACTTAGAAGCATTTCAAAGTAATGGGAAAAAGAAATTGTGTGAATGCGTGATATGTGGAAGACATTTTATAAAAGTCGGGAACACCAAGACATGCAGTCAAAAATGTAGTGACAGCTTGAAAAAATTGAATGAAGGGAAGCAGGATAAGGACAAGAAAGAGCCTGCTGCTTGAATCATATTTGAGAATTTAAAGTTTTCAAATTGAGTGTCGGAATGTGATTTTTGCCTTATTTTTTATAGCAAATTTCACATTCCATTTTTATTTTTACAAATTTTATATAGGGGAAGAGAGTAAATAATTTTGAAAATTATTTTGATAACTGCCTATTCTATGGCAGAAATCATCTCTTTTTACCATAGATTTTATCATTAAGAAAGGACATTGAAATGGAATTACAACAAAAAGTCGAAGAGCATCTTAAGCAGCATGGCATTAAGAAATCATATCTCGCCTCATTAGTTGGAATCTATCCATCTCAAATGTCTCGATGGCTGTCTGATAATTATGAATTAAATGAAGATCAGATAAAAATAATTGAAGATTTTTGCGATGATAGGTCTCACAAGTAATATTAATACCTAGAATTGTTAAAATTGGAGGAAAGGAGCTATGAATAATACATTAGGTTTTGATTTAAGAAAACTTGTATTGCCGACTGGTAATACTATAGAAAAACAGCTTAAAGTCGAAGCAGACAGATTTCTTAAAATCCTTCAAGAAGAGATTGATGCATGGTATTTCTCATATACACCGACAATATATAACAGAACATATAATATGAGAGATTCAATAAGTGTTGATGATGTTGTAAAGGTTTATCCATCAAAGAATCAGCTTATAATTGACATAATATACTCTGATGATGCATTTCATAAATCGTTGTGGAGTGATGATGTAATAAACTCAATTGAACTTATGAATGAAGGATATAAGGTGAAAAGTGGCTGGCATAAAGATATTGAAAATTTTGGATATCGAGAAGGTGGTCACTTTTTAGAAAAAGCAATAGCCAGATTTAATAAAAATAATCCTCTAGGTATTGATATTAAAATCAAATTATTAAGGAGGCTTATAGTTTAATGGCTAATAATTTAGTTACGCTTGGATTAGATATGAATGCAACACAAAAACTTATGTCCAAGCAGTTGAGACAGGTACTAAAGAACTTGTCTGATACAAATGCTGCACGTGTTGCAGTAGGGCTTGATTCAAGCAAATCTCAAATGCTTATTCAACAGCAGTTGGATAGCATATCTAAAAATTTACAAATCAATGTGGGGACAGTCAAATTAGATACTTCCTCTATCAAACAGCAACAGAATATTATTAATCAGCAGTTAAAATCAGGAATTAATACGACAGGACTTAATGTAAAAGTTCCATTTCAATTTGACTTATCTGATGCTAATGCAGTTAAAGCAGAGATTAATAAAATCGTTGCAGACATCACAAATAACAAAGGACAATTAGTCAAGTACAAGATTAATGTTGATGATAATGGACAGGCTACAAAGGCATTACTTACTTATCGTAATGAGCTTAATGAGGTGACAAATTCTACATTAAAGTTAAAATCAGTAGGTAAGTGGTATGATGCAAATGGCATGGAACATAACATTGTCAAATGGTCAGAAGGTCAGAAATCATTATCACATAATATTGAAGCCACAACAAAGGCTAATCAAAGACAGGCAGAATCAGATAATCAGGTAATCCGTAAGAAGGAAGAACTGATTGCTAAGATGAAGCTTCTTAATACTCAGGCAGAAAAAGCCGGTATATCTCTTAATTCTGATAATCAGAATAAATTCAATGATTTATCTATCAAAGCATTCTCAATAGATGATATTAAACAGTTAGAAACACATTTTCGTTTAGCAAGAACGGAGTATCAGACATTTAATGCTGAAATTTCTAAGGGTACACATGCCAGTTCATTAGAAGCAATGAAGAACAATCTGGAAACATTACCACAGGATATAGCATTAATTGAAGCAAAGTTCAATTCTATTAAAGTACCAGACAATGTTAAAACACAGATTGAAGAGTTAAAATCTTCTATGGAATCTATTAATACAGTAAGTGATCCTCAACAAAAGATTGCTAAGTATAATGAGATTGTCACATCTTTAAAGAACTTACAGAAACAGTATCAGGTAACTGCCCAGGAGCAGAGAAATCTTAGTGCTGATACTTCAACAATGCAAGGGGCTTCTGCACTCACTAATAAGATTGTTATATGGATGGGGCAGAACAGACAGGCAGCGGCACAGTATGATGCAGAGTTAAAGCAGATAATATTTGATTTACACAATTGTAATAACAAGGCTGATTTCTCAAAGTTACAGCGACAGTTCAGCAATATAGCATTGCAAGTAAAGTCTTCTGGAAGTTTGTACACAGGATTCTTTAATGGGCTGAAGAGTGGTATTAAAGACGCTTTTGAAAATATTCTTAGATATCAGTTGGCTTACAAAGTTATTGACCAGGTTATAAGTAGTTTTGAATCAATGGTTAATGCGGTTGCAGACCTTGATAAGAAACTTACAGAGTTCAACAAGGTAGCAGACCTTACATCTGATAAATTGTTAGAGTTTTCAGATAGGGCATTTGATGCAGCAGATGAGGTTGGTCGTACAGGTTCTGATATGATAGAGGCTGCTACAGAGTTTAAAAGAGCTGGCTTTAGTCTTGAAGACAGCTTGGATATGGGTAAGTCGGCACTTCTTATGACTAATGTTGCAGATGGAATTACACAGACTTCTGATGCAGCGAGTACCCTGATAGCTGTATTAAAAGGTTTTAATATCAATGAATCTGATATTGTGACCATTGTAGATAAAATGAACAGCGTTTCAAACCAAAGTCCAGTTGGATTTGATAATTTGGCTGATGGTCTTGAGCGTGTGTCAGGTACAATGAATCAGGCTGGCAACAGCATAGATGAAACAATCGGATTATTAACTGGTGGTTATGCACAGTTAAGAAACATGGAAAAAGTATCTACAGGTCTTATCACTATTTCTCAAAGACTTAGAGCAATAGATGAGGACGGAGATGAAATTGATGGGTTATCAGCAGAGTTAAGTGAATCATTTGGAAAGATAGGAGTTGCTATTGAAGATTCTAATGGCGACTTAAGAAGTACATATGATATCTTGAGTGACTATGCTAAGATATATCCACAACTTACAAGCGAGCAGAAGCAGTATTATGCTGAACTTGCATCAGGAAAGAGGCAAGTCAATGTATTTAATGCAATAGTACAACAGATGGCTGATGTTGATAAGGCTATTGAGCAGTCAAAGGACAGTCTTGGAAGTGCAGCTAACGAAAATGAAATATATCGCCAGAGCGTTGAGGGCTTACAGAATGAACTTAAGAACGAATTTCAATCTGTATCAAAGAAGGTAATAAGTTCTGACTGGATAAAAGATGTATTATCAGGTGCAACAGATTTATTAAAAGTGTTTGAAAACATCATCGAACAGGACACTATTGTAAGTTCAAGTATAGGTGTTTTGGCAGAAGGCTTTAAGGATTTATCAAAGTCATTAAAAGACATTACGGGAAATGATGGTGTTGCGAAGCTGATAAAACTATTTATCACATACAAGACAATCACTAAAGGTGTAGATATATTTAACTTGGTGAAAGGTAAGAAGGACAATTTTGTTACAACATCCAATCTTATGAAGATATTCTTTGAAAGTGCCGTTAGTGGTTCACTGAAAGTGGAAGATGGATTCTTAAAAGTTGGTGAGGCAGCAGATGTATTATCAGATGGAGTATCAAATGTCGTTGCAAAAGAAGGTAGTGCGGTTGACACAACAAAGAAACTTACAACTTCTATTACAGGTCTTGGAACATCACTTAAAAATCTTGCATTAGCACATCCGTATTTATTAGCGATTACAGCAGCACTAGGAACTATGTATGGTGCGTATAAACTTGTAAATGCAGTTCAGGACTGGGCTGATGGTACAACAGCAGTCAACAAATATAACAAGTCTATTGAAAAATCAGAAGAAAATGTATCTAAAAATTCTGATTCCATATCTGAATATAGTTCCACTATTGAAGAAAACAAGCAGAAAATTGAAGAATTACAGCAGCTTCAGGAAGATGGTACTATAACAGAATCACAGAAAGCAGAGATTGAAAACCTTAAATATCAGAATGCCTTATTAGATGAGAAGATTGAAAAACTCAAGGAAGCTAATAATGAAGAGGTAAAAACTCAGGCTAGAGATTCAGAGAAAGCATTTAATAAACAGTTTGGTAATGGATTTGATGTTGGTTCTAATGCTTCAGATGTTATATCATCTGTTTCAAAGAATTTTAATGGTGACGGAACTGCCAACGGTGTAAGCTGGAACATGGCTACAAGCGGTAATGATAAGGATACAGCCGTTGCACAGTTAGCAAAGATTAAACTTGCTACAGACGCATATAATGACGCAGTAAAAGAGTTGAACAATGCCACTGATGAAGATCAGAAGGCTTTAGCAGAGCAATCAGTTGAAAATGCACAGTATACTCTTGACTTATTGACAAAGGATTTTGATAAGAACAAAGAGACTTTATATAATCAGCTTACTTCTGAAATGGAGAAGATGAAAAAGGCAGAGGGTACAGATGCATATGATGCTACAGCTTATGCAAATATGCAATCCTGGCTTGAAATATTCCAACAGTATATTCCTGAATATAAGAAAGCTATGGAAAAAGTTCAGGCAGAAGCTGAACAGAATCCTATTGAACAGCCAGTAGAAACATTTGATCCAACTTCTCTTCTTGAGGAATCAGATGATAAGACTAAGACAGCAACATTAGCAGACCTTCAGTCAGAAGCAGATTTGCTATCTTCTATTCAGAAGGAAATGTCTGAAACAGGTCGTATCGGTGTTGATTCAATGCAGAAAATTATCAAACAGTATCCAGAAGCAAAAGACGCTTTAGGTCAGTATATGCTTGGTGTTATTTCGCAGGAAGAGTTATTTGACCAGTTACAGGGCGTGTATGAGAATGATAAAAATGCCTATATTTACTCACTTGTTGAGAAGTCTAAGTATGATGGTACATTCTATTCTAACCTTGTAAACACAAATAATGATTTCTTTGCAGGCTTATCTGAAGCGTATGGCGAAGATTTCAGTAACTATAAAAATCTCGCACAAGCTAAACAGAAGATTGATGACCAGCTTGTTAAATATCTTTCTGGTATGTGGGGTAAATTCTATCAGACTACTATAGATACAACAACAGGGTTAATGTCTTTAACTTCAAAAGCTACTTCTATGGATGATGATATGGATTTAGGCTTATATCTGTATCAGAATGGTGTAGATGAAGAGACAAATGCCGTTGCTGAAATGCAGAAAATGGTTGATGATTACAATGCTTTACAAAATATATCATTTGATTCTGCTTTTAATGGTATTAATTTATCATGGGAAGGTCTTTCAGGAGACGATTCATCTAGTTCATCATCTTCACAAACAGCCGAAAAACTCAACTGGATTGAACGCTTAATCAACAAGATTTCTACAGCATATTCACGCCTAAAGAATGTCGTATCAGATACAACAACTACATGGCTCAATCGTAATAACGCATTGGCAGATTCTATGAGTACACTCAGAGATGAGATAAATGCACAGTCAGATGCTTATGAGTACTACATGAATGCATTTAATTCTTATGGTCTTGATGATTATTATAAGAATCAGATTGCAGATGGTTCAATAAGCATTGATGTTATTTATGATGACGACTTGAAGAATGCTATATCTGATTGTCAGGATTTCTATGATAAGGCACAGGACGCTAAGACCGCCGTTCAGGAACTTAATATTGAGTTAAAAGGACTTGCTAAGAGTAGGTTTGACAATATTAAGTCACAGTATGAAGAACAAATTAATCAAGTTGATGAATATAATAATTTGCTTCAAAAGGAATTAGATATAATTGAGACTAAAGGATGGATTTCTTCTACATTTCTTAATGAATCTATGAAGGAGCAGGACATGGCTAATCTTGAAAGACTGAAAGAAGAGCGAACAGCTTTAACAAATGCATTAGATTCAGGAAAGATTGAGAAGTATAGTGAGCAGTGGTATGACATGCAGAGTTCAATAAATAGTGTATCTTCTGCAATCTATGATGCTGAGAAAGCAATCATATCATATGATAAAGCTATCAGACAGATTAAGTGGGATGCATTTGATAGAACAAGAGATGATGTAGAGAATCTTATTAGTGAAACTGAATTTCTTGTTGAATTATTAAAAGATAAAGGTATTACTGACGACAATGGTAATACTACTGCTGAAGGTAAGGCTGCACAGGCGTTACTCGTTCAGAAGTATCAATTATATCTAAATCAGGCTCAAAAATATAAAGATGAAATTCTTAAAATTGATGAGGAACTTGCCAATAATCCTTATGATAAGGAATTGTTAGATAGAAAACAAGACCTTATTGATAAACAGCAAGAAGCTATCAAATCAAGTATTTCTGAAAAAGATGCTATTAAGGATCTGGTCAACGATGGATATAATGATTTACTAGATGCTTTACAGAAAATTATTGACAAGCAAAAAGAGAGTCTATCTGCCGAGAAGTCACTGCATGATTATCAAAAAACAGTTGCTGAACAGGCTAATACTGTTGCTCAATTACAGAAACGATTATTAGCTTTACAAGGTGATAATTCTGAAAGTGGTCAGTCTCAGAGACAAACCATAAATTCAGAGCTTAAAGATGCACAAGACCAGCTAGAAGAGACAGAGTACGAACAGTACATTGAAGATCAGACTAAGATGCTGGACGACTTAGCAAGTCAAACTGAAGAATGGATAAATACTCGTTTAGACAACCTTGATGGTCTTATTCAACAGATTATTGATGATAGTAATACTCATAGCGGAGAAATTAAAGATACTATCACTAATACTGCTAATGAATTTGGTATAAATCTTAGCGATGGTATGAAGAGTATTTGGGAGACAAATACAAATAATATTAATAATAATATTACTTCTGTATTTAATGACTTTGGAACAAAATTTGATAATACTATGACAACTCTTAATAATGTTGTTAGTGGTATTGAGAGCAAAGTTCAGGAAATGCTTCACCTTGCTAACGAAGAAGCTGCACAAAGACAAGCTGAATTAGAAGAACAAAGAAGACAACAGGAAGCTGCTGAATCTAACTCATCTTCATCAGATGATTACAGTGAACCTAATTATGATTGGGATGATATTGGCGGTGGAGATAGTGATTCTTCTAGTGGTGGAGATGGCGTTGATTGGATATACGAGGAGAACTATTTTCCTCGTGATTTGTTGAATATCGATCAGAGTGTAATTGATAGGCTCAAATATAACAATTTTGATTCATCATTTGGTGCACGTAGTCAATATTATGAGCAAATGGGTGGTGAAGGACAATATACAGGAAGTTACGATCAGAATGTATTCATGTTAGACTACCTCAAAAATCACGGTTATCGTAAAGGCACTAAATCAGCAACAGCAGGTTTACACCGTACTGATGAAGAAGGTCTTGGTTCAGAAGTAATCTTCTCGAAGAAGTATGGTACTCTTCGTAAGTTGGATACTGGTGACATGGTATTTAATAAAGACCAAGTTGAAAAACTTTGGAATCTTTCTAAGGGTATCACTACACCAAACATGTATATGGATAACTTAGGTGCTAAGTTGCCTGATATTGTACCAAGTACAACAAATAAGTCAGTTGATATTGGTGGCATTAATGTTAATGTTGATAAGGTTGTTACAGATAATCCAGAAGACTTTACACGACAGCTTGGTAATGCACTGGCAGGAAACTCAAAGATACAGAAAATCCTTGGAGAGATTAATTCTAATCAGCTTTTAGGTAGAAATTCATTATCTACTCGTAGATACATGAAATAATATTATGGACGCATTGGTTACGGCTGATGCGTCTTGTTATGGATATGTTATGATGATTAATAGCGTTATTTAAACAAATGTTCTTGTAGATATATGTCAAATATTGGTATATAATAATTTTATTATGTATTAATAATTAGTGAGGACTATATGACAAATTCAGATTATATATTATTTTTAGATGAAAGTGCAGAAACAAAAGCAAATCCTTATTTGTTGCTTGGTGGTATTATAATATCAAGAAACAATTATAAAAAATTCTTAATACCGTCTATACAGAATACAAAATCTATTTTAGGGAATCCTAATATTGTATTTCATTATACAGATATCCTTAAAAAACAGAAAGATTTTAAAATAATGTGTTCTGATGCTGAAATGCGTACTAAATTTTGGGATTCACTAAGGAACAGTATTGCTAGTGTAGATTTTAAAATAATAGCATCTTTTACTAATGTAAAGGAATATTCAAAAGAGTATCCTAAATTAAGCCATGATGTATATGAATTATTATTTTCTTGTGTAATGAATAACTATTTGCATTTTTTAACAAAAAACAATGCTCGTGGCAGTATAGTATTTGAATCAAGAGAAGAAACACAAAATAGAAAAATACAAAAACATTATTTTAATATATTGCAAAATGGTACAAATATTTATATGCCAGAAGCAATTGATAAGTATATAACCACAACAAGTTTTACTGTTAAAGAAGAAAATAGTATTGGCTTGCAACTTGCAGATATTGTTGCATATAATTGTATTAGACATATAAATAATTATAATGTCCAACATGGTATGTGGAATATCTTGGAGACAAAAATATATGATGGAAATAAGAAAGATATTGACTCATATGGATTAGTTAAATTATTTTAATCTTGACATTTAGATTATTTTTTGATATGCTTTTGTCACAGACAAAGAAATGGGTGTCCGTTAGCTTTGTTTTGTGCCATACCAAACAGAAATGGGTGTCCATTAGCTGATAGATATGCAGAACTAAAGGAGAATAAACAATTGTTTTTTAACATGCGTTTAGGCAAGAGATAATACAGGGTCATTTTTATGGCTCTGTATTATTTTTTTCAGTAATCTAATTAATTTTCATAAAGAATTAAATATAATCGAAAAATAATGTTTTATTTTTATAGGAGGCTGTCTGATTAAGTTCAGGCAGTTTTTTTATGCTCTGAATAATAAATAAGCCTTAATGCAACACATAAAGATACTAAAAAATGTAACATAACTATTATAGGCAGATATTTTTACATAAAATTCATCAAAAATGATTATAGTGTCTGTCATATATAAGATGTAGTAGTTGTAGGAAGATATTTTGGGAATAGATATGTAAATTTATCCCTTAAAAAATAATATCTTACACTATTATAACACAGGCTTAATATAGCCAAGTCAGCTAGGAGAAAGACTTAGCAGGAAGGAGAAAGAGAGATTATGAAATTAAAAAGAACTTTTAAGACACTGTTAATGATAATCGCAACAGTAATGAGTGTTGTATCAGGCATACTTATTGATTCAGGAACACTTGCATATGCAGCCACGACTTATACCTTAACGCTTAACTGGGATGATGGTGTTGAATGGGTTGCTACTGATAAAGATGGTATTTACAGGTGGGAAAAAGGCGGTTCAAAGACATTTCAGGCAGGTTCTAAGGCTTATACTTATGTCAAGCTTAAGAATGGTGCAACAGTCAAATCATTCTTTTCAAGGCAGGAAAATAAAGACTGGACTGATTATACATATACATCAGGAAGCTTATGCTATGATACATGGACAATGTACAATAACAGAAACGTGGACATATATACATCTGTATCATCTTCAGCAGATGTGTCTTATGACTGGGATAACCTTGTAACAAGCTCAAAGCATTATCATTCAAGCAATGGAAATGAATCATCTTGGAGCAATTTAAGGGATGACCTTGGAAGGTCTCCTGCACCGGTTTATTCAATTTACTATAAACTACAGGAAAATAGGTACAGGGAAACCTGCTATGGAGATAATCAGGAAGATAAAGACTTCGGCGGTTATGAAATAATGTTAAGGACAGAAGACAGCCATAACAGTTATTGGTATGGACAGTCCTCATATGCAAATGGAGATAGATTTGACGACTGGTACAGGGATGAATTTGAAGGAATAAAGCTTTCAAATCTTGCAATTGTGCCTGTCCAGATAAAAGGAGATAAGTTCTTACAGATTAACATAAGCGTTAAGAACACCAATTCATATGCAAAAGAAATATCACTGGCAACATGCAGTGATATACAGGTTGCAGATGATGATAATGCAACTACATTCTTTAATGGTAATGGCTTTACAATGACAAACATGTACTGTGAAACATCAACAGCACAACTTGGTACAATTCCTACAGCAACACTTAATGTATATGCAAAGGATGTACCGGAATATGTAACTGATGCAGATGCAGTATATATAGGACATTTTGTATACAGAAAACAGCATATATGGTCAAACAATGTACTTGGTGATAAAACAACATACTTCAATAAAAAACCACATGGCGGAACATCAGGAGAAGGTGAATCGGATTCAGGTTTTTCAATTGCATGGAAGAACAGAACAATTGCAGCAGGTCAGACACAGACTTATAGCTACATCATAGGCATAGGAAAGTACAATTCAGATAATAAGATAACATTTGATGCAAACGGCGGAAAATTAAAGACACCGGGGGAAAATATTAATAAACCAAACGGAAATAACAGTAATAATGTCACAGTAACATACGGTACTGCTTCATATTCATCAATGAGTAATGATATACCGGAAAGAGCAGGCTATACATTTGACGGATGGTGGACAACACCTAATGACAGCAATGCAAGCGTAATGGTATATGATGCATCAGGAAAATGTAATAATGACTGTAATTATTGGAAAAATAATCAGTGGCAGGGAACTAATGATTTAACCGTATATGCACACTGGAAAGCGGTAGATGTAGGATATACCGTTAATCACTATGTAATGGACGCAAATGGTAATTATCCAAGTACACCTACAAAAACAGAAAGGCTGTCAGGATTTATGGATACATCAGTTACACCAAACAGATTAAGCCTTGGAGATGGATTTACCTATCCTGATGCACAGACTGTAAAAGTAAAAGTAGATGGAACTACGGTAGTAAATTATTACTATACAAGAAACAAATATACATTAGACCTTAACGGGCTTATAAGTAGTGTACCAAGACCAAATTTAACAGAAGAGGTTGATGGCCAGATATTTATAGCAGGTAAGGCAACAGTAACAGTAAACGGGAAAGTTCTAGCAGCTAATGAAACAGATTTCTATCAGATGGTTTATTATGGAAGTAGCTATAAGATTACTACTGTTCCTGAAGCAGGATATTCAATTGTAGGAAATACAACAGTTGAAGGAGCAATGCCTGCATCAGATAAAACAGTTACTATAACAATTAATGCTAATAAAGATACTAAATACATTGTAAGACACTGGAAAGAAAAATTATATCTTGACGGAACTAAAACATATGCAGATTCAAGCAAACATAATACAACCAATTATTTCTTAGCAGATACAGATAATTTAACAGGTCAGACAAACAGACTTGTTACACCAACAGTTAAAACATACGAAGGCTTCACAAGCCCAAGTACGATAACTGTAAGAGTCAAAGGTGATGGTTCATTAATTGTTGATTATTATTACACAAGAAACACATATACTCTTAAAACAGATGATAGTGATTCTAACAAGGATGATCAGGACAATGGTATTAAAAGTGGCAATGGAATAGATTCAAGCAAGACAAATGTAATATCTGAAGGAAACAATAAAAAGGATAATAAAAAGAAATTTAAGTATGAAGAGGTAGTCACAGTCACAACAGATACATTATCTGGTTATCACTGGCATATAAATGATGATTGTGAAACAATTAAAAGGAATCTTTATCCTACAGGATGGTCAGATCATGAAGGCTACAGAGTAGAAAAATGGTATACAGAAAACGGAAAAACATATGGATATAAAGACCAAACAACTAAATTCTATATGCCGGCTCATGATGTTAAACTAGATGTAAATGCAACTAATAACAGTTATAAAATAATATTTGAAAAGAACAAGCCGATGAATGTAACTAATCCATACACAGGAGCAGTCAGCTCAGCTTCAAATGAAATAACAGGAACAGTTGCAGATACATTTTATATTTATAATCATGCAAATCAGAAACTTCCAGGAAATGTATATAATCTTACAGGTTGGACATTCAAAGGATGGAGTCTTAAAAAGGATTATTCAAACGGATATGGTTTTGGATGGGAATATGGTACAAATTCATGGAGTAATGACTTATCGCATTTAACAACTAAAAACCTTGATGTAATTCATATGTATGCAAAGTGGGAAGCCAATAGATACCAGATAACATTTAATTATGAACATAATTCAAGTAACCCATACGGAAATCTTGGATACGATAAAAAAGCAGAAGCAGCAACAAAGCTTACAAAAAATGGAGCTGATTCAAAAACAGCCACATATGATGCAAAAGTTGGAAGTTTGCCAAATCCAACACTTACAGGAGCAACATTTGTTAAGTGGGTAGACAGCAAAGGAAATGAATATACAGAAGATACAATATATAAAATTACAAGTCCAATTACATTATATGCCGTATGGCAGCAGAATACAGGTACATTTGCCTATATAGCTAATGGTATTACTTATAATAATAATGGAATTGGTGTATATGAAGCAACAAACAGTGATGGAACAAATCAGTTCAAGGCAATGACAGAAGATATTACATTAGAGGAAAACAAATTTGGAACAACAATGGAAAATACTTCATACAGTAATTTTACAAAAAAGAGTAAATATGGATATGTTGTAATTAATGCAGGAACATCTTATGCAAAGGAAACAGATACATCCGGAGATTCAGTTTATTATTCATTCCAGGGATGGAGTGCAAATAATTATGCTACAGTTGCTGGAGATAAAAATGCAGGTCTTATTCATCAGATTGGATATAAAGACAGATTATTTAATTATGCATATGAAACAATGGCAAATGAAATGAATACATTAGAAACAGGATATAACAGCAAAGATACATCTGTTGCTGACAGTATCAGAGCGAAAGCAAATGAACTGTATAATACAAAAGAATTAACTCAAAATAATACATATGCAATAATGTATGCTGTATGGGATCAGTTCCCTGTAATTAAAAGTGACCAGGTTGTTTTAACAATCAATGATTTTAGTGCATATGTAAATGAAAACGCAGATGGATTTGAACAACATGCCTATGACGTAATAAAAGACAGAATTATAAATGCAAATATAGTTAAAGACAGAGAAGATGGTAATATACGTGACAATATAGAAATTGAAAATTTAGACGAGATTCTTAATATGATGTTGACAATGTATAAAACTCCAGGTATGACATCTTCAATGATTACTATAAGGACACATGTATCAGATTCGGTTGGAAATACTACATACGGTTATACTACAGTAGCATTAATTAACAATAAAGCAAAACAGGATGATCCTATTATTCCTACCGTTGATGAAGATGGCAAAGAGATTAATACAAGAATACTTTCAGCAAAAGTAAGATCTATAACAAGAGAATTTTATAATACAGGATACGAAGGAAGTTCAGATTATAAGTCTGATTATTCTGCAGCAACATATAAGAACTATGGAGGACTTATTCCTAATTCTATCTGGTATAAAAATGAAGAGTATGTAAAGACAATTAATCAATGCTTTGATAATTTTAATAATAATACACCGGAACAGACATGGTACTTTACACATGACGATGTATTAAGTATTCAGGAATATGCAAAGCAACACAAAGATACACCACATGGAGTCGAAGATGGAGAACTTACAAACTTCTATAACAAGTATAAATCATGTATCATACAAGGAACAGATGCAAGCTAAATAATGACATTAAAAAACATAAGATAAAAAATTAATTATACTTAAGACAAATAATTGCAAGGCCTCAGAAAGTGATTTCTGGGGCCTTTTGCTATAATAAGTTATGATAAGACTAAGAAAACGAATGCATTCAAACTAATTTTCTGTCATATTTCTTTCAAATCATAAAGAAAGGAGGATTAACATATATAACTATATATGTTATAATAATTATGCAAAAATTTAGCACTGAAGAAAAGCTAAAAATCGTTCAGCGCTTACGGCCAATTGACGATATTTTCTTTGAAGCTATTGCGGAAGACCCAGAAGTTTGTGAAGAAATTCTAAGAGTTATATTAGAAGATCCTAAGCTTACTGTATTGGAAGTCATTACTCAGAGTAGCGAAAAAAATATCTATGGCAGGTCCGTAAGATTGGATGCACTGTGTACATTAGGTGATGGGACAAAGTGCAATATTGAGGTACAGAAGTCAGATAACGATGATCACTTAAAGCGAGCAAGGTTTAACGCCTCTTCAATTACAGTTAAAGAGTCTAATACAGGAGAAAGATTCAGTGATACTATAGACTTATACATAGTCTATATATCACAATTTGATTTTCTTAATGAGGGTCGATGTATTTATCATATTGACAAAGTTATAAGAGAATCTGGTACAACAGTTGATGATGGGCTGCATGAGATTTTCGTCAATACTGCAGTAAATGATGGATCAGATATATCAGATTTAATGTCATGTTTTTTAGCAACCGATGTTAATAATGATAAGTTTCCGAAGCTATCCTGTAAAGTAAGTGAACTGAAAAATCCTAGAGGGGAGGTAAATCCTATGTGTGAATTAATGGAAAAATACATGAAAGAATCAAAACTTGAAGGAAAGATTGAAGCAACAATAAAGACAGCAAAATCTTTCGGAGCATCTGATTCTAATATTATCAAATCACTGATAGAAAATTGCGACCTCACAAAGGATGAAGCTAAACAAAAATTAACTGAGTATAACAATTAAATACTGTATAAAGAATAATATTCAGAAGCCCAGGGAGTAAAATCCTTGGGCTTTTTAAATTAGACAACATTCTCCCATAATATCCGATTAGATTATTGCAATTAAGTAAGAAAACTTCAACCAACAAAAGTCGGTTGTTAGTAGTTCATGTTCATTTAAAATATTTCATCTGTCATATTTTAGTTAAGAATTTTTGTAATCAAACAAAAAAATAAACTAGAAAGGGCAATGTATGAAGCGAATAATTTTAATCAGTTTAAGAAGGTTATGTGTGTATCCTGTTAAAACACTTATATATTTATTCTATGTTATATCAAATATAGCAAGTATTATTTCCCATGCAATTACTTATCTTATTTACAATCCAAAAGCAGAAAAAAACAAATTTAGTAAATATCCGGGGATTATTTTATTAGTGGCAGCAGTAATATATTTTGGATTTATATCAATTAAAGCCTTTTTAATATCTCATAATATAGCAATTTTAACTGAGGGCATTAAAAATGGAATTTCCGTATTGTTATTTTTGGCACTTATCGTTACCGCAGCATTTATTCTTAAGGTAACGGCAACAACATTTATTGAAACAATGAATAAATCCCATTACTATCAGAATGACATATTATTCAGTTTACGATATTACTTCACTAATTACTGCAAATCTTTTATAGGCGTTATAGCAAGTAATGTATCTGGAAGTGATAAGGGAGCGAAACAGTCACGAGAATTAATGTATTATGGTACTAAGTGCCTTGAGATTATAATAAATGCATTCGGTTTTAAAAAACATAACTTAACAAACGATAAATTAATAGACAGTTTTTTGTTTATGCCAGATAAAGAATGTACATTAGCACATCCTAAAATTGATGATCAGATTATCAAACAAAGACAAGATGTGTATAAAAGGAAACAATTAAAAAAACAATATGAAAAAGAAAAACGAAAGTCATTAAATAATAAATCAGCAGAATTACCTAATAAAGACTCTAATAATGTTATTAATAATGAAATTAATAATTCAGATAATATGCTATCAGATAAATATAAACCTGTACCTGATAGATCATTAGAAGAAATTTTGCAGGAACTTGATTCATTAACAGGATTAGATAAAGTAAAGAAATCAGTTTATAGCATAAAAGCGTATATGGAAGCAAAAGAAATAAAAATGCAGGCAGGTGTAGTTGATAACACAATGTCTGAGCATCTTATTTTCTTAGGTAATCCAGGAACAGGTAAGACCACTGTAGCAAGACTTATAGGAGAATTATATAAGCATTTTGGACTATTAGAAAAAGGTCATGTTGTAGAAGTAACAAGAACTGATTTAGTCGGAGAATATAACGGAGAAACAGCAGTTAAAACTAAGAAAAAAGTAAAAGAAGCATTTGGTGGAGTATTGTTTATAGATGAAGCCTATGCCTTAATTAACGATGAATCAGACACATATGGGAAAGAAGCGGTTAATACTCTTGTAGCAGCATTAGAAAATTATAGGGATAAATTTGTATGTATTGTAGCAGGATATAGAACACCAATGTCTAAGTTTATACAAAGTAATATGGGACTGGAATCAAGATTTAAGACCACAATTGAATTTGATGATTATACACCGGCTCAGTTGAGTGAAATATTCACTAAAATGGCTAATAAGAGTGGATATACAATTACTGCAGATGCTAATAAAGCTTTAAACACATGCATAAACAGGATATGCTTAAGAAAAACAGATACATTTGCAAATGCAAGAACTATAAGAAATTATTATGAAAAGACTATTCAGGCTCAGTCAGAAAGAATATCTTTATTTGAAAGCGTAACTAAAGATGAAATTACTGTACTTTCAGAATCGGATATCTTAAATGCATTTGGTTTACCTGCAGATACAGATGAACAGACATATGTGGATGCAATTAATAAGCTTAAGGAATTAACAGGATTAACTTCAGTTAAAAAATGTATTGATGAAATGGTAGCTTATACAATAACAAATAAAAAGAAAATGGAATTAGGCTTAACTCCAATTCCAATGTCATTACATATGGTATTTACGGGTAATCCTGGAACAGGAAAAACAACTGTTGCAAGGCTTTTAGGAGATATATTCAAAGGACTTGATATATTAGATTCAAATAAGGTCGTAGAAGTAACAAGAGCTGATTTAGTCGGTAAATATGTCGGAGAAACAGCTATTAAAACAAAAGAAGTCATAAATAGCGCATTAGGTGGCATTTTATTTATTGATGAGGCATATACGCTAAATACTTCTAAGTCAGATGATTTTGGAAAAGAAGCAATAGATACATTACTTAAGATGATGGAGGATCATAGAAATAATCTGATTGTAATAGTTGCAGGATATGATTGTTTAATGAAGGAATTTATAGAAAGTAACCCTGGACTTAAATCACGATTTACAAGAGTACTTCATTTTGATGATTATAATGAAGGGCAGCTTTATGAAATATTTACAGGGCTATGTGATAAATATAATTTATTCTTGGATGATGAAGCAGCTAAATGTGTTACAGAATACTTTAAACAGCTTGTTAAGGGTAAAACAGAAAATTTTGGTAATGCAAGAGAAGTAAGAAAGTTTTTTGAAAAGATTACTGTAGCTCAGTCAATGCGTATTGCGGATTTAACAAAGAAATTTGGAGATGTCCCATATACGGATCTCGTTACTATAACAAAGCAAGATATAATTTTTCAGTAATAGTGAAAAAGTGAGGTAAAAAATGGGAAAACTAAAATTAGACGATTTTAAAAAATATGTAAAAGAAGAATATAATTGTGATATTTCTACAAAAGAGAGTGCTAATCCTGATACTTTTGATAATATTTTTAATGGGAATTTCATAAATACTGATCTGATGGTTGTTGAACACACCCCGAATCTAAAGATTCGGAGATTCACTTATGCTTTGTACTCAGTATAATTTTATCCGCCATCTTATACAGTTTTAACTTAGCGCTTCAGAACTTATGCTCTGACATACCACATCAAAACTATATACAATTCAATTATTGTATTGAAGGCGACTAAATCCATACCCTTTTACACTAAATTGCTAAATATTGATGTATAGCTCTTAGTGTTGAAAGGGTATTTTGCGTTCTTCTCTGACATTCAGGTACTTTTGCCTGGATATCAGACCATATGCTTATTTTTTTACATATGGATTTTCCTGTATATATTTTCTCGATCTCACGAATAAAATATCTGGCTCCTATATTATAAGATGCAGATAGATCACAGTTATATATTTTGCCGGTTTGAAACTTGCAAAGCTCATATGTAGACAATCCTGCGTCTTTGCCTCTTAATACATATCCTGTGCCATCATATGCTAATTTACTTGTATTCCTTGCACAGATATGACTGATGCGGATACCTGATGAATGAGCCTTATTAGTGACAATTTTTTGTATAGTATTCTTATTCCACATATGTAATAACTGACGCTTGGATCCTCTCTTCCTGCCTTTCATATCCAGATGTTCAAATACTATGACATCGACATTCTGCTGCTTGGCATAATTCACTATGGCACTGGCAGTTTTTACAGCCAGTTCTCTATTATGTTTTTTGGTTATATTCCATAACTCCCGGACCACATCTTTTTGTCCTGCAGCCTGATACTTTTTTATCCTGTTTAGATTATGTTTAATATAGTCTTTTTCACTTGCATGATTGATAAAACATCTTGCAAGGACAGTTCCATAATGATCCATAACTGAACAGGTAGCATCTGTGTTAATACCCAGATCAACGGCTAGGATTCTCTGCTTAGATAATGGTGTCTTATTTAAAATTGCTTTGCTTTCAAACGCAAATCGCAGAAACCATTTCTTATGCTTTTTCTCTAATGTAGGCACAGAAATTTTTGCATTGATACTGTGCTTTTTAATACTTTGCACATCAGTATGTTTTAAGCGCAGCTTTACCCACTGCCAGTCATTGTTTATAAAAAGCTTGAGCAGTATGGCATTTTTTGTATCAGCCCACTTATACATGTTGTCTTTATAAAAGACTGGATATTTATTGGTATGAATCTGCAATGTAGGACGATTACCTTTGCAGCCTTCATCATACCAGTTCTGTAAGTTTGAATGATAAGAATTAAGTACACCGAGAGATGCATTGATGACTGCTGTAGTACAATAGCTGGGCATTTTGTGGAACAATTTATCAAACTCTGAATACTTAGCTTTATTTGACTTTGTAGAATGAATTAAGTTCCTTGCAACACCACATTGTATTTTTGAGTCATTAATATCTTTTAATACAGACCACTCATTTTCAAACACCTGGATGCAAAAAGTTACAGCCTGATTATAAATTTTAATTGTTGGATTGAACAATTTGTTAATATTCTTAACTTCAACTGCATAGCTTGATTTTATGTCCATATTAAAGCCCGGCCTTTCATAAAAATTTAGGATTTAACCTATAATTAATATGACAGAGCTAAAATATAATTTTGTTTAAAGTATAAAAAATCGGCTTATCCCACGAAGCCTGAAGCTTCGGGGTTTGCCAATATTGTTTGATATTATAAAAATAGGATTTGCGAAAAAACAAGTCCAATTTTTTGTTTATTTTTATTTTTCTGTCATATGTAATTTGTATTAAATAAAAAACAAAAGGAGGACTTAATCATGAGAATAAACAAGATTAAGACTAATGTAACAGTATTAAACAAGGTAGACCGTAAGAATTACCAGATAATTAATATTGATGGTTCAGGTGATTCCATTAAAGGAACTGCCAAGTTAATCAAGGAGGATGGTTCACTTGATGCTTCGGTTACTGCAGTAATTACAGCTAATAATGCAATAGCTTACAAGTTGATTGATGATCCTAATATTCCAGATGTTCCAACTGGATATACTGTAGAAAATGGAATTTTGCTTAAGAATGGAGTCCCTGCTACAGAACAGGGTTCGCTTGTAATTAATAATGTTATTGCAGGTGTTGCAGGAAGACTTATTTTATCTGTAGAACCAAGAGAGCCAAGGGAAGGCTATTTTGATATTATGTCATATACAGTTGAGTCAGATAAGTTTAATAAGCTTATCAGAAGATCTATTCCAGAGGTTACAATTATTGCTTCTTCTGAGAATAAGATGCAGTTATATATGACATATTCAAGAACTTATACTAAGGATAAGAAGCTTGAAGATGGAACTATTGAAACAGATAATATCTTTGATGCTGCAGCAATCATGTTATATGATGTAATGTCTGATGCAGTTGTTGATCATATTTCTTTTGCGGAGCCAATTAAGGCTGTAGATTCTGTTAAGGCACCTAATGAAACAATTTTCGCAATTGAAGCAGATACAGTAGTCGATTCTGACGGAGTTATCAAGGAAGATGATTATATTACATTAAGATTTGTTGCTTCTGAAGGCCATTCATTAAGTCTTTATAAGACAACAGCAATTGACAGTGTTCCAGAATCAATTTCAAAGGGATATAACGCAAGTCTTATTAAAGCTTCTTCAGGCAAGTGGTATATTAATGATATCACATATAAGATCCCAGATAAGATAGTTGCTGAGCTTGCAGGTTATAATGTAATTGTGGATATTACATCTAAGGATCATGTTACAAGAATTTCTCTTGCTAATACAAATACTATGGAGATAAAGACTCTTGTTATTTCTGAAACAAGAGATAGAGGAGACATTATAACCATAGAGTAATTGATATTAACGGAATTCTCTATAATTAATTTAAAAAGTAGGATTAAGGCATGTATATGCTTTAATCCTACTTTGTTTTAATTTTTCTGTCATATTTTATTTGAATAAAATAAAAAAAGGAGATTTTTCATTATGAGAGAAAACAAAATTTTAGAAAATGTAACAGTATTAAACAAGGTTGACAACAGACAGTATTTAATTACATCTGTTACCGATGGCGTAGGAACGGCTTGTCTTTTAGAAAACGGTGAAGTAAACGAGGATATATCTGTTATGATATCATCATCTAACGCAATTGCTTTTAGACTTATCAGCAATCCTAATGTCCCAGATATTCCAGATGGATATTCAGTTGAAGACGGAATTTTACTCAAGGATGGTGTTGCTGCTACACAGCAGGGTTCACTGGTAATTAAGAGTATCGTTACATCTGTTCCAGGTAAGCTTTTATTATCTGTATTGCCTAGAGAAAACACAACAGAATATGATGATTATATTGATTTATTTGCTTATAAGCCGGATGAGGATAAGTTTAAGAAACTTATTCCAGTTTCAATTCCAATGCCGGAAGTTATAGGTGTATGTGACAAATATGTGATACTAAAGACTTCCTATACACACTTTGAAACAAAGAAGGATTTTAATGGAAAAGATATTTTCGCTGAATATTTTGATAATGCTGAAATTATCGTTTATGATGGTGCAAAGAATTATATTTCAAGTTATTTAATGCTTGACGCACCAATAAATAATGTCATTACTGTAAGAAATTCAATGAATGTACCTACATGGGTCATTGAATATACAGAGCAGGTATGTGATAATAATTATTATAATCCTGATTGTGATTGTGGTTATGACTGCGAAAATGATTGTGGAGATTATGATGAATGCAATAATTGTGATTATCATTTAGATACAATTACTAATACTAAGGAATTAATCGAAATGGATCATATTAAAGCAGAAATGATTGCTCTTAATGGTGGTACATTAATGAGGCTCAATAGTATTAATATCCCTTCACATATTAAATCTGTTTCAATTGGTTGGAATAGTGCTGATTTTATCAGACTTGAAGACAGAATTATGATTGGAGAGTATGTTGATAAAATCATTACTGATTCAAAGATAATGTCTGCAGTTGAAGGATATGATTGGATTGTCGATACAAGTAAGGAAGATAATGTAACAAGAATTGCTCTTGCAAACGACAATATGGAAATCAAGTATATTGTTATTACTGAAACATCAGATAGAGGAGACGTTGTTAAGGTAGAATAATAAAATAATTAACAATTAAATAATGTGTATTTATACACCAGTTGAGATTAGTCAACTGGTGTATTTTTTCTGTCATGTATTAATTATAAAATTTATAAAGGAGGAAATTTAATGTCAATGTTTGAACATGTAAAAATTGGAGAATTAACAAAAAAGGTTATTGAATCAGGAGTTACAGTGTGTGAACATAACCATCCAGGAGGCTCTTTGTTTGATGCCGTAGATGAACCTAAAAGTTATTTAGATGCTGCATTTAATGCAGGATATACTAAATTTGCTGTTACGGACCATGCATCATTTTCAGCAATGCAAACATGTATTGATTACGCTAAGAAAATAAGTACTGAAGAACATCCATTTAATATCATTTATGGCGTAGAGGCTTATATTGAAGTGCCGCCATTTAAGATAAATGAGCAGATTGGCCATATGATTATGTTGGCCACTTCAGAAAGAGGCAAGCATATTATTGATAAGTTAAATTCTAAGGCTTCTGAAAAAAGAATGGGAAAGCCTGTTATTACAATATCAGATTTAAAGAAATATAACTTTAACGGTGATATAATAGCAACTTCAGCTTGCGTTTCGGGCGCACCAGCTCTGCAATTATTATCAGATGATGTTTTGGATAAAATGATTAACAGAGAAAGAAAAGCACAGCAGCATACTACTGAAAAAGACGAGCTAGTGATACGTGATTGTATAAGTCCTGATGATAAAGAATATCTTTCAGCTAAAGATGAATTTGAAAGGGTATCGGCAGATTTAGATGAATTGATTAATATTCGTGATTCCAAGGAACTTAAATCAGAAAGGACACAGATTTCAAGAAAATTAAGAGATGCAAGGAAGTGTTTAAATGATGATGATCCAGAGCTTATTAAACTGATTAACGAATATGAAGAGATAAATAATAAAATTCTGGAAGCTAAAGATAAAATTCCTAATGTCAGAAAATTAGTTAATGCTAAGAAAGCCGAGTTAAAGGATATAAGTCTTAAGGTAGAGGAATACATTAATCATGAAAATAAGATACAGCATTATGAATCATTAAAGAAAAGCCCAATAGAATTAATGTCTGAAGCAGAAAAGACAATGCTTTTTTATCAGGAAATTTTTGGAGCAGGTAATTATTACATTGAAGTTCAGAATCATGGGCTTGAAATGGAAAGCAGAACATATCCTGTGTTAGCTCAGTTAGCAAGGAAGCATAATATCCCATTAGTTGCTGCTAATGATGCACATATGGCAGATAATTCTGATAGAAGTATTGATATGCGTAATGTAGCTAAGTTTTTAAGATTTATTAAGATAAGTGAGTCGGAATCAGATAAAGAGTTATATGTAAAAACACCTTACGAACTTGCTCAGGCCTTATCAGCTATATTAACAGATGATCAGGTTGCAGAAGCACTCAATAACTTAAATGTAATTGGAAAAAGATGTGCTTATATTCCAGAAAAATCTAATCATTATCCAGTATTTGATAAGAACAAGGACTCAAACGAATTATTAAGATCTGAAGCAATTAAGGGAATTAATTGGAGATATCCTAACGGAAAAGGATGGGATGAAGAACATCAGAAACGAATGGAATACGAACTTAATATTATCATTCAGATGGGCTTTGCCGATTATCATTTAATTGTAAAGGACTTTCTGGAATATGGAAGAATTTGTGGATTAGTGCCTATGGATAAACTATCAGAAGTACCTTTAACAATTGAAGGTGCAAAAGAGTATGTTAAGACTCACAATTATAATACCGGAATTGGAATAGGCATTGGAAGAGGTTCAGGTGCCGGTTCATTGGTTACATATTTACTTGGTATTACCGGAATTGATCCATTTAAGTATAATCTGATTTTTGAACGATTCTTAAATCCAGAAAGAGTAAGTATGCCTAAATATATTGGGCGTTCAGCGTGGACTCTAACTCAGAGGTGTGCTTAATATTTTATTATTAAGTGCTAACGGTAGAAGTTGAATAAGACTGCTATATAAAGTGTCACAACAGGATATATAGCTTAACCCATAGACGAAGCAGCTTCGTAAGAGAACCTACGGTCCTCGTATTTTTATATAAAAGATATTGAAGGATAGCAGGCGATACCGTGCTAAGATTATAAATAATATTATATAAATAAGGAGGTGTATATTTATGATAGATTATATCAATTTTACATCATTCCTTGAAAAAGGTGAAAAAATAGTAGAAATTAAAAATCACCACGAATATTACATAACTTCATATGGAAAGATTTTTAGTATAAAACAAGGGAAAATTCGACAACTTAAACCTTTTTTAGATAGTAAAAAGAATTACAGGATGATAAGATTAGATAATAAAAAATTTTTATTGCATCGATTAGTTGCGATGAATTTTATTCCTAATCCTTATAATCTACCAGAAGTTAATCATAAAGACAAAAATAAACAAAATTGTAAGGTAAATAATTTAGAATGGTGTACTAGAAAAGACAATTTATATGATAGTTATAAAACTATGTCTCCTGTAAGAAATTATAAGTGTTGTAAATTATATAAAGGAGATATATTAATTGATAGATTTGAAAGCATATTAGCAGCAGCTCGATATGCTAAAGAAAAATATAACGCAAGTTATTCCTCAATGCATAAATATTTAAAATGGAATGACTTAAAAATTGTTCGTATATAATATTATTTATTTTAAAGTGTAACGACTATCCTTTTTAAGGAGTACAACTGAGAATGGTTACAGTTGGAAGTGCGTTGAAATATAATATTAACAATATTATATTGAGATATAGTCTAATCCCACTTATACAAGTGTTAAAGTACTACGAAAGTAGGGGTATATTTGGATATCGATAGCGATCTTGCTCTTGGAGTAAGAGAAAAGACAATTGAGTATGTAAGAGCTAAATATGGTAGTGAAGCTGTTGTTGGAATTATTACAGAATCAAGACAGCAGGCTAAAGGTGCTATCAGAGATGCTGCAAGATATTATGGAAAGAAAGCTTATGATGATGAAAAGAAATTCTTATCTTTAGGAGATCAGATTCGTAAGAAAGTGCCTGCTAAAGCAACTAATTTTGAAGATATTGTTGGCATGAAAGATACTAATAAGGTTGATGAATTAGGCATTAATATTCAGGACAGCATTTCTTTGTTAGATTTCTTAAAGGATGAATATAATAGTAATCCAGATGCTATTTCTATTCTTAATATTGCAGCTCATTGTGAAGGTATGCTTACGACATACGCACAACATGCCGCAGGTGTTATTATTTATGATAGTAATGATGTTACTGATTATATTCCTATTAGAGATGGAAAAAAGGGAATTAAAACTACAGAAATGGATATGATTCAGTGCGAAGCTAATGGATTATTAAAAATGGATTTTCTTGGATTAAAAACTCTTACAATTATTACTGACACACTCAGAATGATTCAGAGAGATACAGGAGAAGTAATTGATGTAATGAATATTCCATTAGAGGGTCCTAAAGCTGATAAGGTATACAAAGAAGTATATGCAAAAGGAAGAACTAAGAATGTTTTCCAGTTTGAGTCAGCCGGTATGAGGAATAACCTTAAGAAGTTATGCTCATAGTGAATAGTTAATTGAATATTTTGTATTAAAACGCATGTCATTATGATGTGCGTTTTTTCTGTCATATTTCTTTTAAATTATAATAAATAAAGGAGAACAATATTATGGAGAAAAATAATAAAACTCTTATGCAACGATTCATTGAGGTTGGATATTCTGAAAAAGATATGTTTCACCATGAATCAGATTTATATGTATTTGTCACACCAATTACTACTAGAGTTATTAATGAATGGTGTAAGGAAACAGGATTTAATAAGGATTGGCATTGCCCTATATTCACAGATCAGATAACTGGGAAACAAATGTATGATTGTGCATTCCAATACTATACTGAATAAAAATAAATAAAGTTTAAGGAGAAAAATATGGCAATATTTCATGAACATTTACAATACCATCCAGACACAGTAGAGAAACATAAAATTACAGATAAAGAAATCAAATTTTTGTCTGATTTGCAGCATGAATTAAATACACAGGACCATGTAGGACAAGCTGATCCTCGATTTTGGGTTATTATGGGGAAAGAAAAGTGTATTGTTCCAGAAGGATATGAAGACGGTGTAACATTAATAGATAATGAGGCAGTCGAAGAAGTTGCTGATAATATTGATGATGCAATTGTATTTTTTAATAAGGAATTTGAAGAAAACGGTGACTCTTGGGTTATTTCAAAAGAATATGATGGATATTATGTTACATCAAAAGAAGATAATGATTATGAGGAATGTTTAGCTGATCTTGATGATTTAAAGACTTGGTTGAATGAGCATAATTATGGCAGATATACTTTCACCTGTTATGCATATAGAGATAAAATTTATGAAAACACAATGTTTTTAACAGAAAAGGCAGCCGCTGAACATCTAAAGGCAAATCATTATCATTACGATGAGTACGCTCATACCTATGCTATGACTGCATGGAGAAGTCCTGAAGTAGAAGATATCATTAAGATTTTACAGTCAGTAGATTTTTCTGCTATTGTTAGAAAATAAAAGAATGATATTATCGCAATTAAGCAAAAAAACCACAACCGACAATAGCCGGTTGTGGGTAGTTCAATTACAAGGATAGGAAAGAGAATATGATAAATAAAAATATATTAAATATGCCTGAGTATTCATTTTTAAAGGAAAATCAAAATTTAGATAAGAATATTTGTATACTTGGATTAGGTGGTAGCAGAGCATATGGGACAAATCTTCCAGAAAGCGATATTGATATAAGAGGAGTTGCTGTTAGGAAAAAAGAAGATATCTTGTTAGGTAATGATTTTGAAAATTTTGTAGACGTTAATACAGATACAACTATTTATAGTTTTGACAAAATTATTGACTTATTAGCTAAATGCAATCCAAACACTATTGAACTTTTAGGATTAGATACAGATGATTATATTTATAAAAATGAAATTGGGGAGCTTTTATTAAAAAATAAAGATATTTTTTTATCGAATAGATGTATTAATACATTTAGTGAATATGCATTACAACAGTTATACCGTATGCAGCAGAAGACCAACGCTGCTTTAACGGAAGAAGAATTAAATAGACACATTTCTGGAGTGCTTAATAATATGTCCAAGAAAATGAACGATAAGTACAATTTAGATGAAAATAATGTGTCTTTTTATTTGGTTGACGGCAAAATCAAATGCAATATTATTGCAACACAGTGTTCAATGGAAGATTTGTCAGGAATGCTTTCAGAATTTAATAACACTTTAAGAGATTACCGGAAAACAAGTAAAAGGAATGAACATGCATTAAATCATGGTAAAATAGCAAAACATAGTATGCATTTACTTAGATTGTATATGATGGGAATTGATTTAGTTTCTGAAGGGAAAATTCAAACGAAAAGAATTAAAGAACATGATTTGTTGATGGATATTAGAAATGGTGTATATCTTGATGAAAATGGAATCCCTAATAAACATTTCTTTGAAATAGTAGATGAATACAAGAATAAGTTTGAAAATGCATGTAAAAACTCTGTATTGCCAGATGAGCCGGATATAGACAAAATCAATACATTTAGAATGGAAGTTAATGAGAAAATTGTAAAGTTATAAAATTAAACTGGTTACTATTAGTAGCCAGTTTTTTTATTTTTCTGTCATTGTATTATTATAAAATTTAAAAAGGAGAATAAAATTATGAAAACTAATGCATTTGAAATTAAGGAAAATAACTTAGAAACAGTAAATGATATGATAGGAGCATTATTGGAAGTGCCTAAGAATTATTTACTGCATCCATTAGGACAGAAATGCGCAATTGCAGTTGATAATTACCATAAATGTGTATATTTAGACGATCCTAATATGATGAGCGAGTTTAAATATGAATTAGAAGAAGATATAAAAGAAAATGATGATTGGAACGGAGAAATCCCTGACGACAGTGATAGCCTTGAAAGATTTTCATTTTATTATGTTTGGATAGGATATGAGTCAGATTGCGGAGACAATTCAGGAGAATATTCATATTTTTCAAATGAGGATATGGCAAATGATTTCTTTGAATCTTCTAAAAATACTGATAAAACATTAGGAACTGCTTCATTTATAAACGGCAGATTAGAACCTGTTAAGGTTATAAAAAGTACATTGTAAAAAGAAAGGAATTTTATGAAAACTTTAAATATTATAAATGACTTTATTAAAACTTCAGAATCAGAAACAGAAAAGAATATGTTGAATATCATTAAAAATACTTTAATAAGCGAGATTTCAGAAGCTTCTAAAGAAGTTTCTGAGGCAAGTTGGCTGACTGAAAGTACATATGATGACGATGGATATTCTAACGATGATGGCGAGGAAGTTATTCATGCAAATACAGCAATTAATATAATTGAAAGCGTCATATATGATAATTCTGACGAAAATAATAACAACTAAAGGAGAATAAGACATGACAATAATAAGAAATGGTAAGGAAATAAAATTAACATATGACGAAATTTATGCTGTTCATAAGGAATTTGTTTCAACATGGATGATTAATACAGCTAAAGAGATTATTCAGCCTCAATATCATTCTGATATTACTGAGAATGATTATATTGATATTGGTGAAGCAGCATATGATACTTATGCAGAAGGTAATGGACTTACTGAATATGAAGCTGTTGAAGATGCTGTGGAAAAATTCTTAAGTGAAAGAAATTCAATATCTTAATTTTTCATAACTGAATAAAATTTTTTGAAAGCGGGAGACTTATGTTTCCTGCTTTTTTTCTGTCATAAATATATTAAAAATTAT
>OGQX01000833.1_pt1 | contig 32105 bp, 32 predicted proteins | sample 1553291 | NCBI WGS metagenome assembly OGQX01 (sample SAMEA2580030, study PRJEB22360) | human gut metagenome | biome: human gut; feature: human-associated habitat; material: faeces | place: Denmark | collected 2008/2010
ACAAAATTTTCTATTTTTTATTTTATTCTTCTATACCAAGCAAATTCCTAGTATACAAAAAAAGAATACGATTTTTTAACCGTATTCTATTATTTATGATATTTTTCATTATGGATAATCTTATAGCTTCGATAAAGTTGTTCTAGAAGAAGAAGTCGAAATAATTGATGGGGAAAAGTTAATTTAGAAAAAGAAAGGTGCTCGTTAGCTAATTTTTTCAAGTCTTGGTGAATTCCATGAGAGCCTCCAATTAGAAAGGTAATTGTACTATTCTGCATTTGAAGGCGATCAATTTTCTCTGAAAGAGTAAGGGAATCAACCTGAGGCGCATCGATTTCTAAAGTAATTAAATAATCTTTAGGATTTAATACTTTTTCTATTCGCTCTTTTTCTTTAAGTAAACAAACTTTCTCGTCATCACTTTTTTCATCAGCTAGTTCGATGATTTCTAATTTTGTATATTTTTCTAATCTTTTTTGGTATTCACAACAAGCATCTTGAAAATATTTTTCTTTTAGTTTTCCAATACAAATTATCTTTATCATTTTATACCTCGATCATTTCTAATGATTCATATTGTTTCGCAATGATGATTTCTTTATCGATATGATTTTCTTCTAAAACTTCTTTTGTTGTTTGATAAGCTAATTCCTCAGTATTATTGTTCTCGCTGATATGCGCTAAAATAATACATTTTGTTTTATCCCCAACGATTTCTTGTAGATATTTAGCCGTTGTGTGATTGGATAAGTGCCCCTTATCACTTAATACTCGCTGTTTTAGAATGAAAGGATAGGGACCTTCCATTACCATTTTTTCATCGTGATTACTTTCAATCACATATAAGTCTTTATTTTTCATCCGTTTTAAATAACGGCGATTAATGTATCCTGTATCGGTTACATAAACAATACTTTTCTCATCATTAGATAGGATATAGCCTACTGAATCTACATCATGAGAAGTGTGCATGAGTTCTATTTCGATATCATTTAAGAAGAAATGTTCTTCTAAATATCGACACACCGTAAGCGGTATTTTTTCTTTTAATTCTTCGAGCATCGCCGGACTGGCGTAAACAGGAATATTGGTTTTTTTTACCAGAGATTGTAAACCTTTGATGTGATCAGAATGAGTATGCGTAATTAGAATTGCATCTAAATCTTGAGGTGTTCGGTTTATGGTTGAGAGTTCTGATAAAAGATGCGGATAAGTAATGCCAATATCAATTAGAATTTTACTCTTTTTAGTCTCAATATAAGTGGAATTTCCTTTAGAACCACTTGCTAATACTTTTATTTTCATGATTAGAAAAAGTTGAATGGGCTAACAGCTACTCCACCACGATATGGCATTCCTCGATAGATGGCAAAATGAAGGTGAACACCAGTCGCAAACCCACTATCTCCTGCTGTTCCGATTTGGTCTCCTGCCATGACAACATCTCCCGCTTTACGAATACGTGAATTCATATGCGCGTACATCGTATAATATCCGTTACTATGAGCGATTACGATATAGTTACCATTTGTTCTTGTATATCCAGATTGAATAACGAGTCCATTATTGGCAGCTTTAATTGGTGAACCACGACCAATACCACTGATATCGATTCCTTCATGTAATTTTCCCCAACGGTAACCAAAACTACTTGAAATCGTATATGGTACGGTTGTCGGCCATACCCAGCTACCTACACCTACTGGAACTTCTTGGTTTGATATAGAGCTATTACCAATATTACTATATTTTTTCGTTCCACGGACGATAACTTTATTTACCGCTGGAACTAGTACCTCTTCTGATACCGGTACAACGGTAGTAATTTCTCCATTAACTAGCTTTTGTTTTTCGGTAACTAAACTTAGCCCTTCTGATCCTTCTTGTTTAACTTTTTCATAACCAGTATATTGATTGGGATCATCTTCGTATACAGTTTGAATTTCAACCGTTTTCTTGGATACAACGTGAGTTTCTTCTACGGTATCGAATTGTGGCTGAATAACGCCTAGTACGACTTCTTTTCCAGGATATAATAAATCATTAGTTGATGTGTATTCGGTATTAGCAATTAGAAACTCTTCTGGAGATAATTTGTTGTTGAAAGCAATATCCTCAATCGTATCTCCTTCTTGAACAGTATAAGTAGCTTGATCTTCAACAGTACCAAATAGAAGATATTTACTTAATTCGTCTTCAGTTAAATAAATCTTTTCTCCCGTCGGGATTCTACCTTTATGAATACTGATATTATTTTGGATATATAAGTCTTCGATAATTGTTCCTGTTTCTTGAATTTCTGCTTGAGTATCATTCAAAAAGTCATGATAACTATCTTCATTGATAAAGGATGTGATTGTTTTTTCTACAGAATTGGTAAATACTTCTTTATCCAAAACATATAAAACAATATCGGGAGTTGTTACCGTTTCTCCACCCTCTGATTCTTTTTCTATTCCTTCAATGACAATTTTATAGCCATCTATGGTAAATGATTCACTACCTCTTTTTTCTTGAATTTTTTGATATATTTCTTCAACGGTAGAAACTTTTTGATCGTAAGTAATCTCTTGAACGATGTCTAGGTCATTAGGTACATAAACTTTATCTACTTGGTATTTTTTCTTAATTTCACTTTGTTTTTCATCGATAAATTTTTCTAGTTCTTCTTGTGATTCGATCAAACCAAGTGATTCCCCACCGAGATAGACATGATATAGCTGATGTGGTTCATCGGTGTTCTTTATTCCTAACATTATGGCATATGTAGTTGTCGGATTGGATCCCAAATAAACGACGACTCCGGTAATCATTAAAGCGATTATCGTTAAAATGGTAGTCTTTTTATCCACTTTCTTCACCTCTACTATCTTTGATAAAATTTAAAAAGGTACTGGTACTTTTTCGAAATAATAAGTCAATTTTTCCGGTTGGACCATTACGATGTTTACCGATAATTAATTCACTTAAACTAGGATCAGGAGCTTCGCTACTATCTTTAATCGTTTGATAATAGTCATCACGATATAATAAAGCAACGATATCGGCATCTTGTTCAATCGAACCAGACTCTCTCAAATCACTCATTTTAGGACGTTTGTCTTCTCTACTTTCTACTCCACGGGAAAGCTGAGCTAAAGCAATAACCGGAATATTTAATTCCATCGCCATCTTTTTTAAACTTCTAGAAATATCAGTAATCTCTGCTTGACGGTTATTTCCATAATTTCCACCCATGGTTAGAAGTTGTAAGTGATCGATAATCACTAAGTCCAAGCCATCTTCACTAGTAGCCAAGCGACGACACTTAGTTTTTAATTCGCCAACGGTTACACCAGCATCATCGGAAATATAAAGTTTAGCGCCAGCTAACTGACTTTTGGCTTCGGTAATTCGCTTCCAATCATTATTTAGTAAATTACCATTCGTTAATTTCTGTCCTTCGATTTGTCCTAGTGAAGAGATAATACGGCTAGCTAATTGTTCGGCACCCATTTCGAGAGAAAAAATCGCAACACTTTTATTGGTGTTGATCGCAACATTAGTCGCTAAGTTCAAGGCAAATGCTGTTTTTCCCATCGCTGGACGTGCTGCCAAGATAATCAATTGATTTTCTTGTAGACCAGAAGTTAATTTATCTAATTCGTACCATCCAGTTGAGATTCCTGTTATTTCTCCTTTAGATTGGGCTAATTTTTCTAAATTTAATTGAACATCATTGAGTACTTCTTGAATTTTTCTAAATTCACTACTACGACGATTTTTAATGATACCAACAATCTTACTCTCTACTTGGTCTAATACTTCTGTTACTTCTCCTTCATGTTCATAAGCAAGTGTCGCAATTTCTGTTGAAGTATCAATCACATCTCTAAGCATCGCATTATCTTCTACGATTTGAATATAGTAATCAATATTCGCAGCTGTCGGAACAGTATCGATAATTTCTGTTAGGTATTCTACTCCACCTACTTCATTTAATTTACTTGTCTGATTCAATTCTGCGGTTACCGTTGTCAAATCGATAGGCACTTTTTTATCATACAAGTCAGCAAGTACGGAGAAAATAATGCCATTTTTCTCATTATAAAAACTTCTTTTCGATAGTTTTTCTGTTGCTTTTTCGATAGCTAGTTTCGATAAAAACATCGCCCCTAAAACTGACTGTTCAGCGACCATATCATTAGGTATTGTTTTGGTTGCCATTTGTTTCACCTCCGGGTGTTATTTTACTAATTGTACTTTAAGTGTCGCAACAACTTCTTTAAAGAGATTCACCTTTACTTGGTGATATCCTAAAGTGGTTAAGTTTCCAGTTAACTCGATCTGTCTTTTTTCGATTTTATGTCCTTTTTTGTGAAGTTCATCTTTAATCTGTTTAGGGCTTACGCTACCAAACACTTTATCTTGTTCTCCTGTTTTTACTTTAAATAATAGTGTTAACTTTTCCAATTCTTCTTTTTCTATTAAGGCTTCTTGACGTTTTTTGTCTTCTTCTTGTTGTTGTTTTTGTCTTTCTTCTTCGTATACTTCTAAGTTTTTTCCAGTTACTTGAATAGCATAGCCATTTTTAATTAAATAATTTTTGGCATAACCATCTTTTACTTCTTTAATATCTCCTTTTTTTGCGATTTTTTTTAAATCTTTAACAAATATTACTTTCATATATTCTTCCCCCTATTCGTTTAGAATTGTCAGTAATTTTTCTTTTACTTCTTGAATGGAATTTGCTTCTATTTGAGTTGCAGCATCGTGATGATCACCACCACCACCTAACTTTTCCATGACTTTTCCTACATTCAATCGTCCTTCGCTACGAGCACTGATCCCAATTTTATTTTCTTGATTCCAGCCGATAACAAAGCTTGCCTCAATATCATTGAATTGAATGAGTGTGGAAGCTATTTTTGCTAGTTCTTCGCGTTTATATTGAATTTTTTCTACTCCAGTCGTAACGGCATATTTTTCTTTAACTACTTCAATATTAGTAATTACTTTTTGTCTAGCAATATATTCTTTAATATTTTGTTTTAAATAATATTGAACTTTTTTAGGATCAGCTCCAAAAGAAGCGAGATAATAAGCGGTGAAATAAGTCTTAGCTTGAGTCTTTAATACAAAATTATTGGTATCTAATACAATACCAGCTAGAATAATTGTTGCGATTTCTGGTGATACTTTAATTCGGTAATGACTTAATAATTGAGTAATCATTTCGCAAGTTGATGAGGATTCCTTATCGATAATTAATAATCCTCGATTAATGGTATATTCATTGGTTTGATGATGATCAATTACGATAATATCTTCGAACTCATTTAGTATTTCTGGGTTAGACAACAAATTTATTTTATTCGTATCGACAATAATTAATAAATTTTTCTTTGCTTTTTTCTGTTCAATCTCTTGGCTAGTAATAAAAATTCTTTTAGGTTGCTCACTAATTACTTTTTCAACACCTAATTCATGAACCTTATCATCGACGATGATGTAAGATTCCTTGCGATATTTTTTTATAATATTGTGTAACCCTAAAGCACTTCCAATCGCATCTAAGTCTAAATTTTGATGACCAACGATAAAAATCGTTTGATGGGTCTTAATTTTTCTTTTTATTTCTTTGGCATAGTTTTGTATATTCATCTTGCCTCCTTAGAAAACCCCATTTTCATTATACTACAATTTTAACTCTCTGTCATCTCTTCCCGTATAGCTGAAAAAGACTATCAACAGGATAGTTGGTAGTCTTTTTACTATTTTGTATATGGTAATAAAGCAATAGCACGAGCACGTTTGATTTGCTCTGCGATATGTCTTTGATGTTTTGCACAATTACCGGTAATTCTTCTTGGTAAGATTTTACCACGATCATTAATATATCTTTTTAAAGTATCTACATCTTTATAATCAACATTTTTTCCTGTACACATGTAACATACTTTTTTCTTTTTTCTATAAAATTCTGCCATACTTTCCCTCCTTCTTTAGAATGGTAATTCATCATCACTAATTTCAATACTAGAACCAAAATCTGCAAAAGGATCTGAAGAAATATCAGTCGTACTATTTGAAGCACTTCCTACTGGGGTAGCAAAATCATATGGGGATGGATTGTTGTTAGTAGATGGCATAGATGCTGATGAATTTGAAGAAGCTGATCTACTATCTAAAAATTGAACGTTATCTGCAACAACTTCTGTCACATAACGTTTACTACCATCCTGTGCATCATAACTTCTTGTTTGAATTCTCCCATCAATGGCTACTTGACTTCCTTTGGTTAAGTATTGTTTTACATTTTCTGCTTGTTTACGCCATACGACGATATTAATAAAATCTGCTTCACGTTCACCATTTTGATTCGTGAAATTTCTATTTACCGCAATAGTAAATGAGGCAGCAGCAGTATTCGTACTTGTATAACGTAATTCAGGGTCTTTTGTTAATCTTCCGATTAAAAAAACTTTATTCATTTTATACCTCTCTTAATCTTCTACTCTTACGATCAAATGACGAATAATATTTTCGTTGATAAGAGCTAAACGATCAAATTCTTTTGTAGCTGTCGTATTTTCAGTTTCGATCACAAATAAGAAGTAATAACCTGTCTTATACTTATTAATTTCATAAGCAAGTTCTCTTTGTCCCATTTCTTTTACTTCTAATACTTTAGCTTCGTTTTTCTCTAAAGTTTCTTTCATGGAATTAGCTACTTTCTTGATGTTTTCTTCCTCTAAATCAGGTTTTACGATGAACATAATTTCATATTTTTTCATATCTTTACACCTCCTTCTGGACTTAAGGCCAATACTTTGGCAAGGAGTATTAAATACTCGCTAGTAATATACCAAAAAAAAGCATTCTTGTAAATGCTTTTTTTCATTTCCTGTTCATTTTTCTTTAATCTTTACTATTTCCGAATAGATTTAATAGATCAAGGAATATGTTAATAAAGTCTAAATAAAGTTCAAAGGCACCAATTACGGCCAAATTTTCTTCATTTACCCATCCATCTAAACGTTTTATTTTTTGAATATCATAAGCAATAAATCCTAAGAAGATTAGTACACTAATACCAGATAGAATCATATCAAAAGTACTATTCTGTAAGAAGATATTGATGATTGTACAAATAATAACGCCAAGTAAAGCCATCAATAATATTGTACTTATTTTTGTTAAATCTACTTTAGTTGTCTTACCAATAATAGCGAATATCAAGAATAGAATTGCGGTAACTAAGAATACTAACATAATCGATTCTATTTTATAAACAATAAATATTGAAGAGAATGTTAAACCGGTAAAAAATGTATACAATAAGTAACAAATTCTCGCTGTCGTTGGACTCATTTTATGAATTCTTGCTGATAGGAAGATGGCTAAGCCAAGTTCTACAATTAACAAGATCCAATAACCACTTTTGTTAAAAATAACTTCGAGTGCATCAACATTAGTTGAAGTATAGATTCCTGTTATGAATGTTACTAGTAAACCTATAAACATCCACATGAATACTTTAGAATATATTTTATTATTCACTTTTAAAACCTTCTTTCTTATTTTTATTTTATGCCTTTTCTCGAGTATTATTTATGGAGTATAACTGTGAATGGTATCCTTCAAAACTGTAAAATTAAACTGATTGATATCTTTTGATTGTATTGTTAGTATTGCTGTCATTTCGAATTCCACATCTTCAGTATGGCAAGTTATTTGATATTTTCCAAGCCCACAATTTTCGCCTGTACAAGTCTGTTCTTCTGATTTATTGCAAACTGCTTCAGTGTAAACTGTTTCTTCTTTTAAATAATCAGCAGCTGCTTTAAGAATCTCTTCTTCAGTCAATCTTGGCTCTGATTCTTTATCGAAAAAAATTGTTTGGATGACTGAAAATACAGCAAAGCCAACGAGGATAAGGAGAAAAATGGACATAAATGGATTATTGTCATTTTTCTTTTTATTTGCTAATGATTCATAACTGTATTTTTTCCTATCTTGATTGATCAGTTTTAGTGCTTCATCATCTATTTTACTCATAAATTTTTCCTATACGTTAAATCTAAAATGACAGATATCTCCATCTTGCATTAAATACTCTTTACCTTCTAGTCTAGCTTTACCGGCTTCTTTTACTTTTTGTTCACTTCCTAATTCGATTAAATCAGTATAGGAAATTACTTCGGCACGGATGAACCCTTTTTCGAAATCAGTATGGATAATCCCTGCACATTCTTTGGCATTCATTCCTTTACGGAAAGTCCATGCTCTTACTTCATCTTTTCCGACTGTAAAATAAGTCGCAAGCCCTAGTAGATCATAAGTAGCTTTGATTAATTGATCTAGGCCACTCATAGGAATTCCTAATGCCTGAAGCATCTCTTGTTTATCTTGGTCTTCTAACTGACTTAGTTCTTCTTCGATTTTAGCACAAACTTTAATGACTTTTGAGCCTTCTTTACTTGCATATTCTTCAACTTGTTTTATGTAAGGGTTATCTGGTTGTGTCAACTCATCTTCATCGATATTTGCTAAATAGATAATTGGCTTCATCGTCAAAAAATTATATGATTTTAGTGCTTTCTTTTCTTCGATTGTAAAATCAACAGTCCGTAGAGGATGATTTTCTTCTAGTGCTTTTTTCGCTTTTTCTAGTGCCTCTAATTCAATTAATTCTTCTTTGACTTTAGAAGTACGTGCTTTCTTTCCCATTTTTTCAATACGGTTTCCGATACTTTCTAAATCAGCTAAAATTAGTTCTAGGTTGATAATTTCGATGTCACGGATAGGATCTATTGCACCTTCGACATGAATAATATCCTTATTCTCAAAACATCTTACCACTTCAACAATCGCGTCTGTTTCGCGAATGTGAGATAGAAATTTGTTACCTAATCCTTCTCCTTGGCTAGCGCCTTTTACTAATCCAGCAATATCCGTAAATTCAAAAGCGGTAGGGATTTTTTGTTTTGGCTCATACATGGCATTTAATTTTTCTAACCGTTCATCGGGCACTGTGACTACACCGACATTAGGATCAATGGTTGCAAATGGATAATTTGCTGCTAAAATACTATTTTTTGTGATCGCGTTGAATAAGGTGCTCTTTCCCACATTAGGAAGCCCTACTATTCCTGCTGTTAAACCCATAAACATTACCTCATTTCCAGTATTAGTATACCATAACTTAAAGAAAAAAGAAAACAACTTTAACTTATGTTAAGTTGTTTATAAAGTTGGATATACGTCTGGACCAATTGGTAGACCCGATATATACCACAATATAATAATCGCAATCCAAGTCAAACTGATGATTAAACAGAAAGGTGTTACCAATTTTAAAGCATGTGTTATCGTGATTGGCTTTTTCTTGTTTGGATTATACATATTTAAATAACCGATAAAAATTACAAAGTAAGCAAGTAACGGTGTAATTCCTTTTGTCATTGAGTCAGCCGCACGTAAGATAAATTGAGAAAATTCTGGGGTGATATTGGCTTGCATCAATTTAGGTACTACTACTGGTGCGAGAATTGTCCATTTTGCAACTGGTGTCGTTGTGAAAAGGTTAACAACAGCAATGACAAGAATAACTAATATGATTAGTGGAATTCCAGTAAAATTTAAACTATTAATAATATTTGCTCCCCATGCAGTAATTACAGTTCCAATATTTGACTCTTTAAATACGGCAATGAATTGAGAGGCAAAAAAGATTAAAATCACTAGACTTCCAATATCTGCTATATATTTACCAGAATCCGTAATCAATTGCTTGTCATTTTTTATTGTTTTAGCGCCAATTCCATAGGCGACACCAACAACTAAGAAGTATAGGGCGATTAGAAAAGTAAATCCATCTTGGAAATAAGAATTACTACCAAATACTTGACCTAGATACGTTGTTTCTTCCATATCTAGTAACATTCCAGAAAATGGTAAGTTTGGTAAGAGTGAATAAACGAAGAAAACAAAAAATACTATTGTGGCAAAAAAAGCATTATTTAATCCTTTTTTCTCACGAGATTCTTCTTCTAATTTTCGTTGTTCAGCTTCTTCTACATCTTCAATTACTTCTAATTCAACAGTTACTTCATTTGGATCTTTATATTTTCCTAGTTTAGGAATAACTAATCTTTCGATAACAATCGTACCTACTATAGATAAAATTATTGAAGATAGAATAATGATAATTAGATTGGAACTTAATGCGACATGATAGTTAGGATCAATCATCCTAGCTGCTGCTTCCGTAATCGGGTTAAGGTTTACTTCCATTGACCCAACAAATAAGGTAACTCCATATCCGAATGCGACACCACAGAAAGCTGTAATAATTCCTGCTAGTGGATTTCGCTTATTTTTTAGGAATATGATTGCAGATAATGGAATTAGAATAACGTAACCAATCTCGTTAATTAAACTGGAAATAATAGAGATAAAAATCAACATAAACGTGATTTTTTTATTATCTATTTTTACTAATACTCGTTTAATAAATGTATCTAAGAATCCAGTTGCTTGAGCAACAGATAAACCAATTAGGGAAATCAGCAAAGTACTTAGTGTAGTAAAACTGATGAAATTTCTAGCTGCATTACTAATCACATATTTTAATCCATCATAATTGAATAGATTCTTTACGGTTACTAAGGTATTTTCAATTTCATAAGTGGCTAAATTTAAATTACTGTAGGTTGCCTGAATTTCTAAAACGGAAAATATTCCGCTTAAAATAATGACGGCAACTGTCATTAAAATAAATGCCGTAACGGGATGAAAATGGAACCGTTTCAGTTTTAATTTTTTCTTATTTTTCATCATTTACACTCCTCGTTAGCGAGTACTTTTTTTAGTTTTTTATTGAATTCGATTCTTGGCATCATGATTGTTCTACCACAGTTACAACATTTTATTTTAATGTCGGCGCCAAGTCTCACAATTTCCCATTCATTACTGCCACATGGATGTTGCTTTTTCATGACTACTTTACTATTTAAACTATACTCTTTATTTTCCATGATGCACCTCAATTTGGTTATATGGAATATTGATATTATTTTTCTCAAAACAGAGGATAATCTCTTTTCTAATTTGACGAGCAACTCCATAGTGTTCCATACTCACCGTTGGTACAATTAAACGATAGATTAAAGCGGAATCAGAAAATTTATCAATTCCTAATACTTCAACTTCTCCTTTTAGCTTTGGAAGTTTTTTCGTTAAATCACTAGCTAAAGTATTCAAGACTTCTTCTACTTTATCCAAATCTTCATTATAGTTTACCCCAACATCTACAATGGCAAGTGAACTAGAAATACTATAATTAATTACTTCTGTTATATTACGATTAGCAAGGATTTTTACTTCACCTTCCCAGCTTTTAATTCTAGTCGTTTTAAGGCCTAAGAATACTACTTCACCTTTAAATCCATTTATTGAAATTGTATCTCCCATTGCGTATTGATTTTCTAAAATGATCCCCATCCCAGCAATAATATCTTTAGCTAAATCTTGAAGAGCCAAACTAGCAATAACACCGGCGACCCCTAATCCAGCTAAAATGGAAGTTACATTTACTCCATATACAGTTAGTATAGCTAAAACTAAGAATAAAATAATAACATATTTAATAATATTATTCATCAATACTCGGAAGGTTTCTGTCTTTTTGTAATTATAACTATTTTTGTTTAAATTTTTCTGCTTACTTTTAATCACCGTTCCAATTACCTTTTTACAAATTCCATTTAAAATGACAGCTATACATATATAGATAATTGGTAGATAAATTTCTGGAATCATTATTTTTTCTAACATTTCTTCACTTCCTCATTAGATGGTTTTTTCCTGCTCAATTCCTATTATTTCTAATAGGCGGTTTAGATCATTACGATTGACGAAAGAAATCTCTAATTTATTATGATTAATTTTTACTTTAGTTCCTAGTTTTTCAGATAAACTTTCCTCGATATTTCGATATTCGATGGAACTGTCTGCCTTCTTTGTTTTATGTTTTTTTTCTTCTGTTGATTCAAAAGCTAAGTTTTCTACTTGACGAACACTTAGGTTTTCCATTACTACTTTTTGGGCAAGATCTTTAATTTTAGTTGGATTTTCTAGTTTACTTAATGCACGAGCATGTCCCATTGTCAATTTATTTTCCATGATTAAGTCTTTAACTTCCTCTGGTAATGTCAAAAGGCCTAACATATTCGTAATATGACTTCTACTTTTACCAATTCTCTGTGCTAGTGCTTCTTGTGTTAGAGATAGTTCTTCGATCAACTTTTTATAGGCAAGAGCTTCCTCTAGGGCATTTAAGTTTTCACGTTGTAGATTTTCTAATAGGGCAATTTCCATCATCTCTTGATCACTAAAGTCACGAAGAATAGCAGGAATAGTTTCTTTTCCAGCTAAAATTGAAGCTTTTACTCTTCTTTCACCAGCGATAATTTCGTAACCTTTAATACTTTTTTTGGCAATTATTGGCTGAAACACGCCATATTCTTTAATGGAATTTGCTAATTCTTGAAGAGCTTTTTCATCAAAGTTTTTACGTGGTTGATATGGGTTACTACGTAACTCTGATAGATTTAATTCTACAATTTCTTCTTTAGGAGTTGATGTAATAATTTTTTCTTCAATAGTTTCATAATTCATTGGCTCATTATTAAATAATTCTTCTAAGCCTCTTCCTAAGGCTTTTCTTCTACTTTGCGTTTGTAGTTGTGTTTGTGTTTCCATTTCTTTCAATCACTTCCTTTGCTAAATTTAAATAAGCAATCGATCCACGATGTTTGGAATCATAGGCGATGATCGGTGTGCCATGTGATGGAGCCTCCGCAATTCTGACAAGTCTTGGGATAATTGTATTATATACTCGCTCTTTAAAGAATCTTCTAATATCTTCTACTACTTCTAAGCATAGAATTGCTCGTGAATCGAGCATAGTAAGAAGAACCCCTTCAATATCTAGGTTAGGATTTAAATTCTTTTGAGCTAACATGATTGTATTTAGAAGTTGTGTAATTCCCTCAAGAGCAAAGAATTCACACTGAACAGGAATAATTACAGAATTAGATGCTGTTAAAGCATTAGTTGTAATTAAACCGAGTGATGGTGGACAATCAATAATGATATAGTCAAATGAATCTTTAATGGGATCTAATGCTTTCTTAAGTTGAACATTCTTTGAAAAGTTTTGATCCATCTTACTTTTTTCCATAAGCTCGATATCAATACCAGCTAAATTAATAGTTGCCGGTAGAAGATAAAGATTTTTATATTTTGTTTTAATAATTGCTTCAATTACATTACATTTTTCTGTCATGACATCGTGAACACTTTTGCTGATATCTCCTTTATTGATACCTACTCCTGTTGTTGCATTTCCCTGGGGATCTAAATCGATTAACAATACTCTTTTTCCTAAGTAAGCTAAAGACGCAGAAAGATTGATACTCGTTGTCGTTTTTCCTACTCCACCTTTTTGATTTACTAATGATATTATCTTTCCCATGCTCTTACCACCTTTTTTTGATTTTATACTATTCTATTTTAACAGAAAACATTCAAATAGGAAACCACTTGTTAAAAAAAAGTAGAACTCTCTACTTTTAGATATCTTTATTGATTTTTACTACTACTTGATAAGTATTTTCGAAATCTAATTCTTCGACTTTAATAACAAATCCTTTATTTTCAAGGTTACTTACCGTTCTTCTTAACTCTTTTACTGCGTCTTTTAATGAATATAATTCTTCATCATCCAATAATTCTTCGACTGGATCAGTATGTCTTACTTCTGGATTAGTTACTCCAGAAGGTGTTGTTGGTTGTTGCTGTTCTACTGTCATAGGTGAATTTTCTTCGTCATCATCATCTAAAACAAAGATATTCTTTACTGGTGTTGATGGAGAAACTGTATTAACCTGTGGAGTTTGAGGCGCTGTTTCTACTTTGGAACTAGCTTGGTTCGAAGAAGCAAGCAAATCTATCGGAGAATGTGGAATATCGATATTCGAATCTATGGTAGGTCTTGATGGAATAGTCGGACTTGGAATTTCAATTGGTGTTGGTGTATTATTTACTGGAGTCCTTCCTAAATCCTCATTTCCTGAATTATTTTCGATAGAAATTGGTTCTTCTATTCCTTTTAATTTTCTAATTTCATTATCTAGTTCTCTAACCGTCATTCTTTTTTCAATAATAGCATGAAGCATATTGATCTGATCTTCTCTTGAATCTAAATTCAATAGACTTCTCGCATGTCTTTCTGATATTTGGTCGTGAAGTAGTGCTTCTTGAACTTCATCTGGTAAAGATAACAAACGCATTTTATTCGCAATTGCGGCTTGAGATTTTCCCATGGTGCGACCGAGTTCTTCTTGAGTCATCGAATCTAACTCTAATATTTTTTGATAAGTTCTAGCTTCTTCTATTGGCGTTAGATCTTTTCGCTGTAAGTTTTCTAGTAAAGCTACTTTGGAAGTTTCCTTATCATCTAAGTTTCTAATAATAGCAGGAATCTTCGTTAAACCTGCCATTGCAGATGCTTTATATCTTCTCTCTCCAGCGATGATCTCATATTTATCTCCTATTTTACGGACAATGATCGGTTGAATTACTCCATGCGCTCTGATGGAATCAGCTAATTCTCGTAAAGCCTGTTCATTAAATACTTCACGCGGTTGAAAACGATTAGGGATAATGTCGTCTAAATACAAATCCACTACTTCTCTATCCATAAATTAACCCTCTTTTCATTCTTGTCTTATTCTTTATCATATTCATTATATCATATTTTTTTGACTAAACAAGAAAAAAGCCAAATTTTACTTTGGCTACTATAGAAATTTTAATATTTTATTTATCTAGTAATCCGTAATTTTAACTAAATTGAAAATTTTATTACTATTCCTTATTTATTAGTTATTACTTGAGTTTTAAAGTTTTTTTCTTTGAATTTAAGTCTAATTGTGTATCTTGTACATAAGCAAGTTGATTTTTAAGCGCTAATTCTGCTTTCATTAACTCTTGACCTAAATAGAAGGCATGATCGATATTGCTGATGTAAAAAGTACATTGATTTCTTAACTCAAGTGCACTTTTTCCTGTAAATCTACGTAGTTCTTTACCCGCTATACTATAGAAAGTAACTTGAATCTCTTGATTTTCTATCGTTACGGTAAAATACCCTCTTTCATCTTCTTCACAAAAAGAAATGGATTTTTCATTCAATCGTTTTTCTAAATCGGCAAAATTCCTCTCATAGATATGAGCACTTCCCGCAATTGTATTGACATACCCTTTTTGATAGCCAAGTTCTCGGCATAATTCTTCTTGTATTTTTAAAATACCGTAAATATTTCTAGGCCAACCGTTATAGACATCATTAGCTCTAATATAAGTAAGAAGATGGAGATATTCTCCTTCGATTATAGCTTGATATAGATCAAGGCAAGGACCTTCTTTGGCTTCAATATCGATGGCGGGAACCCAAAGAGTGGCAACAGCTCTTCTAGAAAAAGGTTTTTCTCTTAATGTATCTACCATGTATTGAAACTGATCTTTTCCGTTTTGATCACGATAACGATTTCCGTAGGTATATTTTACTCCATCGGGCATTGCCTTAGAAAGAATATTCTTCTCATATTCTTCTAATTCTTCCTTAGTAACGTCGATTACTCCATCCATACTTGGATTATTTAAATCTTCATTTCTGATAATCATGGATAGGTTAATTAGTTCGAGTTGGTTTTCATCATAGTCAGATGGTTTAAAATAGCCATAAGTGTGAATTAATTTTAAAGCGCGATTCCATGCTTCATAAACGGTATTGGCTCGTACCGTAAAACCTACTTTTTCACTTGGGATCTGATGTTGAAGTTCTAAAGGATTTTCTTCGATCTCGGTAATTTTACACCAATTTTTTTCGGGTATTTTTATTTGTTCTAATTCCTTTTCTAAATCTTTTCTCTTTACTACTCTGATATGATTTTTAAAATATGAGCTAAATTCTAATAAGTTTTCTTCTGTAAATTGAAATTTTGGTTCAAAAGTTAACTCATTGGTTTTTAGAAATTGTAAGAAGGCACTTATTCCTTCTGCCATTTCATTTTGTAGTGAAGAGTCTTCCAAAACAATTAATTCTGTGATGTGTGGATTTAAAAACAAGTTAGCGATTATATAGTTAATACCATTTTTGGTGTATAAATTACCACAGGTTACGATTTTTTTCTTAGCGTCTTCACTTAGATGATTCAAAATCATATCTGTTGATTTCCAGCCGGTAATGATACCAAGTCCATACTGGACATTTTCATTATACTTTACCACATTTTTATAGTATTTTAGCATGCTACCCCTCTTTTATTCCCTATTATTTTATTTTCTTTCTAGGATAAATTTTATCTGTTTTCTTCTCTTTTTTTATTTTTATCAATGTACGATTACTTTCTTCTAGAGGTAAACTGAATTCATTAATATGTTCTATTTTACCTCCTAAAGTACCAATCATTGCTTTAGCTTCGTCTAGCTCTTCGGTTGCTTTTCCTTTCATCGCAATGAAGTAACCATTTTCTTTAACAAGAGGAAGGCATAACTCTGATAACACTTTCAAATTAGCCACTGCTCTTGCGGTTACCACTTCGTATTTTTCTCTATTTACTCGTGCATAATCTTCGCATCTCGTGTGAATAGCTCTAATATTAGATAGTTTTAATTCTTTTATGATTTCATTGAGGTAATTCACTCGTTTCTGAAGAGAATCAATCAACGTGATATCGAGGTTAGGAAAGACAATTTTTAAGACAATACCAGGAAAACCTGCTCCACTTCCTACATCACATAAGGTATCTACGGTTTCTAATTTGATTTCTTTATATAAAGTTAAACTATCATAGAAATGTTTAAGATATACTTCTTCTTGATTCGTAATTCTAGTTAGATTCATTTTTTCATTCCATGATAATAACAATTGATAAAATAACGCTAGTTGATTTAATTTCTCATCAGTTAAGGAAATTCCTAACTTTTCTACTTCTTCTTTAAAAACTTCTATATTCATAACTTATGTTCCTTTTTTAAATAGATCATTAAAATCGAAATATCAGCAGGATTTACCCCACTAATTCGTGAAGCTTGCGCAATGGTTGATGGGCGTACAGTAGATAATTTCTGTAAGGCTTCACTCGCTAAATTATGGACTTGGTGATAATCGATATCTTCAGGTATTTTTAATTTTTCTAGATCTAACATTTTTTCTGCTTCCTTATTAGCCTTTTTGATATATCCTTCATATTTGATTTGAATTTCTACTTGTTCTGTTACTTCTTTTGGATAGGATTTTGGAAGGTATTTTTGAATTTTTTCAATAGTGATTTCTGTTCTTTTTAAAAAATCATACAAGGTTATTCCATCAGATAATGGTGCTGAATTTAAGGCGATAAGCTCACGATTGACTTCTTCTGTTGGCGTTAATTTTATCTGTTGAAGAACATTTTTTAATTCTTGAATAGATTCTTTCTTAGTACTAAATTTTTGATATTTTTCATCATTGATTAACCCTACTTCTCTTCCATAATCACGAAGTCGTAAATCAGCATTATCATGGCGTAAAAGTAATCGATATTCGGCACGAGAAGTTAACATGCGGTATGGTTCTTTGGTTCCTTTCGTAACTAGATCATCGATAAGAACACCAATATAAGCTTCATTTCTTTTTAGGATAAGTGGTGCTTTTCCTTCTAGTTTTAATGATGCGTTGATTCCGGCAATTAATCCTTGCCCTGCTGCTTCTTCATAACCACTAGTTCCATTAATCTGTCCTGCTGTATATAGGTTTTCAATTAATTTTGTTTCCAATGATTGTTTTAATTGAAGTGGATCAATTGCATCGTATTCTATGGCATAAGCATACTTTAATATTTTCGCATGCTCCATACCTGGTAAACTATGTACCATTTTTTCTTGAATCTCTTCTGGCATACTTGTCGAAAAGCCTTGAATATAAATGTCATCGTAATAAATACTTTCTGGTTCTAAAAATAATTGATGACGTTCTTTATCCTTAAAACGAACAATTTTATCTTCGATAGATGGACAATATCTTGGACCTACCCCTTCAACATATCCTCCATACATACTAGATTTCTCTAAGTTATCTAAGATTATTTGGTGAGTTTCTGGGGTTGTATAAATTAAATGACAAGGAATTTGCTCTTCTACTTGGTATAATGGCTCATTATCAAAAGAAAAAGTATAAGCAATATTATCGCCCGGTTCTAGACTAGCTTGGGAATAATCGATTGTACTTTTCTCAATTCTAGGTGGAGTTCCTGTTTTTAAACGTTGTATCGTAAAACCTAATTTTTTTAGATTGTCGCTTAGATGCTGAGATGGTGTTTCGCCATGAGGTCCGCTTACTGTTTTTGATGAACCTCTTAAAACCGTTGCTTTTAAATAAGTGCCCGTTGTCAAAATAACGGCTTGAGATAGAATCTTCTCACCAGTTGAAAGAATTACACCGCTTATTTTTTCCTCTTCAACAAGTAAATCTTCTACCATAGCCTCTAAAATTGTTAACTTATCTTGATTTTCCAAAGTAGTTAGCATTACTTTAGGGTAAGTTATTTTATCAGCTTGAGCTCTTAAGGCTCTTACAGCTGGTCCTTTTTTGGTATTTAACATTTTTACTTGAAGGCAGGAATGATCTATTGTATTAGCCATTTCTCCACCTAAAGCATCAATTTCTCTTACAATAATTCCTTTTGCAGGTCCACCTATTGAAGGATTACAAGGCATATCTGCTATATTCTTTTTATTTCCGGTGATGAGTAAGGTTTCGTGGCCAAGTCGAGCAGAGGCTAAAGCTGCTTCGCATCCGGCATGTCCACCACCAACAACAATAATTTCGTATTTCACCAAAATCACTTCCTTTTACCGTTTCATATTATACTATAATTTTTTTATAGACAGAAGAAAATTATTTCCCGGGAAATAATTTTTGCTTTTAAATGATAAAAATTGAAGTATAGAAACATTTTTTGTTACAAATAATTCTATTTTCCTAGGCAAAATTGGCTAAATAATTGATCAATTAGTTCTTCACTATACGTTTCACCAATAATTTCGCCTAATTTTTCCCAAGCACGTTTAATATCGATTTCGATCATATCAATCGGAACTTCTTGTTGAATAGCCATTACTGCTTCATCTAAAATCGAAAGTGCCTCTTTAGCTAGAGAAATCTGACGGATATTACTTAAATAAGAATCGTCTTGACTCTGTAACTGCTCGAGATGGAAAAGTTCACTGATTTTATCTTTTAATGGTTCGATTCCAGATTCATCCAGGGTATTGGTATGAATAATGTCTGTATAAGGAATCTCTTCTTCTTCGATTCTTTTTTCTAAGTCGCTTTTATTCAACACGACGATTGTCTTTTTATCTTGGCAAACTTTCAAAATTTGGCGGTCTTCTGAACTTAGTTTTTCATTTTGATTAAGTACTAAGATTACTAAGTCAGCTTCTTCAATTAAGCGTAAGCTCTTATCTACACCTATTTTTTCTACTAAATCTTCCGTTTCATGAATACCAGCAGTGTCGATTAGATTTAAAGCTACTCCTTTGATGGTAATATTTCCTTCTACTGTATCTCTAGTGGTTCCTTCAATAGCGGTGACAATCGCTTTTTCTTCGTCTAATAAACGATTCAAAATACTACTTTTTCCTACATTTGGCTTACCAATAATTACAGTTTTAATTCCACTAGTTAAAATTCTTCCGTTTTCTGATTCTTCAATAATATGATGAAGCTTATCTTGAATTTTCTTAATGGCGGGTTTTACTTTTTCGTTGGTCATCTCTACAGCATCTTCATATTCTGGATAATCAATATTTACTTCGATGGAAGCTAGTAATTCTAGTATCTCTTGTCTCAGATTACGAATTAAATGACTAATATGCCCTGTCAATCCTTTGATGGCGACTTTTCGACTTGCTTCTGTCTTAGAAGAAATTAAATCCATAATTGACTCAGCTTCAGTTAAATCAATACGACCATTTAAGAAAGCACGCTTGGTAAATTCTCCTGCTTCCGCTAATCTTGCGCCATTTCTTAATATTAATTCTAATACTTTATTAGTAGGCGCGATTCCTCCATGACAGTTAATCTCGACAATATCTTCTCGAGTAAAGGTTTTAGGTGCTTTCATTACAGTTACTAATACTTCGTCGATGGGACTATTTTGATCAACAATTTTTCCATAATGAATAGTATGACTAGGTACATTAGTCAAATCTTTTCCGGTAAACACTTTATTAACTATTGAAAAAGCGTCTGGTCCACTTACTCTAATAATCGATATCGCCCCTACTCCTTGAGCGGTGGAAATGGCTGCTATCGTATCATTCATATTCTACTCCTCTTTTCTTTCATTTTTTTTGTGTATCTATTATATCACAGAAATTTTAACCCTTATTTCCTGATTAAAATTCCTAATTTTGAGCTGAAAATTATTTCCCGGGAAATAATTTGGGCTGTTAAAAACTAATTTATGTTTCTTGTATACATTTTTTCAAATGAAAAAACTAGTCTAAACTAGTTTAGTCTTCTTTAGGTTTGATGACAACATAGCGATTAGGTTCTTCCCCTTCACTTTCTGTTCTCACCCTATTATCTTCCGCTAAGGTAGTATGAATAATTCTTCGTTCATAAGAATTCATTGGATCTAACTTTGCTTCTATTTTTGAAGTAGCTACTTCTTTAGCTATCTTTTTAGCTAAACGAATTAAGCGTTCTTCATGTTGTTTTTTATATTCTCCAATATCAATCGTAAAATGAAATGGACGATTGACTAGGTTTTGAATCATTTGTTTAGTAATTGTGGTTATTGCATCTAACGTTCTACCATTTTTTCCTATTAGAATCGAATTATGATCGGAGTAAATCGTAAATAATACTGTATCCTCTCTTTTTTTTACTTCGAGATTTGCGGTTAAACCCATATTCTCGATTAATTGTTTTAAGAAATTTTTTACATACGTGATTAAATCATCACGACAAATGACTTCTATTTCTACTTTTTTGCCGAAAAGGCCACCTTTCGTTTCTAATTCACGAATATAGAGATTATTTTCTGTTTCTTGAAGAGATAACTTTGCTTTATTAATAGCCTCTTCTTTAGTTTTTCCAGTATATTTACTTTTTACGATCATTTCTAACATACTTCCTTACTCCTTTTTACAATTAAATTCTGTGCTATGGTAAAGGCATTTGTCGTGATCCAGTAAAGACATAATGCTGCTGGCATAAAGAATGCCATTACGACGATCATACCTGTCATAATATTAGTCATATTTTTCATTGGGTCATCTTGCGTTTGCGCAGTGGTTTTATTTAAATTAAAGGAGAAATAAGTAGTTATACCAACGAGTACGATTAATATCACATAAGCAAAATTGCCATTTGTAAACAATCCAACAGATGGAGTTGTTCCTAATTGAAGAGTTAAGAATGTTTCTTCAAATAAAGCTGGTACTCTGTTAATTGCTTCTAAGAATGCAATGAACAATGGAAGTTGAATGAAAGAATATAAACATCCAGATATTGGATTAATATTATATTTCTTATAAATCATTGTCATTTCTTGACTCTTTCTCATTAGAGAATCTTGATCAGTTTTATCTTTATATTTCTTTTCTAGACGGTCAAGATCTGGCTTAGCTTTCTTGATCAATTCTGATTGCATCGCTGTTTTCTTCGTTACAGGATATAAGATTAATCTTAAAGCAATACTTGTTAAGATTAAGGCCAAACCTGCGCTCTTTACGAATTTCATAATGAACAAAATGATAAATGCTAGCGGTTTAACAAATAGTGAAGTCCACAATCCTTCGTATCCTCCACTCGTTATACTAAACTCTGTACATTTTGGCAAAGCAGCAAGGTCTACACCATTTTCTTCATAAGCTTTAATGGTTTCTTCGTTTGTTGGTTTACATAATATATTTGCGGTTAAACTTTGACCTGTTTCCGGATTCTTTACTACTTTCTTATCCTCTGTTTTCAATGTAGTGGTACAGCCTGTAAGCAAAAGGACGGCAACAAGTAAAATGATAAATTTATTTTTATATTTCATAGACACTCCTTATCTGGATTCTTTATTTACTTTTTCAAATAAATGCAAAAAACTATCTTCTAATTCGTTAAATTCTAAATTATGACAGTTCTTTCTTAATATTATAATATAATCTCGATGATTTTGGTATAGTTTTTTGTTTTTATCGATAATACTACGTAATCTTCGCTTCCATTTATTCCTTGTTACTGCATTTCCTATTTTTTTGCCTACCGAAATTCCAAAACGATCATGATTAAGCGTATTTTCGAGATAATATATGATTAACTGTTGATTTTTTTTGTATATCCCCTGCTCTATTATTTTTTGGAAATCTCTATTTTCCTTCACAACTTCGTATTTTTTCATCTTTAACCCTACTCACTATATAATAAGATAAGAACAAAAAACCACTGTAGACAGTGGCATTTACTTCGATAATCTTTTACGACCTTTCGCTCTACGACTATTTAAAACTTTAGATTTTACACGAGCAAAAAATCCATGTTTCTTTTTCATTTTTCTATTATTAGGTTGATAAGTTCTTTTCATATTTCCACCTCCAGACATAAAATCTACATTAGTATAATAAAATTAAACCACTTTGTCAACAAATATCAAAAATTAATTTGCTTTTCTAATTATCCACAGTTTCCACAGGGTGTTGAAAACTTTTTCCACCATGTGAATTCAAAAATTTTCGAAATTGTGGAAAAAATGCCGTTTCTTTTTTATTTTCTAAGAAAAAATTGTGGATAAAACTGTGAATTACTTGTGGATTAGCTGTGGATTTAAATTTTTTTAAAATTGGGAGTTTATTTTTCCACAGTTTTACGTTACAATAATTCTTGCAATTTGTTAGAAGTAGGAGGAGTAGTATGAACGTCAAAATGATTTGGGCAAACTTTTTAAATAGTATTCAAAACGAAATGACTCCTCTTTCTTATAATACTTGGTTTAAAGATACTGAACTTTACGAGTATAAAGATGGAGTAGCCAAAATCATTGTTCCTATGGGGATGTTCAAACGACATTTAGCTACAAAATACTACGATTTAATTGTTAATACGCTTAGTGATATCGTGGGTGACAACGTTGATATTCAATTTTATCTGAAAGAAGAGTTAGAAGAGGAAAAACCACCAGAACCTAAAGTTTTCGAATCAAAAGAAGGAATAGGGGAGCCAAAGTTAGAAAGACGACATCAATCTAATCTGAATCCTAATTACACATTTGATAACTTCATTGTCGGAAATAGTAATAAATTTGCACAAGCCGCTGCCATGGATGTAGCAGAAAACCCCGGTAATATCTATAATCCTTTATTTATCTATGGAAATAGTGGGTTAGGAAAAACCCATCTGATGCATGCAATTGGAAATTATATTGAACAACACTCTAATAAAAAGGTATTATATGTACCAAGTGATCAATTCATCAATGATTTTCTGGGAATAAATAAAAAAGATGAATTTGGACAAAATTTTGATTATGTCAGTTATTTTAAAGATAAATATCGAAACATTGATGTGTTAATTATCGATGATATTCAGTTTTTTCAAGGGGCAACTCAAACACAGAATGAATTTTTCCACACATTTACTACCTTATATAATGAGAACAAGCAAATTATTATTTCCTCAGATCGATCTCCTGATGATTTAAAACTACTGGAAGATAGACTTAGAACGAGATTTTGTTGGGGTCTAACCGCGGATATTTATCCACCTGACTTCGAACTTAGAGTAGCGATCATCAAGAAAAAAATCATTGGTGATTCTATCGAGAAAAATATTCCAGACGACGTTATCGACTATATTGCTTCTAATGTCGGTAGTGATGTTCGACATTTAGAGGGGTCTATCACTAGATTACTAGCATATTCTACAATTATGGGAGGTGCCGATATCACACTCGACTTAGCCATAGAAGTATTAAAAGACTATGTAAATAAAGGATATAGTGAAAAAAACAATATCAATCGGATACAGCGAATAGTCGCAGAACACTTCCAAATATCGGTCGATGATATGAAAAGTAAAAAGAGAAGTGCCAATCTAGCCTTTCCAAGACAGGTTGCTATGTATCTTTGTAGAAAACTTACCAATGAGTCTTTTCCTAAAATAGGAATAGAGTTTGGGGGAAAAGATCATTCTACTGTTATGCATTCTGTCGAAAAAGTGGAAAAGGAGATGCAAACCAACCAAGAACTTGCGAATATTATCGAAAAACTGAAGAAAGAAATCGTATAACTGTTGAAAACTATTTTTTATCAACATGATTATCCACAGGTGGAAAAATGAAAAATCCATGATATAATATAGAAAAAAACAAGTTATCCACAGTTTCCACAGTAATAATAATAATAATTATATAAGAAAGAAGGAATATACATGAAATTAAAAATCAAAAAAGAACTATTATTAGATGGACTAAGTAAAGTGTCTAAAGCCATATCCACAAAAAATTTAGTACCTGTTTTAGCGGGAATTAAATTTGAACTAGAGGATAAAGGATTAACTTTAACAGCTAGTGATAATGATATTACTATTCAAGTATTTCTAGAAAAAAATGATGATATGTTAATTGAATCAACAGGAAGTATTATTATTCAAGGTAAATACATATTAGATATTGTTAGAAAATTACCTGATGAATATATTAATATTGAAGTAGTGGATGAATTAAAGATCATTATTTATACAGAGAATAGTGAATTTAATTTAAATGGAATTAGTAAAAATGAGTATCCTAATATTAATTTAGAAAAGAGTAAGAATCCTATTCTTATTTCTTCCAAAGTATTTGCTAGTATCATTAATCAAACCTCATTTGCTTCTAGTAATGATGAATCTAGACCAATTTTAACAGGTATCAATTTTAAAATTATGGGGAATTTATTAGAATGTAATTCTACTGATTCCTATCGTTTAGCTAGAAAAGTAATTCCATTAAACGATGTAGTAGAAGAAAACTATAATATTGTTATTCCTAGTAAAAATTTATTAGAATTCATTAAAATTATGGATGATAGTGAGGAAAATATTGCATTACATGTTTTTAGTAATAAAGTGTTAATTCAATATCAGAATTTATTATTTCAATCTCGTTTAATTAGTGGAACATATCCAAATACAGCGAATTTATTACCTGATGAATTCTTATTATCTATTAAAACTAGAATAAATGAATTATATAATGTAATTGATCGTGCTAGTATTTTGACAAGTGATAAAGAGAAAAATATTGTTACTTTTGAAATCGATGGAAATAAATTGTTTGTTAAGAGCAGTAGTGCTGAAATTGGTAGAGTAGAGGAGAAAATGCTCATTGAAAAGAACAATGATGAGAATTTGAAGATTTCTTTTGTAGCCAAATATATGATGGATGCTTTAAAATCATTTGAAGATGATGAAGTAGAAATTTCTTTTGTAGGAGAAATTAAGCCAATTATTTTGAAATCAGCAAAAGATGAAGGTTTAGTACAATTAGTATTACCAATTCGTACTTATTAGAAAAGAAAAATAGTTTTTTGAGCTATTTTCTTTTTTTTCGACTTTTTTCGCCCATCCAAGCTGTTAGAGTAGGGGACATTCATCGGTTGATGGACAAGTGATAGGGGGAAAGTTTATGAATAAATATGAGGTAAATAATGAAACAATGGCGGTTATTGGGATAGAGCCTAATAAGACAAAAATTATGGAATATCAAACAGATAGTATTCTAGAAGAAAATGCTTATGAAGTGATGGATTATAGTTGTTGTTATTTTGGTAGTAGTTATCAAGGAAGGGTAGAAGGAAGTAAAAGAATGTTAGGATTTAATTATAAATTACCTATCATTGTTGAAGAAACTAGAGGAATTATTTTTTTTCCTACTACTTCTCCTAGTTCGTATGATTGTATTTGGCTTTCTTTAAATTCTATTGATAAGGTATTGGGAGATTCTGTAGGGACAAGAATTCTTTTTAAGAATGGTAAAGATCTTGTTATTCCTATTTCTAAACTTTCGATAGAAAATCAGATTTTAAGAGCGAGTCGTCTACAGTGCTTATTAGACTCCAGAAAAGTGGAAAAAAGTTAAGGCTTTTTCCTTTTTTTTGTAGTTTTAGCCGATTACTCGTGGTATAATATATGTGCAAGTATGGGAGTACTAGTTTTGAAAAAAGGTGATTATCGATGATTTTAGGGTGTAATTTATGTATTTATCTAAAATTGAACTAGCTAATTATCGTAATTATTCTAAACTTAAAGTAAAACTAGATCCTAATATTAATATTTTCATAGGAAATAATGCCCAAGGAAAGACAAATATTTTAGAGAGTATATATGTACTTGCTTTAACTAAATCACATCGCTATGGGGTGGAAAACAACTTAATCAGAAAGGAAATGCTTGCTTGTAGAATTAAGGGAACAATCAAAGAAGAAAAAAAAATAAAAGACTTGCAATTTGTTTTAACGAATAAATCAGAAAAAAAAGTAATGGTTAATGATAAAGAGGTTAAAAAAATCTCTGATTATATCTTTAATATGAAAGTAATCATGTTTTGTCCAGATGATTTAGAGATGATTAAAGGATCTCCTGCTTTTCGCAGAAACTTTATGAATATTGAAATCAGTCAATTGTTCCAATTTTATGCTCAATATCTAAATGAGTATAATAAAATCTTAAAAAACAGAAATGAATATTTGAAGTTATTAAATATGAATCAATATACTGATTTGCGGTATTTAGAGATTTTAAACGATAAATTGGTAGAAAAAGCTGTTTTTGTTTATGCTTGTAGGAAAAGATATATGGACTTAATTAGTGCTATTGTTGGAGATATTTATGAAAGAATATCTGGTTTATCTGGTCTAACGGTTCGGTATGAAAATAATATTGATTTGGTTAGTTATGATGAAGAAGAGATAAGAACAAAATTTATGGAAAAACTGACAAAGAATCAAAAACGTGAAATGTTGCAAGGAACGACGCTATATGGGCCACATCGTGATGATTTTACTTTTTTTCTAGTGGATGACGATCTTAAAGTTTATGGTTCAGAAGGTCAAAAACGTTTAGCGATTATTGCCTTTAAATTAGCAGAGGTTCAAGTTTTTTATCAGATTTTGAATACCACGCCAATATTATTACTTGATGATATTTTTAGTGAGTTAGATGTGAAAAAGAGAAATCGTTTGATTGCTTGTTTGCCAAGTGATATTCAGATTATTATTACGACTACTGATTTAAAGAATATTAATCGTAAATTGGTAGAAAAAGCTAAAGTATTTGTCGTTGATCAAGGGAAAATTACAGAGAAAGTAGGGGATAATAATGGAAATGGAAGAAAAGGTAGAAGGAACATATGATTCCTCTTCGATTCAAGTACTTGAAGGTCTAGAAGCGGTTAGAAAAAGACCTGGTATGTATATTGGTACGACTAGTTCTAGAGGGTTACATCATTTAGTTTGGGAAATCGTGGATAACTCTATCGATGAGGCACTAGCTGGATATTGTGATGATATTGAAGTAATTGTTGGAAAAGAAAATACAATTACAGTTAGAGATGATGGAAGAGGAGTTCCGGTTGGAATACATCCTAAGACTGGTAAGTCTACAGTAGAAACGATTTATACTGTACTTCATGCCGGTGGAAAATTCGGTGGTGGCGGTTATAAAGTTTCTGGTGGCTTACATGGTGTTGGTGCGAGTGTTGTTAATGCTTTATCTGAATGGATGGAAGTAAGAGTTTATAAAGAAGGAAACGTCTATTTTCAACGCTTTGTAAATGGTGGGCATCCTGAAGCGGATCTTGCGATAATTGATCAGTGTTCAGATGACCGTACTGGTACGACTGTTACATTTAAACCAGATCCAGAGATTTTTACAGAGACTACGGTTTTTGACTACGAAACGTTAAAGAATAGATTAAGAGAATTAGCCTTTTTAAATAAAGGACTTCGAATTATTTTAATCGATGAGCGTGAAGATGAACGTCGTGATGAGTTTTTATATGAAGGCGGTATTCGTGAATATGTGCATATGTTAAATGAGAATAAATCGCCTATTCATAATACGATTGTCGATGTTAGTGGTAAAGATAAGGATATTTCTTTGGAAGTTGCTTTTCAGTATAACGAAAGTTATAATTCCAGTATTTATTCTTTTGTAAATAATATCAATACTCCTGAAGGTGGTACTCATGAGGAAGGAGTTAGAAGAGCTCTTACTCGTGTATTAAATAAGTATGCTACTAGCACGGGATTGTTAAAATCTAATGATGAACCGTTGACTGGTGATGATGTTCGTGAAGGTTTGACGATGATTATTTCTTGTAAGCATCCTGATCCTCAATTTGAAGGGCAGACTAAAACGAAATTAGGAAATGCAGAAGTTAGAGGAATCGCGGATAAGATTTTTTCTGAAACGTTGGAACGATTTTTATTAGAGAATCCAGATGAAGCGAAGATTATTATCGATAAGTCGATGACAGCAGCTCGTGCCCGAGTAGCTGCTAAAAAGGCTCGTGAATTAACAAGAAGAAAAGGCGATTTGGATATCACTAATTTTTATGGAAAGCTATCTGATTGTAAGAGTAAGGATGCTACGGTTAGTGAAATTTTTCTTGTCGAGGGTGATTCAGCTGGTGGTTCGGCAATTAAGGGTAGAGACAGTATGACACAGGCTGTATTACCACTTCGTGGAAAGATTTTAAATGTAGAGAAGGCTAGATTAGATAGAGCTTTGTCTAATGAAGAAATTAGAACAATTATTACCGCTTTTGGTACTGGAATAGGGGAAGAGTTTGATATTTCCAAATTACGGTATCACAAGATTATTATTATGACAGATGCCGATGTTGATGGAAGTCATATTCGAGTATTACTTTTAACGTTATTTTATCGCTTTTTTAGACCAATTGTTGATGCTGGGCATGTTTATGCTGCACAACCTCCTCTTTATCGAATTACACACGGTAAAACGAGAAAATATGTGCTAGATGATGCTGAGCGTGATGAGTATCTTGCTAGTTTAGGACCTAATGTTAAGTATGAAATTGCCAGAATGAAAGGTCTTGGAGAGATGGATGCGGAAGAGTTAAATGAGACAACAATGGATATTAATAAACGTGTTTTGCGTAAGATTACGGTGGAAGATGCTGTTCAAGCTGATGAAGTATTCTCTAAATTGATGGGAGAAGAAGTAGAACCTCGTAGAAACTTCATTGAAACTAATGCAACTTACGTTCAGAATTTGGATATTTAGGAGGTTTATTAAATGGATAGATTAGAACACAATAATATTGTAAAAGAAGTACAAGATTCCTTTTTGGATTATTCGATGAGTGTTATAACTGCTCGTGCTATTCCTGATCTTCGTGATGGATTAAAACCTGTTCATCGTCGAATTTTATATTCTATGTATGAGTCTGGTTATACCCCTGATAAGCCTCATAAAAAAAGTGCGAAAACTGTCGGTGAGGTTATGGGTAATTATCACCCTCATGGAGATTCTTCTATTTATGAAGCAATGGTAAGAATGGCTCAAGATTTTTCCTATCGCTACATGTTGATAGATGGTCATGGTAACTTTGGAAATATTGAAGGTTATGGCGCAGCTGCCATGCGATATACAGAATCTAGACTTTCGAAGATTTCTTTGGAATTACTTAGAAATATCAATAAAAATACTGTTGATTTTATTCCAAACTTCGATGAATCTACAAAGGAGCCAGTTGTTTTACCTTCTAGATTTCCGAATATTTTAGTAAATGGTACTACAGGTATTGCTGTTGGTATGGCCACAAACATCCCACCTCATAATTTGGGTGAAGTTATTGATGGTTGTGTGGCTTATATTGATAATCCTGATATTGAGTTAAATGAGTTAATGCAGTATGTAAAAGGACCTGATTTTCCTACTGGTGCTACTATTTTAGGAAATAGTGGTATTAGAAAAGCTTATGAAACAGGTAGGGGGTCTATTACTATACGTAGTAAGGCTCATATTGAGGAAAAGAATGGTAAACAATATATTATTATTGAAGAAGTACCTTATGGAATTAATACTTTGGATTTAAAAAACAAGGTTGCTGAACTTGTTCATAACAAGACAATTGAAGGAATTTCAGATTATCATTCTGATTTAAAAGATGGAATTAAAATTACAATCACGTTGAAAAAAGATGCTAATGCTCAGGTTGTTTTGAATAAATTATATAAACATACAAGTCTTCAGGTTAGTTACGGTATTATTTTCCTTATGCTTGATCAAGGTGTTCCTAAAACATTAGGATTAAAGGATATTATCGCAAAATATATTGATTTCCAACGCGAAGTAATTATTCGTAGAACTCGTTTTGATTTGGAGAATGCTGAAAAGCGTGTTCATATTTTAGAAGGATTAAAGATAGCTCTTGATAATATTGATGAAATTATTCAATTAATTAAAGCAGCTAATTCTGATGACGAAGCTCGATCTGGTTTAATGTCGAAATTTGGCTTATCTGAGGTTCAAGCTAATGCGATTCTAGAGATGAAGTTAAGAAGATTAACTGGATTAGAGCGCGAGAAAATAGAAAATGAATTAGCTGATTTATTGAAGTTAATAGGGGAGCTAAGGTTAATTTTGAGTAGTGATGAAAAGATTTTGGAAGTTATCAAAAATGAATTATTAGAAATTAAAGATAAATATGGTGATGAACGTAGAACAGCTATTGATATGACAGCTATTGAATATATCGAAGATGAGTCTTTAATTCCAGTAGAACAGACTTTGATCACACTAACGAATAAAGGGTACATTAAACGTATGCCTGTTGATGCTTATCGTACACAAAATCGTGGTGGTGTAGGTATAAAAGGTATGACGACTAACGAAGAGGATTTTGTGGAGAAAATGCTCAATATGAGTACTCATGATTATATTTTATTCTTTACGAATAAGGGTAAGGTATATCGGATGAAAGGTTATGAAATCCCTGAATACAGTCGTCAGAGTAAGGGACTACCTATCATTAATTTGCTTCCTCTTGAGAAAGAAGAATATATAAGTTCTGTTGTTACTCTAGAAGCTAGCGAACATTCGTTCGATTATTTGTTATTTATTACTAAGAATGGATTAGTAAAACGGACGAATTTATCTGAATTTGATAATATTAGATCAAGTGGTAAGTTGGCCATAACGTTAAAAGAGGATGACGAATTAATCTCCGTTCGTAAAACGACAGGTGAGAATGAAGTATTGATAGGTGCTTCGAATGGACGTATGGTCAGATTTAGTGAAAAAGAAATTCGTGTGATGGGAAGAACTGCTTCTGGTGTTAAAGGAATGGAATTAGATGGTGCGATTACCGTTGGTGGCGAAGTTGTGGATAACTCTCAGAAAATTTTAGTTGTTACTGTTAATGGTTATGGTAAGAAAACTGAAGTTGATGAGTATCGATTAACTCACCGTGGTAGTAAGGGAGTTATGGCTCTACATATTACAGAAAAGAATGGAAGTATGGTTTCATTGAAGGCTGTTACAGATGCGGATGATTTAATTATTATTACTGATAACGGTATAATCATGAGAATGCCAATGGATCAGATTTCTACGCTTAAACGAGCTACACAAGGAGTTAGATTAATCCATTTGAAGGATGATCAACGTGTTGCTACTGTATCTGTAATTGATAGTACTTCAGAAACGGATGAAGCAGAAGAGGAAACAGTGGAATAGAATTCACATGTTTCACGTGAAACATAGATCTTTTAGGGTCTATGTTTTTTTTGTGCCATATCGATTCCACCGCTTTGTGGATAAAATAAATTAGCATTGTGTATTTAGTATAGTAATTACTTATCGATTTTATAGGAATCTAAAATTATGGATAAAGATTTATTTCTTAAATATATATTTTATACACAATGTTTCACGTGAAACATTGTTAATTATTCTTTATATAGAATATAGATTATGATTATTATTGTTAGAAGTTTTGGATTTTTAA
>OGQX01000860.1_pt1 | contig 31439 bp, 28 predicted proteins | sample 1553291 | NCBI WGS metagenome assembly OGQX01 (sample SAMEA2580030, study PRJEB22360) | human gut metagenome | biome: human gut; feature: human-associated habitat; material: faeces | place: Denmark | collected 2008/2010
CTTGTAAATTAAATGTTACTTCATAAACCTGCATTTAGTCTAAAAATTCACGTATACTGTAATCATTTTGTGATAATGTCATGTTATATATTTTTTTGAAAATGTCAGTCTATGGTATAATATGCTCCTTGTGAAAGGAGTAATCACATATGAATAACGAAAGGATTACATTAACTATGAAAGAACAAGGAATGAATGATATTTTAGTAAAATTAATCACTGGGGAAATTAAAACCTCTGATGCCGTTAGACTAACCGGTCTATCTGAAAGACAAATTTACAGAAAGAAAAAAGCTTATAGATTATATGGAGTTCAAAGTATCCCACATAAAAGCAAAAACAAATCTACTGGCAAAGGTTATTCTAATAATCTTAAAAAGAAAATAGTAGACTTATATCTCAATGAATATAGCGGATGGAATTTCCATCATTTTAATGATGATTTAGAAGATTTCCACTATATAGTTGTTTCTGACTCTTTTATTTACACTTTGCTTACTTCTAATGGCATTGAATCACCATGTAAGTATAAAAAGCGGAAATCCTCTCATCCTCCAAGGGAAAGAAAGGAATATGCTGGTGAATTAGTACAGATTGATGCTTCCAAGCACAAATGGTTTTATGGCGATGATAACTATTATTATCTTCATGGTGCCATTGATGACGCTACTGGTAAGGTTACTGGTGCCTACTTCGATTATCAAGAAAATATATTTGGATATCAAATGGTTATGATGCAAACTATGAAAGGTGATGGAATACCTGAATGTCTGTATTCAGATTACAGAACTGTATTTAAATCTAACAAGCGTGAGCTTACTTTGGAAGAAGAATTAAATGGGAAACAAATAAAAAATACCAGATTCGCTAATATGTTAGAGCACATAGGAACTGATATTATTTCTACCATGAATCCGAGAGCTAAAGGTAGAGTTAAACGTCTATGGAGAACTTTTCAAGATCGTTTATATAAAGAACTCAAAAAGAAAAATATCACAACAATTGAAGAGGCAAATCGATATTTAACAGATATATTCATCCCAAAATATAATGCTAGATTTGCTCTTCCAATTGATAATAACAAAAATAAGTTTATATGTCTAGACAAAGATTTTGATTATAACAAAGAACTCGCTGTTTGGAGTGAACATAAAGTTTATCATAATTCTTATTTAAAATATGATAAATCATATCACATTATTATGAAAGATAATAAAAAATATTACCTTCCCACATCTGGAAAAGTAAAAGTTTATACTTTTCTAGATGGAACAAAACATATTTTATATAATGAAGAATGGTATGATATTAAAATAATAAAAGACTTAAAAATAATCAATCAATCAACCATGAAAGAATCCAAAAGTAAAGAACAAATCAATTTATCAAAATCACATAAGCCAAACGCATCACCGTGGAGAAAAGGACTGCCACCAGTGGTATCACATCAATCTATGTACTATGCATTAACTCACGGATGTTAGTCAAGAGTGCGAAAGCATTTATCTTGACTCTTGACTAACTAGTATTTGTACAATATAAAAACATCAAAAGTTCTCCTTTTGATGTTATCTAAAATAGACAATACTGACATTTTCTAAAAATTAAAGACCTGACATTTTCAGAAAAATTTGACAGTAAAATGACTTTCTTTTATCCATCGTCATTTAAAAAAGGCTTTACTACCTTTCGAGTAAAGCCCTTTAATTATGATTGTAAGTTCCAAATCGTATTATCCCTTCGATCACCACTATCACTATAACGTAATTGATTATCTCCTTCAATGACATAGGTACGAAGAAAAACCGAATTAACATTTACAATAATCTTGTCATACTGTAGATAAAAACTACCACTTCTTTCCGAAGTACCACGTTTTTCAAGTACAGAACCATCTGCAGAAAGAGTAATTGATTCATCACCATACACATAAGTACCATACGAAATTTTATATTTTGAATTATAAATACCTGTTTGATCCTTCTGCAAAACATTTGAGCGAATCTCATCTACTTTAGAAGTTACAGAACTAGAATTTTGCTCAGTGTGTTTAGCATCAATTTTATTTATACTATTGGCGATTTTCTCTTCTTCAATCGTATAAAAATCCATAGCTTGATCAATTAACACAAAAGCCTGATCCAAATCGTCTGTCACCACTTGTTCAATCTCGTTAGCTTTGTCCAAGATATCTTTAATGGAAAGATAAGTAGAACTATTTGTATTTTTAATAAAATATTCGACTTTATCTTCTTCAATATTGTATAAATAGTGGACACTCAATGAATCATATTCTTCACTTGCTTCTACTGTATCCCCAGAAATATTTAATAAGACTATTTGATAATCGTTATTTTTATCTAAATATTTTAATACAAAGACAGGATTTTCTTGATTTTCCATATCTAGAAACAATCCCATTACTTCTGAGATATCTTCTTGATTAAAAATATGATTGGTTAAGTACTCCTCATATAATTGTCGATAAGTAATTTCTTCTGGTTCTTCTTTACGCTCAGTTTCTTCTGTATCACGATTGCCACTCATTTCTTGTTCTTCCTCTTCAGGAAATAAATATGGTTTAGCAATAACAAACCCCAACGCTAAAGCTAAAACAACGATAATCGCAATTAATACGACCGTTAACTTCTTATTCATACCCCTACTCCTTTCGAAATTAATTATATCACAAATAAGTAAAATGCAACAATAAAAGCACGAAAAAGAATCACCAGTCACAGTTAAAGTAAACCAAGTGATTCTATAATTATTAAAACTTAATTCTTTCTTCGATATAAGATATGACTTCATCAAGTGGTAAAGTAACTTGTTCCATCGTATCACGATCACGAATCGTTACTGTATTATTATTTAATGTTTCTTCATCAATAGTAATACAGAAAGGAGTTCCTGCAACATCCTGACGACGATAACGTTTACCAATATTTCCGGTTTCATCATAGGTAGTCATAAAATTCTTAGCTAACATTTGATAAACTTCCTTAGCTTTTTCACTATGATACTTCTTCATTAAAGGTAAAACCGCTACCTTATAAGGAGCAAGGAACGGATGAAAATGCATCACTTCTCTGGTTGTGCCATCTGCTAATTGTTCTTCTTCATAAGCATTAAACAAAATAGCAAGTACTGTTCTATCTAATCCATAAGTAGACTCAATAATATATGGAATAAATTTCTCATTTGTTTCTGGATCTAAATATTCCATTGATGTTTTTGAATATTCTTGATGACGAGTCAAATCATAATTTGTACGATTATGAGTACCATTAATTTCCCCCCAACCAAATGGGAAATGATACTCGATATCACAAGCTTCTTTGGCATAATGGGCTAACTTTTCATGATCATGAAAACGCAAGTCCTCTTCAGGTATACCTAAATCCATATAAAATTTCTTACCATACTCTTTAAAGTAACGATATAACTCACTATCTGTTCCTTCTTTACAGAATGTCTGATACTCCATCTGTTCAAACTCGATAGTTCTAAACGTAAAGTTACCAGGCGTGATCTCATTACGGAATGCTTTACCAATCTGTCCAATACTAAAAGGAAGTTTAGTTCTCGTACTACGCAATACATTTAAAAAGTTAACATACTCTCCTTGAGCGTTTTCCGGACGTAAGTACACTACGGATTTAGAATCCTCAGTGGTTCCTCTATAGGTTTGAAACATCAAATTAAATTCCCTGATACCCGTAAATTCACTCTTACCACAATGTGGACAAGGAACCTTATGTTCTTCGATATAGGCAATCATTTCTTCCTTAGTCATTCCATCAGCATGGGCGTTAGGATCAAAATCATCGATCAAATTATCAGCGCGATGTCTCATCTTACAATGTTTACAATCGATTAAAGGATCGGAAAAACTAGCCACATGTCCACTCGCTTCCCATACCCTTGGATGCATCAAAATATCCGCATCTACCTCATAAGCATTTTCTCTTTCTTGAATAAAACGTTTACGCCAAGCATCTTTAATATTATTTTTTAATCTTGAGCCTAGTGGACCATAATCCCAAGTGTTGGCAAGTCCACCATAAATTTCACTTCCCTGAAAAATAAATCCATACTGCTTACAAAGATTTACCATCTTTTCCATTGTTATCTTTTTTTCACTCATTCTATATCCCTCTCTTTTTCATATATGACTTTGCTTTTTCTACTACTGAAGGAGCTAATTGAATCCCTTCTATTTTTAAACTACCTCTATTATAGAGAACAAGTTCTTCCTCATTAAATTTCCCCCAATTAAAGTATCCATTTACTTGAACAAAGGAATCGATCATGTTGTTCATCATGGTCACTTCTTCTTTCGGAATTGTCTGGTCTAAATTCTCTATTACACTATAATACAAGGCTGGAGGAGTTGGTAGTAACGGTTCTTCATCAAGAGTAATCCCTTCAGCGGTTGAATAAACCTCTGTAAACGGATGAAGATAAATATGTAAATTCTTTACCGTTTGTTTTTCTAAATGTTCCTTCATAAACGTATAAGAATCGCTTCTTCTTTTTTTCGTTAACTCCTCAAAAAAACAAGAAAAATCCTCTATAGCTTTATCGACGAAGCAAACACGATAATCCTCCCCTTCATAAAGCTTACATTTTTGATAATGTCCTCGCATATGGGAAGGTAACAAATAAGAATTTCCTTCCTGCTCCGTTAGTAGAAGATGATCCTTTGTATTTAACCTAATTAATTCTTCTACATACCGACGCGGCTCATTCTTCGCTAATGCCACCAATTCTTCTACTCTTTCTGGTGTCAAACACTGTTTTTCGTGTAATAAACTAGCGCGAACATCTAAAACGGGACATTGTCTAGACGAACGATCCTTCTTGATAATATAGGTTTGATTATGCTTTTGGATAGTCATATCTCTAACATTATATGTTTGATATTCAGCCATGTTCTCCCTCCTATAATAGAAAAAACTTCTAGAATAAACTAGGGACGAAAAAGTTTTTCCGCGGTTCCACCCTATTTATTCTAGAAGAATCACTTTCTTTCATATTGCTCCGACTTTTCCAAGGTCATCATCGCATTTCATTGATTGAACAAACTTATTATAAAGCTTTTCCTAAAAAGAAGTCAAGCTTAAACATGAAAATAGATAAAATACGATAAAATATAAATTAATGTACAACCAATATAAAGAACACCAACGACAAGTAGATACAATAAAATATAGATAAAATAAGTCATATTTTGTAACCATTTAACATTTAATAGCTTCTGGTAAAGTCCTGTTTTAATCAAAATAATCGTTAGGATTAACGCGACTAAACTCACAAGTGCAGATATTTTTAATCCAGGTGGAATAAACGTTAAAGTAATATCATTTTCTCCTTGTTCTACTTCAATTCCGATAAAATTATCAAATACTTTTAATACTTCGACTTCTTTTCCATTTAGTGTAGCTTGATAACCCTCATTATAAGCAACCGGTAAAAATAAAATTTGTTTGTCTTCACTTTCTACTTGAACGCGAATTTGATTTTCATGATAATCCACTTTGGTATCAATTTTTTCTTCTTGAACAAACTCTTCATATAATTGATTATCCATTACCCCAATCGTCAAGTTATCTACCTCAACATCAGCTAATAATTCGATTTTAATATTGACATGTTCATCTTCAAAGGTTCCTAAATTAATGACGCCATTATTGTAATCCGTAAGAGCATTTTTCACATAAAGATTATCATTAATATAAATATTAAATTTCTGATAAATACCCGCATTCGTCGTATTATCTAAATCTTTTAAAATTTCTAAATACAACGTTTTCTTTCCTTCAACGACAATATCTTTAATTAAATAATTATAAGCATCCTCATCTTTAATTGTATAAGAAATATGTCCATCCTTGGTCACTTTCTTTTTGATGTTTTCTAACTCAAATTCATTGATCACTTGAAAAATATCTTGATCTGTTCCAGTAATATCTTGATAAATTTCATTTTGAACCGCAAAGGAATTATCTTGATCCATAATCTCATCATTCTTGGTTAAAAAGTATCCGTAAGATGGCGTAAGTTTAGCTTGATAGAATTCTAACTTACCAAAAGTATCTACATACTGATAATATTCATCATCAATCTTGGCTTTAGAAATAATATAACGATTCGCAAGCAAACTGTCTGTAAATAAAGTTCCACCTTTAGAGAACGTCTTCACCCACATGGAAGAATAACCGAGTTTCTTTAAACTACGTAGATTAGTTCGATCTGTTAAAGAAGTAAAATGATCAAGAGTATGATAGCGCATTACCATACCACTATTCATTACATAACTAGAAGTCATATTCTTCACACGATAATAATCGCCTTCTTGATAAGTTTTTTCTAATTTTTGTAAATCTTCATACTGTCCAGTCAAACGTTCTTGGTCAAAGTCAATGCCTAAATATAGGAAACTACAACACGTAATATGCGTTAAAGTGATAATAACCATTCCACCTATAGAAAGGCGTTTACCTCTTTTCCAAAGAAAGAAACAGTCACCAAAACTAGCTAAAGTCATAAGGAAAAGATAAAACAATAACCAATGATTCTTAGAAATCGTAAGTGTACGCAAATTCATTTGAAAATCTTCATACATATAAACCGTAATACCGATCAAGAAAAGTAAAATGGTAACGACCAAGGTAATAGATAATGCCTTATTTTCTTTACCCACCTTTTTTCTATCCGTACAATACTGGAATCCATAACATGCACCGATGATAAGTAAAAACATCATGATAAAACCAAATCGATATGGAAAAAAAGCATAGGAACCAAAATGTAAAACCTTATTCAACGGCTCAACAATACAAGGAATCAACATAATTAAAGTAGTTGGGATATACCACGTTAAAAACTCTTGATGATATTTCCATTTTTTAGCAAGGAAAAAGAGCCCTAAATACATGATACCACCGAACATAAAGAACGATAATTTATCGGTAATTGGTCCTGTCCTTGAGTTTAAAATCTCATTAATATCAAATCCCATTCTAGAAGATACAGAAATTTGTAAATACGAAGGTAAAATGATAACCACCGCTAATAATACACTAAGAACTGTCGCAATTCCTAAAGATAAAATAGCTTTTTTACGATCTTCTTTTTCCTTATAGACAAGTAGATAAATAAAAGATGCCAAAAAGATAAAGAATAAAGTCATTATCGAAACATAAAAACTAAACACCAGTGCTGCAGTTAACGTAACAATATACCACGTAGGTTTTTCCAAATCCAATAACTTTTTTAAGCCAATCATCAACAGTGGAAAAATATACATGACATCCATCCATGGCGTGATCTGATACATGGCTAAACTATATCCTGAAAAAGCATAGCAAATCGCTAGTAAAACACCAACCCAATTAGAAAGACGCTTAAAAGTATAGCGAATAAAATAAAGACAAGTCAAACTAGAGAGTAAAATCTTAAAGGCAACAATAAAAGAAACCGCTAAATAGATATCATCTCTTGGAAAAAACAAAACTAAGAAACTTAAAGGGCTCAAAATATAATAAGCAAGTATTCCTAAAAAATTAACCGACCCACTTGTCGTAAAATCGACAAGTAAGGAGGCATTTCCCCAAAAGGAATCATAGAAATGATAATAAAAAGCCGTAATTTGATCATGCATGTCTCCCCAAATTAAAGAATTACCTCCGAAAGGAAACAAGCCTTTTCCTAGCCAAACAATTAGAAAAATAATACTGACTAAGAGTATGGTGATCCAATACGGTTTCTGTAAAAATTTCTTCATAATATACCTCTATCCTACTTTGCTAATCTTATTTAAGTTCTTAAGAAAATTCTTGCTTTTTAAATATATTCCAGCATATTTATCATAATATTCATCGATAAACTCACTAATTTCTTTTTGTGTTTCTTCTCTAATTTCTAGTTTGGTAATCTTATTAATATCGACATAAAAAAGCATGCGGATTAATTTCACCGTACGGCTACTGTAAAGCTTCTGATTAGTTAGACAATTCTTACAAAGATATCCGCCATCATTAGCAGAGACCGTGACAATATCCTTTGTACTTCCACAGATACTACACCCGTCTATAACAGGCCTAATGCCTAAATAATCGAGTAGCTTTAACTCCAAAATATTTGTCATAATATTTGGTGAATAACCCTCATTAATCTTTTTTAAACTAGCAATCAACAACTCAAACACTTCTAAACTGTTACTTTCTTTTACCACCTGTTCACTAAGTTCCAAAAGGAAAGTGGCGTAACTAATCTTTTCGATATCAGAAAGCATTGTCAAAAAAGGATCTAAAATATCTACAGAACGGAGATTAGAAACTCCATTCTCACGATAAAAAATCGTAAATATCCCATAACTAAACTTTTGACTAACGCCTCGAAGTTTACTTTTTAAATTACGGCAGCCCTGTGCCATCACACTAACTAATCCGTAATCTTTAGTAAGAATCGTTAAAATCTTGCTAGCTTCACTATAATTGGTCTCTTTTAAAACGATTCCTTCTACTTTGATTAGTGCCAAGAAAAATCACTTCTTTTCTTTGATCTTTTTCGATAAAACATAATAATTTACATTCCCTGTTTTACGAAATAAATCCCATAATAATTGATTCATCTTTATCACCCATTAATAGAATGATAATTTTTTAAGAATCTAATTCATCTAGTCCCAATTCTTTTAAATATTTTTGTTTATCACGCCAATTTTCAATCGTTTTCACATAAGTTTCTAAGTAAACACGTTTTTGAAAATATTCTTCTAAGTCTTGACGAGCTTCCATTCCTACTCTTTTCATCATACTACCATTTTTACCGATCAATATTTTCTTTAAATTATCTCGATCGACAACAACCAAAACTTGAAGATGAACTTTGTCTTTATCTTGATCCATCTTTTCTAAATAACAAGTAACAGAATGTGGAACTTCTTCTTTCGTTAAGCGTAATATTTTTTCCCGAACAATCTCACTGACATAAAAACTAGTAGAAATATTCGTAAATGTATCATCAGTAAAAATCTTTCCTTCATTAGGTAAATATTTTTTGATTGTTTGAATTAACGGTTCGATATTATCGTTCTTTAAAGCCGATATTGGGAATATCTCACAAAAAGAATATAAATCTTTATATTCATCAATTAACTGTAATAGTTTTTCTTTCTTTACTCGATCAACTTTATTTAATACCAAGATAATTGGAACATTTTCTTCTTTAATTTTTTCTAATACAAATTTATCTCCCTTACCAATTCCTGCTTCAACATCCACTAAAAACAAAATTAAATCAACATTATCTACAGACTGATAAGCTTTCTTATTCAAAATATTTCCTAATTTATTAAGTGGTTTATGAATACCTGGCGTATCTACGAAAACAATCTGACTGTCCGTATCTTCATAAACCCCTTGAATAATATTTCTCGTTGTTCCTGATTTATCCGAAGTAATCGCAAGCTTTGTCTCTAAAATACTATTTAATAATGTACTCTTCCCAACATTAGGACGTCCAACAATACTAACAAAACCACTTTTCATCGTAAATTCTCCTCACTAAATGAATGAGGGCACAACTCATCCAAAGAATAATTTTCTATTTTCCCATCTTCATGATAAATAAGAATTTCTAACTCTCTATTACAGTAATCAATTAGAGCTTGTCTACAAATAAAACAAGGAAAAATACTCTCTTTACTTTCCGCATAAAGATGAAGCTTCGTAAAATCATTTTTATTCTTCCCACAAGAAAGTGCATGAAAAAGCGCATTTCTCTCCGCACAAATTCCCGCATTAGGGGAAGAGGTTTCAACGTTAACTCCTCCAAAAAGGCTTCCATCCTGACACTCTAAAAAACAGGCAACAGGAAAATGATAATACTTACTTTGACTATTTTTTAATAAGGCTTGTAACTTTTCTAACATCACTACCACTCCTACCTCGTAATTTGAAATTTTTGTAATAATTCTTCTTGTTTCGCAAACATCACTTTTTCTTCTTCCTCAGTCATATGATCATAACCAAGTAAGTGCAACAAACCATGTACCGCTAAAAAAGAAATCTCTCGTCTTAGAGAATGACCGAAAGACGTTGCTTGTTCCTTAGCTTTATCGATCGAAATATAAATATCTCCTAATAAACGAACACCTAAATCAATTGTCTTATTATCCTCTAAGGCAAAACTGATGACATCGGTCGGACGATCAACTCCTCGATACGTTAAGTTTATCTCATGAATTCTAGGATTATCAATAAAAATAATATTGAATTCTACGTTTTCTAATTTCTCTTCTTTTAACACAAAAGTAATAAACTCATGTAACTTATCAATTTCTTCTTCTAAGTCACAATCTGTCTCGTTAAAAATTTCAAAAGTATTTTCCATTATCTAACCACCATCCAGATATATCCGATTAATCCCCCAACAAAAAGAAGGGACAAAAAATTAAGAAACCAATCTTTCCGTAAAACTTTTGGTAAATGCTCCTTAATTTTCTGTAAAACAAAGTATATGCCATACCCCAACATGCCCCCGATAAGATTCAAAATAATATCATCAATATCGAAAATTCTACCGATGATTAATTGCGTTGATTCAATACTAACTGAAGCAAACAAAATCATCAAAAAGGCCGGAATCCATTTATTGATCTTCGTATAATAACAGGCAAAGAATCCGTAAGGCACAAATAAAACCAAATTTCCAATTACATTTTTAAAGAAAAGCCGACTGCCAATTGAATACCTACTAATTTCCTGAAAAGGAATTAAATTAAAGTGTTCATCCGTCAAAGATAAAGAAGGATCTTCAAAAGTGACAATTTGAAATAAACACAAGATATAGATCAAAAAAATCAATTGAAAGGCTTCACGATAAAAAACAAAATGTTGTTTATTATTGACAATATAAGCAATCCGAAGTGAAGAGACGATCAAAATACTGATCAAGACTATAGGCCAAGTAAATTCCATCACCCCTTTAATAGTATGATCTAAAGGAGTAATCATAAAAATCACCTAACTTTCTTCATCAAGCTCTTGTTGTGGTTCTTCCTTTATCGGTTGATAATCGGTGATATCTTCTTTTACTTTAAAGAAGATCACTACTACTATTTTACTATCTTCTTCCGTAATTTTCAAACTTTTTTCATATAATATCTTATCTTCTTCGCCAATTTTTTGTCGTAATTTTTCATTTGCGATACGACTAGTTTCAAGGAGAGCCTGTTCTTTACTATAAACAGTATCTTTTTTTATGATTTCTTCTTCTTCCTGCCAAGATAAAGAAAAAGGTAAAATATTGTTTTTTATTGTAAAAATATCCTTTTCTTTTTTCTCTTCATAAGGAGAAAAATCGAATAAATTCCAATCATGATGAAATAAATGGAGAGATAAGGTATTCTTTTTATTTCCTGTTTTTACTTCCTCACTATAATGATAAGGTAATTCAACAGTAACTTCATACCATACTTCCGCAAATACCTTACCTTCAGCATGTACTTTAGCCATTACGGTATCCTTATTTTTAATTTCACCACTAACTAACACATCCCCTTTTTTTACGTACGTTCCAGGCGTTACAAGAACATTACCAGACTTAGCTTCAACCGAAATAATCCTACCTTCTTTTTTAGCCACTAAATCACGAGGAGTCTCATCTACTTGATAGTCTTTAATTTTTCTCTCTTCAACTTTAACAATATAACTAACGCCCACTCTTTCTATTTCCATCCACTCAATTTTATCTCGATATTTTCTAATCATGTCTTGAACGATTTTTTCTTGTTCAGAAAACGACTTAACAAAATGATATTTTTCAATTCCTTGTGTTTTTAACTCTTCCAAAATCAAATTTCTAATCTCTTCTTTATTATGAACCACATCGACTTGAAAAATAACATGAGATAAAAAATAAATTAAGCCTAACCCTAAACACAAACACCCAAAAAAAAGACGATACCTAACAAAAAAACTTTTTATACGAACAGGCCCATATATCCTAACTACTTCTACTTCATATATCGTCTTAATCTCTTTAATTTTTTGAAAATCTTTCTCGCCTACTCGAATTAATACTGTTTTTGTCCCGTATTCTAAATAAAAAAATTCTATCCCCTGACTATAGAGATTTCTAATAAATCGTTTAACATCTTTCCCCGTTATCCTAATATCATATTTATTCATGTTCATAAGACGTTCCCTTAAATTCGATATTTTCTATTTTTCCTACTACTAAAATTTCGTTATCTAATAATTTCTGAATACGAAGATCTTGACCTTTAATTACCAAAATACCCTCTCTATAAGAAACAGATATCTTATGGTCTTCTAAGTAGTTGATCTTCGTATAATTAACCACATCTAAACGGGAATTTAAATATGTGATGCGAAAGGCATTATCTTGGATATACTCTAATAAACGAGACATAGAATCACCTATTTAAAATTATGAAAAAAAGGAATAAGTTATACTTAGAACTTATTCCTAAAATAGTTATAGTTGTTTAAGTTTTTCTTGAATGATTCCTGAAACTTCTTTCATATCTGCTTTTCCTTTAACAAGAGGTGTAAGTTTACCCATGATTTTTCCCATATCCTTGTTAGAGGTAGGATTTACTTCACTAAATACTTGATCAATAAGTTGTTCAAGTTCTTCTTTGGTTAACTGTTCAGGTAAATAACGATTTAAAATTTCGATTTCTCCCAAAGTCTTGTCAATTAAGTCTTGACGATTTCCTTTTTCGAACTCTTTAATAGATTCTTTTCTAGTTTTAACTCCACGACTAACTACTTCAATTAATAACTCTTCATCAAGCTCTCTTTTTTGATCGATATGGGCTTGTTTCATTCCTGCTTTAATTTCACGAATAACCGCTAACTCTTCTTTTTGATGATTCTTCATAGCAGAAATCATATCTTTATCTAATTTTTCTAGCATTTTTGTTCATTCCTTTCTTCTTTATTCTAACACACTTTATTTAAAGATGTAAATCATTCAACAAAAAACAAAGGAAAATAAGGAATACTAGTCATCTTAATAGTATAAATAAACTTGCATAACCGCATCAGATTGTGAACGACGGTTACCATCATTTTGAACAGAAATTTCTCTACCAACTCTTGGAGACCTAACCGTTAAAATTCCATTCGATTGATTATAAGACAAGCTATAACTTTGATTATATAAGGTAATCGTATCCCAAGGACCAGCCGCAACATTGATTCCTACAGTTACGGTAGCGAAATTGTCATTGGTAAAACTTTGCCATCCCTGATAACCAGTTAAATTATAGGTAGCAGTATTAGAGCAAGTACCTAAGTAGACTTTTTTTACTTTAGCTTGATTAACCCCATTATTATAACCATCATTATAACCACGATTATAGGCATTAGTTGGATTTTCTACTGTTCCTGTAATTCCTAAAATGGTATTTCCTTCTAAAATTTTATTTGCACTTAACCCGATTACTGAAGCAAGAGAGGAATAAGAAATATATTTTTCCGATACATTGCTAAAGTTGCCGTAATTTGCAGCTGGATAATATCCATAGTCGGTAGCAAAATAAATACGATTATTATAATGCCATGCGGTATCGCCAGTCACATTACTAGAATCTGCTCGACTTGGCATATTCCCAGTTACTTTATTTCCATTTACCCAAGCAGTTCTTCCACTTAGGATTTGAGAAGCTGTCGCATTGGCTTGTGTTTGACTAGCTAAGGATGCAGCTGTTATCTTGCCACTTCCATTATGATATCCTTCTGGTATCGTATAACTTCCTCCCGCATTTAATGTTTGACTTACTGCTCCACGATTTGCCATCGTTCCCGTTACCTTTTTCCCTTTTACCCATGCTGTCTTGCCACTTAATATCTGATTCGCTGTCGCATCTCCATCTCCACTACTACATGCATATATCGTTTCTATCGGATTGGCCGTTATATTTCCTAGTTTATCTTTTACTTGAATTTCAGCGTTTGTTCCTACTTGATAAATTTTGCTAACATCTGTTACCCAAGTTGCCCCGCCATCAAAGGAATAGATTGCGTCATCTTTATCAACACCAATTCCACTATCGTTGACATCAGTAATATTAACTGCAATTTGATTACCATTAATAATAGATTGTTCATCACTCACTAAACTAAACTCTGGTCCTTTAGAATCTGCTCTTACAATATGATTATTCATATTACTTACATTGTTCGCTTGATCGATTGCTCTTACATAGATGTTGCCATTATAATTTTGATATTCTTGATTACTTGGATTTAATTCGATCCAATTTAATAAATCTTTAGTATATTCATAGCGATCAATTTCAATATTATAAGGATTACTACTACTATAGGTTCCATAAACATATCTTGTCCAATCTCCTTCGTTATAGTTCTTTGTATGGGGAGTATCTTCATATAGTTCATAGTTTACCACAAAGTTTCCACTAAATCCTTTACAGTATAAAGGGAGTCCTCCTTCCGCATCATGAACAATTTTACCATTCTTATCTTTACAAGTTAAATAAGCTTGATATTCATTTCCTTTACCACTTGTATTATCGATAATGATATTTCCCGTACAGTTAATATCCTCTTCTTCAATTAATCCTTCATTTAGAAGAGTGCCATAGGGAACATTGAAACAATCACTACTCGCATTAGTCATTTCCCCCTTATAGTTTTTGACATATAATTTACTTGCTTCATACGCTAATTTTTCTAAAGTCTGATACTTCTTCTCATCATTTCCATACGTTAGATTTCTAACAGCAGGTAAGGCTATTGCCATCAAAACCCCGATTAAGATAATCACAACTAATAGTTCAATTAGAGTAAATCCTCTTTTTCTCTTTTCTATTTTCATTATGTATTACAACTCCTTATATTATTCTCTTATAATTTAAGTATACTCTTTGCTTCAACCTGTTGGCAAGAGAATATTCCATTTTGGACTACATTTTCTAAAACTATCCCTGACAAATAGTAAAAAGAGTGGAAATTATTTCCACTCAGCTAAATAGAAAACTTTCTTACAATTTTAAATAAGTTAAAGTAGGAGCCCAAATTTGAGCAGTAGCTTCTGCACGAGTATTAGGATTACCTGGTAAAGTAGAAGCTTCTGCATGCAAATAATAGTCCATATAAATATAATCACAAGTAGTTTTTAAATCAGTTAACGTCCAAGTGTAAGTAGCATTATATGTAGTATTATTTAAATTTAACTGGCTACCTAACTGTTTACCATTACAATCTCTTAAAGTTACACTTAATGTAACTGAAGCACGAGCTTCCGCATAAGCAAGAGAATGAACTATATTATATCTAAATTGAATTGTGGTCAACAATCCAGCTGTACCATCTGGCATTTTGGTTAAATAAATATTTTGACTTCTACCAGATTTAGTATCCGTATGTAAATTATGATCTTTATCTGTAGCAACTTGACTTACTGAAGAAGCTGTTGTATATGACCCTGTAGCAGTACCACTATTTCCAGAATATAAGACTTTTCCAATATCTTTTGATCCATTACTATATCCATCATTATAACCATTGTTGTAGCCATCATTCTTTCCTTTATTATAGCCATCATTATAACCATCGTTATATGTTTTTCCGGTTCCCGTTATCTTATTTCCGTTTACCCAAGCCGTTTTACCGCTAGTAATATCACCTGCAGTTGCCGTTCCAGGTGTTTGACTTGCTAAGGAGGCAGCTGTTATCTTGCCACTTCCATTATGATATCCTTCTGGTATTGTATAACTTCCTCCGGCATTTAATGTTTGACTTATTGCTCCACGATTTGCCATCGTACCAGTTACTTTTTTCCCTTTTACCCATGCTGTCTTACCACTTAATATCTGATTCGCTGTCGCATCTCCATCTCCACTACTACAGGCATATATCGTTTGGATTGGATTAGCCGTAATATTTCCTAGTTTATCTTTTACTTGGATCTCTGCATTCGTACTTATCGTATAGACTTTACTCGTATCTCTTACCCAAGTTGCTCCTCCATCAAAAGAATAGATACTATCTCCTTGATCTACCCCGATTCCACTATCCCTTACATTACTAATTTCTACTTCAATTTGATTACCATCTATAATCGCATGCTCATCACTCACTAAACTAAACTCTGGTCCTTTAGAATCTGCCCTTACAATGTGATTATTCATATTACTTACATTGTTCGCTTGATCTATCGCTCTTACATAGATATTTCCATTATAATTTTGATATTCTTGATTACTTGGATTTAATTCAACCCAATTTAATAAATCTTTAGTATATTCATAACGGTCAATTTCAATATTATAAGGATTACTACTACTATAGGTTCCATAGACATATCTTGTCCAATCTCCTTCGTTATAGTTCTTTGTATGGGTAGTATCTTCATATAGTTCATAGTTCACCACAAAGTTTCCACTAAAGCCCTTACAATATAAAGGAAGACCTCCTTCTGCTTCGTGAATAACTTTTCCCTTCTTATCTTTACAAGTTAAGTAAGCTTGATATTCATTACCTTTACCACTTGTATTATCGATAATAATATTTCCTGTACAGTTAATATCCTCTTCTTCGATTAATCCTTCATTTAGAAGAGTGTCATAGGGAACATTAAAACAATCACTACTCGCATTGGTCATTTCTCCCCGATAGTTCTTTACATATAACTTACTTGCTTCATAAGCTAACTTCTCTAATGTCTGATATTTCTTCTCACTATTTCCATAAGTTAGATTTCTAACAGCAGGTAATGCTATTGCCATCAAGACTCCAATTAAGATAATGACCACTAATAATTCGATTAAAGTAAATCCTCTTTTTCTTAAACTTTTACTCATACTACGGCTCCTTATATTCTTTTATACTATAAGTATACCCCCCCCCCAAGCCATTTTGGCAAGAAAAAAATCCGCCGAAAAAATTTTTTTGACGAATTTTTTATAATTTATCTCATAAATTATCGAAATAAAATAGACAGTAAAGTTTTCTTTTTCATTATTATAGCAAGCAGACTGTAAATTTCTTTTAGAAAGAATTTTATCTTATTTAAATGGTGCAAAAAGATTATTTCATCCTTTCAAAAAACCAGTATAACCTTCATTTTTCTATATATCGTCTATTACTCATATATGAAAAATCCTTATTAAGAAATAAACTATAATCACCTAATTATTATGTGGCTGGAATTAAATAATCAACATAAATATCTGTGGCATAAATTCCTGCCCAATACTCACCAGGATTGAAACTACCCCAAATATCAAATGTAATGCTTTCAGCATCTCCAATATCTTGAGCAAACAGATTTATGCTAATAATTTCCTCCTTATTAGATATCGTCGTACTATATAAGACTTTACCTGTATTCGTTTTAGCAGTAAAGGACACACTTGAACTTCCTCTATTCATTCCTGATTCGATTTTAGCGGCTAATATATTAATTAAACACGGCTGGGATGGATCATCAGGTAAGTGCGTAAGTGGAACTGTATAGCTGACTGAGGCAGAGCCACTAGAATCTGATCCACCAAAGCCTGCATTATGCCAAGCTTTAGAAAATCCAGTAAAGGTATATCGTTTAGATTGAGCACCATATAATGATTTATAAACAACTTGCTCAATTTGGCTTAAATCACCACCAGAATAATACCCTGCAGGAACTTGTCCACCGTTAGCATTAACATCATCCCATACCAATTCACCACGGTTAACCATCGTACCAGTTATCTTTTTACCATTTACCCAGGCAGTTTGTCCAGCTAGAATTTGTGCAGCAGTTGCCGTACCTGGAGTTTGGCTTGATAAAGAAGCTGCTGTAATCTTTCCACTTCCATTATGATATCCGGCTGGAATCGTATAACTTCCTCCGGCATTTAAGGTCTGCGTTACTGCTCCTCGATTAGGCATCGTTCCAGTTACCTTTTTTCCTTTTACCCAAGCTGTCTTTCCACTTAATATTTGATTCGCAGTCGCGTCTCCATCTCCACTACTACAAGCATATATCGTTTGAACAGGATTTGCGGTAATATTTCCTAATTTATCTTTTACTTGAATTTCTGCATTTGTTCCTACTTGATATATTTTACTAACATCTCTTACCCAGGTTACTCCTCCATCAAAAGAATAAATCGCATCGGCTTTATCTACTCCAATCCCACTATCTACTACATTACTTATTCCTACTTCTATTTGATTACCATTAATAATAGAATGTTCATCGCTCGTTAAACTATAACTAGGTCCCTTAGAATCCGCTCTTACAATATGATTATTCATGTTACTCACATTATTCGCTTGATCAATCGCTCTTACATAGATATTTCCATTATAGTTTTGATATTCTTGATTATTAGGATTTAAAGTTACCCAGTTTAATAAATCTTTTGTATATTCGTATCGATCAATATCAATATTATAAGGATTACTACTACTATATGTTCCATATACATATCTTGCCCAATCTCCTTCTTGGTAACTTTGGGTATGCGTTGTATCTTCATATAGTTCATAGTTTACTACAAAGTTTCCACTAAATCCCTTACAATATAAAGGAAGTCCTCCTTCTGCTTCATGAACAATTTTACCATTTTTATCTTTACAAGTTAAATAAGCAGTGTATTCATTCCCATTTCCACTCGTATTATCAATAATGATATTTCCTGTACAGTTAATATTCTCTTCTTCAATCAAGCCTTCATTTAGAAGAGTCTCATAGGGAACATTAAAACAATCACTACTAGCGTTCGTCATTTCTCCTCGATAGTTCTTTACATATAATTTACTGGCTTCATACGCTAATTTTTCTAATGTTTGATATTTCTTTTCACTATTTCCATAGGTTAGATTTCTAACGGCAGGTAACGCAATCGCCATCAATACCCCGATTAAGATAATCACAACCAATAATTCAATTAATGTAAATCCTCTTTTTATGCTTTTTTCTTTCATACTACATTACGGCTCCTTTTATTCTTTTATAATATAAGTATACCCCCCCCCCAAGCCATTTTGACAAGAGGAATTTCGAGCATATCCTATTTTAGATTATTATAACCTATTCAAAAAAATAATACTATTCGCCTATCCAATTATTTTATGGATTTTACTGTCAAATAAAAAGTACATTTCCATGTACTTCTTATTTATCTCTTAATTGTGCCTTACATTTTTTCTCAGTCTCAGAAATAATCTTTTCAAACAAAGTCATTACTTCTTCATCACTTAGTGTTCGATTCTGATCTTGGAAAGTTAAATTAAAGGCAATAGAACGTTCATCACTACCAATATTTTCTCCTTCGTAAACATCGAAAATACTGATATCTGTTAATAATCTTCCACCAGCTTTACGAATTGCTTCAATCAATTCTTCTGCTTGTTGATTTTTCTTAATCACAAAAGCAACATCTTTATTTACAGTAGGATATTTAGAAAATTCTTTATACTGCATTGCCTTTACGCGGAAATTAAATAACTTATCTAAATTAATCTCCATCACATAGATATCTTCTTTTGCTAAAGATGGATGAATCTTACCAATGACACCCATTTCTGTATTATTCACTACAATAGTAGCACTCTGTCCTGGATGAAGTTCTTTTATTTTAGCATCTTTTACTAAACGATAACGATTTTTATAACCTAAACATTCTAATAATTCTTCTAAAATTCCCTTAATGATATAAAAATCAACTTTTTCAGGCCGAAGTCCTAAATAGTATTCCCCAGTCATTAATATCGCTAATTTATTTTCTTCCGTATATTCACCATTTACTTTAGCAAAACCTTTTCCAATTTCGAAAATACTGATATCTTTTTGACCTCTAGCTTTATTGTATTGGTAAACATCCATAAGAGAAGAGAGTAAACTATATCGCAAAGTCGTTCTTTCTTCACTCATCGGATCTAATACTTTAACAAATTCAAAAACATCATTAGTAAATAACTTAGCGTTTGCTTCTGGAATTAAAGCATAGCTTAAAGTCTCATTTAATCCAAGATCAGCTAATTTATTACGAATATAACGTTTCTTTCGATCTACATTCCCACTAATAACCGGTAAAATCATCTTTTTACCTTGAATTCTATCGATTCCATAGATTCTACCTACTTCTTCAATCAAATCTTCAGGAATATAAATATCGGTGCGTCTAGTTGGTACAGTGACAAGAAGTTCATCTTCTTTTTCTACTTTAACAGTAAAAGCAAGTCTTTCGAGAATAGAAACAACTTCATCCTGAGTTAGTTCAATTCCTAATACACGATTAATCTTATCGATCGTAATGGCAATTTCACGATCATTCATATCTGTATGATTATATTCTACTAATCCGCCAACAATCTCGGCATCAGCATACTTTTCTAATAGATGACAACTTCTTTCTATAGCCATGAAAGTACGTTTAGGATCAAGACCTTTTTCGAAACGACTACTTGCTTCACTACGTAAAACTTTCTTCGCTGTTTTACGAATTGTACTAGCATGGAAAATAGCAGACTCGATAATAATATTTTTCGTATCTTCTTCAATTTCTGTTGTAAGTCCACCCATAACACCAGCTAATCCTACAGCTTCTTTATCGGTCGCAATCACGATATCTTGATCAGATAAAATACGTTTTTGATGATCAAGCGTAGTTAATTCTTCCCCATTTTCTGCCATACGTACAATTAACTTTTCTCCTAAACGATCAGCATCATAATAATGAAGTGGTTGCCCAGTTTCTAACATAACATAATTCGAAATATCGACAATATTATTAATTGGTCTAATTCCGGATGCGATTAAACGATTCTTAATAAAAATAGGGCTCTCTTTAATCGTTACATTTTTTACTTTTTTCGCTAAAAATAATGGGCAATTTTCCGTCTTGATATCTAAACGAAATTGTGTATTTACATCTTCTTTATTCTCTTGATAAGATAAATCGATATCCTTAATTTTTTTCTCATATAAAGCCCCAATTTCATAAGCCATACCTAAAATACTAAGTAAATCTCCACGATTAGAAGTAAGGTCAAAATCAATTACTTCATCATCTAGTTCTAAGAAATGAATAGGATCTTCTCCAACTGGAGCATCCTGTGGTAATTCATGTATTCCTTCAATATCTTTAGCGCTTAAAAACTTATGTTCTAAACCAAGTTCAGCTATCGAGCAAATCATTCCATTAGACTCTTGTCCACGAATCGCACTCTTCTTAATCACGCCACCAGGTAATTTAGCGCCATCCAAGGCAACAATTACTTTTAAGCCTTTACGTACATTAGGAGCACCACAAACGATCTGTAGCACTTCTTTCCCAATATTTACCTGACAAACATGTAAATGATCACTATCTGGATGATCAACACAATCGACAACTTCTCCAATAATCAAATTAGAAACCGGTAATAATGGACCACAAGAATCATATTCATTACCAATAGAAGTCATGCCTTCAGCTAAGATCTTACTATCCACATCAATATCTACATAATCGCTTACAAAGTTTCTACTTAACTTCATTTTCCTCATCCTTTCTATCGAATTGTTCCAAAAATCTAATATCGTTCGTATACAAATAACGAATATCTGGAATGGCATATCTAAACATAGCCAAACGATCTAAACCAGTACCAAACGCAAATCCTGTCCATTTTTCAGGATCATAACCACCCATACGAAGAACATTAGGGTGAACCATACCTGCACCTAGTAATTCAATCCAACCAGTTTGCTTACATAAAGGACAACCTTTACCACCACATTTAAAACAACTGACATCTACTTCGACACTTGGTTCAGTAAATGGGAAAAAGCTTGGGCGAAAACGAACCTTAGTATTCTCTCCCAACATTTTCTTGGCAAACATCTCTAATGTACCCTTTAAATCCGCAAGAGAAATATCTTTATCTACCACTAATCCTTCCACTTGACCAAACTGATGAGAATGAGTTGCATCATCATCACGGCGATATACCTTACCTGGACAAATCATACGAATTGGCGTTTTTTCCTTATTTGCTTGCATCGTTCTAGCCTGAACACTAGACGTTTGCGTACGAAGTAAATACTCTTCATCAATATAAAACGTATCTTGAGCATCTCTTGCGGGATGACCAAGTGGAACGTTTAACCGTTGAAAACAATTCTCATCCGTTTCTAGTTCTGGTCCATCCACTACATCATATCCCATTGAAACAAAGAAATCTTCAACATCTTCAATAATTCTTTGAAAAGGATGACGAGATCCTCTTTTTATTTTGCGACTAGGAAGAGAAATATCAATCTCTTCTTCTTTTAAACGTCTTTCTAATTCTTGTTGCTCTAATGCTTGTTGCTTACTATTGATCATCTCTGTTACTTCGTTTTTCAAAAGATTAACTAGCTGTCCTAATTCTTTCTTCTCTTCGACAGAAAGATCTTTCATGTTCGCAGTAAGTTCAGTAACAAGTCCTTTCTTACCTAGATATTTCGCCTTAAGTTCTACTAATTCTTGACGCTTTTCTACTCGTTCTAATTCACTATTTAACTCTTCTTTTATATTTCTGATTTTCTCATTTGTTTCCATTTTCTTCCTCCTCGTAAATATGAATGAATATAAGGAATAACCTTATTCTTACAACTTCCTCTAACTAATACATGCCTACCGCCTTTAACGGTAGTAAAATAGGCATTCTTACTACCAATATTCTCTTTCACATACTGCATTACCGTATAAGGAACCACTTCATCAGCATCCCCTTGTAAAACTAAACACTCTTGTTGGATTTGAGTAACTGTATCTTTATATTTTGCGACTAGCTTTCTAAATTCTAATAAAGTGGGTAATGGGGCTTTAAATGCTTTAAATAAGAGATGGCGATATCCCGCATCTTTATTCAGTAATCCAAAATTAGAGAAATCTTTCCGATATTGATCCTTACTAAAATAATCATAAGCTGGAGCTAGTAAAACTACCTTTTTAATTTCTTTATATTTAGTCGCTAAATACCCGGCTAATAATCCTCCCATACTATGACCAATCACATAAATTTTCTTATAACCATGAGTAAGTAAAAACTCTACTTGCTCTTCTACTGCTTTAATCCAATCGGTATACTTCACTTTCGTCATAATATGTTTCTCATGAGCTGGCAATGTCCAAGCGTAGACATCATAGCGCCAATCAGTCTCTAGTTCATTCACCAAAAATTCATTATCTGATAATCCTGCTGTAAATCCATGAATAACCAAAACTGCTTTTTTAAACCACTTCATATTTTCCTCCAAAAAAAGCGATCATTCATCCCTAAGGGCGAATGACCGCGGTACCACCTTAATTATAGTTAAACTATATCTCTTCTTCTTAACGCGAAGTAACGCTTAGCTTTTACTAAGAACTCCTAGGACGAATTCATAAGCCTTTATTCCTTGTTTCCACCACCCACAAGGTCTCTAGTAATAAAGATACTTATTACTACTTCCTAATCACTGTCAAACTCAATATGAGTAGATTATAACGCAATTTATAAAAAGTGTAAAGTTTTTTTAACGAGTTTTACCTTCACTAACAGATTGCTCATTAACATCAGTATTATCAAGCATTTGATTCATCTCAGTTATCTTTTGATTAATTTTATCTAAAAACTGTTGACGTTCATCGAAAACAGGAGATTGAATGCTTGGAAATGATGGTTGATTAGGTTGAACAGTTTCTTGTTGTCCACTAGAAGGATGTTGCAATTCTTTTGCAACTTCCTCTGTAATCGCTCCTTTTTCTCGAGCAGCTTGTTCTTCAGCAGCACGAATTTTTTCCAATGCTTCTTCTCTAGACATACCCATACTTGTTAAGGTAGATATTGCCTCTTCTCGACTATCCGTTTCAACTGTCGGCCTTTCTTCAGTAATAGCTCCTACTTTTTGCGCCGCAGTTGCTTCAGCAGCACGAACTTTTTCCAACGCTTCTTCCTCAGACATTCCCATATCCGTTAAAGTAGATATTGTCTCTTCTGAAGTATCTGTTTTAACTGTTTGAGACTGATTCATTGCCCCATAACCAATAGTTCCCGCTAGAATTAAAGAAGCAATCATGATCCTTAAGCTTCTTTTATTCTTTTTTTGCTGCTTTTGAACCTCTGTAGATTCTACTATCCCAACTATTCTACCATTCTTTTCTTCCATGTCAATTCCTCCTACTAAACTTCTTTCTCTGCGCGCTTTCTAAAATATTCAGCTAATTTCTTTAATAACTCATCATCTTTTACTGTAGTTATCATATCCTCTTTCTCTTCAAAAATAGAAAGTGTATCCGTCAAATTTCCTTCTTGATCTAATTTAGAAACATATAAATAGCTAACGTGATCATAATATCCTTGATCCATTACCATATATTTAGACCCATCATCCAATGTAATAATTTTATCGATTTTATTGATCATATTTTCACTCCTTTTTATTCTTTAACACCTAAACCGTCATTAGTTCTTCTTCTTTTTCTTTGGTTTTTTCTTCTACCAACTTATTATATTTGTTAACTAGTTCTTGAACATCATTGGTTAATGCTTTTTGTTCATCTTCAGAAATTTCTTCTTTCTCAATATCTTCATTCGCATCATGTCGAATATTTCGAATCGCAATCTTAGCTTCTTCTCCCATTGCTTTAACTTGTTTTACCAATTCTTTACGTCTTTCTTCCGTTAATGCCGGAATAATAATACGAATCGTTTCCCCATCATTATTTGGTGTATATCCTAAATTGGATTCGAAAATTGCCTTTTCAATTGCCCCTAAACAACTACGATCAAATGGTTTAATCAATAATTGTCTAGCTTCAGGTACTGAAATTGTCGCAAGTTGTTTTAATGGTGTTGGACTTCCATAATACTCAACATGTACTCCATCCAAACTACTTGGATTAGCTCGTCCTGCTCTAACGGTCGTAAACCTCTTTTCTAAGTTTTCAATTGCTTTTTGAAACTTTTCTTCTGCTTCTAATATTATTAAATTATCCATATTTACTTTTCTCTCCTTATCCATTATTATAAGCTACATTTTAAAAATTGAAAATATATTCTTCTTAAAATCACGAAAAAATACGAGAAATTTCTCGTATTTTGACAACTTATTGGGAAGACTATCCTTTAATTTGATTCATTACTTCTTCAGCAAAGTTTTCTTGTTTCTTTTCAATTCCTTCGCCTACTTCATAACGAATCATTTTTAAAATAGAGCCACCATTAGCTTTAACGTATTTACCAACGCTTTCTTTATTTTCTGCTTTGATGAAAATTTGATCTTCTAAACAAATTTCTGAATAATACTTGTTCACTTTACCTACTAAAATATTATCAATCTTATCAGCAGGTTTTCCTTCGTTAAGTAATTCTTCTCTCATGATTTGTTTTTCATGTTCTAATACGTCACTTGGAACTTCACTAGCATTTAGATAACTAGGATTCATAGCTGCAACATGCATAGCTACATCTTTAGCTACTTGGCTATTTGCTCCATTAAGTAATACTAAAGTACCAATTCTACCACCCATATGAGAGTAAGTACCGAATACTTGATCATCTGTCTTTGTTAATTTTTCAAATCTTCTGAAGCTAATCTTTTCTCCGATCTTAGCGATAATACCAGAAACCATTTCTTGAACAGTTTCTCCATCTACTGTTAACGCTAAAGCTTCATCCATAGTTGTTACATCATGAGTTAAAATAATATTCGTTAATTTATCTACAAAAGCTTGGAACTCTGGATTCTTAGCTACAAAGTCAGTCTCAGAATTTACTTCTAAGATTACTGCTTTATTACCATCCACTGCGATACTAGTCGTACCTTCAGCAGCAATTCTAGATGATTTCTTTTCTGCCTTAGCAATTCCATTTTCTCTTAACCATTCGCTAGCTTTTTCCATATCGCCGTTTGATGCTTGTAAAGCTTTTTTACAATCCATCATTCCAGCTCCTGTTTTTTCTCTTAATTCTTTTACATCGCTTGCGCTAAACATATTTTTCCTCCTCGTAAATTATTTTTCTAAAGCAGCAACTAATTCTGCCTTTTTCATTGAAGTGTATCCTTCGATACCCTTATCTTTAGCAATTTCTTTTAATTCAGCTACTGTCTTTTTACTATAATCTACTTCTTCTTTAGATGCTTCTTCGACGTTAGCAACTACTTCTTCTTTCTTTTCTTCTTTAACTGGAGTTTCTTCTTTGTTTTCTTTAGTTTCTTTCTTTTCTTTTTTACTAGCTTTATTCTTATCTTCATCTGTTAAATAGTCGATCATTTCACAACCATTTACTTCAGCGATAGCGTTAGCTAGTGCACCAATCATCACTTTAACACTTCTTACAGCATCATCGTTACCTGGAATTGGATAATCTGTCATATCAGGATCACAGTTTGTATCTACTACACCAAATACAGGGATACCTAAAATTTTTGCTTCTTTGATTGCAATTTCTTCCTTCTTAGGGTCAACGATAATTAAAGCATCTGGTAATTTCTTCATCTCACGAATACCACGTAAGTTCTTATTTAACTTTTCGTATTCTTTTTTAATTTGAATAACTTCTTTTTTAGGTAATACTTCGAAAATACCATCTTTTTCCATCTTTTCGATATCTTCTAAACGTTTTACACGACTACGGATTGTCTTAAAGTTAGTTAAAGTTCCTCCTAGCCATCTTTCGTTAACAAAGTACATATTTGTTCTTACTGCATTTTCTTCTGCTGCTTCTTGAGCTTGTTTCTTTGTACCAACAAATAATACTTTACCACCGTTTTCTACGATTTCTTTTAGCGCTTTATAAGCTTCTTCGATCTTCTTTACTGTCTTTTGTAAATCGATGATGTAAATATCATCTCTCGTCGTAAAGATATATTCTTTCATCTTTGGATTCCATCTTCTCTTTTGATGTCCAAAGTGAACTCCTGCCTCTAATAAATAATTCATTGAAACTACTGTCATAATTTTTCATCCTTTCGTTTTTCTTCTATTAATTTCTAAAATTTATCACCGTAACGGCACTAGATAAATCAATTCATTAATATGTTTATTTTTCTAAAGCAGCAACTAATTCTGCTTTTTTCATTGAAGTGTATCCTTCGATACCTTTTTCTTTAGCAATCTCTTTTAATTCAGCTACTGTCATCTTGCTGTAATCTTGTTTTTCTTCTTTAGTTGAAGCTGATGCTGATGCTGTTTCTTTCTTGTCTTTCTTTTCTGTCTTTTTCTCTTTTGCTTCTTCTTTAACGATAGTAACTTCTTCTTTTACCATCTCTTTTTTCGTGATTTTACCAGCTTTGCCATCTAAAGCAACTTGTACTAATTCAGCAAATGCTTTAGGATCATTAATAGCGATTTCTGCTAACATCTTTCTATTAATTTCTACACCAGCTTTAGTAAGTCCTTCAATAAATCTTGAATAGCTAATGTTATTCATACGACAAGCTGCATTAATACGAGTAATCCAAAGTTTTCTGAAATCTCTTTTCTTTTGTTTACGATCTCTAAATGCATATTGTCCTGAATGCATCAATTGTTCTTTTGCTGTTTTATATAATCTATGTTTGCTACCAAAATAACCTTTAGCTTGTTTTAATACTTTTTTATGACGAGCTTTTGTAACTGCTCCATTTTTTACTCTTGCCATACTTTTTCCTCCTTATTGTCTACTAGATTATGTTCTTTAATCTTTTCTTATCTCCAGTACTCAATTGAGCACTCTTTCTTACTTTTCTATTGTATGATGCTGATTTACTTCCTGTATTATGTCTACTACCAGGATGTCCCATAGTAATAGTTCCACTTTTTCTAATATTAAGTACTTTCTTTGTTCCTTTATGTGTTTTTAATTTTCCCATACATGTCCTCCTATTTTTCTTTTTTCGGTGCCAACAACATCGTCATGCTTCTGCCATCTAATTTAGCAGGTTGATCGATAATCGAAACATCTTCAAGTTTAGCTGCAAATTTTTCGAGTACTTCTTTACCAAGATCTGTATGTGCTAGTTGTCTACCTTTAAAGCGGATAGATAATTTAATCTTGTCCCCTTTTTCTAAGTATTTTCTAACATTTCTAAGTTTAGTTTCAAAGTCTCCAACATCGATTACCGGTGATAATCTAAACTCTTTTAATTGTGCACTGTTGGCTTTTTGTCTCTTACTTGCTTCTTTTTCTTTTTTCTGTTTCTCATAACGATACTTATTATAATCCATCACTTTACAAACCGGTGGATTACTATTTGCATTCATCAAAACCAAATCAAGACCAGCATAACTAGCTAATGTCAAAGCATCTTTTAAAGGTTTAACACCAACTTGTTCGCCATTTGGACCGATTACTAATACGTTCGACGCCTTAATTTGCTCATTGATGGGCAAACCGTTTTTGTTACTTGCGATATAAAACACCTCCAATAATTTAAAAAGGTAGATACGAAGTATCCACCCAAAAGCTACGAAAAAATTACAAGAATTGTACTTTTCTTCTCGGCCTTTTACCTACTTGCTTATTCGCTAGTCAGGTGGATTAAATAATCGCTTTCCTTTTTAATTCTCTACTATCTTACTAATTTTTAAGCATTTTGTCAATCAAAAATTGAAAAAAGTACAAGTTTAAGAGATTTATCTCACAAATTTAACAAATCCCTTCTCATTAAATATCAATTCCGTAGTAAGCATCAATTAAAATCTTCTTTAATTCACTAACTAATGGCAACCTAGGATTAGAGGTTGTACACTGATCTTCAAAAGCATTATTTGCTAAAATATCTAACTTATTCATATAGGTTTCTTCATCGATTCCATACTCTTGAAAAGATTTAGGAATACCTAGTTTCTCATTTAAATGATTAACCATGTCGATTAAGACATCTACTCCTGATTCTTCATCTGAGATAGATAAGCCAATCTTTTTCGCAAAATTAGCGTACTTTTGATCCGCGATATAATACTCGTACTTAGGAAAAGACACGAACTTTGTTGGTTTACTAGCATTATAGCGAATAACATAAGGAAGCAGAATCGCATTACACCTACCATGAGAAATATGAAATTCCCCACCTAATTTATGAGCTAGCGAATGATTGATTCCCAAAAAAGCATTAGTGAAAGCCATACCAGCTATACAACTAGCATTATGAACTTTCTCTCTAGCTTCTTTGTCGCTTCCATTTTCATAAGAACGAATTAAATATTGATAAATCAGTTCACCTGCTTTTTCAGCAAGTCCATCTGTATAATCACTAGCCATATTAGAAACATAAGCTTCAATCGCATGAGTTAATACATCCATTCCAGTATCAGCTGTTAATACTTTCGGTAAAGTTAAAACAAAATCAGGATCAATGATAGCAACATCAGGAGTAAGTTCATAATCCGCAAATGGATATTTTACGTTATTATTTTTATCCGTGATAACAGCAAAAGAAGTAACCTCACTACCCGTTCCAGAAGTAGTAGGAATCGCTACAAATTTCGCTTTTAACCCCAATTTTGGATACTTATAGGTTCGTTTTCGAATATCCAAAAATTTTAACTTCAACCCTTCTTTATCGACATCTGGATGTTCATAAAATAACCACATTCCCTTAGCTGCATCGATTACACTTCCGCCACCAAGCGCAATAATCACATCCGGAGTAAAGTGTCCCATCGCTTCCACCCCACGATCGATTGTATCAAACGACGGATCAGGCTCTACATCACTAAAAATCTCAAAATGAATATGATCGGTATGCTTTTCTAATTGATAAATGACTTTATCGACATATCCTAATTCTAACATAGATTGATCAGTAACAATAAAAGCATTCGTGATACCAGGCATCTTGGATAAATATTTAATCGACCCGGATTCAAAATAGATCTTAGGGGGAACTTTAAACCACTGCATATTCACTTGACGTTTGGCAACTCTTTTCAAATTAATTAAGTTGACACTAGAAACATTGTCAGTAGTACTATTTCCTCCAAAAGTTCCACATCCTAAAGTTAACGACGGCATATTCGTATTATAAATATCGCCAATCGCCCCATGTGTTGACGGAGAATTAACAATAATTCTTCCTACTTTCACAACTGCTGAAAAATGGTCAATGGTTTCCTGATTCTCTGTATGAATAACCGCTGAATGGCCTAAACCACCAAACTCGATTAACTTTTCACTCAAAGAGATACCCTCATCCTCATCCGAAACCATATAATAGGTTAATATCGGACTAAGCTTTTCTTTCGAAAAAGGAAATTCTTTACCTATACCGTGTTCTCTAACTACAATTATTTTAGTATCTAAGGGAATTAAAAAACCAGCTTTCTCTGCGATATCACAAGGATCTTTACCGACAACTTCTGAATTTAAATCATATTCATCTCCAATAAGGGTAAACATATAATGACTAAGTAACTCTTTCTCTTCATCATTAACAAAATAACATCCAGCTTCTACCATTAACTCTTCAAACTCTTGATGAATTTCTTCATCTACAATTACTGCCTGTTCGCTAGCACAGATCATGCCATTATCAAACGATTTTGACATCACTAAATCATTGACACTCGTTTTTAACTTAGCATCTTTATGAATATAACAAGGAACATTACCAGGTCCTACTCCTAAAGCAGGTTTACCACAAGAATAAGCACTCTTTACCATGCCTTTCCCACCGGTTGCCAAAATTAGATCAACATCAGGATGATTCATTAACGCTTTGGTTGCTTCAATAGAAGGTTTATCTATCCACAAAATACAATCCTTAGGAGCTCCCGCCTTAACCGCCGCTTCTAATAAAATCTTAGCGGTTGCGACACTACATTCTTGAGCAGAAGGATGAAATCCAAAAATAATCACATTTCTAGTCTTAGCCGCAATCAAAGACTTAAAACAGGTAGTTGAAGTTGGGTTAGTAACTGGCGTAATCCCCGCAATAATCCCAATCGGTTCGGCAATTTCCTCATACCCTTCTTCTTCATTATCTTGAATAATTCCCACTGTCTTACTATCCTTTATACTGTGATAAATATACTCTGAAGCAAAGATATTCTTCGTCATTTTATCTTCATAAATACCACGCTTCGTTTCATCAACAGCTAACTTGGCAAGCATCATATGATTTTCAAGGACAGCCATAGCCATTTGTTTGACAATCCTATCTACATCTTCCTGTGTTAATTTACTGTATTCTTCACGAGCAACTTTCGCTCTTTCGACCAATTCTTCAATCATGATCTGTGTTTCATTTTTCATAGTTCAAACCCCTATTCTAAAACCATTATAACATACTTTTCATCGATACAAATGATTTTTATGATGAATAGACAACAAAAAGAGAACTCAATAACGGTTCTATAATAAATAGTGTTGGTGAGTAAAAATCATCAACACTGTTTTTAATCAAAAAAGGAGTCATATCAGAAACTTATGATACAATGTAATTGCTAATAA
>OGQX01000874.1_pt1 | contig 30846 bp, 25 predicted proteins | sample 1553291 | NCBI WGS metagenome assembly OGQX01 (sample SAMEA2580030, study PRJEB22360) | human gut metagenome | biome: human gut; feature: human-associated habitat; material: faeces | place: Denmark | collected 2008/2010
TGGTATACAGACAGAAAGACATAAAAAACATATATCATATAAGACAGAGTAACAGTTGGTATACAGACAGAAAGACATAAAAAACATATATCATATAAGACAGAGTAACAGAATAACATATATCATATAAGACAGAGTAACAGAATAACAGAGATTTGTTGAGCCCACCTTAGAAGGACATAACCATGTCTTTCTAAAGTGGACTCATTATTATATATAGGTCACACCGCTGAGCGTTAATCGCTTCCCATGATCAAGAAAATGACCCTATATCCTTGCTATTTCAAAACAAATAGTTACCTTTGCAAAAAAGAAAGGAAGATTATGGCAATAGAAATTAAGGCAATACCTACCTTGGAAGGTAAGGATGCAGAAAGATTCATAGAGCGTGCTGATGAAGCAGAACGCAAGTTCAAGGGCTTTGACGGCATAGAGAACACACCAGCATTTAAGGCAATGCAGAGCATTCTGCGTAAATCAGTTCACGTCGGAGGAACAGGAATTTATCTATACTGGCGGTAAGAAGGGCGAGCGCGTCGAGTTAGATACGAGACTGATGTATTTTGATTTGATGGATTTATCTACTTCAGATGCAAACAATAACAGATAAACTTGAAATAGAGAGATTGCTGACAAGGCTTACAACTTACATTGCCAATAAGCTAAACCTGTCGACTATGGCTGCTGTCGGAGCGGTATGCACGTCAAAGGTAGCCAATGAGTTGGCTGGTGGAAAGATACCAGAAGGAACATCTTTTGATGAGTTGTCAGAACGACTTTTCAAAGAGGTGACGATGGCTGGCAAATGATACCAGATATTACTATTTGAACAAGCCATACCCAAGAGTTTTCTTTCAAGAGAGCATAGACAATCCATATAAAAGAATACAGCAATCACTTAAAACTAAAAAATGATGTACAAACATACATCACTTTTGAAACAATGTTGTATCTTTGTACACAAAACAAAGCAGTATGGCTACGAAAAAGACCTTTATCTCTTCTGTCGGTGCTAAGTCACAAGGCAGATACAGCTATTATAAGATGTTGTCAGAGGCCAGGCAAGGCGACTTGGTCAAGGTAAAGCGTGGCGTATATGCAAGCCCGGAACAGCTGGCCGACACGATGGTTGACATTGACAAGCTCGTGCCAAATGGTATTCTTTGCTCTTTCTCTGCATGGAGTGCGTATGGCTTGACCACCGTCATCCCACAGGCCTTTCATGTGGCTGTCAAGAGAGGAAGAAAGATAACGCTGCCGGACTTCCCGACCATTGAACTGCATTATATGACTGACAAGCTCTTGGAACTTGGCTTGACAACTAAAGACATCAATGGCTATCAAGTCAGAATCTTTGATAAAGAGCGTAGTGTCTGCGACGCTATCAAATTCCGTAACAAGATTGGGCAGGATGTATGTTCAGAAGTGGTCAACAGTTATCTCAAATTGCCGGAAAGGAATCTTACCAAACTTGTTGATTATGCCGAGAAACTGCATGTAAAGAATACGTTGAACCACTATCTTGAGATTGCGCTATGAATGAGAAGACGAAAAACTACGGGAAGTCCATCAGGAGCAAGTTGCTGAATGTATCCAAGAAAGAAGGTATCTTCTACCAGACTGTTCTGACGAGATATTTTCAGGAGCGTGTTCTCTATAGACTCTCGCAGACACGCTATCGCGACCACTTCTTTCTCAAAGGAGGTGCCTTGATGTATGCGCATGAGAGGTTTGCAGCTCGTCCTACCTTAGATATTGATTTCCTCGGATCGGGCATCAGTAACGATGGCGGCCATATCGTAAGTGCCTTTCGGGAAATTTGTTCTGTTGACTGCCCTGAAGACGGAGTGGTATTTGATGTAGAACGCATCACTTCTGAGAATATCACCGAGCAAAAGGATTACCATGGCATACGGCTACACATTCCCGTCGCTATGGACACCATTTCCCAGGTGCTCTCCATGGATATTGGCTTTGGAGACATCATCACGCCTTCACCTGTTCAGCTGGATTATCCGCTGCTTATCAGCACACTTCCGCAAGCCAGCATCTTGGCGTATTCAGCGGAAACAGTCATCGCAGAGAAAATGCACGCCGTGATAGACCTTGGCAATCAAAGCAGCAGGATGAAAGACTATTACGACCTGTTCCATCTGCTTCATGAAGGAAACTACGACCCGGAAACATTGACTGATGCCGTCGTCAACACATTCCGTAACCGGCATACCGGCTATAAAGAAGATGCCGCTTTCTTCTCACCATCGTTCAAAGATGACCTTATGCTGACCACCCGTTGGAAAGCTTTCATGAGAAGAATAAAATCAGATAGCACACTTACATTCTCTGAGGTGGTAATCTATCTGCAAGATGCACTTGGGTCTTATTGGGAGGCATTACGTCATGATTGATAAAAACATACCGTTATTCCTGTTCCCTGATGCCAAGCAGAGTAGTCTGTGGTGACATTCACGGTGATAGAAAAGGCAATTAAAATTAAGGAGGCATACTATGCAGACAAACAATCACAAAATCGCTGATTACGATTTGGTTCTTGATAAGAAATTTGGGAAGGAGGGCACTCCCGAGCGAGCATTGGCAGAGGAGAAGGCGTACTCTTTCTACTCGGGTCAGATACTTCACGACGCTCGGAAAGAAGCCAATATGACTCAGGCTGAACTTGCTAAGCTCACTCACACGACCAAGTCGTATATCTCAAAAATAGAAAATGGTATCATCACACCCAGCGTCGGTGCCTTTTATAGGATCATCAGTGCTCTTGGTATGAGAGTAGAAGTAGTGAAACCAGTGTGCTAAGCCATCAGTCGTTCTATCTCATCTGACAGAAAGACATAAAAAACATATTCTTCTGTATTCGTCATAGAGACACGCGTCCCCCCCTACACCATCTCTTGGCGGTAATAATATACAGACAGAAAGACATAAAAAACATATTCTTCTGTATTCGTCATAGAGACACGCGTCCCCCCCTACACGCTCATCTCTTGGCGGTAATAATAATATGAACCAATATCGTTGTTTCAAGGGAAGGTCTTGAGGCTTTTATATTCTGCTCACATCTCTGACGCCCTTGACGGCTTTGAGTTTCTTGATAAGACTCTGCAGTCGTGTGGTGTCCTCAAGTTGCACGACAAGGTTGCCGGAGAAGAGTCCGTCGTGGCTGTCGATGTTGATGGAGCGCATGACGATCTTCTCGTCTTTGGAGATGACATTGGTCAGGTTGCTCACCACGCCGATATCATCGTTGCCGATGACGCGCAAGGTTATGGCGTATTTCGATTGTCCCTTGCCGCTCCAGCGTGCCTTGACGATGCGATAGCCAAAGCGGCGTCGCATCTCGGCAGCGTTGGGACAGTCGGTGCGGTGGATCTTGATGCCGCCACCGGCCGTGACAAAGCCAAAGATAGGATCACCATAGATAGGATGGCAGCAAGGTGCGAGCTGATAGTCGATGCCCTTGAGGTTCTGGTCGATGGTGAGCACGTCGTCGTCGCTGCGCGTGAGTTCCTCATCGGGGCTCTCATAGGCGAAGTTCTCTGCTGAAACCGTCTCGTGCTCCCTGGCAGCGTTTTGCAGATGGTCGCGCACGGCCACGTAACGGTCGATGACCTCGTTGGGGTCGAGTTTGCCATCAGCGATCTGGCGGTAGAAGTCAGAGGTCTCCTTGAAGCCCATCTTCTTGATGAGATGGCCCATGACGCTCTCCTCCATCTCCACCTTTTTATTCTTAAAGCGCCGCTCGAGCAGCTCCTTGGCATAGAGTCCTTCCTTGGCCTGCGTCTCTTTCAGGGCAAGGCGAATCTTGGATTTAGCCTTAGAGGTTTTCACGATGTTGAGCCAGTCGTGCTTAGGGCTTTGGTTGCTCTGCGTGATAATCTCCACGCTGTCGCCCGAGTGGAGTTCCTGCCGCATGGATACTACCTTGCCGTTGACGCGCCCGCCCACACAGCTGTTGCCGATCTTGGAATGGATGCGGTAGGCAAAGTCAAGTACCGTAGCGCCGGCGGGGAACTTAAAGAGGTCGCCCTTGGGCGTGAAGGCATAGATCTCGTCGGGTGTCAGGTCCATGCGGAACTGGTCCATGACCTGTAGGCCGTCACCGGCTTCGAGGGCCGCGCGGATGTTGGCGAGCCACTCGTCCATCTGTCCGCCACTCTTGATGCCCTTGTAGCGCCAGTGCGCAGCGAGTCCGTGCTCGGCAATATCGTCCATGCGCTCGGTGCGTATCTGCACTTCCACCCATTTATTCTCCGGTCCGAGCACAGTGATGTGCAGGCTCTCGTAGCCATTGCTCTTCGGCACGCTGAGCCAGTCACGCAGTCGTTTTGGGTTGGGCTGATACATGTCGGTGATGATGGAGTAGACCTGCCAGCACTGTTGTTTCTCCTTTTCCAATGGAGAGTCGAGGATGATGCGTATGGCAAAGAGGTCGTAGATGCCCTCGAAGCCGCACTGCTGCTTCTTCATCTTCTGCCAGATGGAGTGGATGCTCTTGGTGCGCCCCTTGATATGAAATTTCAGTCCAGCCTCCTCGAGCCGCGCCTTGACAGGTCCGATGAAGCGGTCGATGTAAGCGTCGCGCGCCTTTTTGGTGGCGTTGAGCTTTTCCTTGATCATATAATAGGCATCGTGCTCGAGGTATTTGAGCGAGAGGTCCTCGAGCTCGCTCTTGAGCGTATAGAGTCCAAGCTTATGGGCCAGCGGCGCATAGAGATAGCTGGCCTCTTCCGATACCTCGTGCTGTGCCTGCCTGTTAGGCGTGTCGCGAATCTGCCGCATGATGTTCACACGGTCGGCGATCATGATGAGGATCACGCGCATGTCCTCGGCGAAGCTCAAGAGCAGGTTGCGGAAGTTCTCGCTTTCGATGACGGGGTTTTTCTCATAGAGCTTTTGGATGCGGATGAGTCCATGGACGATACGCGCCACGTTGTCGCCGAAAGCCTTGCGAATCTCTTCCACTGCCTCAAGATGATCGCCGAGACAGCCATAGAGCATCGTGGCGATGACCCCGTCGCGGCGCAGTCCTATCTCGTCGACAGTGATACGTGCTGTCTGCAAGGAAGTGAGAATAGGATTCAGTCCGAAGACATCACGATGGACAGTTCCTTGCTGGATTGTCTGCTCGATGAAAGCCGTCAGGCGCTCCTCGTCGCCGGGCATCAGGCTGTCGGCGAGCTTCTCCTTGAGATCGTGATGGAGTTCCTTGGTTTCTGTTAATTCTTCCGGTGTAAACGCAAACTTCTCTTCTTCCATAGCCTAAATCTTTACGAATAACTCTATAAAAACGTCACTTGTCCCATGCAAAGTTAAGCGAAATGGACGTAACGACAAAGGAATTTATGCTTTTTTTGCCACTTACGGGTAAAAAGACTGAAAAGACAACAGAAACGAAGAAAGGGCGGGAATTCTCTTTCCGTCCTTTCTTCTGTCGATGCCCCCCAAGCGCTTGAGAGCACTTGTCATGGGACTTCTATATGCATGCTGACAGATAAGCGCGTAGCCAACCGACGGGCAACTCCTTATCTATAAGCATGAAGATTATTTATGTGCTTTGTAGTATTTCACAGCAGCCTCAACGTTGGCCTTGACAGCCTTGGAGGAATAGGTGGCACCCGTCACACCGTCGACACTACTGACAGCAGAGGTCTTCTTGCCTGCGTACTTGGGCAGCATGGCAGACTTCACCTTAGCGAAGATCTTCGGCGTCTCCTTGTTGGGCAGCGCCACCACCTTCACCACCTTATTCTTCTTGATATATACCTCCAAGGGTGTGGCACCGAGGTAGCCGCGCACGTTCGGGGCCAATGTCGTGGTGTTGACCACATAGGTGCCGTCCTTGAGCTTTGTCATCACTTTATCACCTTTACCGGCAGCCAGCGCGGCGCCACTGACAAGCGTAGCGACAGCCACTGCGGCAATCATCATCTTGGTCTTCATCTTTGTCTTTCTTTTATCTGATATTGTTTTTGTGGCTGCAAAATTACACAAATAGAGACAAACAGAACATCCCGCCCAACGTTTTTTAAGTTAAGAAAAACAGAGGCCTCTGCCCTTCGGTCTGCTCACACGGCGATTCAGAGATTGTCGGTCTGCGACATCCGTGCTATTGCACCCTAATTTAAAAAGCGACACATTATTTATATAGGAATGCCATCTATACAACAAGAAAAACGCTATAATTAGCCAATGAAACTTAATTTCTACACTTAAAGTATTGTTGTATGAAAGAAATTTTGCATCTTTGTGGTCGGAAATATTTGTTATCATTCCGACCATAATTTACATAGAAAATAAATGGAGAATGCAGTAGTACAGCAGATTAGAAAGAGGATTACACAATCTAACCGTCATCTTACCACAACGCAATCTTGCCTGCAATACCCAAATCAAGAGTGGCTGTTGCGATACCCAAAGCTTGGAATACACGACTCATTGTTGGCAATGTGATAACACTTGTACCTTTCTCCAACTTTGAAATCTGAGCACGCTGCACCCCGATACGCTCGCCAAGCTGTTCTTGCGTGAGGTTTTGTGCCAATCGAGCCTTGCGTATGGCTTCGCCTACAATATAGGCGTTCACATCTTCTTTGAGTTTAGTTTCCATTGCTTCACGCTCTGGTGTACCTCTTTTACCCCAAAGTTTATCTTTCATATTGTCTGCTGGTATCAATTTCATCTGTGCCATAATGCTATTTATTTTTATTATGAAAGTACTCTTTTCTTATCTCTTCTGCTTTGGCAATTTCCTTTAGTGGTGTCTTCTGAGTTTTCTTGACTATGCCATGTGTGGCAATAACCAAAGTCTCATCATCAGTATCCCAAAAGGAGAAAAGCCTGTAGGATATACCATTGTAGAGAGTGCGAAACTCCCATATCTCGGTATTCTCCAGTTTCTTGAAGATGTCAACTTTCATCACTCCTTCCTCAACCTTGAAGATGTTGTAGTATATCTTCTGCTGAGCTTTGAATGGCTGCGCATCCAAAAAGGCTTGTGCTTCTTCTGTCAACACCACTTTTAGCTTGTTGATGCCCATTTTGTTTCAATTATGGTACAAAGATAACGCTTTGTTTCCAAACAGCGATACAAAATTCGGTTTTTCATCTAATCAGACCTCATTTTTAACACTCTCACGACTTGATAGTATCAGATACGCAATTGTTCATAAACTTGTCTTTATACCAATCATGTATTGATTATCAAGTACCCAAACCCAGTCTTGTGTTATTCAGAGGAAATTAATGCGTTTATGCATCCTTGATTAACAATCATAAGAACTTGCTTTGTCAAATTTCAAACAAAGCAAGTTCTTATACTCATCTACCCCAACCCCATGAAACCCTTGCTATGATGCAAGTCGATTCTCGCAGCGGCGTATATATTTTTTCGCGGAGCCGCGGAGATAATCGAGCCACGGAGTTATTGCTTCTGAGAATTAGAGTTAATGAGGCTTCTGCTGGTAAAACACCTTTCCAGCCCTGTCGATATGCTCGCCTATGGGCGTTCCCCGCTTCTCCTCATAGTGCAGCAGATCCACCTTGTAGAGCAGTCCGAGGTCGTCGATGTCGTTATAAATACGCAGCAGCTCCTCGTGGTCGATGTCCTCGCCCACCAATGCCAGGTCGATGTCAGAGCCCGTGCGGAAGTTGCCTTTCGCGCGCGACCCGAAGAGTATCACCTTGCGCACTTTGGGATGCCGCCGGAACACCGAGCGCAGGTCGTTCATCGTCCAGTCGCTCAGTCCGAATTCATTCAGTGTGGTCATAGAAACATAGATAACAACATATTACTCACCAAACTGTTGTTGCTGCGAAGCCAGCGTCTCGCTGAGTTTTTGCAGCAACGGCGTGTAGGTATTGAAGATAAGTTCCACCACACGCTGCGCATCCTGCTCGTCATAGGTATGCGACATCAGCGTCCGGTCTTTAGCCATCTGTCGCCAGGCATCGTGGTCGTCTATCAGTCCATCCGTGAAAGCTTCACGCAAGGTGCCGTTAGGACCACGCATAAACTCATAACCCTTATACTCCAATAAGTCTTGCATCACCTTCCAAGCCAACTCGTAGGTGAACTCAAACCACTGTACCAGTCCGCTTTGCTCCAGTTCTGACAAGTCGGACGGGCAACGTCCCGAAAGCGTGACACTCTCTAATTTCTTCAGTGCCTTCTTGAAACTATCATAACGCTGCAGCCAGCGCACATCTTTGTTCTCTGCCATAAACATTCTAATTATTTATCACTCTTCAGCCTATTGCAATTCTTGCAGAGCATCTGCAGGTTGTCCGGAGTCGTATGACCGCCCTGGCTCCACGGCGTGATATGGTCCCCCTCCATCTCTTCAAACTCGAAATGCTTGCCGCACTTGGGACAGATGCCTTGCTGACGAGTATAAGCAGCCTTCTTTTAAGTTAAAGGAAAAACAGAGGCATACACCATTTGCTCCTACATATCTTCCAACGAGAGGCAACCAAGCGTGATCTTCATTCCTTGCAACGGCTTGCAGGTCTTCAGCATTTCGGCGACTTTGTCTTGCAACAACTTTTCGTCGTAGCGACTCTTATGGCGCTTTACCTCGAAGATGTCAGCAACGCCGTCGATCTCATTGACAGCGACAATGTCGATCTCGTTCTCACCACTTCGGTTCCAGTAGCCGCCAATGCGCGTATAGCGCCCGGACTCACGCAGCTTCTGACGGAAATAACGTTCAAGGCACAGCCCCGAGAACTGGTCAAAGTCACGAACGACGATACGAGCCAGTTGGCCGAGCGCATCGTTCTCCACCATCGCCTGGTATTTATAGAAGAAGCGAAACCATAGGATCAGGAAGTTGTCGTTCAGCTCATAGCGCGTCTTCTTGGAGCTGGCGCTCTCGAAGACAGGCACGTGACGCTTGATCAGCAGGAAGTCGTTCTCCAACCGCTTCAGATAGCTGCCAAGATTTGTCATGTTCAGCCGATTCTCTATCTCCCCGCGACTATAAAGCCCATCGGCAATGCAACTCAGAATCGAGAAATAGGTGGTATATTCCTTGCCGAACTCTTCGACCAACATATTCTGCCCCTCATTGATGAACAGCGAGTCGCGCGCTGTGAGTGCGGCGAGCATCGATTCACGGTCGCAATAGCCGTCGTCCATGAGCAGCGTGACATACCATGCCACACCGCCGGTGATGGCATAGAGCGTCAGGAGATCGTCGGGCGTGTAGTGAGGATTGTAATCTTTGAGAATCGTCTTAAGGACCACGGTCTTGAAAGGCAGAACGGTGATCTTCTTCTGAGCACGCGAGAAAAGCGGTTCCTTGGAATCCTCAAAGATATGCTTCATCATCGTGAAGATGCTGCCGCTGATGATGAGATTGAGATGACCTTGGTCTTTATACCTGTCCCATTGGTTCTGAATTTCACTGAACACAGCCGGATTGACACGATAGAAATCCTGAAACTCGTCCATGATGATCGTAAAAGGGCGCTGCGCCGACAGCTGCAGCAAATAGCCGAAAAGCGTTGCCACCGAGGTGAAATGCCCGATGGGAATGCCGAGCTTCGCCTCTGCTTCCCGCACAAAGTCGTCGCACAACAGGCTCTCAGCCTTCCTGGCAACAAAGAAATAAAGGACGAGCGAGTCGCCGCAGCGCTTGGCCAGTTCGGTCTTGCCAATACGCCGGCGCCCTACAAGCACCGTCATGCGCGACTGCTCACGACTTTGCTTCACGATGCGCTCCAACAACGCTATCTCTTCTTTACGATCGTAGAACTTCATGGTCTGCCTCTGTTTCTTGCTTAAACGGTAACCGCCATTACGGTAATGGCCATTACCATTTGCAAATATAGCACTATTCCGCGACTTCACCAAAGCTTTGCAAGGATTTTATCACCACATTCTTTACTCCATTTGTGCCTTTGCGAGCGCTTATCACCACCTTCTTTGCGTCCCATTGCGGCTTTACGGTAGTTTATCGTCCCTTTGGGTGGTGAGGCCGGAGAGTGTTGAGGGAAGTATGGGTGAGGCACCCCAATATCTCATTTTGATGTCAAGCCTTAAAAAACGTTGCGCTTCTATGATGTTTAAGCGCTTTTTTGTATCTTTGCCCTACAAAACAAGATTGTAGTATATTCAGCACAATAACAAACAATGGACAAAGAGATAAAGACAACTCCCGTTCTGCTGCTTACGGGCTACTTAGGAAGCGGCAAGACCACTCTTCTGAACCGCATTCTGAAAAACGAGAAGGGCATCCGCTTCGCCGTCATCGTCAACGACATCGGTGAGGTGAACATCGACGCAAGCCTCATCCAGCAAGGCGGCGTGGTAGGGCAGGGCGACGACAGCCTCGTGGCACTGCAAAACGGATGTATCTGCTGCACGCTGAAGATGGATCTCGTCAAACAGCTCAACGACATCATCAACACCAAGCGCTTCGACTATATCGTCATCGAGGCGAGTGGCATCTGCGAGCCCGCGCCGATCGCACAGACCATCAGCACCTATCCTCAGCTCGTGGCTCCCGCAGCGATGAAGAACGGTGCCGCACGCCTTGACGCTATCGTCACCGTCGTCGACGCACTGCGCATGAGAGATGAGTTCGGACTCGGCGACCACCTCCAGCAGGAGCATGGTGAGGAAGATCTCGCCAGCCTCGTGATCCAGCAGATCGAGTTCTGCAACATCATCCTGCTCAACAAGGCATCGGAGATCTCGCCCGACGACCTCGCCCACCTCACGGCAGTCATCAAGGAGATACAGCCCCAGGCACTCATCATGCCCTGCGACTACGGCGACATCGACCTCGACAAGATCCTCAACACCCATCTCTTCGACTTCGACAAGGTTGCCACGTCGGCACGGTGGATTGAGGCCATGGAGGACGACGATGACGAGAATCTGGAAAACGAGGAGAGCGGTGAGGCGCTGGAGTATGGCATCCAGACCTTTGTCTACCGCCGCCGTCTGCCCTTCAACCTCGGCAGCTTCGACGAGTTTGTCTCCACGAAGTGGCCCAAGGGCGTGGTCAGAGCCAAAGGCATCTGCTGGTTCCGCGACGAACCGGAGACCTGCTACCTCTTCGAGCAAAGCGGCAAGCAGTTCAACATCACCAACGCCGGACAGTGGTACGCCACCATGCCCGAAGACCAGCTGAAAGACTTCATGGAGCAGAACCCGGGCGTGAAGAAGGACTGGGACGAGAAGTTCGGCGACCGCATGGAGAAGATCGTCTTCATCGGACAGAACCTCGACCGCAAGGCCATCGAGGCTGAGCTCGACAAGTGCCTGGAGGAAGCCTGAGCACAGTTCTCTTTTCTGTCCTCTTCTACAAAGAAGAAACGAAAAGCTGACATCATGAACAGAAACAAACAACATATTGCGCTTCTCGCCGTGGCGCTGACGCTGCTCTCCTGCGGTCTCTCGCCACGACAGCGGAGTGCGCTTGCAGCCGACAACAGTCCAACCGAATCCGCTGAGGAAAGCATCAGCAACGCAACGGACAACAGCTTTGATGACGACAACGCCGGCAGCGATCTCGCTGACGAGGGCACGGCAGCAGGCGATGCCTCCTACACCGTACCCGACTCACTCCTGCCCCTGACCAAGAAAGGCATACCGGAGCAACGGCTTAGGCGGAAGGCTTACGTCAGCTCGTTCAACCGCACCACGCTCATGCCCAACTGGGTAGCATGGAAGCTCACCGCGGCACATACCGACGGCGACATCCAGCGCAAGGGCGTGAAGTTCCATCCCGACGACGACGTGCCGGAGCCTTACCGCGTGACCACCTACGACTACGTACAGTCGGGCTACGACCGTGGCCACATGTGCCCAGCCGCTGATAACCGTTGGGACCGCCAGGCCATGGACGAGTGCTTCCTGATGACCAATATGTGCCCGCAGGACCACGGCCTCAACGCCGGCGACTGGAACGAGATGGAGATGCAGTGCCGCCGTTGGGCCAAGGAATACGGCGAGGTGTATATCGTCGCCGGCCCCATCCTCTACCGCGGCAAGCATGCTACCATCGGGCAGGAGCATCGCGTCACCGTGCCGGAAGCCTTCTTCAAGGTGGTGCTCTGCCTGAAAGGAACGCCCAAGGCCATCGGCTTCATCTATCGCAACACCGACGGCAACCGACCCAAAGGCGACTATGTCAACAGCATCGACGAGGTGGAGCGCATCACCGGCTATGACTTCTTCCACGGACTGAACAAAAAGGTGCAGGACAAGGTAGAGAAAGAAGCCGACCTGGGACTGTGGTAGACGGCACCTATAGCTTCTCTATAGAGGCTATAGAAGCTATAGATCCTATAAAGGCTATAGATCCTATAGAGACTATAGAGGCTATAGATCCTGTGAATTCCATAAAACCCTATAAGTTAAAGATGAAAAAGATTTTCACGCTCTTGGCTGCCATCCTGTTGGCAGCGCCCATGCTGGCCGGCAGCAACGTCCAGCGGCCAAAGCTCGTCGTCGGTCTGATGGTAGACCAGATGCGCTGGGACTACCTCTATTATTATTACCCACAGTTTGGGCCAGACGGTCTGCGCCGCCTTGTCGACGAGGGCTACAGCTACGAGAACACGCTGATCAACTACGTGCCGACGGTCACCGCCATAGGCCACTCCAGCGTCTACACCGGCTCCGTGCCCGCGCTGACCGGCATCGCCGGCAACAACTTTGTCAAGGACGGCAAGCAAGTCTATTGCTGCGACGACGACAACGTCCGCTCCGTGGGCTCCAACTCCAAGGAGGGCAAGATGTCGCCACGCAACCTGCTGGCCTCTGGCATCGGCGACCAGCTGCGCATCGCCACTGACTTCAAAGGCAAGGTCATCGGCATCGCTCTCAAAGACCGTGCCGCCATCCTGCCGGCCGGACATGCTGCCAACGCTGCCTACTGGTGGGACCAGAGTGCGGGACACTTCATCTCTTCGACCTATTACATGAAGGAGTTGCCACAATGGGTGAAGGACATCAACAAGAAGATCCAGACCAAGCCCGGCACCAACGTCAAGACTTCGGTGCCCGGAGTGACGAAGACTTTCCAGATGGCCGAAGCCGCCATCGACGGGGAGCAGCTCGGACAGGACAGCATCACTGACCTGCTCGCCATGAGCGTGTCGTCGACAGACGCCATCGGACACCAGTACGGCACACGCGGACAGGAGAACCACGACGTGTATATGGAGCTCGACCGCCAGGTAGGACTGTTTCTGAAGTTCCTCGACGAGAAAGTGGGACGCGGCAACTACCTGCTCTTCCTCACCGCCGACCACGGCGCCGCCCACAATCCCAACTTCCTCAAGGCTCACAACCTGCCGTCGGGCGGCCTCGACACCTGGGGCAAGGACTCTTGGCTCAACAGCCGGCTGCCACAACTGGAGAAGGAAACCGGCATCAGCCCATTGGTGACCGGTGTCGATGCCGGACGTATCTATCTCAACCGCGAGGCCATCGCCAAGAGCGGAAAGAAACTCGCCGACGTGAAGCAGCAGATGATCGAGACGCTGGAGCAGGACTCCAACATCCTTTATGTCGTGGACTACGACAAGGCGCTCACCACGTCGCTGCCCTCCCGCCTGCGCGAGATGATCGTCAACGGATATAACAAGAAGCGCAGCGGCGACCTCTTCTATGTGCCACGCCCCGACTGGGAGGATGTCAGCAACGCCGCCGACTACCGCGGCACGAGCCACGGACTGTGGAACCCTACCGATGCACATATCCCCTTCGTGCTCTTTGGCTGGCAGATCCCTCACGGACAGACTGCTGAGCCGACCCATATCGTCGACATCGCGCCGACGATCTGTGAGCTGCTCCACATACAGATGCCCAACGAATGCATCGGCGACGCCAAGTTGCCCAAATAAGGTTGAAGACTCAAAAACAGCAAAAAATGAGGATGTGGAAAGAAATCAAGTATGTGATAAAACAGACCAACTGTCGGTCGGAATGGCTGATCTACAGCATGGTCTGGACCACTTTCCTGCTCGCGCCTTTCCTTGCTTTCTATATACGCAGCCAAGTAGAGAGCGACCTGACCTTCCGCTGGTGGCCAGTTTTCCATGTGTGGATGTTGTTTTGTGTCTATTTGATATTATTCATCATCCACAACTTTGCGTTGGCACCCATGCTGATCTACAGGAAGAGAGTACATCTGTATGTCTTTGCCTCGCTGGTGCTGATCTGTGTTTTCTCCATACTGCAAGCCAAATTCAAGCAGTATGAGTGGAAACACTTTGAGCTCGGCGGGCAACAGGCCATACAGAGGGAGGAGCGAAGCGACGGGCAGCACGCCACGGCCGAATTTAAGACACCGGAGCATCCCTCCATCGACACCACCGAGAGCGACATCCTCAGCGTGGCCATGATGCTGCTCATCATGGGAGCCAACACCGGCGTGAAGTTCTATTTCCAAAGTGAGCGGCGCGACAAACAACTGGCGCAACTCACCCAGGAGAAGCTCAACGACCAACTGCAACATCTGCGACTCCAGATCAATCCCCATTTCCTGATGAACACGCTCAACAACATCCACGCGCTCATCGGGCTGGACGCTGCCAAGGCACAGACGAGCATCATGGAGCTGAGCCGTTTGCTGCGATTCTTGCTCTACGACGGAGGCCACACCACCATACCGCTGACCAAGGAGGCTGAGTTTATCCGCAGCTACATCCATCTGCTGCGGCTGCGCTATGCCGACCGGGTGGACATCCGCTTTGAGGTGGGCGACCTGCCCGACGGCTATCAGATGCCACCGCTCATCCTGTCCGTCTTTGTGGAGAACGCCTTCAAGCATGGCGTGAGCTACGATGCGCCAAGCTTCATCCACGTCAGCCTGCAGGTCATCGGTGGGCGGCTTGTCTTCAAGTGTGCCAACTCCAAACACGCGAAGCGCATGCCGATCCCCGGAGGCATCGGGCTGGCCAACGTCAGGAAGCGACTGCAACTCATCTATGGAGAGAACTACCATTTAGAAATAAACGACGAAAACGAAATTTATAACGTTGTGCTGACAATAGCACTAAATAAAGACTCAAGCTAATGATAGAAGTACTAACGGTCGATGACGAGCCCCTGGCTCTGCGGCAGCTCGAAGTTTATATCCAGAAGATACCTTTCTTCCATCTTGCCGCCAGCTGTCTGAGTGCCAAAGAGGCGTGGAAAGTGCTGGAAGAGCAAAAGGTCGACGTGATGTTTTGCGACATCAACATGCCGGACATCAACGGACTGGACTTCGTGAAGACGCTGGTCAGCCCGCCTGTCATCGTTTTCACGACAGCCTACAGCGAATACGCCGTTGAGGGCTATCAGGTCAACGCGCTTGACTACTTGCTCAAGCCGTTCTCTCTGGACGACTTCCAGAGAGTAGCGACAAAAGTGAAGAAACTCTGTGACATGAAAAACAGAGCCAACGGCACACGACAACCCAACGACACGGACCCGACAACGGAGGGTATCGGTAGGAAAGGCGACTTCTTTGTGCGCTCGGACCACAAAATCATCAAGATACCCGTAGCCGACGTGGCCTATGTCGAGGGCATGAGCGAATATCTGAAGATACACTTCCGCGACGAGCAAAAGCCCGTGGTCATCCTCATGAGCATGAAGACAATGGAAGATCAGCTGCCGGGAAACTTCATGCGCATCCACCGGTCATACCTCATCAACCTGCACTGCATCACGGAGATGAACAAAAACAGGGTGTTCCTCGGCAAAGACATCTCGCTGCCCATCGGCGACGTGTATCGCGACAAGCTCTTCGAATATGTCAATGACAGAGCTCTCGGCAAGAAGTAGACCGCTTAGAATTTTCTAACACCCGATAAATCTCTTTTAAGACAAGAACCACGTCGTTTGGGATTATTATCTTTAACTTTGCATAAAGAAAAGAAAATGCCGCAAAAAGTACATCGCTGATTGTACATGGTTGCGACTAACAAACGGCAATGAGGAATAGCCACAAGAGACAGACGGCGGCATGGATACTCATGGCAGTGTTCATCCCTATGCTTTTCTTGGCCTCGCTCCACCGCCACATACCTGTGGAGCAAAGTCAGGCAGGGGTATGCTATGCCTGTCTCCACCACATCCACCACGACGCGCACCTCACCACGATGGCGCATCATGCGGGCGACTGCGTGCTCTGCCATTTTCTCTCACTGCCTTTCCTGGCGACTGCCGCGTTAGCCATCGCCACACCTTATTATATTATACTCACCGCCACGACGGCCACAGTCTCGCGCTTATCATCGTACCGTCATGGCGTTCCTACACTAAGAGGGCCTCCAATATACTAAACCTCACACTTAACAATCCCTACAGCTTCACCCCCAACTCCTCTCCAAGGGGAGAGGGTTCTCTTTTTTATTATCATATTCATTATGAAATCATTATATCTTTTGCTGTTAGGACTCATACTGAGCCTGACAGCAACAGCAGACCCTGCGTTGATCACCACTACGCTCAAGGGTCATATCACTGATGCCTCAGACGGAGAACCGCTCGTAGGTGTCATCGTTTCTATACCTGAACTTCAGGAAAGTACCACAACAGACGCTGATGGCAACTATGTCTTCTCTGCGCTGCCGCAGCGCACGGTCAGCGTGCAGGCCAGCTACCTGGGGCATCAGAATCAGGTGAAGAAGATCGACCTGAAGAAAACCACGCAACTCGACTTCGTCATGAAGGAGCAAAATGCCATGCTCGGCGAAGTTGTCGTCACGGGACTGACGGGTAAGTCGCTGATGAAAGACTCACCAACGCCAATCACCCTTGTCAACGCCGACATGCTGCGCACGACTCCCGCCACCAACATCATCGACGCGCTGAGCCATCAGCCCGGCGTGGCGCAGGTGACCACGGGCGGCGGCATCTCCAAACCCGTGATCCGTGGTCTTGGCTTCAACCGTCTCGTGGTCGTCAACGACGGCATACGCCAGGAGGGCAACCAGTGGGGTGCCGAGCACGGCGTGGAGGTCGACGCGCAAGGTGTCTCCTCTGCCGAGATCATCAAAGGTCCGGCCTCGCTGATGTACGGTTCGGATGCCCTCGCCGGCGTCATCATCTTCCACGGCGATCCCGTCATGGCTCACAACACCATCGGCGGAGAGGCTACCACAGAATACCAAAGCAACACGGGACTCATCAACTACTCGCTCAATTTCCGCGGCAACCAAAACGGATGGGTATGGAACGGACGGTGGACTGACAAGCGTGCGCACGACTACCACAACCGCGCCGACAACTATGTCGTAGGCTCACGCTTCCGCGAGCAGGACGCCGAGGCAATGGGCGGATACAACGGCGGATGGGGTTACAGCCATCTCACGGCCAGCATCTACCACCTCACGCCAGGTATCGCCGAGGGCGAGCGCGCCGACGACAGCAAGAGCTACAGCAAGACACTGCCTTTCCAGCAGATCCACCACTACAAGGTGGTGAGCGACAACGCCTACTATCTCGGCAACAGCACACTGCACGCCATCGTCGGCTATCAGCAAAACCGCAGGCAGGAATACGAGGAGAGCGCTGACGAGCCGGGACTGGACATGATGCTTCACACGCTGAACTACGACATCCGCTACATCCTGCCGGAGAAGAGCGGATGGAAGGCTACCGTAGGTGCCAACGGCATGTGGCAGCGCAACATGAACAAGGGCTCGGAATATCTCATCCCGGGTTATCAGCTCTTCGACCTCGGCACCTTCGCCACAACTTCCTACGAGAGAGGTTCCTGGTCGTGGTCGGGCGGTTTGCGCGTAGACCACCGTCATGTTCATGCTTACGCCTTAGATGACCATTTCGACCGTCTCTCCCGCAACTTCACGAGTGTGTCGGGATCTGTCGGGGCGGTCTATCACGTCAGCGACAACATGAACCTGCGGCTCAACGCGGCGAAAGGTTTCCGTGCACCGGGCATCAGCGAGCTCTCGGCCAACGGCGTGCATGAGGGCACACAACAGTATGTCCTCGGCAACGGACAGCTCAAGGCTGAACACAGTTGGCAGGTGGATGCCGGATGGGACTACACCTCGCGGTGGGTGACGGCACAGCTTTCGCTCTTCGCCAACTACATCGACAACTATATCTTCACCGCCCGTCAGGGTGACCAGCAGCGCGAGGATGTGCCTCTCTACCAATATACTCAGGGCGACGCGCGTCTGCTCGGTGGCGAGGCGATGATCGACTTCCATCCTGTGGAGCGTCTGCACTGGCAAAACAGTTTCTCCTATGTCAACAGCGTACAGCGCCATCAGCCGCGTGAGTCGCGCTATCTGCCCTTCACGCCCGCTCCCCGTTGGAATGGAGAACTGCGCTACACGCTCATCCGCGACGGCAAGACACTCGACCACACCTTTGTGGCTGCCAACATGGAGTGCAACCTGCGACAAAACCACTACTACATGCTCGGCGGCACGGAGACGGCAACGCCCAGCTACACACTCTTCGGCCTGGCTGCCGGTACGGACTTCAAGCACAGCGGCAAGCGTCTGGCCACGCTGTCGCTCTCGGCGACAAACCTCTTCGACCGCATCTATCAGAACCATCTCAGCCGACTGAAGTATATCGGTGGCGTGAATCCCGACAATGGTCGAATGGGACTGTTTAACATGGGACGCAATATCACAGCGAAGCTGACGTTATACCTATAATATAATAAGGTATATCATCATGGAAGAAAAAGACATGAAGTGCACCACACGGTCGAGCGAATACCTCATTCGCCGGCCGTGGATGACAGTAAGAAAAGACGTGGTCGTGCATCCCGACGGCCGCGTGCAGCCGGAATACTACGTTCTGGAATATCCCGACTTCATCAACGTCATCGCCATCACCACCGACGGCCGCATCATCATGGAGCAGCAATGGCGGCAGGCTGTCGGCGAGGTATCGCTGGAGATCCCCGCCGGCGTGGTGGAGAAAGGCGAGTCGCCTCTGCAGGCGGCCCGGCGCGAGTTGGCAGAAGAGACGGGATTCACGGGCGGCACGTGGGAGCAGCTACTCGTCACCACGCCAAACAGCAGCACGGCGACGAACCACTGCTACACCTTCGTGGCGCGCGGTGTGGAGCAGACTACCACGCAGCACCTCGATGCCACGGAGGATCTCCGCTACTTCTTTGTCTCGGAAGACGAGCTCTTCGCCATGCTCAAGGACGGCAAGATCCATCAGGCCATGATGGTAGCGCCACTGTGGAAGTACTTCCATGACCGCAAATAGCCAGGTTGTCAACAGTTATTTCTTCTCACAGATTTCACAGATCTACACAGATCTATCGAGCAACATGGCGAGCGCAGGGATCAGTGGCGATCTGTGAGATCTGTGAGATCTGTGTGACACAATTCGAGGATGTCAAAGTTCTATAATTCTCCTATTCTTGATAAAAAGAAAAAGCAAGTGATATATTTATAAATCGGAAGCATAGTCAGTCTCCGAAACATCAATACCCCCTAACCCCATTGAAATAGTTGAGACAGGTATGTTGCCACAGCCGTGCATTGTTGAGTTGCGTGCCGAGGAGCTTGTCGACTTGTTGCCATTGCGCCTTGTCGACATAGCTGCGAACTGCCGGACTCTGCCACAGCACACGGTAGGCGGCAACGCGTCGCACCCCGGCGTCGTAGTGGTCGCAAAGGCTTTGCCACAGCGTGCGTCCGTTGGCGAGACGATAGTTCCAAGCCACATGGTGGAACCACAACAGATACTGCTCAGGGCAGGTCTTCACGTTTTCATAGAGCGAACGATAAGGCTCACGATACTGTGCCGTGGCTCCTGATCCCGTGGCGACCGTGCGGTCGAAGCCCAGTCCCTGCTTGTCGGCCTTATGATAATAGACGGGGCACCACTCCAAAGGATATTCTGCTTTGTAGCCATCGGGCTCCGGTCCATAGTGATGGTCAAAGGCAAAGATATGGTGCAGGCCGAGCGGCATCATATAGTCCACGCACGCCTCACGCGAGCTGAGCATCATATCTTCCAGTGCCGCCACCGTCACCGAGTCGCCACGACCGAAGGTCTGTAGCAGCCACTCATGGGCAATCTGCTCAGAGGTCAGTGACGGATCCCAGGCCAGACGGCCGAAAGCATACCAGTTGGACTGCGAGAAGGGATGTCCGCACCAGTTGGTGTCGTCGCCCGTGTTGGCGACTCCCGCGATGCCTTTCAGTCCGCGGGCCACAGGATCGACGTAGCTGAAGAACTCCTTCCACATCGGAGCGAGATAGACCAAGTGGAGCGACTGCCCGGTGTATTCCTGCGTGATCTGCAGTTCAGCCATCTGTGGCGTCTTCGTCATGTTGTCGAAGATGGGCGCGTAAGGCTCGCGCGGCTGGAAGTCGAGCGGTCCGTTTTTCGACTGCAAGATGACATTGTCATGAAACAGCCCGTCCATGGGTTTGAACTCCGACACGGCCTGCATCACGCGGTCCTCGCCTTTGTGGTTGGCACCATAGACAAAGGAGCGCCAGATGACCGTACCGCCAAAGGACTTCAGCGCGTCGGCAAGCATGTTCGCGCCGTCGGCATGACTGCGGTGATAGTCTCCCGGTCCGGGCTGTCCCTCGCTGTTGGCCTTGACGAGGAAACCGCCGAAGTCCGGTATCAGTTTGTAGATCTCCCGTGCCTTGCGCTGCCACCACCGCTGCACGGCAGCGTCGAGGGGATCGGCTGTCTTGGTCTCATGCAAAGCCAGCGGCGAGCCGAAGTTGATGCTCAGCCACACCTGGATGCCGTAAGGGCGGAGCAGGTCAGCGATGACCTTGAGTTTTTCGAGATAAGGGCGCGTGACCATCTTGGGACTGGCGTTGACATTGTTCACCACCATGGCGTTGATGCCCACCGAGGCGTTGGCGCGCGCGTAGATGGTCAGGCGTTGTCGCAACGAGTCGGTCATGCCGTTTTTCGTGATCTGCTCCCATTTCCAGATGCTTTTTCCCGCATAGCCACGTTCCACACTGCCGTCGGGGTTGTCCCAGTGGTTGAGCATGCGTCGCTGCAGGGCGGGCGCTGATGTCCAGTCGGCATCCCGGTCATTGCCCTCTTTTGTCGCTTGCCAGCGCAGCAGGGCGTAGGCACCGTAGAGCAGACCGAGGGGACGGCGCGCGGAAACCACGACACTGTGGTCGGCGGCCTTATATTTAATATGGTATCCGTCGTTGTCACAGCCTTCAGAGACAAGGCGCAGCGTCACCTGACCGCCCTGCCAGCTCTCCTGCAACTCACGGACGGCGATGGCGATGGTGGCCGCAGCGTTGCGGTCAGCGACTTTGGGACAGACGACATGGGCGGGTGTCGAGGTCTTGCGCGGCAGCCACAGCGTAGCGCCCACGCCATCGTTGTCGACGGGTGGTTCGGGTGACATGCTATAAACAGGTGTCGCTATCATAGCGAGAAGCACGACGACGAGGTGTTGTAATATAAATAGGTGTTGGTGCATGATGATGGTTGATTTGATTAAGTACAAAGATACGGTGAAAACAAGGCAAAAGCAAGATAATAAGTCTCTTTTTTGCCTGATGAAACAAATAAGAATGTATTTGTAACACTACAACAAGATCAATCCAACACTAATAATTAACTTTGCAGACAAAAGAACCTAATATCTGATGAAAGAAAACGTAAACAATTCGACCGCCGCTGCACAGGACACTCAGACAGCGCGCGGATTCTACAAGCTCAACTGGCTGCAGCGTATCGGCTTTGGCTCCGGTGATTTGGCACAGAACCTCATCTACCAGACCATCTGCATGTACCTGCTGTTCTTCTATACCGATATCTATGGTCTCGATGCCGGAGCGGCAGCGACGATGTTCCTTGTGGTGCGTCTCGTGGATGTGCTTTGGGATCCTATCGTGGGTACCTATGTCGATAAGCACAACCCTCGGCTGGGTAAGTACCGTGCCTATCTTGTCTTTGCGGGCTTGCCGCTGACGGCGTTTGCCATCCTGTGTTTCTGGGACGGCTTCAGCGGTTCACTGCTCTATGCCTACATTACCTATGTCGGCATGTCGATGTGCTATACTTTCGTCAACGTACCCTACGGCGCGCTCAACAGCTCGCTGACGCGCGACACCAACGAGATCACCATTCTCACCTCCGTGCGTATGTTCATGGCCAACGTCGGCGGACTCGCTGTCTCGGCCGGTGTGCCCATTCTCGTAGCCGTCATGGCGGCACAGAAACTGCCGTTGCAGATGGCACTCTTCATGGGCTTGGGCTCATTGCCCTCGTTCATCTTCATGCCAATGGTACCTGCCATCAAGCGCAAGATCGGCAAGAAGAACATGTTCTATGTCTTCCTCTCCATTGCCATCATCGGCATGGCAGCGCTCTATGTCATCAGCAAGTTCTTCGACATGAAGACGAATATGACGGCTATCTACATCGCTCAGTTCATCAAGTCTACGGGCGTCATCGTAGCCACTGGCTATATGTGGGCTCTCGTGCCTGAGGTGATCTCCTTTGCGGAGTACAAGACGGGCCGTCGCATCTCGGGTATTGTCAATGCGCTGACGGGCATCTTCTTCAAAGCCGGCATGGCGCTCGGCGGTGTCGTTCCCGGCATCGTACTGGCTGTGACGGGCTATCATGTGACGGCACAGGCCAACACGCTGCCCAAGGACCCGAGTGCCTGGTTCTACGCCATGCTCATCTATGCCCTCGTAGGCTGTGCGCTCCTGCTCTTCTGCTTCAGTCAGACCAAGGAGCGCGTGGTCATGGATCAGAAAGAGACCGCCAACGTCAAGGTCAGCGACTTGTGGAAAGAGTTTCTCCGCAACCGTCCGTTGCGCGTCCTGGCCCTGTTCTTCATCACGGCCTTCGCCATGATGTCGGTGGGCAACGCCGCCGGTGCTTACTTCATGAACGACCTGGAACTGCAGACGCCAGAGGCACAGGAAGGCATCCGCTGGCTCGTCTGTGTCATCCCCGCCATGCTGCTTGTCCTCGCTATGTTCATCATCTCGAAGTATGAGCTCACCGACGAGAAGGTCGACGAGATCAACGAGGAGATCGAGCGCAGACACATGGAAGAGGAATAAAGGAAACAGATCATAGGATTGATACCAATATACAGTAAGTCGAAAAGATTCCCAAAACAACAAAACTAATCCAACATGAACAACATCAAACGCAACCTGCTGGTTGCTCTCAGTCTCGTCGCCACGCTGGCTGCCGGTGCTAAGGACAACACGCCCACGCTCAAGGAGACCGTCGGCAAGTACTTCTACATCGGAGCCGCCGTGAACACACCCTGCGTATGGGAGCAAAACAAGGTGGAGGCAAACATCGTAAAGGATAACTTCAACTCCATCGTGGCCGAGAACTGCATGAAAGGTGAGGTCATCCACCCCGAAGAGAACCGCTATGACTGGCGCGACGCCGACCAGACGGTGGCCTTTGCTGAGAAGTACGGTCTCACGGTCTTCGGTCATTGCCTCGTGTGGCATTCCCAGCCGCCACGCTGGATGTTCACCGACGACAAGGGTAAGCCGGTCACGCGTGAGGTGCTCATCGACCGCATGTATCACCACATCACTACGGTGGTGAGCCATTATCGCGGACGCATCAAAGGATGGGATGTCGTCAACGAAGCCTTCAACGAGGATGGCACGCTGCGGCATACACCTTATTATAATATAATAGGTCCGGACTACATCGAGCTGGCTTTTCGCTTTGCCCATGCCGCTGACCCTGACGCTGAGCTTTACTACAACGACTATAACCTCTCTACCCCGGCGAAGCGTGACGGTGTCTGCAAGCTCGTGCGCGCGCTGAAAGCCAAAGGCATCCGCATCGACGCCGTGGGCATGCAGAGCCACAACGGATATAACTATCCCGACCTGAACAACTACGAGGCAAGCATCGACTCCTTCGCCGCCTGCGGCGTGAAGGTGCAGATGACGGAGCTGGACTTGAACATGCTGCCCAACCCGAAGAGCTTCGGCGGTGCGGAGATCAGCCAGCGCTATCAATATAATAAGGAGTACAACCCTTATGTCAAAGGTCTCGACAAGAAGGCGCAGAAAGTCTTCGACAGCCGCTACCTTGCTCTTTTCGACATCTACCGCCGTCATGCGGCTCAGATCGAGCGCGTCACGCTGTGGGGTGTCACCGACGGCACGTCATGGCTCAACGACTGGCCCATCCCCGGCCGCACCAACTATCCCCTGCTCTTCGACAGAGCGGGAAAGGCAAAGAAGGTGGTGAAGGAGATCGTGAAGATGTATCAGTCTCACCCCCTTACCCCTCTCCAAAGGAGAGGGGAGTAAAATGCTTCAAGGGGTCGGGAGCACTGCATCGGAGGGCAACACCGTTTAAAGGGCAGCACAGCGTTGGAGAGCAACACAGCAATGGGGCGCAGCACAGCGCGTTGGTCAGCCCTGTTCCTCTGTAGGTTGTGCTCGGTTCGGTAAGACGGTGCTCAGCACCGTCCCACTGTGCAGCCCAGCTTCCTTCCTCATCAATAAATCAGTAACTAATCATCAAAAGCTATGAGCAGATATCTTTTTCCTCAAGACTATATGGCTGACCCGTCAGCCCATGTGTTTAACGACAAGATCTATGTCTACCCTTCCCACGACTGGGACAGCGGAGAGGCCTTCGACGACGACGGCGGTCACTTCCAGATGAAGGACTACCACGTGCTGCGCATCGACGGCAACCCGATGGAAGCCGACGTCACCGACTGCGGCAAGATCCTCGACGTCGAGGATGTGCCTTGGGCTGAGAAGCAGATGTGGGACAACGATGTCGTGGAAGTCAATGGCAAGTATCACCTGATCTTCGCGGCAAAGGACTACAATGGTGTCTTCCGCCTTGGCGTAGCCATCGCCGACCGTCCCGAAGGTCCGTTCATCCCGCAGGCCGACCCGATCCGCAAGTCCTACAGCATCGACCCGTGCGTCTTCAAGGACGACGACGGTGCGATCTATGTCTACTTCGGTGGCATCTGGGGCGGACAGTTGCAGTGGTACCGCGACAACAAAGCACTGAAAGACGAGTACCTGCCTACCGGCAAGGAGCCTGCCATCCCCGCACGTGTAGCCCGCATGACGCCCGACGGCATGCAGTTCAGCGAGATGCCGCGTCCTGTTGTCGTCGTCGACGAGCAGGGACAGCCGCTCACCGCCGACGACCCGCATCGCTTCTTCGAGGCGAGCTGGATGCATAAGATGTACGGCAAGTACTATTTCTCTTACTCCACCGGTGACAGTCACCTGCTCTGCTATGCTGTCGGCGACAACCCCTATGGCCCGTTCACCTATCAGGGTGTGATCCTCAACCCGGTTGTTGGCTGGACCACGCATCACAGCATCCTGGAGTATCACGGCCACTGGTATCTCTTCCACCACGACTGTGTGCCGAGCCACGACACGACCTGGCTGCGCAGCGTGAAGGTGGCGGAGCTGCAAGTGGACAAAGACGGGAAAATACATACGTTAGAGTAAAGAGGAGACTCACCGGTCCAAACTCCGGCCTCACCCCCCCGAGCCAACACGAATGCCCCGGAATTGCCCACGAATTATTCATGAATTAAAAGTGATGAGAAAGTCTAATAAATAATTAATGAAAAATTCGTGGGCAATTCCTGATGATTCATGTTTATAGTTCTACTCTCACTACGTATCCTCTGTATGAGAGGATATTATTTCTCTAACCACTTCTTAATCTCGTCCTCCGATAATCCCTGCTTGCGCAGCTTTTCACGCACGCGATCCAATAGCTGACTCTGTTGCGAAATCTGCTGGTCCTTCTGTGAGATCTGTTGGTCCTTCTGTGAAATCTGCTGGTTCTTCTGTGAAATCTGTTGGTCCTTCTGTGAAATCTGTTGGTCCTTCTGTGAAATCAGCTGGTCTTTCTCTTTAATTATTTTGTCTCTGCTCATAATGGCAGTGTCTCGATCCTCTATTGCCTTGAAATACTCGTCCTCGACGTTCATGTCCTGCCGAAGCTGTGCATTACCAGAGGCCATGGCCAGCCGGTGGAGTATATATTGCATGTCGGGGTCGTCATGATATTTTGCGTCGTCAAGTTGCACAATATGCTGGTCAGCTTTTTCCTTGTTGGTCTGGTCAAACACGCTGAGAACCTTTTCCAGTCTGTTGTTGATCTGCCCGTGGAGGAGCGGAATCTGCACGATGATGCTGTCATGGGTGAGACTGTCGACAAACGGATCGGGAAGTCCCTTGGTCACCTCATGTCCCTCATAGTCGTAGGATTTGTGGTTGGTATAGAGCACGGGCACCTCGATGTTTCCGACTCTGTGCCCGAGAATATATACCGCCACCATGGGGATGCCGTATGGCGGTCGCATCTCTTCGTGGACCATGTTTTCGGGGTTGGCATACTGTGCGCCGAGATACTGCCGGAAGCGTAGGGTCTCTGTCTCGAGCCATGTCTTTTGCATTTCGATGAGAATTAGACGCAGCGAGCCGTCATCCTCACGGATACGTGCCCCGAAGTCGATGCGGAACATGGATATGTTGTCACGCACGCCGTTGGTGTACTCGTTGCGGCGTATCTGCACTTCCACTACCTCTTTCTTTAGCAGTGCGGAGAGGATAGTGCGCGCTATGCGCTCGTCCTCCATCATATATTTGAAGACGGAGTCGTAGATGGGGTTTGCTACACGAATGATCATATTATGGCACGTTTTTATTTCAGTTTCTTATTCCTCAGTCTTTATTTTCCAAGGACAAAGATAACGGAAAAATCTGGAGTAAGCAAGTAAATGATAGGAAAAATTCATTGTTCCTTTTAGACAGAAAAACATAAAAGACATGTATCTCTTACTGACGCTATTCATGGGCAGGCTCTCTATTCTCAACACGAATGCCCAGGAATTGCCCACGAATTATTCATGAATTAAAAGTGATGAGAAAGTCTAATAAATAATTAATGAGAAGCCTTCTCCGTGTCTCTGTGTGAGAAATAATCGTCGAGCGGTGATATAGATCAGTAAGCGGTGAGTACGATGCGGTAGATGTCGGCACGATGGTCGCGAAGTGCTTTCATGGCATTGGAGAGAAGATGCTCGACGGTCTTCTCGCTGATGTCCATCTTCTCGGCAGTCTCGCGGTAGGACAGTCCGTCGCGCTTGCAGAACAGCAGGGCCTCGCGCTGGCGGTGGGGTAGGGCGTCAATCGCTTTCCATAGACGTGCTTCGAGAAAAGATCGGTCTTGCGCCTCTTCGTCGGTGATGGTGCCTTCCAAGTCTTTCGGTTCAACCTCGTGGCAGAGCGGATCGTTGCGGCGCAGCCGGTCGATACACGCATTGCGCACGGCGGTATAGAGAAACGCCCGGTCGTTGTTGGCCTCGCGTTGCCACAGCCTGACGAAGCAGTCCTGCACCACATCCTCGGCGGCGTCGACATCACCACAGAGATAGTGCATGGCATAGAGACAGAGCGGACGGTAGTATTTCTGAAAAGCGGTTTCGATGGAAAGCATATATATATAAAACAAAAAGAAAGCCCTCCTCTAACTCCCCCCCGAGGGGGGAGGACCGCAAAACCCATACCTTGGATTTGCAGTTTCCGATCTCGGAACGGGGTTGGAGGAGGACTCGCTATTCCCCTCCCTTGGGAGGGGCTAGGGGAGGGCTGTACTCGCTATTCCCCTCCCTTGGGAGGGGCTAGGGGAGGGCCGTACTCGCTATTCCCCTCCCTTGGGAGGGGCTAGGGGTGGGCCGTTAGGTGGGCCCGGTCTTACCTTACTTCAAATTCGGATTCATCTTGTTCCACTCATTGATAGGAGGAATGATGCCGAGGTCGATAACCTCCTGACGCATGTTGCAGAGGTGCTCGTAGCTCTTCTGCAGGTCAGCCATCTCTTCCTTAGTACCTGTAGGAACAGTGTAGTGGACGCCGCTCTTGTCGATGGTAGTAGGCAGAGCCATCATCACGTCCTTGAAGCCCAGCTCGGGGATGTCGGCATAGCAACCGGCAGGCAGAGTGAACTTCTCGCCGCCCATGGCAGCCTCGATCATCTTCACAGCGTTGTAGGCAGGGCTCTGGAAAGAGCTACGGCCACGCAGCTTGATGATGTTGGAACCACCCTGTACGGTGATGTGCTTGATCTCCTGCCAACGCTCGTCGCTCAGGCCCATCTCAGCCAGCGGCTTGCCGTCGACCTTCACCTGAGAAGCGAAGACAGCCATCTGCTCGCCGTGGCCACCGTATGTGTGAGCGCCTGTCACCTTGTCCTGCTGAACACCGAATTCCAGTGCCAGGGCCTGCTGCAGACGGGTAGAGTCGAGGGCAGCCAGAGAGGTCAGCTGGTTGGGTTTCAGACCAGAGTGGATCAGAGTAGTCAGAGCGGTCACGTCAGCGGGGTTGAAGATGACAACCACGTGCTCAACGTCCGGGCAGTACTTCTTGATGTTGTCACCGAAGTCAGCAGCGATCTTGCAGTTGCCCTTCAGCAGATCCTCACGTGTCATGCCGGCCTTACGGGGAGCACCACCAGAGGAGATGATGTATTTAGCGCCGGTGAAAGCCTTCTTGGCAGCCTCGGCAACCTTCTCAGGATTGCCCATGTCCTCAACGGCAGGAGCATAGTAGGTGACGTTGGCACCGGGGAATGCGCACTGCTGAATCTCATCGAAGACACCATGAACACCCGGCTCATAGATATCGTAGAGACATACGTTAGGAGTAAGGCCGAGCATCAGAACGCTCTGCACCATGTTGGAACCGATCATACCGCCTGCACCGACGATGACCAGCTTGTCATTTGTTAAATAGTTCATAACACTAATTATTTAGTTCAGAAATACTTTTCTGTGTTTTCCGACTGCAAAAAGTGTGCCCGAGGGCTTTCTTCCTTGCAGCCATGCAAAGTTACTAAAAAATCTATTCATTGAGTGATTTCTTTTCGCTTTTATTTGTTGTTTATTCTTAAAAGTATTATCTTTGTTACGTCTTTTGTTATGTCTGTTTGGCATTTCAGGGATTATACCAAACCAATAATCGTTATATGCTATGAAGGAAGAAATCAATCAGCGGCTGTGCGACTTGCGCGAGGTGATGCGCCGTGAGCATCTCGATGCGTTTATCTTTCCCAGTACCGATCCCCACAACAGTGAGTATGTGCCCGACCGGTGGAAGGGCCGCGAGTGGGTGAGTGGCTTCAACGGTTCGGCGGGCACCGCCGTGGTCACGATGCACAGTGCTGCACTGTGGACCGACAGCCGCTATTTCCTTGCGGCCGCCGATCAACTCAGCGGTACCGAGTTTCAGCTGATGAAACTTAAGGTGAAGGGCACGCCGACCATCGCGCAATGGCTCGGACAGGAACTTAAGGATGTCGACGGTGCTGTCGTCGGCATGGACGGCATGGTCAACAACTGCAGCAGCGTAGAAGCGATGATTGCAGACCTGCGAAATGAAGGTGGGATCACCGTGCGCCATAACTTCGATCCGCTGGCCACGGTATGGCGTGACCGTCCGGCGATACCTGACCATCGTGTGGAGATACAACCCTTGGAGTATGCCGGTGAGCGCGCTGCCGACAAGATTGCACGCGTCCGTAAGGCCTTGCGTGCGCTCCATGCCGACGGAATGCTCGTCTCAGCGCTCGACGATGTGGCGTGGATGCTCAACCTCCGTGGCACTGACGTGCACTGCAATCCTGTCTTTGTGGCTTATCTGCTCATCGATACCACACACGCCACCTTATATATAAATAAGGAGAAGATCACCGACGAGGTGCGTGACTATCTCGCCGGGGAGGGTGTCGGCGTGGCTCCTTACGCTGATGTGGCAAAGGGGTTGAAACAATATCCCGAGTACAACATCCTTCTCGACCCCAACGAAACCTGCTATTCGCTCTATCGTGTAGCCAGCTGTCGGCCTGTGGTCAGCCATGTCTCGCCGGTGCCTGCCATGAAAGCGGTCAAGAACGAGACCGAGATCGCGGGCTATCACCGTGCCATGCTGCGTGACGGCATCGCCCTGGTGAAGTTCCTCAGATGGCTGAAACCTGCCGTAGAAGCCGGTGGTCAGACCGAGATGAGCATCGACCGCAAGCTCACTGCCCTGCGTGCCGATCAGCCGCTCTTCCGCGACATCAGCTTTGATACTATTGCCGGATACGGTGCCCATGGTGCCATCGTCCACTACGAGGCCACACCAGAGACCGACATTCCGCTTGAGCCCCGTGGCTTCCTGCTCCTCGACAGTGGTGCGCAGTATCAGGACGGCACCACCGACATCACACGCACCATTCCGCTCGGACCGATCACCGACGAGGAGCGGCATGTCTATACGCTTGTGCTCAAGGGACATATCCAACTCGAACTCTGTAAGTTTCCCGAGGGTGCCAGTGGCACACAACTCGACATCCTTGCGCGCGAGGCCATGTGGCGTGAGGGACTGAACTATCTCCACGGTACCGGTCATGGCGTGGGCTCTTACCTCAACGTGCATGAGGGGCCTCACCAGATACGCATGGAGTATATGCCCTCTCCGCTTGTCGACGGTATGACAGTCACCGACGAACCCGGCCTCTACCTCGCGGGGAAGTTCGGTGTGCGCATCGAGAACACGCTGCTCATCCGTCCTTACAAGACCACGGACTTCGGCTCCTTCCTCCAGTTTGAGCCGCTCACCCTGTGTCCCATCGACACGGAGCCCATCATCCTTGATGAGCTCGCGCCCGAAGAGATCGCCTGGCTCAACAGCTACCACAAATATGTCTACGAGAAACTCGCTCCGCATCTCGACGACGATGAGAAAGAGTGGCTGAAGGAAAAGACGAAGGAGATATAAAAGACTCTCTCTAAGAGGGTGTATCAAAATTCTGGTTCATCCTCTTTTTCGTATTATTTTTTAAAA
>OGQX01000875.1_pt1 | contig 30836 bp, 27 predicted proteins | sample 1553291 | NCBI WGS metagenome assembly OGQX01 (sample SAMEA2580030, study PRJEB22360) | human gut metagenome | biome: human gut; feature: human-associated habitat; material: faeces | place: Denmark | collected 2008/2010
ACTTTACGCCCTTCATGATTGCCGTATCACTCGAAATGTCGGATGAACCATAAAAATGAGGCTCTGCTTGAACGAGCAATGCGTTTTTACTTATCCGATTTTAGACAGTTCCACCTCCATTTGCTGTTGCAAATCTTTGGCTTTCTCTGCCGAGGCCTGGGCGAAGTTTTCGTCATGTCCGGCATAGATGATGCCACGGCTGGAATTGACCAGGAGTCCACAGTCTTTGATGATGCCATATTTGCAAACTTCCTGAAGTGAGCCACCCTGTGCGCCAACGCCTGGAACAAGAAGGAAATGGTTGGGAGCTACTTTGCGGATGTCCTGGAACATCTGTCCCTGTGTGGCTCCTACGACGTACATCATGTTGTCCTCATTGCCCCACTGCTGTGATTTCTTCAGCACTTTCTCGAACAGGCGCTCGCCCTCCTTGTCCTCTGTGAGCTGGAAGTCGTGGCTGCCCTTGTTGCTTGTCAGCGCGAGCAATACCACCCACTTGCCTTTGTACTCAAGGAAAGGAGTAACGCTGTCCTCACCCATGTATGGAGCTACTGTAAGGGCGTCGACGTTATACTCTTCAAAGAAGGTGCGCGCATACATGGCTGAGGTGTTGCCGATGTCGCCACGCTTAGCATCAGCGATGATGAAATGATCGGGATAGAACTTCTGAAGATACTCTACTGTACGCTCGAAAGAAGTCAGCCCCTTGACACCCAGACATTCGTAGAATGCCAGATTGGGCTTGTAGGCAACGCAGTAGGGTGCTGTGGCGTCGATGATCTGCTTGTTGAAGAAGAAAATCGGATCTTCTTCTTGCTGGACGCATTCCGGCATCTTGCGGATGTCGGGATCCAAGCCTACACAGAGAAATGTTTTCTTTTGGAATATCTGCTCAACTAATTGTTTGCGATTCATGGTCTGTCGTTTATGAACAATTATCTGTTTACTTTTTACTAATTATCAGATTGCTGTTGCCAGTGATCGATTAGCTATATACCTTGTCGGCTTGCTGACCGCTCTATGCAGCCTATAACTCGTTTTCCTTCAGTTTTTCTGCATTTTCAGCCACGGTGAGATGGTCGATCATGTCTTGGATGTTGCCGCCGAGAAATCCTTGCAGGTCATGAATGGTGTAACCGATACGATGATCAGTGACACGCCCCTGTGGGAAATTGTATGTACGGATCTTGGCACTGCGGTCACCGGTAGATACCAAAGAACGGCGGCGGCTGGAGATGTCGTCGACGTATTTCTGGTGCTCGTGATCATATATATATGTATAGAGACGGCTCAATGCTCGTTCCTTATTCTTTGGCTGGTCACGCGTCTCGGTACATTCGATGAGGATTTCTTCTACCTCACCCGTGTTGGGGTTCTTCCAAGGATAGCGCAGACGGACACCGGAACTCACCTTGTTGACGTTCTGACCTCCGGCACCACTGGAACGGAACGTATCCCACTTGATGTCTCCTTCGTTGATGTGGACTTCAAACTTCTCGGCTTCTGGGAGAACGGCTACTGTGGCGGCAGAAGTATGCATACGGCCCTGTGTCTCTGTTGCGGGGACACGCTGGACGCGATGCACACCACTCTCATATTTCAATGTGCCATAGACATTGTCGCCACTCACGGCGAAGTCTATCTCCTTGTATCCGCCAACGGCTCCTTCCGAGACACTTGTCACGCTGACGGTCCAGCCTTTCGACTCACAGTATTTTTTGTACATGTTGAAGAGATCGCCGGCAAAGAGGGCAGCCTCGTCGCCACCAGCACCTGCACGGATCTCCATCTGCACGTTTTTCGCGTCTTCCGGATCTTTCGGTACAAGAGCAATCTTGATATCTTCTTCCAACTGCGGCTTAAGATTTTCATTCTCAGACAGCTCCTCACGAGCCATCTCTTTCATGTCGGGATCTTTCTCGTTTGCCAGTATGTCTTTGGCTTCCTTGATGGCATTGAGACAGTCGATGTATCTCTTGCGTGCCTTCATGATGTCGTCGAGATCCTTATACTCCTTGGTGAGTTTTACATAACGTTGTTGATCGGCTATGACGGCGGGGTCGGTGATAAGGGTGCTGACTTCCTCATAGCGAGCCTCTAAACCGTCGAGCTTCTCCAATATGCTGTTGTTTTCTGGCATAAATCGTCTTATAGTTTAATATTCATACGCTTGTTACTTATAGCAAGCGTTGGACTTAATATACAAACGCTTGTTACTTATATGCAAGCGTTGGACTTAATATTCAAACGTTCCGAATTCTGACTTGATGGTCAGCGAGCGCTTGCCTTCTTCGATATGTCCGATGACCTGGGCATCGATGTTGAAACTCTTGCTCACAGCGATGACCTGGTCCGCAACTTCTGGACGGACGTAGATCTCCATGCGGTGTCCCATGTTGAAGACCTGGTACATCTCTTTCCAATCTGTGCCGGAGCAGTCGTGAATGGTCTTGAAGAGTGGGGGCACGGGGAACATGTTATCCTTCACCACCTTGCAGTTTTCACCTACGAAGTGCAGCACTTTGGTCTGAGCGCCGCCGGTGCAGTGCACCATACCGTGAATCTCGGGGCGTAGCTCATCCAGGAGCTTCTTGATGACGGGAGCGTATGTGCGGGTAGGAGAGAGAACCATCTGACCGGCATTGACGGGTACACCTTCAATCTTGTCGGTGAGGTGGTATTTCCCGCTATACACCAGTTCGTCGGGTACGGCATGGTCATAACTTTCGGGATATTTCTCAGCCAGATACTTTGCGAAGACATCGTGGCGTGCACTTGTCAGTCCATTGCTGCCCATGCCGCCATTGTATTGGTGCTCATAGGTGGCCTGACCGGTGGAGCTAAGTCCTACGATGACATCGCCGGGGCGAATGTTGGCATTGTTGATGACATCCTTGCGCTTCATGCGGCAGGTGACCGTGGAGTCGACAATGATGGTACGCACCAAGTCGCCGACATCAGCCGTCTCGCCGCCTGTGGGCCAGATGCCGATGCCCATACCGCGCAGTTCAGCAAGCAGTTCATCTGTGCCGTTGATAATAGCACTGATGACCTCGCCGGGAATCAGCATCTTATTGCGGCCGATGGTGCTGGACACAAGGATGTTGTCAACAGCTCCCACACAGAGCAAGTCATCAGTGTTCATGACGATAGCGTCTTGCGCAATTCCTTTCCATACGCTCAGATCTCCCGTCTCTTTCCAATAGAGATAGGCTAAAGAAGACTTTGTGCCGGCGCCGTCAGCATGCATGATATTGCAGTATTCCGGATCGCCACCGAGAATGTCGGGGATGATCTTGCAGAAAGCTTGGGGGAAGATACCTTTGTCGATGTTCTTGATAGCGTTGTGCACATCTTCCTTTGCGGCACTGACGCCTCGCATCATGTATCGGTTATTCATTTTTTTCAATCGTAAGTCTTGAATGATAATAATATAATGTGGTATGTTAGGATCTGGGGAATGTGGGCGTCTTACCTTTCGTCATTCCAGAACTGCCAGCTGGCAAAAGCCTGGAGCAGGAGCATCTCCAGTCCGTTTTTCACTACAGCGCCATGCTCTTTGCCTTTCTTCATAAACAGCGTCTCATCGGGATTGTAGATGAGATCATAGAGGAGCGTATGGCTGTCCATGGCATCGTAGGGGAGGTTGGGGCATTCGTCGGTGTGGGGATACATGCCGCAGGGTGTGCAGTTGACAATCACGTTATACTCCTTGATGGTGTCTGCTGTGATGTGGCTGTACTCAATGGTACCCGGCTTTTCGTATCGGCTTACCTTCAGCGTCTTGAGTCCAAGTGACTTCAGACCGAAGTCGATAGCTTTCGATGCGCCGCCAGTACCGAGGATGAGAGCCTTCTTATGGAAATGCTCTAATAGCGGCTCTATGCTTTGTGTGAATCCAATAACATCGCTGTTGAAGCCCTTTAGTATCGTCTTCTTGTTTTTGTGTGTTACTTTGATGACATTGACAGCACCGATTTCACGAGCTTCGGGAGAGAGGGAGTCGAGATAGCTGATGACCTTTTCTTTATAGGGGATCGTGACATTCAGTCCTTTCAGTTCTGGATTGGAGTCAAGTATCTCGGGCAATTCCTCTATCGTAGGAATTTCGAAGTTTTCATAAGTTGCGTCAATGTTCTCGTTTTGGAACTTCTCATTGAAATAACTGATGGAGAAGGAGTGTCCAAGAGGGTAGCCTATCAGTCCGTATTTGTCCATTGTGCAGCTGGTGTTACTTGTTTGACGTGATGGTTATTTTTCGGCGAAATACAGAGTGCATATACCGAAGGTCAGTCGCCGGAAGGAGACCTTGGAGAAGCCAGCCTTTTGCAGGATGTCCATCATCTGTTCTCCTTGGGGGAAAGCTTCGATGGTGGCTGTGAGGTAGCTGTATGCACTCTTGTCTTTAGAGATAATGCTGCCGTAAACCGGCAGAAAGGTGTGGGAATAGAGCTTGAAGCACTGCTTCATGGGGAAGTGTACGGGCTCGGTAAGCTCTGCGATGCTCAGATGACCCCCTTTCTTCAATACCCGGCACATCTCGCGCAGTCCTTGATCCAGATCTTGGAAGTTTCTGATGCCAAAGGCCGCTGTGACTGCATCGAAAGTGTTGTCGGGAAATGACAGATGCATGCAGTCTTCCTTTTGGAAAGAGATGATGCTGTCCAGTCCTGCTGCTTTCACTTTCTCTCGTCCTACGTTCATCATTCCTTCTGAGATGTCGGCTCCGATGAGTTTCTGTGGATGGAGCATACGGGCGGAGAGAATGGCAAAATCGCCAGTACCTGTTGCCACGTCAAGGACAGAACAAGGGTGAAAAGGCGCAAGGGCCTTGATAGCCTTGCGTCTCCATCCTTTGTCTATATTCCATGACAGTCGGTGGTTGAGGGTGTCGTAGTTGTCAGCGATGTTGTCAAACATCTCCTCTACGAGTTGTCCTTTGTCACCTGTGCCATTGTAGGGCTTAATGCGCTCTTGTTTGTACATTCCTGATGCGATGAGCTGTTTACTTACGTGTTGCAAGATAGTTCTTCACATTGCGTTCGATGCGTGCGGCAATGTCACCTTCCTCGGCAGCCTTGTCGAATTTCTCACCCGTGATGTGCTCGTAGAGTTCGATGTATCTCTCAGACACACTCTCTGCATACTCGTCGGTGATCTCCGGCATGGTCTGTCCGGGCTGGTTCATGAAGTTGTGCTCGATGAGCCACTGTCTTACAAACTCCTTGGAGAGCTGACGCTGGGGCTCACCCTTTGCCAGGCGCTCCTCGTAGCCGTCGGCATAGAAGTAGCGGCTGGAATCTGGTGTATGGATCTCGTCGATGAGGTAGAGCTTGCCGTCGCGTTTGCCAAATTCGTATTTGGTGTCGACGAGGATCAGACCGTGTTTGGCTGCAATCTCCTGTCCGCGCTGGAAGAGTTTGCGTGTCCAGTCCTCGATGACAGCATAGTCCTCTGCAGACACGATGCCCTGCTTGATGATCTCCTCGCGAGAGATGTTCATGTCATGGCCTTCGTCGGCTTTGGTGGTAGGAGTGATGATAGGCTCTGGGAAGCGCTCGTTTTCATGCATACCTTCCGGCAATTTCACGCCACAGAGTTCACGGCATCCATCTTTGTAAGCGCGCCAGGCAGAACCCGTGAGGATCGAGCGGATGATCATCTCCACACGGAATCCCTCGCATTTCAGTCCTACGGTGACCATAGGATCAGGTGTTGCCAGCTTCCAGTTCGGGCAGATGTCGGCAGTCTGGTCAAGGAATTTCGATGCAATCTGGTTCAGTACTTGCCCCTTGAAAGGAATACCTTTGGGCAAGACGACGTCGAATGCTGAGATACGGTCTGTTGCGACCATAACGATGAGATCATCGTTGATGTTGTAAACGTCGCGTACCTTGCCATGGTAAACGCTCTTCTGTCCTTCGAAATGGAAATCGGTATGTGTTAAAGCTTTCATAATAGTATGAATATAAAAAGTGTTTTATGAAATGTCTTCTATTTAGTTGGGAGGTGAAAATCAGTTTTCAGTGAAATTACCTGTGCCGATGATGGTCAGTTCTTGTTCGTCATCGTTGTTTTCAAGTGAGTCTCTTCTCTGTTTTTCAACTCGTTTTCGGTGTTCTTCCTCCTGATGCTTGTCGTAAGCTTCATAGGCGTTGACGATGCGGGTGACGAGTTGGTGGCGGACAATATCTTTTTTTGTGAGCTCTATGACAGAAATGCCTTCCACGCCTTTTAGTATTTTCAGAGCTTCTTTCAGTCCACTCCTGCATTCTTTTGGCAGGTCGATTTGAGTCATATCACCCGTTATGATCATCTTGGTGTTCCATCCCATGCGTGTAAGAAACATCCTGATTTGTGCGGTCGTGGTATTCTGAGCCTCATCGAGAATGACAACGGCGTCGCTGAGCGTGCGGCCGCGCATAAAGGCGAGCGGTGCTATCTGTATGATATGCTTTTCCATCAAGTCACTGAGTCTTGTGGCGGGAAGCATATCCTGCAAGGCATCGTAGAGCGGCTGCAGATAAGGATCAATTTTGTCTTTCATATCACCGGGGAGAAATCCCAGCTTTTCACCGGCTTCCACGGCCGGTCGGCTGAGGATGATGCGTTTGACGGCTTTCTCTTTCAGTGCTTTCACGGCGAGTGCAATGCTCAGATAGGTCTTGCCGGTTCCGGCTGGTCCTACGGCAAAGATCATATCGCTCTTGTTGAAAGCATCGATGAGTCGCTGTTGGTTTTCAGATCTGCTCTTGATGGGGCGCCCGGAGATGCTGTAAACAAGTACGTCTTTCACTGCGTCTGCTTTGGTCTGCCGTCCTTTGATGATGTCGAGAATGTCTTCGTCTGTGATGGAGTTGTATTTCACCACATGTTTTCTCATCTTCTCGATGTCTTCTTCGAAACGGGCCATGTCTTCCTCGTCTCCAAGCACGCGCACGACATTATCCCGCGCAACGATACGCAACTTGGGGAAGAGAGCCTTCAGCATTTGCAGATGTGCGTTGTTGACTCCGTAAAATACGACGGGGTCGATATCCTCGAGTACGATATGTTTTTCTATCAATGTATGTCTTTTAAGTACGTAATATATTACACTGCAAAATTACAATAAAATACCGAGAAAAGGCAGATTAAAGGCAAAAATATGTTTTCGAGTCGCACGATTTCTTCTTGTTTGTTTTGATATTCTTCCGATTTGTGTTATTTTTGCATGTGAAATGAGAATCACAAAGAAAAGATACCTGCAGAGTTTCTTGATTGTTACGGTGGTCTTAGCCATCGTGCGTCTGCTGTTTCCTTCCATCGCCAATAACCGAGCGGCACAGACTGCTGTGCGTCAGAGAGAAGCAGCGGATAGTGTAGGTATGCGTTCAGATACAGCGCATGCCGGTCAGGCTGTTGCTGTTGCACAAGCGGGTGAAGCAGGAAATGACACAGACAAAGTAGTGTTGGAAGGAACCTATTTGAGCAAGTTGGCTCCGTCACCATTGCCTTCTTTGCGTTATTCGGCAGGTGTCTCGCCGTTCTTCAAGTCTGATGGTTCGTTGCGCCACACACCTATTTATAGTGTCCCCGGCTATCAGCGTACCTTCGAGGATCAGCAGGACGTACAACTCGTGTCAGCCAGTAAGTGGGGAATCCAGCCTGTGCAGAACCGTGACGAAGCTGCCAGACGTAAATCCGGTCTGGTGTTTGTGGGGAGCAATCCCTATGTCTATATTGACAAACTACATAGCAGCATTCCCTATTTGGTGCCTCGGGCATCTATTCTTTTGCAAGATATTGGCCGCAGCTATTTCGATAGCCTGACGATGAAGGGCATTCCCTTGCATAAGATTATTGTCACCAGTGTGCTTCGGTCCAAGGATGATGTGGAGCGTCTTCGTGGTCATAATGGTAATGCCACGCAAAATAGTTGTCATCTCTATGGCACGACTTTCGACGTCTGCTATAACCGCTATAAAACTGTAGAACCGCCCGGAGAGCAACGGCGTGTCGTGCGCAATGATACGCTGAAATACATTTTGGCCGAAGTGCTTCGTGATATGCGTGAGGAAAAGCGCTGTTATGTCAAATACGAGGTGAATCAAGGGTGCTTCCACATCACTGTGAGATAGTGATGTGGAAAGGGTTAATCCATTCTGTTCATGTAGTCTTCGTATGAGAATTTGCGGAGCATCTCAAGTTCTCCATCGGGGTGTGCCAGCATGAGAGAAGGATGGGAGATACCATTGAACATTGTTGTTTTCACGGTCGTATAGTGGATCATGTCCTCAAAGATAATATTCTCGCCAACCTGTAACTCATGGTCAAACTTCCAATAGCCCATGAAGTCACCGCTAAGACAGGAGTCTCCTCCAAGGCGATAGATGTGCGGAGCCTTTTCTGCCGGGTAAAGACCGTCGGCATCGGTACCAATACTTTCTGCGAAACGCACTTGTGGCTGATAAGGCATTTCCAAGCAGTCGGGCATGTGGCAAGTGAAACTGACGTTGAGAATTGCTGTGCGTATGCCATGATTCTCAACAATGTCGACCACTTGACTTACCAAAGGTCCCGTCTGCCATAGGAAAGCACTGCCTGGCTCCAATATCAGTTTTAAGTGTGGGTGGCGTTTGTGGAAGCCATTCAGGCTGTTGATCAGCAACTCTGTGTCGTAGTCTTTGCGAGTCATCAGATGTCCGCCGCCAAAGTTGATCCATTTGAGTTGTGGAAACCATTTGCCGAACTTTTCTTCGATATGAGCGAGCGTGCGCTGGAAAGCGTCGGCTCCACTCTCGCAATGGCAGTGGCAATGGAATCCTTCTATATCTTTTGGTAGCTCTTCCGGTAATTGGTCGGCAGTGACACCAAAGCGTGATCCTGGTGCACAAGGGTTGTAGAGCAACGTCTCTACTTCACTATATTCCGGATTAACGCGTAGGCCGAGGCTGATCTCCGGATTGGCTTTTTTTGCCTTGGCGGCGAAACTTTGATGTTGGCTCAGAGAGTTGAAGATGAGATGACTGGAGTAGTGCGCGATCTCAGCGATGTTGTCATCGGTATATCCGGGACAGAATGTGTGAACACGACTGCCAAACTTTTCGTAACCGAGTCTTGCTTCGTAGAGTGAGCTGGCGGTTGTAGCGGGGATGTATTCCCGAAAAATAGAGAAAGTCTTCCAAAGGGCAAACGCCTTGAAAGCAAGGATAATCGTTGTGTCAGAACGGCGGGCTACACTGCTGATAAGTTTGAGATTCTTACGCAAGCGTAGCTCTTCGAGCACGTAGGCCGGGTAATGGAGTTGGCTAAAAGTCTGCAAATCTACCTTCATATATCAATTTTTTAATGCAAAGATACGTTTTATTTTCCAATATTATTGTGAGTGTGACAGAAAATTCCTACATTTGCATCATCAAAGGCAATGACCATTACACTTTTGTTATATAAACGCTAAACAAGATGAGTGAAAAAAACTCTTTTTTGGTTTTCTCGGGAACAAAGACGAGATACCTTGCAGAAAAGATTTGTGCCAGCTTGGGTTGCCCGTTGGGCAATTTAGTCATCACGCGCTTCTCTGACGGTGAGTTTGCTGTCAGTTATGAGGAATCGATCCGTGGCCGTGATGTTTTCTTGGTGCAGAGCACCTTTCCGAATTCTGACAACCTTATGGAATTGTTGTTGATGATCGACGCTGCCAAGCGTGCATCCGCACGCCACATTATTGCAGTGATTCCTTATTTTGGTTGGGCACGTCAGGATCGCAAGGACAAGCCGCGTGTGAGCATTGGAGCCAAGCTTGTCGCCGACTTGCTGAGTGTGGCAGGCATTGACCGTCTGATCACGATGGATCTGCACGCTGATCAGATCCAGGGCTTCTTCAATGTGCCTGTTGATCACCTCTATGCTTCCGGTGTGTTGCTTCCCTATCTGCAAAGTTTGCATCTGAAGGATCTCGTGATTGCATCTCCTGATGTAGGTGGCTCTAAGCGTGCCAACACGTTTGCCAAGTATCTGGGCTGTCCGCTGGTGCTGTGCAATAAGACAAGAGCACGTGCCAATGTGGTGGAGAGCATGCAGATCATCGGTGACGTGAAGGGCAAGAACGTAGTGCTTGTCGATGATATGGTTGACACGGCCGGTACCATTACCAAGGCTGCTGATCTGATGATGGAGCATGGCGCACTGAGTGTGCGAGCTTGTGCTTCGCATTGCGTCATGAGTGGCCCGGCCAGTGAGCGTGTCGAGAACTCTGCTCTTGAAGAGATTGTTTTCACAGACTCTATCCCTTACACACAGCGTTGTCATAAGGTGAAGCAGCTCAGCGTGGCTGATATGTTTGCCGAGACCATTCGCCGTGTGGTCAACAATGAGAGCATCTCCTCTCAGTATCTGGTATAATAGAAGACGAGTTTCGTCAAAGATCATAAAAAAGCTCCTGCCAAGTTGGCGGGAGCTTTTTTACACTTTTATATAGGAGGCGGACAGCACATCGTCCACATTCTTGTCTTCCTCCGTGGTACCCAGGTTTTCTGCTCCACGCCATTCGTCTTTTCCCCAGAGGTTATTTGGGCGGCTGTAACTATCAATTCGAACGTGATGGTCAGATGGTTCTTGTAGCCGAAGAAGTCTCCGCTCTCCTCGGATTATGTTCTCTCCAGGCATTAGTGCCAGCCCCCGACATCGTGAAGTGATCCAATGCTTCTACTTTATCTTGTTTTCCTCCTTACCATCCTTTTAAACGCCTGGCGATGGAATTTCTCCTCAGCCTTGATGACGGCAAGCACCTTGCCGGGAGAGAGTATCTTGCAGAATTTCAGATGATACTCCTGCTGGATCCTCTTCATCTCCACCTCTATCTTGTCGCACTCTTTGATGGCCTTGAGACTCTCCGCGTCGTCGCTCGTGTCGGTATGGGCGTAGAATCTCATCTTGCCGAACAGCGCACGCTGCTTGTTCTGCATCTCCCTGAACAGAGGGAAGAAGCGTGAAGCCTCCATCGGCGTCAGCCCCGCCTCCGTGGTGATGAACTGCTCCATGTCGGCCTCAAACTTCGCGGGATTGAAACGGGGCGGCTGTGGTGGTTGCGCAAAGGCGACCAGAGACAGGAGTATGGTCACCATCAATAGTACTAATCGCTGCTTCATATTCTTCATTCTGTGTTGTCTCCTTTCGTTATTGAGCATCCGCCATGTAGGCATACATGTCGTTGGTGTCTGTCATCGTGTAGTCAGCCATCTGGTCAAAGCCCGACCAGGCACTTGTCTGTACGTGCTGGTTGGAGGCTGTGGCAGGCTGTTGCGTCATCTTCCCGTTGCCCAAATGCAGGAAGAAAAGAGCCAGACAAGCTGCGCTGACGCTCCCCGCCGACCACAGCAAGGCTGGGCGGTGCCACCAGGGTTTGTGCTGGCGCAAGGGCACGACGGTGGCTGTGGGCTTCTTCGGTTGCTCGGGCAGCTGCATCTCCAACTGCTTGGCAAAGTCCTCGAAATAGTGGTCAGGAACCCTAAACGGATTCTCATGGCCAAGATGCGCCTCGATATATCTTTCGTCCTTATCCATATTTAATGATCCCCTATGATTTCGTTCAACTCAAAAGTTGATGGTTTCTATGATATTACTATGATTATGACGTATCAGATCTCGGATTGTTTAATCACCGCAGCGATTTTTTTCACGGCAAGGTGATAGCTGGCCTTCAAGGCACCTTCACTGGTTCCCAACACCTTGCTGATCTCGGAGTACTTCATGTCGTCGTAGTATCTCATGCAAAACACCGTGCGCTGCACATCGGGCAGCAAGGCGATGGCGGCTTGCAAAAGGCTCTGCAGCTTGTCGCCGTCGAAATAGCTGTCGGCCATCAGTTGCCGTGAGGCCGAAAGCAGTGCCTCGTCGCCGGCTTCCGGCACATTCCGCTGGCGCCGGAGGAAGTCCAGGGCCTCGTTGACGGCAATGCGGTAGAGCCATGTCGAGAGTTTTGCCTCACCCCGGAAAGTGTCCAGCTTGCTCCAGGCCTTCAGGAAAGTGTTTTGCAGAACATCGTTGGCGTTGTCATGGGTCAGCACCATACGACGGATCTTCCAATACAGCGGTTCACTATATAGCGCGACCATTTTGGAAAAGGCAGCCCGACAGGAAGAGGGATCTATCAGCTCCCTCGTCAGTTCGCGGTCCTCGCTTTTTGGAAAATGATCTTGTTGCCCCATGATATTGTTTTTGTTAAAGGGTAGTCTCCTTCCAGTAGTTCGCCAGCCACGCCGCCATCACCTGGTCGTAGCCATAGACGTCGTCGTAGCGTTGCAGGATGCCATTGGCCGACGGCCATAGCGTGAAGTAAGTGATGAAGATCGGCACCCTCGGCTCCACCTTCACCCGTCCGACGAGCATGTCTCTTTTCAGCGTGTCGGCGACAGCCAGCTGCTCATCCGAGAGATCCTCCTTTTTCTTGCCTAAGGGCGACACGTCGGCCTGCATCGAGTAGGCAATCTTCTCTGCCATCTTACTCTGTCCGTCGCCTAAGAGGAACAGCGCCAGCTCGTAGGGATGCTCCACCCTCACGCATCCGTGGCTCACTCCCCGGTCCTCCTGCTGGAAGACGCCACGAGAGGAAGTATCATGGAGATAGATCGAGAAATCGTTGTTGAACCGGAAGATGATGCGCCCCAAGGCATTGCCCTCCCCACCCTCTTGGATGACGAGATAGTCGCCGCTCTCCAGCATGGCACGGTTGCACTGCGACACGGGGATGTCGCGGCCCGTAGCGCGCTCACGGATGAAATAGTGCTTGCTGCGGAAATAGCCGGTGCTCAACCTGTGGGCAATGCTCTTCTTGACAATGCTCTTTGGGATGATCCACTGCGGATTCACGTCCATACAATAGATATAACTCGACAGCAGCGGCGTCTTCGTCTCCAAAGATCCTGATGCCACCCGCATCGTCAACGACTCGTCTCCATTCACCGCCCAAAGATGATAAGCCGGAATGTTGACCAGCACAAAGCGCCGATGTGCATGGGGATAGTCGCTCAACCGCCACCGGCATCGCTCCATGTTGATCATCAAGCGCTTGGCACCATACCTCTGGCGCATCGTCTTGTCGAGGTATATGCGGCGCAATCTGAGATAGTAAGGGTCAGAGGGATTCACGCTGTTCAGAAAAGCCGGGAGGCTGTCGGGCTGCACAGCGCACAATGCCCGATGGAAAAACTTACGGTCGGGGTGGTCCATCTTCAGATCGAAGAGGGTTCTATAGATCTTTGCCTGCGAATCTGTCTTTTTGAGATCCAGCCGATTAAAGACATCCGTGGGGTTGACAAAGCCAAAGCGCTGTCCGCAGACATAGCGGAGATAGGCCTTGGTAAGATTGTATTCCAGTCGGGCAGCCACTTTACTTGCCGTGTTGCGCTTGTCAAAGTCGAGCGACCTCATTCGCCGCAGGTCTCTTCTAATCAGTGGAATGCGGAACTTTGCCTCACTGAATCCAATGCTGTCCACTTCCTGCAGATGAGCCAACAAAGTGTCGGCACGACTGTCCACACCTTTCCGGTTGATCCATACAAATGGCTGATGACGGAGATAATAGCCTTTTACCCTACGATCCACCAACATCGAGTCGTTGTCGTTGCGGATCATAGAGTCCAAAGCTTCCTTCACCTTAAAACTGGTAATATGATCTTCGCGTTGACGTAGGGCATCGTAATACGATAGCGTCAACTCAGTATTTGGGTTAGGCACATGTTCCCTGCATGCGCCCAACAAAATAGCGAAAAGACAAATAATCCCTATACGTCCTTTCATCTGTCATTATTCCCTCTCTCAAAAAGAATTATCTGAGGGCAATCTTTCTCACCACGTTCCCAACCTTCACAATGTAGCAACCTTGTGGCAAGTTGAGATGATAGCTCTTATCCGACCCGTCGACCCGAATGTTCATCACTTTCACACCCGTCACCTTATAGATGGACAAAGTCTGCCCTGCCGCACCTGTCACGCGCAGCACCGACTCACCGACAACCGAAATGCTGATAGCCTGGATGTCGTTCTCCACCCTGTCCATGTCAGGAACGGTAGAGATGGCCCAACTTGGGTTTGCTCCACCTAAGAGAGCAGATAGAACCATACATGAGACAAGTAGATATCTTTTCATACGCGTATATTTTCTTTTATTGCAAAGATAAACCTTTTAAGCAATAAACCCCAATATCTTATTGTGTATTTAGGATTTTTTAATAGCAGCAGGGCAGCTAACAACAGTTCAATGAAAGAAGTTGAAGCCTTCCATTTGCTATTTTCTTTTTATCAAGAATATGAGAATTAGAGAATAACTTGCACACCGTTGTGAATTGATAAGAATTGGAGAATATGAGCAGCAAAGCTGCTTTCATTCTAATAATTCTTTTGAATTCCTGTCGATTGAAGAATTCTCTTATTCTCAAATTCTTGAGATAAAATAGACACAGAAATCTTTCGGTGAGCAGTTACAGCAGCCAATATATGTCTTTGGGACTTTGCCCGTTTCATAATAAAGACTTCCTTAGTAAGTTTTCGCGTTCATTATTTCATAGTATCGATTTTTATGTTTAAATTTGTGGTTCGGATAAGATCCTGTGGGAAGACTCTGCCTTATAAAAAGACAAGTAACTAAATATCCCAAAAGATATAAAGTGAATACGTTAATTATGACCCAGCAAGATACACATCATCCCCTCGACTTCGACGAATACATCCGTCAAGGTGAGCCGAACAAGAAAGAAAAAGCAAGCATCTGGCAGACAGCCATAGGCTTGCAGGCCGTCGATGGCTTGCAGACTTCTGATTATCTAAAGCAGACAGCACGCAAGCATATTGAAGGAGAAATAGACATTGACGAGGCTCGTCAGCTCATCAAGAGCTACTATCAGTCGAAGACACAACGTGAGCCTGACGATGATGAGAAGCAGGAGGCCGACAAGGTTTCTGCCAACATCACCAAGATACTTTCCTCACAGTCGCTCGACTTCACCACAGGTGGCTTTATCTCCATTCATCGCAGAGTTTTCGAAGGTGTGTTCAAGCATGCTGGCAGGCTAAGAGATTATGACATAACAAAGCGGGAATGGGTGCTGAACGGTGATACGGTGAATTATCTGAACTGGGAAGATCTGCGCCGTGCCATTGATTATGACATAGAACAAGAACGTCAATTCAGCTACAGAGGTATCTCTCCGGATGCTATGATTGGGCATATCAGCAAGTTTGTGTCAGGACTGTGGCAGATTCACCCATTCTGCGAGGGAAATACAAGAACAACGGCTGTATTTACGATACTCTATCTCCGCTCCATTGGCTTTGAGGTGAACAACGACATGTTTGCCCTTCATTCGTGGTATTTCAGAAATGCACTCGTCAGAGCAAACTACAAGAATGCCCGACTGGGTATAGACTATACACCTGTGTATCTTGAGAGGTTCTTCCGCAACTTGATATTAGGCGACAAATGGGATCTTCGCAACAGATACCTTCATGTCAGTGCAAGTGAGGAGTGGAAGGACCAGCCGAACTTGTCAGACCCGACAAGTACCCGACAAGTACCCGACAAGTACCCGACAAGTACCCGACAAGTTGAAGACTTGCTCCACACCGGCGACCCAAATATAATGAGTCTGATAATGGCTATTGGTGACAGCCAACTGTCAGTGAAGGAGATGATGTCAGCAGCAGAGTTGAAGAATCGGGAGAACTTCATGGATAATTATCTGAATCCGGCAATCGAAAACGGCTATGTCCGCTTGCTGTATCCCAATTCGCCACGACATCCACGACAGAAATATCTTCTGACTGTAAAAGGGCTAACCCTATACTATGATTCTCTGAATTCACTGGAAGAGTAAACGACGGCTATAGTAAACTTTTCCTGTTTTCATCACTTTTCTGTTATTCCGCTTTCACATCTTCCAAGATCAGGCTGAACAAATAGTCCGAGAGGCGGTTGAGATAGACACGAATCACCTCGGGGAAACTCATTTGTCGATTCAATGTCACAAAGCGACGCTCGCAGGTGCGTGCCTTTGCACGGGCAAGGTGCAAGGTGGCGTCGGCAACATTTCTGCCGGGAAGCAGAAAAGTGAAATGGCGGTGACGCCCCACCTCAGCGATATGTGCTTCCATCTTATCTACAGATTGCTGCAACGCCTGCAAAGTATCCTCCTCCGCCTTGCCATTGCTGGCCACGATCGTCATCACGTCAGTGAGCTGACGCTGCAATGTCTCAAAAGGTTCTTGCTGTCCGCTTTGTGCCTTGCAGAGTCCAAGGAGAGCGTTGAGTTCATCCATTTCTCCGTTGAGCTCGATCCTCAGGTCGTCTTTTTCCACCCGTTCTCCAGTGTAGAGCGACGTCGTTCCGTGGTCTCCCGTCTTGGTTGTGATAATCATATAACTCAGTATTAGCAGGTTAAAAATCAAATAATAAAGTCTTCTTAGTGCCGCTTGCCCAAGACGACATACACGATCACCGGCGCACCGATGAGTGGCGTGATGGCGTTGAGGGGCAGCACCTCTCCGCTCCCCGGCATTGTGGTGAAGACGTTGCAGAGCAAGGCAATGGCACCGCCACACAATATCGTCACCGGCAGGAGCCGTCGATGGTCGCTCGTGCCGGTCATCAGCCGGGAAATATGCGGCACCGCCAAGGCGAGAAAGGCAATCGGACCACAGTAGGCTGTCACCACGGCGGTGAGCAGACCGGTGAGCAGCAACAGCAGGTCGCGTATGCGCTGCACCTTCACGCCGAGGTTACTGGCATAGCTCTCGCCCATGAGCAAGGCGTTGAGAGGCTTGGCAAACAATAAGGATATAGCTGTGACGACAATGGTCAGACCGGCGAACAGCGGCATTTCATCCATAGAGACGCCGCCAAAGCTGCCCATCCCCCACACCGAGAAGACCTTCACGCCCTGCTCTGAGGCAAAGAAGTTGAGCAGCGTGATCGCACTCGCGGCGACGTAGCCCACCATCATGCCCAGGATGATCACCATCACGCTGTTGCGTACCATGCGGCTCGCAGCCCAGACCAGAGCCGTCACCACCATAGCTCCCACAAAGGCAGAAGCCACCGACGACAAGGCACTCAGCGCGGAAGGCAGTATAGCCACCGGGCTCAGCATGACAAGGGCTACAGCAAGACTTGCCCCGCTCGTGACACCGAAGACATCAGGCGCAGCCAAGGGATTGTGGAAAACCGTCTGTAGCAGCAAGCCACTGACGGCAAGCGCGCTACCGGCCAACAGCGCCGTGATGGCCTGCGGCAGACGAGTCTGCAAGACGATATACTCCCATGCACTCATAGACGATGGCTCACCCAGCAGTATGCCGGCCACGGCACGCGCGGGAATATCCACGCTGCCATGAAGCAGACTCAATGCAAAAAACAGCACGATGGCAATGAACGGCACAGCCACGCTTAGGATCCATCTCCTTTGACTCATGGATTTTAATTGTTCTCCTTTCTATAATATCTCAGTTTGCCTAACTTTGCCTGAGGATGCAACAGCTGGATGAACTCGCGCAACTGCCAGTCAGGGCGCCAGCTCACTTCCTCGAAGTAAGGCACCACCGAGCAGTCACACACATAGATCTGTCCGGTTCTCATAGCCTTCAGCACGCTGTAGCCCCTACATTCCTGCAACAGCGTCCGTTTGGTCAGCGGTTGCGGGCCATTGTATTTCAGAGCCCACACGTCGCTTTGTCCGGCCTTGGCGATGACTTGTTCCAGCGACAGAGGCAGGCTGCCGCTGTGCTGGTCGTCGGCAAAGGCATAGCGTGCGTGAGCATCACGGATCAATGCTGCTATCGTGCTCTTTCCGCCGGGCATATACCATACGTTGCCCGTCATCCGCTCGGTGATGATGCTTTTGCCCAATGGCAAACGGGCGGCATAGCTTTTCAAACTCTGATAAGTGCTGTCCACCACATGGAACAGCGAGTCGGCACGCTCTCCACAGTCAAACAGCCGGCCATAGTAACGCATCCACTCGGCACGTCCCAATGCCGACGTCTCCATGTAGTCGGCCGCCTGGATGATAGGGATGCCCAGGCGCGAGAGCTGTGTGATCGCGGTGTTGCCCTCATAGGGACTGATGATGATGGCGTCGGGATGCAAAGCGATAATCTTCTCCACATCGGGCGACATCGAGTTTCCACAATCCACGATCTTACCAGCCTTTGCCCGCCGCTGTATGTCGGGGATGAGGATATACTGCAAGTCGCACACGCCGACGATGCGGTCTTGCAGATGGAGATATTCCAGCAACTGACAATGTGCTGTCGTGAACACAACCACACGTCGCAATGGCTGCAAGGTGCCGTGGACCTTTTCCTTACTGTCGCCCTTGACCAGCATCCACTGCTGCAAGACCTTGCCCTGTTGCCAAGGATCCATCACGGTGACGGAAGTCCCGTCGCCCTGATCATCCATCTTTAAAAACGTGGCATACTGCAGATCGCTCTTACCCTTGGCATCCTTAGCCCGACGGTAAGAGCAACTGCTCAGCACACAGATGCCGATGAATATAAAGAGATAACCTTTCAGAAATTTCGTCATGTGTTGATTCTCTATGTTCCCTATATATAATAAGGTGTAAGCCGACTAATGAGTCTGTTTCCACCAAGCGGTCTTCTCCCGTCCTCTGATAGCCACGCTATTGAGACTTGGATCAGAGATGGTGATGCCACTGAAGGACTTTACCTCAAACCGATGCTCATTACCATAATAAAGCGCCGTGAACAAGGTAGGAGTAGTGGCTTTGTATTTTACGACCTCATCAAGCGCGGAATGGAATGCACTCTTCAGATTAGCATTCTTGCAGAGATGGTCGACATAGCTCCCCATGTCGTAAAAGATAGGAGTATTGTAGCCGTCGAGCACCTGCACGCTGTCACGCTGCGACTCATCGAAGGTATAATTCTTATTGATTTCCTTCATCACCGTGGCCAGCTGGTCCACTTTCCGGCAATCGATGGCAGAAAGCGCGCCACAGGGCACAGTATAATTTGAATAGAACGAGTGGAAGCCATTGACGATAGACTCATACCGGGGAGTAGAGTTGTCCAGGTAATTCCACAAAGAATAATAAGGCATGCCCATCGCCATCACCTCAGAGGTAGAGGCGATGAGATAGTTGGTGACATCTCTCAGCTCGTATGCCACTTCGATGTTGGCCATATAGCAATCATCGAAAAGAATGTATTGTGCCTTCATGCCGGACTGCCGCAAAGCCGCCGCCAAGTCTGGAATATCGAAAGCATAGTTCATATCGGAGGCGCTTCCGAAAAAGCGCGTAGTGGTAAATGTCGGCAACACTTCATCAGGGACATGATAAGACCCCGTGCCCGTTGTCGATGGCGAAAAGCGTTTAGCCGATGAAGCGGAACGGCTCCAGTCGCTCTTATAGGTCCAACCGGTACCATGCCCGCCGACGATGAGCGCATAGTTGAGTGCGTATGCGTTTTGCTGCACGTCAGAAAACACCTCTGCCATGCCCTGTGTCGTGTCATACTCGTTGCCCGTATATTCCTTAATCGTATGATGCTCAATCTGCCCATTCTCATAGGTGATCTCATAGAGCGATGAGGACTGTGATGACTTGGAGAGGAAGACCAGCACCCGACCGTTCATGCCTTTCTCATCGACGATGGCACTCTCAATGCTGTCGAGATTCTCCTTCAACTCGTTATAGAGTCCCACACTCGACTGGGAGCCTGACCACGGCATAAAGATAAGAATCGTCTGCTTGTTGATCGTGTTCACGTCCACGCTGTCGTCACTGCATGAGGTCAGCACCAAAGAGAGCATACTGACACAAGCAAACAAAAAAAGAAAGATACGGTGCTTCATATACGATTTACTAAAAACACCCCCGCCCTAAAGAGGGAGGGGGGATATAAAAAAGAGATTCTTTACTTAGCTTTCAAATGGCTGAGCGACTCCTTCAGCGCGGCAATCTTCTCCTCGGAGTCTTGCTGCTTCTTGCGCTCACGGGCCACGACGGCCTCTGGTGCATGGGCAATGAAGTTCTCGTTGGCGAGTTTCTTCTGAATGCCAGCGAGGAAGCCTTCGAGATGCTGGAGCTCTTTCTCCTGCTTCTCGATCTCGGCCTTCACATCGATGAGGTCACCCACCGGTACGGCATACTCCTGTGTGCCCACCATGAACACGCTGGCGTCGGCCGACTTGTCGCTCACGACCTCGATGCTCTCCACGTTGGCCATCTTCTTCACGATGTCGTTGTAAGCAGCGTAAGGGTTAGCAGTCACAGCCTGGAGCTTCAACGCTTTCTTCGGTGCGATGTTCTTCTGATTGCGGATGGTGCGCACGCCGGAGATCACCTGCTTCACCAGCTCGATCTCGTCGCAGAGCTTCTTGTCGTCGTCGCTCGGAGCTGCAATGTTGAGCGTAGCCTTCATGATGCTCTCACCATCCTTGCGGTCATAGAGGTGCTGCCAGAGCTCCTCGGTGATGAACGGCATGAACGGATGCAGCATCTTCAACAAGTCATCGAAGAAACCGAGCGTAGCCTCGTAAGTGGCCTTGTCGATGGGCTTGCCGTATTCGGGCTTCACCATCTCAAGATACCAGCTTGAGAACTCGTCCCAGAACAGACGGTAGACGGTCATCAGCGCCTCAGAGATGCGGTAGGTCTTGAACTGGTCGTCCATGATAGCGTTGACCTCTTTCATCTTGGCGGTGAACCAGGCCACAGCCTGCTTGTTGGCCTCGGGAGTAGCCAGACTGTCATCGGTCTGCCAGCCCTGTACGAGACGGAAGGCGTTCCAAATCTTGTTGTTGAAGTTACGGCCCTGCTCGCAGAGGCTCTCATCGAAGAGAATGTCGTTGCCTGCCGGAGCGGAGAGCATCATACCCATGCGCACGCCGTCGGCACCATACTGCTCGATGAGCTTCAACGGGTCGGGGGAGTTGCCAAGACTCTTCGACATCTTGCGGCCGAGCTTGTCGCGTACGATACCGGTGAAGTAGACATGCTTGAACGGCATCTGTCCACGATACTCGTAACCGGCCATGATCATGCGGGCCACCCAGAAGAAGATGATGTCCGGACCGGTGACAAGGTCGGATGTCGGATAATAGTATTTGATCTCGGCATTGTCGGGATGGTTGATACCGTCGAAGACGGAGATCGGCCACAACCAGGAAGAGAACCACGTGTCGAGGCAGTCGCTCTCCTGCTCCAGGTCAGCGGCGGTCAGCGACGCGTTCTTCTCCTGAGCGAGCTTCAAAGCCTCCTCGGCAGTCTCAGCCACGACGAAGTCGCGCTTGCCGTCGGCAGTCTTGAAATAGTAAGCCGGGATGCGGTGTCCCCACCACAGCTGACGCGAGATACACCAGTCCTTGATGTTCTCCAGCCAGTGGCGATAGGTGTTCTTGTATTTCTTGGGATAGAACTCAATGTCGTCGTCCATCACCGGCGGCAGGGCGATGTCAGCGAAGTGCTGCATCTTCAGGAACCACTGGGTGGAGAGCTTCGGCTCGATAGGCACATTGGTGCGCTCAGAGAAGCCCACCTTGTTGTCATAGTCCTCGATCTTCTCCATCAGTCCGGCATTGGTCAGGTCTACGGCGATCTGCTTACGCACATCCATACGATCCTGACCGACATAGAGTCCTGCAGCCTCCGAGATGGTACCGTCATCGTTGAAGATGTCGATAGTCTCCAAGTGGTGCTTCAGTCCGAGCATGTGGTCGTTGACATCGTGAGCAGGGGTGACCTTCAGACAGCCGGTACCGAACTGTATGTCGACGTAACTGTCCTCGATGACGGGAATCACACGGTTCACCAGTGGCACGATGACGTGCTTGCCCTTGAGCCACGTGTTTTTCACGTCCTCGGGGTTGATGCACATTGCCGAGTCGCCCATGATGGTCTCAGGACGTGTGGTGGCCACGACAGCGTAGTAGCCTTTCTCGTCCTTATGCATGACGTTGCCCTCGTCCTTGCGCTCAATAGACGCCTGGTCCTCAGGAGCAACATAGTATTTCAGATAGTAGAGCTTTGAGTGCTCGTCCTTGTAGACGACCTCCTCATCCGACAGTGCGGTCTGGGCTTTCGGATCCCAGTTGACCATGCGCACGCCACGATAGATGTATCCCTTGCGATAGAGATCGACAAAGACCTTGATGACGCCCTTGGAGCGTGTCTCGTCCATGGTGAAAGCAGTGCGGTCCCAGTCGCAGGAGCAGCCGAGCTTGCGGAGCTGCTTGAGAATGATGCCGCCATGCTCGCGTGTCCAGTCCCAGGCGTGCTCGAGGAACTGCTCGCGCGTGAGGTCGGTCTTCTTGATGCCCTGCTCAGCGAGCTTGCCGACAACCTTGGCCTCAGTGGCGATAGAGGCGTGGTCGGTGCCGGGCACCCAGCAGGCGTTCTTTCCCTCCATGCGCGCACGGCGCACGAGGATATCCTGAATGGTATTGTTAAGCATGTGACCCATGTGCAGCACACCCGTCACGTTTGGTGGGGGAATGACGATGGTATAGGGTTCGCGATTGTCAGGCTTGGAGCTGAAAAGTTTGTGGTCCAGCCAGTACTCATACCACTTCGACTCTACTTCTTTCGGGTCGTACTTACTTGCTAATTCCATGTATTCTTATCTTTTATACCTTATTTTATAATTAATGCTGCAAAAGTACGAAAAATCCCCCGAAAATCAGTAACTTTGCATCAAAAAGATAAACGAAGTGCATACACGCGAAGAAAAACTGAGAGCTTTCGGGCGATTGCTCGATGTGCAGCATCGCCTGCGCAAGGAATGCCCCTGGGACAAGAAGCAAACCATGGAGAGCCTCCGTCCCAACACCATCGAAGAGGTCTTTGAGCTCGCCGACGCTCTGATGCGCCGCGATTACCACGAGGTGATGAAGGAGTTGGGCGATGTCATGGAGCATGTGATCTTCTATGCCCTCATCGGCGACGAGGCCGGGGAGTTCGACATGGCGGACGTCTGCAACCGCGAGGCCGACAAGCTGATGTTCCGTCATCCCTTCATCGACTGGAACAACTCCCAAGGCGACTGGACGATCGACAACGAGCCGTTCTCGGTGTCGGCGACAGACATGACCATCAACGCCGAAGGACAGGTGGTCTACAAAGACAGCGAGACCGGCAGCAGTCAGGATGCCGACAAACCCAAGACGGCTGCCAGCGTGGAACAGACGTGGGAACAGATCAAGCAGCGCGAGCGCGACGGCAACACCAGCGTGCTCAGTGGTGTGCCCGCTGCCCTGCCCTCGCTCATCAAGGCTTACCGCATCCAGGACAAAGCACGCAACGTGGGCTTTGACTGGCAGAAAAAAGAAGATGTCTGGGACAAGGTGAAAGAGGAGATGGGAGAACTGGAGACGGAACTGAAGAAGGAGGACAAAGACAACTCCACCAAGGAGCTGGGCGACTTCCTTTTCAGCGTCATCAATGCCGCACGCCTCTATCATCTCAACCCCGACAACGCACTGGAGCACACCAACCGCAAGTTCATCTCACGCTTCGGCTATATCGAGCAGAAAGCCAAAGAGCAGGGCAAGAGCCTCAAAGACATGACGCTCGGCGAGATGGATGCCCTCTGGAACGAGGCCAAGAGTGCACTGAAAGACGAGTGATACTGTTGCTCGAAACGGGCACTGGGTCTTTCAAGCAGAATGTTGATTATCGAACCCTATAAAACTAAAGCAAAATGAAGAAAATCACATTGATATGCCTTGCCGCCCTGGTCACGGCGTTTGCCATGACGGGCTGCAAAGGAAAAAGCACAAAGACAACAACTGGAAGCAACGACTCGGTAAAGGCTGAAACCACTTCCGACTCCACTATCTATGGCGTTTGCGGTGATGGCACTTCCATGAACGTCGTACAGTTGGTCACCGACGCGGGCGACAGCATTGAATTTGAGTTGCCACAGACCGACGACGGCACGGACGCTGTGCTCGGCGGACTGCTTGCCGGTGACCGGCTGGCTGTCATTGCCGGTGGAACGATGGACGGCATGAGGGTGGCCAAGAAGGTGATCAACCTCACTACGCTGCAAGGTAAGTGGACAAGTCTCGACAAGAACTTCGAAATCCTTGAGGGCGGCACGGTGAAGTCAAACGTGCAGGCTGAGAAAAATCCTTGGACAAGCTGGAAGATCGTCAACGGTGAGCTGGTGCTCAACACCGACACCTTCAGCATCGACCGACTGGGCGGCGACTCGCTCTACCTCGAGAACCGTCAGGGCATCTTTGTCTATACACGGCAGAAATAAATGGAGCCTTTCCTCATACATATCTTAGGCTGTGGCAGTGCCCTGCCCACACTTAGGCACAGTGCTTCCTCGCAAGTCATCGAACTGCGGGGCAAGCTCTTCATGATCGACTGTGGCGAGGGCACGCAACTGCAAATGCGGAAATACCATATCAGCTTCACCAAGATACAGACGGTGTTTATCTCGCATCTCCATGGCGACCACTGCTTCGGACTGATAGGTCTCATCTCCACCATGGGCATGCTGGGGCGTACTGCACCGCTGCACGTCTATGCACCCAAAGAGATGGGACCGTTGCTTGACATGCAACTGAAGATGTTCTGCACGGGACTGGAGTTCAACGTTGTCTTCCACGCTGTTGACACCACAAAGCACCAGATCATCTACGACGACCGCAGCCTGACCGTGGAGTCGCTGCCCTTGCAGCACCGGGTGCCCTGCAATGGCTTTCTCTTCCGCGAGAAGGCTACCCTGCCCCACATCCGCCGCGACATGATCGACTGCTACGAGATACCGGTGTCTCAGATCAACAACATCAAACTCGGTGCCGACTGGACAACCGAGGACGGCGAGGTCATCCCCAACAGCCGTCTGGTCACTCCTGCCGACAAAAGCCGCAGCTATGCTTATTGCTGCGACACCCGTTTCATCCCTTCGCTCCATCAGCTCATCGAAGGCGTCGATGCGCTCTATCACGACTCCACATACGACAAAAGCATGGAAGAGCGGGCTGCTCTCTACAACCACTCTACGTCAACGCAAGCCGCAATGGTGGCTAAAGAGGCGCACGCCGGACAACTGCTGTTGGGACATTTCAGCGCACGATATGATAACGAGGAGGGCATACTCAACGAGGCAAAGGAGATCTTTCCCAATACACAACTGACAGACGAGGGCATGACGTTCCCTATCTTAGCAAAGAAATAGACAAAGAAATCACAAAAACAGCAACATGGCAAAAATGGGTAAATGGATAGGAGGCTTTCTCGGCTTGATCACTGCCGGACCTCTCGGTGCGTTGGCGGGGTTCGTCTTAGGTGCCATCTTCGACTCCAGCGTAGATGCTGTCAACGCCAACGGCGGTGAGGCTTATGCGCAACAGCATGTCTACGAGGGCGAGCGCAATACGTTCCGCTTCTCCCTGCTCGTGCTGGCTTCCTATATCATTAAAGCCGACGGCAAAGTGATGCATTCCGAAATGAATGTGGTGCGCAACTGGTTGAGGGTCAACTTTGGCGAGGTAGCCGTGGAGGAAGGCGAGAGCATCTTGCTGAAACTCTTCGAGCAGCAGAGGCGACTTGGTGCTGAGGAGTACCGAAGTGCCGTCATCAGCAGCTGTCACCAGCTCCGGCAGAACATGCTCTATGAGCAGCGACTGCAACTGCTCAACTTCCTGGCGATGATCGCGCAGGCCGATGGTGTGGTGACGCCGCAAGAGGTCAGCGCACTGAAGGAGTGTGCGGTAGGACTGGGACTGAGCGAGGCTGACGTGGATGCCATGCTCAACCTGAAAGACGCTGGCACGAGTCTCGACGCAGCCTACAAGGTTTTAGGTGTCGCGCCGACAGCCACGGACGACGAGGTGAAGGCGGCCTACCGCCAACTCGCTCTGAAAAACCATCCCGACCGAGTGGCCACGCTCGGCGAGGATGTCAGAAAAGCAGCAGAAAAAAAGTTCCAGGAGATCAATGCCGCCAAAGAGACTATTTGGAAGGCAAGAGGGTTGTAAAAGTAAGCTCTCTCTAACTCTCCCAAGGGAGAGCATGGCGATACCAATACTGCATGTTGTGACATCAGAAAATTAAGATTTAAGACCTCTCTGTGTCTCCGTGTACTCAGTGTGAGATAGAGACAAGCCTTTGTGAGAGAAGAGTTCTGCGTTATCTGTTATCTGCGAGAAAATAAAAAGGCTTGCATCTGTGAGGAAAGTCTCACATATATCACATTAAAGTCTCTGATATCTCTTGCAAAGGCGCAAAAAACGCAAAGAGACCTACGGTGGTGCTCTACCTTGCTTTCTCACCGCGTCAGCATGTTTTCAAGCGAGGAACGAGCATGGCATTCTCGGTCTTTGTCAAAAAAACACCTACTTTTTCTTCGGGTTCTTGCTGAAGTGATACACGATATGCGCCATGACATAATGCGGCAAAGACCGGTTCCACATTTCGGTGCGCCCCTGAGCATTGACCTCATATTGAGTTGATGTGATCTGTTGCAAGAGGTCGAATGCCTCGATTCGAGCGATGAGTTTACCCTTAAAGAACGGCTGACTGACTGAGGCGTTCAGGATGAAGTCGTCAGTATTCAGATTCCGGCTACCATATCCACGTCGTGAGTACATGGTTCCATCAGCGGAAACAGTCATGTTCAGTGTCGGGATAGTGTAACGGGCTGAGAATCCATACTGGAAATCTGTGGCATTCAGCGTCTCGAAGTCGTACATCTTTCCCTCGCTGTGCCGCCATCGTATGTCGCCCGTAGCACGTACATTCAGTGAGCCCCTGTTATATTGTAGGTAAGCACCATCATGCAGTGTCAAGGTGTTGACTACGTTTTTATCACTCGCTGTCATACCCGATAGCATGGCATAGTCAACGTCGTGGTTCAGGAAGGCATCAGCATTGGCCTGCCACGTCCAATAACGTTTTTTGTCTATGGCGCGTGTGATGTCGAACCTGGCATTCAGCCTGTATGCTCCTGTAACGTTCACGGGCTGATAAGTATAAACGCCGGTAGCCGCATTATAGGTTACTGACTGAGCCGTCTGCCGGTGATAGATGTCTGCTGATGCTCCCGCATGCCATTGTTGTTGGTTGGCTCCTTTATTATAAAAGTCCACGGCAAAATTAGAGGTGATGATGCTTTTGAGGTCTGGATTTCCCAACTTTACGACGAGTGGCTGGCTGTCGTCGCGGTAAGTGATACAGTCGGACAGACTGGCACCTGTGCGCTGGTGGTTTGCTTTTGCCCTAAAATCATGTTTGCCGTCTTTTGACACGTGCCTGAAGGAAGCATTGGCATTGACAAAGAACGTGTTTTGTGTGGCGAGCGTGTCAAGCCTGCCCCGCTGATAGTTGAGAGATTCATGACGTACGGGCAAGCTGATGCCTACGGTCCAGGGCTGATAGCTGATGGCAAACGGATTGTCCGGCGCAATTTTGTATTCTGCTTTGCCCGACAATGTGAGGCCGATAATGTTACCTATTGCTTTCGTTTTGCTGTCGTACGAATTGTTAAAGTCAGTAACGGCTCTCAGCGCATCCACCTGAGATGACAGAGTCAGCGTATCGGGATGGTACAGATAGTCGTGGACTTTCGTTTGGGTCAGATACAGGGTTTCGTTCAACTGCATGTCCACACCGCTAAACAACTTAGTATTATAATTCAATGAAGCATACCCCAATGATGTGCGGTTGCTAATGTCATTCAAATTGTGCAATTTTGTTTGCTGACGACCAGCGTATTGCGTCGTATTATAGCTTTGAGCTGATTTGGAATCATCCTCCGTGTGTTCTGCCTTGATATAGAAGCCAAGATATTTCTGCTTTTTCCCGATGTTGAATGCGCCTGTAGCCTCTATGTTCCCACTCCACGTCTCCCCTTCCCCGAAGCTGTGGGTGCGCTGTGATGCGGTCAGGGTGTCAGAGAATTGGTCAAACGCAGCGTTGAGCCGGTTATGAGATTTGGTATATGTGAAATCTGATGCAATATTTAGATAGAGCGGTTTGTTTAATGAAAGCTCATCGTGAGCGTTCCATTGGTGGTTCCCGGTACTGTTGAAACTTGTTGTCAGAGAAACAGGAGTTTCTCCTTGCAAGAATTGTTCGTAGCGGCTTCTTGACTCGCTGACATCTGTTGTTGAGGTGTAGGATGCCGTCAGGTTATTCTTCACTGTTCCTTTTTTGTTCTGGTAGTCCATTTCTCCCGCGGCGCTTCTGGTTGTAACCAGATTTTTAGGCATTGTGGCAGGAGTCCAGTTGTTGGATTGTCCGATATGGCGTGTCTCGTTCACGTTGTTAAGATTTCCCAGCATCGTGAAGCGATACCGGTCAGTAAAACTGAGAAGAAAAGCTCTGCCAAGCCATCGCTCATTTGTTCCTGCGGCTCCTTCCACATTGGCGATGTATCCGTGCTGATATTCCCGTTTCAAGTTCACATCCATAACGAGTTTTTTCGGCTCTACATCATAACCCAAGGCCATACTCTTGTCAGTCTGCTTGTTATAGACCTTGACATGTTTTACTGTAAAATATGGCAGGTTCTCCATCAGCACCTTCTTATTGCCACGCATGAACGAGCGTGAGCCAAGCAACAACTCGTCCACCTTCCTGCCGTTCACGAATATCTCTCCTGCTTCGTTCATTTTCACACCCGGCATCTGCCGGATAAGGTCATTGAGCATAGACCCTTGCGGCAGTTTAAACGCCGTGGCGTCATAGACGATAGTGTCGCCCCGATAGAACATTTTTATCCGGGTGGCCTTCACCTCCACCTCATTCAGGTTCGTCTCTCTCATCTTACGCATCTCCAGCGTCGGCACCTCCACCTTAGCCTGAGTACCGATGCTTATCCGCTGCCAGACATCTTCATATCCTTTCAAACGGGCGTGCAGCAACAGTTCACTCTCACCGGTCTTGACTTTCGCCGAATATACAGCGGACAGTGGTTTCCCGTTTCGTTGGTAATAGATGGTCCGATAGCAGGAATCCACCAACACGCTGCTGTCGGGCCTGCATATCGACACCATCGCTTCGACGAGAGGAGTTTTCAGAAAAGCATCCTTTACGTCACTTGTGATAGTTATTTCTCCCTGTGGCTGTGCCCAAGTAACGAAAGCATGACAAAGGAGAACAAATATCAAGACACTCTTATGAAGTAATGATCTTGTCATATTTACTTTCTTTTGAATTTAAAATCTTGTTGTATTTAATATGAATTTATTATACTACTCCCTTCTAGAAACGTTCTCATAAGATCCAGTTTATGGGACAGGAGCAAAGATAAAGAAAAAAATACAGCAAAACAAGGATATTTAGTTAAATTACAAGAGAATCATGTTTTTCCGTAACTATCAGCGAATATATTTCACACAGAGTCTCTGAGACGCAGACGTATCAACCAAATATAAAAGTAATCAGATCAATCTTACGTTCTTCACTAATAGTTCTTAACGTCTCTTTCAGCCTCTTAATAATAGACTCAGCTCTTTCCAGATGGTCAGCCCTCAAATGAAAATCTGAAAAATGAATTATTCTCATAATATATATATGTCGTTTATCAATTCATATTCAAGGATTATCCTACATATAGGGGGGGATAGTACATTATGAAATTTGCACTTATTTGATTATTTATTATGTGCTAAGCACCACCCACATTCCATCATTGTCCTTTCCTTCATGTTTCAGGATGCCGTTCTTTTGCATTGCAGAAAGGTCGCGTTCGACGGTGCGCTGGCTCACCGACAAAGTCTCCGACATTTGTTTGCCGGTGATTGTCGGAGATTTTTTGATGAGATTGAGGATTTTCTGCTGACGCTCAGTGAGTTTCGTCTCCGACATGTCTCCGTCATGGTCTCCGACATTCGGGGTGTCGAAGGTGGCATAAATGATGGTCTGAAATTGGGTTGGAGTGGACTTGAACTTGGGTTTTAGCTCATCCTTATAACCTTCCAAGGCTTTGGTCTCATTACAGATGCGTGTGAGTCCGCTGCCTCGTTTCTCCATATAGTCAAGTTGAGCCATTACGTTTGCAAGTATGGGATTGCGCCTTTCAGAAGACACATCTTTGATGTCCAAATCCTGTATCAGTAAACCATTATACATTCCGCCTGGGGATGTGACAGTGAGACGGTCATCGTATATATCAAGATGTACTTCGCCACCCATTACAGTATAATCGCGATGGATGAAATGGTTTACCATTGCTTCAAGAACTGCACGTTCCGCATACTCTGGTTTGTTCTTTCTTCCATCAGGCAGTTTCTCCCAGCCTTTCTTTGTGTTGGATTTCACAAAATTCATAGCTTCACGAAGTAGCATGAGGACATTGCCTGTAAACTCTGCATCGTTGATGGCATCGCCCTTTTCCTTTCCATCCCATCGTGTGCAATATAGGCGAGATTGCCACAATGGGCAGTCATCGGCAAACAACGCTCCTGCATTCGTAAGGTTCCCTGCACCTGCCACCAGTCCAAACGACAAGAGATATTTCTTGTCCCATTCTTGTTTGGTGCGGTCTTTGAACGAGTTCGCCAATATCGTAAAGGAATAGTCCTCTGCCTTATAGTCTGTATGAAGGGAATCAAAAGTTTTGTTGGAACCTTTCAGCACCAAGCGAACCATCTGCTCTGCTGTGGCAGGAAGACTTTCATCACCGATACGAACAAAGGCAATTCGCTGACCATCTCCAACGTAGTAATATGGGGTATAATGCCCTGAATTGACTTTGAGTTGCAAGATGTGCAGACCATCTATATCATGGGGAATCATTTCCACCTCTGGTAGAGGATCCATGTAAGGTTCATCCGACATTTCGAGTGATACGGCAATCATGAAGGGCGTAAAGTCTTA
>OGQX01000892.1_pt1 | contig 30519 bp, 22 predicted proteins | sample 1553291 | NCBI WGS metagenome assembly OGQX01 (sample SAMEA2580030, study PRJEB22360) | human gut metagenome | biome: human gut; feature: human-associated habitat; material: faeces | place: Denmark | collected 2008/2010
TAACCGTTTTTATATGTATTTTATATGTGTTGCTTTATTTATCATATACCTTTATTTTAATAATATTTGTACTACCAGCCATTACTGAGTATTCTAATTAACTAAAAATATATAAAATAAAAAAAGGAACTGCACACTGATATTCAGTGAAACAGTTCCATATCTCATTTGTTTAATAATTATTTTGTATATCTTTCATTATATTCTTTAACTCTCTTCTGTATTCTGTCAACAGGATTAAGAAGGTCGCTGATTGAAGAGTCGTGGTTAAGTGTATCGATAAGGAGAGCCATATACTTGCTCATATCTACATTGATATACCAAGGCTTAGAAAGAAGTTCGTCTGGCTGGTATACAAGATTAGTAGTAAGAATCTTATCAATGATACCTTTTTCGTAAGCTTCATCAAACTTATCGAAACCATTAGTGAAAAGACCGAATGTAGTAGCACAGAATACTCTGCTTGCACCTCTCTTCTTTAACTCAGAAGCAACATCAATCATACTTTCACCAGATGAAATCATATCGTCAATTATAATAACGTCCTTGCCTTCTACATTAGTACCAAGGAATTCGTGTGCAACGATTGGATTACGTCCGTTGACAATCTTAGTATAATCTCTTCTCTTATAGAACATACCCATATCAAGACCAAGTACATTGGCAAAGTATACAGCACGTCCCATACCACCCTCATCAGGGCTGATAACCATCATATGTTCGCTGTCGATGTGAAGGTCGTCAACACCAAGTAAAAGATACTTGATGAACTGATAAGTACAAGATACTGATTCAAATCCCTTAAGAGGAATTGAATTGTGTACTCTAGGGTCGTGCGCATCAAATGTGATAATATTTTCAACACCCATAGCTGTAAGTTCCTGAAGCATAAGTGCACAGTCAAGAGATTCTCTTCCTGATCTTTTGTGCTGTCTGCTTTCATAAAGGAAAGGCATAATAACATTAATTCTTCTTGCCTTTCCACCTGCAGCTGCGATTACTCTCTTAAGGTCTGCATAGTGATCATCAGGTGACATATGGTTAGTTGTACCACAGAGTGAATATTCAATGCTGTAGTTGCATACGTCAACCATAATATATAAATCGTAGCCACGTATAGAATCGTTAAGGACACCCTTACCTTCTCCTGAACCGAATCTAGGTGTGCTTGCACTTACAACATAGCTGTCTCTTTTGTATCCGCTAAAAGCAAGATTAGACTGATTCTCATGTTCTCTTTGTTCTCTCCATTGTACAAGGTAATCATCAACCTTTTCGCCCATTTTAGAACAGCTCTTTAATGGTACTATTCCTAATGTTCCGTATGGAATTGTTGCAGTATGACGTTCGTCTCGTGGCATTGTATTGTCCTCCATTGTATATGATTATAAATATATTGGGATGTGGGTATTATTACCCACGAATGTATGCGGACTGCTTTGCATTACCGCATATATATTAATTCGGTTATAGAAGTAATAAGCATTTACAACTAACTGAATAAACATACATAGTTAAATATAATCTTAATTACATTATAAGTCAATTACTTTAGCATAATTAAAATGATTAAAATGACTTCTACAACTGAAATATAATTAATGATATGAATTATCAATTCTTAAGCATCTTGGTTCGTTTAAGGTAACGTATATCAGTTCCAAATAATCTTAGAATTGTATATGAGCTTATTATTCTTGAGAATATTCTTTCTGAGTAGAAATCCTCAATCTGTGAAATTGTAAAATTTGATGATATTATCACACTTTTATTGCGGAGAAGCCTCTCATTAATTACATAAAAAAGTTTGGAATTAGTGTAAGAGTTGCTGCTTTCCGTACCAAGATCATCAATTATTAACAGGTCACATTCAAGAAAGTAATTAACATCTATACTGTTATCAAGGTTACGTCTGAAATCGCTGTTCTCAAAGCATTTAAAGAACTCAGTTGCAGTCAGGTATATCACACTGTGGTAAGTGTCTAATAATTCCTTAGCGATACAGTTGGCAAGAAATGTCTTTCCAACGCCGGTCTCGCCTGTTAATAGCAGGTTAGAGAAACTATTATCAAAGGTCTGTACAAAAGACTGGCATACATCAAGAACTTTGTGCATATTATTGTAAGGTGTGAGCCCTGTGACAGGATCGACCTGTTTCTTATCGTACCATTCAAATGAAAATGTAGAGAAATTCTCACTTGAAGTTATGTTCTTAAGGTTAGAGTCTTCATATATAAGGTCAATAGCCTTTTTCTTAAAACAAGAACAACGTGAACCATTAACATAACCGGTATCGTGGCATACCGGACATGTATAGATATCATCAAGATAATCTTTTGGTTTGCCGATTGAGGCGAGTAATTCAGCTTTTCTGGCAATCAGCTTTTTGAGCTTTAAGTTATATTCATCTAAATCCGTGTCAGATGAATCAGAAACAATACGCCTTGAAGCTTCTTTCATAGAAAGCGTGATTATCTCATTCTCAATTAAACTATATTCAGGACATTTATTAACGACTTCGTTATAGCGTTCAGTCTGTAATGCCTGATTATGTGAGCGTATATCGTCATATACACGCATAACTGAGGCATATTGGGTATTGGTAAGCGGCATAGTTTAAACCTTTCTAGTTATTGTTGCTAAGTAGTGAATTGTACCAGTCATCAGACTTCTTGTCTCTTTGCTGGAAATTGTTAAAACGGTTGTTAGCCGGCTTTGAAGAAGCTGTCTGTTTAGGCTTTATATTGTTGCCAGCGGCATATGCGGCATCGGCTTTTTTAACATCTTCTAATGAGCTTACATTGGAATTCTTCCAGTTAGCAAGTATGGTGTCGGCATATTCAAAGCTTGGCTGGTGTATAGCTTTGATTGTCCTGTTGCAGGCCTCAATTATCATATCGGTATCAAAGCAGTAAGTGTCAGCCCATTTGGCAATCATAGCCTTTTCGTGCTGTGCAGGTTCTCTGTTAGATAGGCCAAATGCTTTCATAATCTGGTATACATAATCTGTGTGGTTAGAAGTCTCCTCTTTAGCTTCGGCGATTGTATGTATATTCTTGGAAGCCCACGAAAGAGCGACTTTTTCAATGTAGTTAATGCTTTTTTTGTTGTGTTCTACACAATATTCAAAAAGATATTCAATAAGGTCAGTTGAAAGCTTCAATCCATCGTAGAAATATACAATGGAATTGGTTTCCTTAGTGGAAAGTGGACGTCCCATATACTGCTCAATAACGAACAGAAGCATTGAAAAGTTGTCATTAGCAAGAAAACCGTTAAGCTGTTCCTTTGAATAGGATACTTTTGAAGGCTCTGCTGTGTATATAACCTCGGTCTGTTTAATATCAGGCTTGGCAGCTCTCACAGTTTCAGTCTGGTATGAAGAAGTACTATTAACTGAAGCACTTTCAGCAGCTATTGGGTCAGCCATAGCATTAGCAGCTTGCCCAGTGTGCTTAATATCACGAAGTACAATGTTGGACAGGCCGTTGCCGGGACCATTAAAGGAAAGTGATATAACATCAAGGCTGTCCCAGTAACGCAGAGCTCTCATAATATCAGCTTCTGTCTGGTTAAATGTATCAGCAAGCAGGGAAATGCTTATGTTATTGCTTCGTAACGACATAAGGTGCAGAAGATAAAGGTAAACTTTTACAAATTCACCATTAGCACCAGGAACATACTCGCTGATAAAAATATTAGAAACGGATGTGTATCCTTCACTTGATTCTGTTGATAAAATTAAACTACTCATATATCTATGTTAATAAGTCTGTAAAGGCAGACTTACCCTCCTTGTTCCCGCTTATTTGTGTTCATTATAGCATAGTGGATAATAAATGAAAAGCAAGCTAAAAGCAGGTGGTTATCAATGTGGATAATGTGGATAATGTGGATAACTCGTGGATAGAATTAAGAAAAGTCAGTAAATTGCTGTATTTTTAACAATGTGATTTTTCACAAAAAAATCCACATTCTTAAACCGTGCATAACGGGATAAAAATGTGGATAATGTGGATAACTTTGTTGACAAAATATAAAAATGTGTAAAAAATGGCTATTTTAGAAGTTCTTCGCCAATTTTATATACATCTCCGGCCCCCATAGTTATCAACAGGTCGCCGTTGATACAATTATTTAATAAAAATTTTTCGATGTCCTCAAAAGATTCGTAATAGTAGCAATCTTTGCCTTCTGCTTTAATAAGTTCCATAAGGTCAGCAGAACTTATGCCAAGATTATCTGTTTCTCTTGCAGGATATATTTTGGCGAGCACAATATTATCAGCAAGGCTTAATGCTTTAGCAAATTCTGGCATCAAAGCTTTGGTTCTTGAATAAGTATGTGGCTGGAATACGCACCATATTTTATTATGTGGATAATTCTTAGCTGAATTAAGGGTAGCTGTTATCTCATCAGGGTGGTGTGCATAATCATCAATTACGGTGACACCATTGAATTCGCCTTTCTTTTCAAATCTTCGGTTAGTACCTGTGAAATGCTTAAGACCGGCCTTGATATTGTCTATGCTTATGCCAAGCTTAAAGGCTGCAGCTACAGCTGAAAGTGAATTGTATACATTGTGAAGACCAGGAACTGATAATTCAATTGTTCCACTATCTTCTTTATTAATAAGAAGAGTATATGAACAGCAGCCATATTTGTCGTAAGTGATATTTGTTGCACTATACATACTCTTTTCAGGGTCAGAACCAAATGTTATGACTTCACAGTCAGTATCCTTATAAAAATATTCATAATTGTCTATGTCTGAGTTGATGATAAGTGTTCCGTCAGATGGAAGCTTTTCAGTAAAAAGCTTGAATGAATGACGTATATCATCAAGGTCTTTGAAGAAATCAAGGTGGTCAGCTTTGACATTAAGTATAATATTGATAGTAGGGTTAAATGATAAGAAGCTGTTAGTGTATTCGCAGGCTTCTGTAACGAAAAGGTCAGAACGTCCAACTCTTATATTACCGCCTATGCTGTTAAGTATGCCTCCTACCGAGATTGTAGGGTCAGCATCAGCAGCAAGAAGAATTTCAGTAATCATAGAAGTTGTAGTAGTCTTACCGTGAGTACCAGCTACATTTACTGCGGTATGGTAATTCTTCATAATCTGTCCGAGAAGCTCAGCTCTTGTCAGTGTTGGGATACCAGCATCAACAGCAGCTTTAAGTTCAGGATTATCAGGGTGGATTGCGGCTGTGTATACAACAAGGTCAATGTCACCTGTGATATTGTCAGCAGACTGTGGATAAGAGATTATACATCCGTCTTGCTGTAATTCAGTTGTTAAATCTGATATATGTGCATCAGAACCGGATACGGTAAAATGACGATCAAGAAGAATCTTTGCAAGACCGCTCATGCTTATTCCGCCGATTCCGATAAAATGTACATGTATTGGAGTATTAAAATCAATTGTAAACATAGGAATTTCCTTTCTTAAACTAATTCAAGTAAGATTATATGCCTAAAAGCTTTTTTTTTCAAATTGTTTTGTTGTTAAGTACATAAAAAATACTGATTAAGAAATTGTACGAAAAATTATCAAAAAAATGCAAAATTATTTTTACTTAATGGAAAATATGTGATATAATTTATACAACTTAAGATAGTAAAATAAACATCAGAGGTGGTAGCATGATTAAAAAAGAAATGATAGCAATGCTGTTAGCTGGTGGACAGGGTAGCAGACTCGGTGTTCTGACGGCTAAGGTTGCGAAACCAGCAGTAGCATTTGGTGGTAAGTACAGAATAATAGACTTTCCATTAAGCAACTGTATTAACTCAGGAATTGATACTGTAGGTGTCCTTACACAGTATCGTCCCCTTCGTCTTAATTCCCATATCGGAATAGGTATTCCTTGGGATCTGGACCGCAATGTAGGTGGTGTAACAGTTCTTCCTCCATATGAGAAGAGTACCAATAGTGAATGGTATACAGGAACTGCTAATGCTATCTACCAGAATCTTGAATATATGGAACAGTACAATCCAGAGTATGTTCTTATATTATCTGGCGACCATATTTACAAGATGGATTATAAGATAATGTTAGATTATCACAAGGCTAATAATGCCGATATTACAATTGCAGCTATGCCTGTTCCAATTGAGGAAGCAAGCAGATTTGGTATAGTTGTTACCGATTCAGACAACAGAATAACAGAATTTGAAGAAAAGCCAGCTAATCCTAAGAGCAATCTTGCTTCAATGGGTATCTACATATTTAAGTGGAGTGTATTAAAGGACGCACTTATTAAGCTTAAGGATCAGCAGGAATGTGATTTTGGTAAGCATGTAATTCCGTATTGCTTCAATAATAATAAGAGGATATTTGCATACGAATATAACAGTTATTGGAAGGATGTAGGAACATTAAGCTCATATTGGGAAGCTAATATGGAACTTATAGATATTATTCCTGTATTTAATCTTTATGAAGAATTCTGGAAGATATATACAAGAACAGATACAATTCCACCACAGTATATTGCGGATAATACATTTATAGAGAAGAGTATTATTGGTGATGGAACAGAAGTATATGGAAGAATATATAATTCAGTAATAGGTTCTGGTGTTACTATCGAAGAAGGTGCCGTAGTCAGAGATTCAATTATTATGAATAATTCTGTTATTGGTAAGAATACAATCGTTAATAAGTCAATAATTGCAGAGGAAGTTGTTATAGGTGACAACGTAGAGCTTGGTGTAGGAGAAGAAGTACCTAATGTTAAACTTCCTAAGATATATAATTCTGGACTTGTAACAATTGGTGAGTGTTCAGTTGTTCCTGATGGAGTTAAGGTTGGAAAGAACACAGCTATATCAGGTGTTACAACTGTTGAAGATTATCCAGATGGATTGTTGCCAAGCGGAGGAATTATTATTAAGGCAGGTGAAGTTGAATGAAAGCAATAGGTATAGTATTAGCAGGTGGTAATAACAGAATGATGCGCGAATTGACTAATAAGAGAGCTATTGCTTCAATGCCTGTTGCAGGAAGCTACAGAGCAATAGATTTCGCACTTAGTAATATGTCGAATTCGCATATCCAGAAGGTTGCAGTAATAACACAGTATAATGCACGCTCACTTAATGAGCATTTAAGCTCATCTAAATGGTGGGATTTTGGTAGAAAACAGGGTGGACTTTATGTGTTCACACCTACTATCACTGCTGAGAGCAGCAGCTGGTACAGAGGAACAGCAGATTCATTGTATCAGAATATAGATTTCTTAAAGTCAAGCCACGAGCCATATGTTGTAATAGCCTCTGGTGATGGAATATATAAGCTTGATTATAACAAGATTCTTCAATATCATATTGAGAAGAAGGCAGATGTTACAGTTGTCGTAAAGAAGCTTGATAACAGAGCAGATATTGGAAGATACGGAGTTGTTGCACTTACAGACGAGGGACGTATAACAGATATTGATGAGAAGCCGTTAGAGACTAATCTTTCAACAGTATCAACAGGTATCTATGTTGTAAGAAGAAGGCTTCTTATTGAACTTCTTGAGAAAGCTGCTGAAGAAGACAGATACGATTTTGTAAGGGATATTCTTGTAAGATACAGAAATATCAAGAAGATATATGGCTATATGCTTGATACATACTGGAATAATATATCATCAGTAGATTCGTATTATAAGACTAATATGGACTTCTTAAAGAGAGATGTAAGAGATTACTTCTTCAAGCAGTATCCGGATATATATTCTAAGGTTGAGGATCTGCCACCAGCTAAGTATAATTATGGGGCAAATGTTTCTAACAGCCTTGTATCCTGTGGCTGTATCGTTAATGGTACAGTGGAGAATTCAGTGCTGTTCAAGAAGATATATATTGGTAATAACGCAGTTGTTAAGAATTCAATAATTATGAATAATGCTTATATAGGTGATAATGCTTATATTGAGAACTGCATAGTTGAAAGCAACAGCACTATAAAAGCTAACTCAAGATATGTTGGCGAGAATGGTGTTAAGATAGTTATTGAGGACAGCCCATCATATTATTAATGCCATTTTGATATTAAATAATTAATAAAAGCCTCCGGTGTATATAACACTGGAGGCTTTGTTAGTTATTTTTATGTGCCGGGAATGCACACTCGCACTATATTCCTTTATTACCCTTTGCTTTGCGGAATTGTGTTGGCGATAAGTGGTTGAGGTGTTTGAAGGCATCACCAAAATAGTTGCTGTTATCATAACCGCATTCAAGTGCAATCTCTGTTATGCTCATATCCGTTTCTAAAAGAAGTTGCTCAGAATGGTTAATTCTTATTGTATTGAGGTATTCCTTAAATCCAAATCCGTTAACAGCTTTAAACTTTTTAGAAAAATAAGATGGGTTCAGATGAAGCATATCAGCTATTTCATCAAGTGTAATATCTTTATTATAATTAAGCATAATATAATTCATAGCCTTTTGTACGGATACATCTGCGATGGATACAGTATCAACAAGGCTTGCAGGGGAAGCAGGCTTGTTATCACAATACCGGCAGAGCAGTATTAACAGATTTTGCAGGTAATTCTTGTATACACAGGGTGAAAGAGCATTACTGTTCTGTCTTTCGTTAATCAGAACACTGAATATAGATAGGAATTCGTGCCTGTGATTATCCGGTATTGAGAAGAAGTGCATATAAAATGTATCTTTAAACTGTTCAAAGCCTAGTATGTCGATAAGGTCGCTTATATAATCGTCAGTGAATTCTATATAAAGGCGTTCGTGATAAGCGTTATTAAGATAAGTGGTCTTATGAAGCACGTTATCAGGAATAAACAATATTGTGCCAGCTTCCATACGGTATGTATTATCGTGTATAAACATATTGCACGAGCCATTCATAAGATAATAAAGCTCATAATATGAATGTGAATGGGCAGAGTGCATAGCATAGGCTGAATTATAAATCTGCTGTGATATTTCAAATCTTGAAGCCATAGAATACCTCTTTCGGTGTTAGGTGTGCTATAGGTAAAAAAGTTATTTTGCTAAGGAATAATAGCTTTTATACTTTTAGTATCTGCATTATATGATGTTGTGGTCAAAAGCCCCCACCTATGAGCAAGCTTATGCGGGTTTAGACCCTTTGACCCTGATATCATTATATAATAATATTACACACGATTAGCTGTAATGTAAATGAATTTATAATGATATATTAATGACAGATCATTAGTGTATACATGGACATTGTGTATATACAATTAGCTTAAAAAGTGTTATTATAAATAAAGCTATAAGTGATTTTAATGTTAAATGATTATAATAGTGAATAACTTTAAAAGAGTAATGAGGAGGTACGCATATGGGTACAGTGGTAAGACTTGAAGATTACTGCAAGTCATTCAAAAGTGCTGAGGTATTAAAGAATATTAACCTGACACTAGAGAGCGGGAAAGTTATAGGACTTAAAGGTAAGAATGGTTCAGGTAAGACAATGCTTATGAGGGCTATAAGCGGGCTTATACTTCCAACATCAGGAAAGGTATACATTAACGATAAGGAGCTTGGCAGGCAGATTTCATTCCCGCCAAGTATAGGGATTTTAATTGAGAATCCTTCATTTATAAGCAATTATACAGGTTTTAAGAACCTAAAGATACTTGCATCTATCCAGAACCGTATTAGTGATGATGAGATAAGAGATGCTATAAGAAAGGTCGGACTTGACCCGGACGATAAGAGAACATTTAAGAAATATTCATTAGGAATGAAGCAGAGATTAGGAATTGCGGCGGCTATAATGGAACGCCCTGATATAGTTATTCTTGATGAGCCTATCAATGCACTTGATGAGGCAGGAGCAGGACTTATAAAGGGACTTTTAGATGAGCTTAAAGCCAATGGTTCACTTATAATAATTGCGTGCCACGACACAGAAGAACTTAACTATCTTTCAGATGAGATATACGAAATCTATGACGGCGAAATCACAGGTCATATAGAACACCCAGACGAAAAAGTATCTTAATGAAATAACTGCCATCAGTATACTAACCTGATGGCAGTTTATTTTTCCAGCACACCTAATAATACACCCAATAATATATTCAATAATACATTGAATAACCCCCCAAAAATCTGTACAATATAAAATAATTATAAATCCCCACCAAAGGAAGGAACAAAATATGTATATAATAGCAGGATTAGGCAACCCAGGAGCACAATACGCAGGAACAAGACACAATGTTGGTTTCGCCTGCATAGATGAACTTGCCGACCAATATAATATAAGTGTAGACACATCTAAACATAAAGGTCTTATAGGAAAAGGTGTTATAGAAGGACAGAAAGTAATTCTTGTAAAGCCTATGACTTATATGAATAATTCAGGCGAGTGTATAAGAGAAGTTATGGATTATTACAAGGCAGATATAGATGATTTAATTGTTATATTTGATGATATAAGCCTTGAACCGGGAAGGTTAAGACTCCGTCCAAAGGGAAGTGCAGGCGGACACAATGGAATTAAGAGCATAATTGCACACCTTGGAAGTGACCAGTTTAAGAGAGTTAAATTCGGAGTTGGGGATAAGCCAAAGGGCTGGGATCTTGCTGACTGGGTTCTTGGAAGATTTCCGGAGGAACTTTATCCAGCTTTAAGAGAGGGAACTAAGAGAGCCTGTGAGGCAGTAGAGTGCATAATGACAGAAGGTATCGAAAGTGGAATGAATAAATTCAATGGATAAGGAGCAGATATTTTGAACACATTTTTTGACCCTGTAAATAATACGGCGGCAGTTGAACAATTAAATAAAGAGCTTGGCAAAGACGGCGGAAGAACTGTGCTTATAAGCGGCTGTATTGATACACAGAAGGTGCACATATCAAGTGCAATAGCATCAGGATATAAGTATATGCTTATTGTTACAAGTGATGAAGCAAAAGCAAGAAAAATGTGCGATGATGCTTCATTTTTTAATAAAGAAGCAATATACTATCCAGCCAAGGATGCCATATTCTATAGTGCGGACGTACACGGCAACCAGATTACAGGCGAGAGATTAAGATGTATAAGCCGTATAATCAACCATAGCAGTACGGGCGAGGGAGTGCTTACAGTTGTTACAACTATGGACGGAATTGCAGACAGGCTCATACCTGTCGAAAGATTTAAGGAGGCAGTTATAACCCTTGATTATTCCAGCGAAATAGAACCAGAGAAGCTGGCAAAGAAGCTGGTGGCTATGGGCTTTGTGCGTACTGGAATGGTGGAGGACAAGGGACAGTTTGCAATACGTGGTGGAATTATAGATATTTTCTCATACACAGATGAAGCACCGGTTAGAATTGAGCTGTGGGATACGGAAGTTGATTCTATAAGAATGTTCGATGTTGAGAGCCAGAGGTCGATTGAAAGGCTCCAAAGCTACAGCATTTTCCCGGCTACTGAATATATATTTACAGAAGATGAGTTAAAAAATGGTCTGTACAATATTAAGGAAGAGTGTGACAGGCAGCTTGAGTGTTTTGATTATGGTAAGAGAAAGCGTACAAAGGAGCAGATTGAGGCGGGTAATAATCTTAACAAGCTTGTTGCAGATGTCGAGCGTACCGGTAATTATGAGAAGTTCACAGATACACTTGTGGCAGATACAGTTGGACTGGCAGAGTATTTTCCGGAGGAGAATACTCTTGTTGTGTTAGATGAGCCTAACAGGCTGAAAGAATGTAATGAGCTGACATTGTATGAATACAACGAGAGTATGAAGAACCGTCTTGCTGCAGGTTATGTGCTTCCAAGCCAGACTAATAAGGTCAAGGCTATGAATGAGATTATCAGTGATTTAAGGAATAATAAAAAGCTTATATTAACGACACTTGATTATAAGCCTGAGGGTTTTGAGATAGATTATTCTATGTACATCACGGCAAGAAGCATAAGCTCATATAATAACAGTTTTGAGTATCTGGCTAAGGATTTGGAAAAGTACAAGAAAAATGGATATACAACAATACTTGTATGCAGTTCAAGAACGAGGGCGTTAAGAATAGTTGATGATCTGGGAAAGCTTGGAATTGCCAGCTTTTACAGCGAGGATTTTAATAAGGATTACGGAAGCGGGCTTATTATAGTGACATATGGAAGCCTGCATAAAGGCTTTGAGTATCCTGTTCTTTCATTTGTTGTTATTGCAGAGAATGATATATTCAGTGCAAGAAAGATGAAGAAGCTTAAGAAGAAAAAGCACGATGGAAAGAACATTGCCAGCTTTAACGAACTTAATATAGGTGATTATGTTGTGCACGAGAGCCACGGACTTGGTGTATACAAGGGAATAGAAAAGATACAGGTAGAAGGTGTTGAGAAGGATTATATTAAGATTGCGTATGCGAATAACGGCAATCTATATGTGCTTGCAACACAGCTTGACCGTCTGCAGAAGTACGCTAATCAGGATACGGAGAAAAAGCCTAAGCTTAACAGTCTTGGTGGTGTTGAGTGGAAGAAGACAAAAGCCAAGGTTACAGGGGCAGTTGAGGAAGTGGCTAAAGAGCTTGTAAGGCTTTATGCGATAAGGCAGAAGGTTGAGGGCTACAGATTTTCACAGGATACTGTATGGCAGAAGGAATTTGAGGAAATGTTTCCTTATGAGGAGACAGATGATCAGCTTAATGCCATTGACGATACCAAGAAGGATATGGAAAGCGGCAGGGTTATGGACAGACTTATATGCGGCGATGTCGGCTATGGAAAGACAGAAGTTGCAATACGAGCTGCATTTAAGGCTGTTCAGGACGGCAAGCAGGTGGCTTATCTTGTTCCCACAACAGTGCTTGCAAGCCAGCATTTTTCAACATTTGAGGAGAGAATGAAAGGCTTTCCTGTTAATGTCGGTCAGTTGTCAAGCTTCAGGACAAGTGCACAGAATAAAAAGACGATTGAAGGGCTTAAGAATGGCACGATAGATGTTGTTATAGGAACGCACCGTGTATTGTCAAAGGATGTGCAGTTTAAGGATCTGGGACTGCTTATTATTGATGAGGAACAGCGTTTTGGTGTTGCACATAAAGAAAAGATTAAAGAATTAAAGAACAACATAGACGTTCTTACATTAAGTGCAACTCCTATTCCAAGAACACTTCATATGAGCCTTGTCGGTATTAGGGATATGAGTGTTCTTGAGGAGCCGCCGGTGGACAGACATCCGATACAGACATTTGTTACAGAACATAATGATGAGATGATAAGAGAGGCGGTTACAAGAGAACTTGCACGAAATGGACAGGTGTATTATGTATACAACAAGGTAAGGGACATTGAGGAACGTGCTGAGTATATACAAAATCTTGTTCCTGATGCGGTTGTTGCGTATGCACATGGACAGATGGATAAGCGTATGCTTGAAAAGATTATGTATGAGTTCGTCAATGGAGAGATAGATGTTCTTGTATCTACGACAATTATAGAAACAGGTATGGATATACCTAATTGTAACACTATGATTATAGAAAATGCTGACCAGTTCGGGCTTTCCCAGCTTTACCAGTTAAGGGGAAGAGTTGGACGAAGTACAAGAACGTCATATGCTTTTCTTATGTACAAAAGGGATAAGATGATATCCGAGGTTGCAGAGAAGAGATTAAGTGCTATAAAGGAATTCTCTGACCTTGGTTCGGGATTTAAGATTGCTATGAAAGACCTTGAGATAAGAGGTGCAGGAAATGTGCTTGGAAAGAGCCAGCACGGGCATATGGCGGCAGTAGGTTATGACTTGTATTGTAAAATGCTTAATCAGGCAGTCAATAACTTAAAGGGCATAAAGAACGAATACAGTTTTGAAACTACTGTTGATCTGGAAGTTGATGCATATATTCCAGCTTCATATATTAAGAGCGAATACCAGAAATTAGATATCTATAAAAGGATTGCAGCACTTGAAACGAGGGAAGAATTGTCAGATATGAAAGATGAGCTTTCAGACAGATATGGAAGTATTCCTTCGTGTGCTTCTAATCTTTTGATGGTAGCACTTATAAAGAGCAAGGCACATAAGATAGGAATTATGGAGATTAAGGGCGAAACTGCCGCTAATCCGGCAGGAGGTGCATCTAACTGGAGAACAGTTATGAATATATATCCTAAGGCTGATATAGATTCTGATGCAATTCCTAAACTTCTTGAAAGCTTCGGTGGGGCTTTGGATTTTAAAGTAAATGGAGTGCCACATTTTATATGGACAGTTACTAAAAGAAAATTTACAAGCCAGAAAGAATACCTTAACGGACTTTTAGATATGATGGATATTATGGAAGATGCAATTAGTACTTTACAAAATTAAATATAGTGGTATAATAATGACAATTTAGCACTTTAAAGTGTAACGCTTTAAAGTATAATAAAGCGTGTGCAGAAGCATATCAGGCATATGCAATCTTTTCCTGCACACTGATACTAGATTGAGAACACCCGGTGCGCGAATTATTTTCTTAGCTTTTACCGGGAAAGAATGGAGGATTACTATGGAACAGAAAGGCGAGTTAGTATCATTCAGACCAGATATTAAGGTCGTTGATTGTACACTTAGAGATGGAGGTCTTGTTAACAATTTTGAATTCAGCGAAGATTTTGTGCGCGATTTGTATAAGGCAAATGTAGCCGCAGGCGTTGATTATATGGAATTTGGATATAAGGCATCAAAGGAAGTCTTTAAGGTTGAGGATTACGGCAAGTGGAAGTTCTGCGATGAGAAAGATATAAGAGCTATCGTTGGTGATAATGATACAGACTTAAAGATTTCTGTTATGGCAGACGTAGGAAGAACTGATTACAAGAAGGATATAATTCCTAAGTCTGAAAGTGTTATAGATATGGTAAGGGTAGCTACATATATTAATACTATACCTGCGGCTATAGAGATGATTAATTACTGTGCAGATATGGGATATGAAGTTACTATTAATATTATGGCTATCTCTACAGCAAGTGAGAATGAGTTAGACCTTGCACTTGAACTTCTTGCTGCACAGAGCAAGGCAAGCGTAATCTACCTTGTAGACAGCTACGGTTCACTTTATCCTGAACAGATAAGAAGACTTGCAGATAAATATATCAGGATTGCTGAGAAATACGGAAAGAGAGTTGGTATACATGCACACAATAACCAGCAGCTTGCATTTGCCAATACTATTGAGGCGTGCACAATAGGTGTAAGCTATCTTGATGTTACAATGAGCGGAATGGGCAGAGGTGCAGGTAACTGTTATACAGAACTTCTTATGGGCTTCTTAAGAAATCCAAAGTACAGAATTTCACCAGTTCTTAAGTTCATTGAAAATCATATGGTTCCACTTAAGAAAGCCGGAGTTGTATGGGGGTGTGACGTCCAGTATATGATTACAGGAAATGCTAACCAGCACCCAAGAACAGCAATCGCATTCACAGGAGAAGGCAGAACAGACTACGACAACTTCTACACACAGATTACAAGCTATGAATGATCGCGAAAGCAATGAGCCGTGCCAGACATAATGTAAAGACACAGTTGTGCTTGCACAAAATTGTGGCTTTGCATTATGTCTGATAGGGCGAACGCCCGCGTGTCCAGTGCGGCGAAGCGGCGCTGGACTAATAGTGCGGCTCAAAAAGCTGTAAAATACATAAAAAATATACTTGTGAAATTATTAGATAGGCAAAATTTATTGACTTATATAAAATGTGGGTATAAAATATCCCTAATTTAATTAATCGATGGGATCCATTATAGTAAACACCAAAGAAAGAGTGTTATGCCAAGGGGTCAGCGTATTTACTGGTTGTCAGCGGTATTGTAAGGACATTTTACAGCAAAGCAGACATTTATGGCTGGTATTGCAGAAGCTCCTGACAGTAAGGTGAGTAGACTGTCGAATACGAAAGGAAGTATAAAGTTATGGCAAAGAAAGATATTGATTGGTCTAATTTAGGATTTGGCTATGTAAAGACTGATAAGAGATTCGTAGCTAATTATAAGAATGGAGCATGGGATAATGGTGTTATCACAGATGATGATAAAGTCGTTATCAGCGAATGTGCTGGTGTATTACAGTATTCACAGTCATGTTTTGAAGGTATGAAGGCATACACAACAGAGAATGGTCACACAGTTATTTTCAGACCAGATATGAACGCAAGCAGAATGGCAGATTCTTGTAGAAGACTTGAGATGCCTGTATTCCCAGAAGATAAGTTTGTAGAAGCTATTGCTGAAACAGTAAGAGCTAATGAGGACTGGGTACCACCTTATGGTTCAGGTGCATCACTTTATATACGTCCATATATGTTCGGAAGCAATCCAGTTATAGGTGTTAAGCCTGCTGATGAATATCAGTTCAGAGTATTTACAACACCTGTTGGACCATACTTCAAGGGAGGTGCTAAGCCACTTACAATCAAGGTTTCAGATTATGATAGAGCAGCACCACACGGAACAGGTCATATCAAGGCTGGTCTTAACTATGCAATGAGCCTTCACGCAATCGTTACAGCTCACGCAGAAGGATATGCTGAGAATATGTATCTTGACCCAGCTACAAGAACTAAGGTTGAAGAGACAGGTGGAGCTAACTTCCTCTTTGTTACTAAGGACGGCAAGGTTGTAACACCTAAGTCAGATAGTATCTTACCATCTATTACAAGACGTTCATTAGTACACGTTGCTAAGGAATACCTTGGACTTGAAGTTGAAGAAAGAGAAGTTCTCTTTGATGAAGTTAAGGACTTTGCTGAATGTGGTCTTTGCGGTACAGCAGCAGTTATCTCTCCTGTAGGAAAGATAGTTGATCACGGCAAGGAAATCTGCTTACCAAGTGGTATGGACGAGATGGGACCAGTAACTAAGAAGTTATACGAAACACTCACAGGTATCCAGATGGGCAGAATCGAAGCTCCTAAGGGCTGGATTTATACAGTAGATTAATATAACAGATTATATTAAAGTATTAAGAAATTATTTTATTCGGTCAGAATGTACAATATGCGTTCTGACCGAATTTGTTGGTTATGGAGTAATGATTTATGTTGTTTAGTGGTAAAGATTTAAGAAAATTGATAGTACCCCTTATGTTTGAACAGCTTCTTGCAGTGCTTGTCGGACTTGTTGATACGCTTATGGTATCCCAGTCAGGAGAAGCGGCAGTTGCAGGGGTAGCTCTTGTAGATAATATTAACAGGCTCATAATTCAGGTTATGTCAGCCCTTGCGACTGGCGGCGCAGTTGTGTGCAGCCAGTATGTTGGAAAAGGAAAAGATGACGAATCAAAAAAATCAGGTGCACAGCTTGAAATGGTTCTGCTTATATTTTCTATAATAATGACACTTATTTCAGTTACCTGCACAAGGCCGCTTCTTAAGGTGATATTCGGTTCCGTTGAACAGTCAGTTATGGACTGTGCGGTGCTTTATTTTGTTATAACTGCCCTTTCGTATCCATTTCTTGGACTTTATAACGCCGGTGCGGCAATATTCAGAAGTGTCGGTAACAGCAAGGTTAGTATGAATATAAGTATTCTTATGAACGTGATAAATGTCGCAGGCAACGCAATATTTGTATTTGTGTTCAAATGGAGTGTTGCGGGAGTTGCACTTTCAACAGCGTTAAGCCGTGTTGCGGCAGGCGTTGTAATGTCGGTGCTTGTATGCGGACAGACCAATCCGATAAGGATAGCGCATATCAAAGATTTTATTCCAGATTGGAAATATATAAGCAAAATACTTACAATCGGAATTCCATCAGGCATAGAAAATGGTATGTTCCAGATAGGAAAGCTTATGGTTGTAAGTATGGTTGCAACATTTGGAACAGCATCTACAGCCGCTAATTCGGTTGGCTATACAGTTATCGATTTTGCAAATATTCCGGCTTCATCTATGGGACTTGCACTTATCACAGTTGTTGGACAGTGCATAGGTGCCGGTGAGAAAGAACAGGCAAAAATGTATACTAAAAAAGTGCTTAAATGTGCGTATTTCGGCGACTGGATATGTAATATTCCATTATTCTTCTTAGCACCATTTATTGCTTCGTGGTTTAACTTATCAGGTGAGGCAACACAGATTACAGTAATGATTTTAAGATGCTTTAATGTGGTTTCATTATTTATATGGCCGCTTTCATTTACATTATCCAATCCATTAAGAGCGGCGGGAGATGTAAAATTTACAATGACAGCAAGTATTATCTCGATGTGGCTGTTCAGGGTCGGAAGCAGCTACGTCCTTGGCGTAATGCTTGGAATGGGAGTTCTTGGCGTATGGATAGGAATGTTCATTGACTGGGCAGCAAGGTCAGTATGCTTTGTTGCAAGGTTTGTTAGTGGAAGATGGCTTAAGAGAGGGTCATTGGCATAATTATGTAATTAATAGGCGTTTGCGAAACTCAGCAAAATTGATTGTTATTTGTACTGTGAACACAAGTAACCGCAATCACCTAATGTAATTAATAAAGAGAGGTATTATCGGGCCTATGGTATGGGCTTTCTTGACTGGCCAGGTGTGCACGGAAGGAAAGTCCATTTGAGTGGTCTGGAAATGCCTTTTTGTTTTCTAAATATTCTATTGCAATATATAGTGATATGTGGTATTCTATTTATATAATATCTAATCTAAATATAATAATGTTTGATAGTAATATATGGCAACCATATCGGAACTATATATGAAATCTAATGGCAATTCGCCAATATAATTCCAATATTTAAAATTTTAGTGCGAATAACTGACTATGGTGGATAAATGATAACCAATGAAAAGGAGGTTTAATGAAGTATCAGAGAGTAACCACACATCTTGCAGAAACAATGTCAAAGCTTGATGTAGATAAAGCAATGAGAGACGACTATGCTAAATGTATATTGGCAGACCCACAGATATTAGCCAATATAGTAAAAGTAATAGTGCCAGAATTCAGGGAATACAGCATAAAAGACATAATTCCCTGCATAGGAGAGACAATTGTATCACTTACAGTTCCGGAAAAGCTGTGCATTAAAATTGAAAGTGATGGAACCGAAGACGTAGATATAGAAGATGGAAAAATTATTTACGACATAAGATTTCCATTGTATTATAATAATAGAACAATTAAAATACTTGTAAATGTTGAGGCACAGAAAAGTATTTCATATACAAAGCTTGGTTATCATATCGAATCAAGAATGGTGTATTATATGGCAAGACTAGTGTCTTCACAGAAAAATGTAGAATTCATAAAATCAAACTATGATGACATCAAAGATGTATACAGCATATGGATATGTATGGATACAGAAGCCGATTAAGACTCTATAATAGAATTAGGCTTGCAGCCAAGAGTAATCTATGGCAATACAAGCTGGCTTCCACAGCGAAGCATAATGAATGGAGCGGTTATAAGAATAAGAAGCAGAGCAGATGTCGAAGAATCAAAAAATAGGCTTATAGCAATGCTAGAAGTATTATTTTCTGGCAGGGCAAGACAGGATAAGATGAACCAGTTAGAAGAATACGGACTTGGGATGACAACAGAATTAGAAGGGTGTGTGAATGATATGTGTAACATAAGTGATTTGCTGGTAGAAGAAAGCGAGGAACGCGGAGAAAGACGAGGAATGGAACGTGGAATGGCACGAGGGGAGAAACAGGCGCGTCTTGACAGCATAAGAACATTAATGAGAAAGTTGAATCAGACAGCAGAAGAGGCAATGGATACGCTGGATATAGAGGAAAAAGATAGGGAGGAATATCGAAAGATATTAAATAAGCAGAAGTAGAGTATTATAACACAGACAGGAGAGAAGATTTGTTAATTAGTGAAAAAATATATAAGTATATGGAACAGAAAGGTATGACACAGAAAGAATTCTCACAGTGCACGGGGATTTCACAAAGCACAATAAGTGATTGGAGAAGAAAAAAGACCAATCCGTCAGCAGATAAAATCTTAAAAATATGCGAGGTGCTAAATATTACACCATACGAGCTGCTTTCAGAGAGCTGGATTAAAGGTGATAAAAATCGTAAGGAAAGTATGGACTACACAATTGTATTGAACAAAGATGAAGAATTGTTACTTAGGGGATTTAGAAATCTTAAGAACAAGCAAAAGGAAAGATTACTTGGATATCTGGAAGCTTTGCAGGAAAGTGATAATTAGAATAATATAGGAAAAACGTATGTTGATATATTGACATACGTTTTATTATGTAATATATATCGTATATGCGATACTAAAAGGAGAAATGCAAGATGGCAGATATAAGTATAATAGCAAGAAGACTTAAGAATGGAAATGTGGAATATGGCTGGAGCGGTAATGGTGGATATTATAGTTCAGTAGGAATTCGTTTGTTAGCCTGGTATGATAACCCAGCAGATGTTGATTATCTTTTCGGATTGGGACAGACAAGATTAATAGGTAAAAAAGGTAGCGAAAATGGAGGGTTTCCTGCATATTTGACACACTCACCTATAGGAAAAGAGTTTTGGATTGGAGAAACTGAGCAGGATATATTTAATGAAATAATGACGGATTATACATATTTTTATGATTTAGATAACGAATGGTATTATATTACGAGAGGACCATTTCAGATTAAAATTCCATTAGGATTGATAAATAATAACCTTGATGAAAATAATGATGAATTTAAATATATTTTAACAGTAGGGGATAAAGTGCTTAGGTATATAATGGAAGAATATAGAGTTACACATCCAGAGTTTAATGATTTTATTATAAATGAAGGTTATGATTGGAAAACAGTTGTAGAAGATATTATTGAAGATGATAAATTATTGATTATGAATTTATACAGTAAATATAAGGCAATATATCAGTATTTTGATGATTGGATTGTTATAAAAACTGATGAGAATTACGAGGACATTACTGAAATTATTGCAAAGAAAAAAGAAAAGCATCATATTGAAACTAATGTGTGGTAATTAAATTGTTAATATCAAGATTACGGTTGTACCGGTATACAATTAAAATTTAAGATGTTTTTCATACAATCTTCATTAATTTTGTACAAAATATCTAAAATGTAATTATATATTTCGCTGAAAATATAAAAAATGTCCAAAATAAAGTTGATTTTTATACACGAAAATGAGATACTTAGAGAAACGTTCGTTAAGGTGAGCCTGACGAATACAACGGCTAAGCCGTAATATTATAAGGAGGTATGTTATGAAGAAGAACAGAAAAAGACTTATGGCATCATTTATGGCAGTTCTTATGGTGTTGACATTAGTCCCAACATGGCTGTTGGGTGGTATATTTGCTACAACAGCTAAGGCAGATGATGATGTGACATTAGGCTACACATTTAAAGAAGCTGATCTTAGTAAAGATAAATCATCATCGTCAGCAGAAATAAAAGATGGAGATGGTATAGTTTATGAAGTGACAGCTGTTAAAGGAAAAGGGGAAGAATTTTCAATAGCAGGAAATACTTTAAAGCTTAAGGGTGTTAAATCACAGGCAAATGGAGATGTTCCTACTGAAGATTATGGATATGTCAAAATATCTGTAAAAAAAGACTGTACAAAGATAAGTATAGATTATTATATAGAAAGTACAGGTGATTATGCAAATTGCGTAAAAGTCAGTAAAGATGGAACAGTGACTGTAATTGCAAGTAATAAAGCTGTAACAAATAAAGTGTTAGCAAATGAAGAAATTACAGATGTTAAAGCCGGTGATGTAATATATTTATATGCTAATAAAGCTAAAAGATTAAAAATAACTGGTGAAGATGCAATTAAAGTAACAGGTGCTTTTAAATATATTGCAGCACCAGATGCAACAAAGTCAGTTGTAACTGCGACAAATAGTGCAGAAGATGCAACAAAGGTAACAGTTGATGTAAAGGATTTAGCTGTTAATGAAAAAGGGCCAGATGTATATTATTTATTACAGAGAGCTAAGGTTGCATATGGTTCAGATGCTACTCCAGATTGGACTAAGGCAGAAGAAGTAAGCACATATACAGGTAAGGAAACATCATTTACATATGAAGATACATTAAGCAAGTCTGGTACATATTATTACAGAGTTGTTGGTAAAGGTGTAGCTGCTAATGATTCAGAAGGTACAGCAACAACAGCAGGTGTATCATATGAAGCTGATGTTAAGGTTAGTGTAACAGGTGATGTTAATAAGTTAACTGCAACATGGGCAGATATCGAGACAGCAACATCTTATAATGTATATGTTTATAAGAATACAGAGGCGTGTCCAAGCACACCAACAAAGACTATTTCAACAGAAGAGATAGCAGCATTTAAAGAAGCTAAGACAGATATATCTTATACAGCAGAAGGACTTACAGCAGGTGTTAAGTACAATGTAAAGGTAGATGCTGTAAGAGAAGCAGGTGTAAAGAGTGGTGAAGTAGTTACAGTAAGAGTATTAGAGGACATTGATACATCTAAGGCTATTACAGGTATGAAGCTTGTTAATCAGGAGTCAACACTTCCTGTAACAGTAATTAGAGATAAGAGTGAAATTACAGCATTCCAGCCAGCAACAACTGGTGGCGTTTCATCAAAAGGTTTTGCTAATACATCATATGTTATATTAAATGACCAGATTGCAGCAGATAAAGATTTTACACTTACAGCAGATGTAACAGTAAAGGCTAATCCGGCATCATCAGGAAGTGGTGTGTATGTTGGTGCATTTACAGACATTGAAAAAGCTGCAGCTAAGCTTTATGCGGTTGGATTTAGAGGAGCTAATAGCGGTGTTTATGATATGGTATACTATAGAAATAAAGCTGATAATAGCTACTCTGGCGGTAAGTATAATAGTACTGTTAATGCTTATACACTTGATACAACATATTCTGTAACAGTAACAAGAGAAAATGGCAGTTATACTACAGCAGTAAAATCAGCAGATGGTAAGGTCGATTTAAAGAGCGTTAGTGAAGAACCATCAGCAGACCTTAAGGGTGCTGTTAATGTAGGTTTTGCTATAATAGGAACTACAGCAGTTGTTAATAACTTAAAGGTAGTATCTGGTTCTGATACATTAATTGATGCTTCTACATTTGAAGGTTCGTTCTCACCATTTAGTAACAATTGGGATTCGTATGAAGGAACATCAGTTACAGAAGCAGTAAATGATAATGAAAATGGTAAAGTTAAGGTAACAGTTGCAGGTGAAATTGGTACATATGGTGCTGGTTCAATAGATGTTAATATGTACAATGAAGCTGGTGAACTTAAGGATACAAAGACAGTAACAGCTTGGAACACAACTTCTAATACAGTTGAATTCGAGCCAGAGGCAAGTGGAACATATTATTTTGAAGCAGTTGCTAAGAGAACAGGTGTTGCGAAGACATATGCATCAAGCAAGTATAAGTCAGAGGGATATATGCTTCCTCTTAAGGCAGCTGTATTACAGTTAAGAACAGCTGAACAGAGTAAGATTGAAGTGACATGGGATGCAGTTCCAGAAGCTACAGCTTATAAGGTTGAGTACAAAAAAGAAGGTGCAGCTGAATTTACATTCTTAGAAGAAACAACTAACCTTTCAGCAAAGACACCATCATTAACAGTAGGCGATGTTTATATATTCAGAGTAACTGCTGTTAGAAGTGTAGATGGACAGACAAAAATGTCTAACGAAGCACAGTTAAAGGTTGCAGAGCATGAACAGTTTACATGGAAGTTCTCTGCATTTGGACAGGGTGTTTCAGTAAGCAATGACAATCTTTCAGATAAAGATAAATCAAAGAATGGCTACTCAGGTGGCGTTAATACAGATGAAGGTATAGTAAATGTATGGTCGCTTGATAGTAAGGGTAAGTTAGTACCAGCTTCTACAGATGGTGTTGCATTCTACTATGCTACAATACCAACTAATAAGAACTTTACACTTACAGCAACAGCTAAGGTTAATAACTGGAAGTATACTAATGGACAGGAAGGTTTCGGCCTTATGGCTGCGGATGCAGTAGGCAATAATGGAGATTCATCAGTATTCTGGAATAACTCATATATGGCATCAGTTACAAAGGTAGAATACTATAGTAATGTTGATGAAGAGACAGGTGAAGCTACAGTAAGTAAGACTTCTGGCGAAAAGATATCTATGAAACTTGGTATTGGTTCACAGGAAAAGATTGGTGTTAATAAGAATAATCTTAGCAAGTTATTAGATAATGACTCAGATACAGTTAATAATGAATTTAAGACAACAATGTCAACACTTGAAACTTCTAAGTTAGGTTCTGCAGCAGGAACATTTAACCTTATTGGAAACTATTCTAATACAGATGCAACATTTGAAGGAACAACAGTAGAAAATCCAATAACAGAAGTTAAGTTAACAATTCAGAAGAATAATACAGGTTACTTTGTAAGCTATACAGATGCTGAAGGTAACACAACAACAAAGAAGTATTACGATACAGAAGCATTAAGCCAGATTGATTCTGATAATGTTTATGTAGGTATGTTCGCTTCAAGAACATTTGATGTTACATATAGTGATATTTCACTTACAACAATTGATCCAGCAGACGATGCTCCAGCAGAAGAAAGACCTGTTGAATATAAGGATATTCAGGTGAGTGTTACATCTTCTTCAACAGCTAGTTCAGAAGATTATACATTTAAGGGAATGTCTAATGCTGATGGACACGTTGTAGTAACAAAGGGTGATGATGTTATAGGGGAAACAGATGTTACAGCTAATGAATCATTTACAATTGATACAAAGCTTGTAGCAGGTGATAATAAGTTCGTTGCAACATTTACACCAGATGAAAACTTTAAGTTCGGTGAATATGAGCTTCCAACATCATATGATCCAATTGAAGTTTCAAAGATAGTAACATATGCTTACTTTACAGGAGATCTTATATATGTAAGTGCAGATGCTACTAAAGCAGTTGATGAAGCAAAAGCTAATGAAACATATTCAGCAAAGGCTCAGATTAACTCAGGTAAAGGAACTAAAGATAATCCAATTGATATTTACAATGCGGTAGCATATGCAAGACCAGGTCAGAAGATTCTTCTTCTTGATGGAGATTATAAGGTAGCTAATAATTTATTAATACCATTTGGTATTGATGGTACAGATGAGAAGCCTATATATCTTATGTCAGAGTCATCAGATTCAAGAGTTGTTCTTGATTTTGAAGGAACTACAGGAGAAGGTATTACACTTTGTGGTAATTATTGGTATATTCAGAATGTAGATGTTACTAATTCAGCGAATGGTAAAGATGGTATTCACGTATGTGGTAGTCACAATGTACTTGATACTGTTAATACATATAAGAATGGTAACACAGGTATTCAGATTAGTAGATATTCATCAGCTCAGGATAAGGCTGATTGGCCAGCATATAATACAATTAAGAATTGTACATCTCATAATAATGCAGATGCTGGTTATGAAGATGCTGATGGATTTGCAGCTAAGTTAACAATCGGTAAGGGAAATGTATTCGTTGGTTGTATTGCACATCATAATGCAGATGATGGTTGGGATTTCTTCGCTAAGGTTGAAACAGGAAATATTCCATCTGTAGTAATTATGAATTGTGTAGCATATGGCAATGGTTATATTGAGAGCGAAAATGGTTTAATCGATGCAGGTAATGGTAATGGATTTAAGATGGGTGGTTCAAGCCTTCCAGGAAGCCACGTTATTATTAACAGTGTAGCATTTGATAATAAGGCAAAAGGTATTGATAGTAACTCTTGTCCAGATAATGTAGTTGTTGGTTGTACATCATTCAACAATGAAAACAGCAATGTAGCATTATATACTAATGATGCTAAGAATACTAATTATAGAACAAATGGTATAATTTCATACAGAAATGCTTATGTTAAGGTTGCTGATAATTTAAAGGCTAGAGGAACTCAGGATACAGCTAAATTATACGATGCTACAGATTACTATTGGTTATCAGCATCAGGTGATGCTAAAGAAGCAAGTACATTATTAACAGATGCTAATTTTGTAACTCTTAATACAAATGATGTTAAGGTAACAAGAAACGCTAATGGCACAATAAATATGAATGGTTTGGGAATGTTAACAGCAGATACTAGAAAAGCTCTTGGTGTTGGTATTGGAGCAGATAGTCTTGATAAAGCACCACAGCTTACATCAGAAGGATATGCATTAGTAATTGATGCATTAGGATATGATGAAGCGAACAGAGTTTTAGGTTTATCATTAGAATCAGCATTTATCCTTAGAGATGGTGCAGAAGGTGCGTTAACAGGAGATTCTAATAATATTGCAGTAATGGTTGTGCTTCTTTTAGCAAGTATGGCTGTAGCAGGAGGTGCTATAGTATATAGTAAGAAAAGAAAAGTTGTAAGCAAGTAATTATTGTAGATTATTTCTTATAACACATCTTAAAAAGATATGTTTCTAAAACCTAATATATAGTAACAAAAACTGCCACTTTATGATTAACATAAAGTGGCAGTTTTATTTTTTTATAGATTTTTTGATTCTTATGTGATAAAATTTAGTCTGAAAAAGTGAATTGAAACTATAATAAAAGAGGTGTTATGCGATGAGTGAAGTTTCAACAATGGAAAGAGTAATTCGTTCTGATGTATCAATGGAAGAATGTAAGAAGATAGAGAAGGTTCTTAGAAAGAACAATATTTCATATTTTGAAAGATGGAAGTTACATACAGGGCTTCTTAGATTTCTTAATAATGATAAGAATGCCAAATGTGATATTTTAGTTCATATGGATTCCTTTGAGAGAGCTAAAGCACTGCTTGCGGCAGGAGGCGTTATGGACGAATCGGTCAGTGAACATAAGGATTCAAAGAACTCTAAGAATAAATAATTGTTAAGAATAAATGATTGATAGTAATAAGTAATTGTGAATAATCAATAATTGATAATAATCAATAATTATTTATGAATGATTGAACGAGAACAGAATACATACAGGTCAGGAATGGAGAATACTATATAATGAGAAAGAGCATAGTGAAAAATGCTTTAAAAAAGAAATCAGCTGTTATTATAGCTGTCATTATAAGTGTGTTGTTTGTATCGGGGTGTGGGAAATCATCAGGTGTAAGCAATAATGATGTATTAGATACAAGCGAGGTTTCAACACGGGAAGAAACAACAGTTGATACACACCCGTTTGACATAACAATGACATTTACAGGTGATATTAACATTGCGGAGGGTGAGCCGACAACTAAAGAACTTGATAAGAATAACGGAGATATTACTAAATGTATATCGCCAGAGCTTATAAAGTATATGAAAGATGCAGATATTACATTGGTTAATAATGAATTCTGCTACAGTGACAGAGGTGCACCTCTTGCTAATAAAATGTGGACATTCAGAGCTGGTCCAGAGAGAGCAAAGGTGCTTAATGCACTTGGAGTAGATGTTGCACAGCTTGCTAATAATCATGTATATGATTATGGACAGGAGGCAATGTATGATACATTTTCTGCTTTAGAAGCAGTTGGGATTCCGTATGTTGGTGCTGGAAGAACGCTTGAAGAAGCAATGAAACCATATTATACAGAAGTTGACGGAAAGAAGATAGCTATCGTGGCAGCTTCAAGAGCTGAAAAGTATAAGATGACACCACAGGCTACAGATACTACGCCGGGAATACTCAGATGTTATGATACAGAGTTATTTGTCCAGACAATTAAAGAGGCCAGAGCTAATGCAGATTATGTAGTTGCTGTTGTCCACTGGGGTACTGAGCATACAACTGTGCTTGAGGACGTTCAGAGGTCTAGTGCAAGGGAATATATAGATGCAGGAGCAGATGTTATCATCGGCGGTCACAGCCATTGCCTTCAGGGTATAGAGTATTATGAGGATAAGCCTATATTCTATAGTCTTGGTAATTTCTGGTTCGATGAATATAATGTTGATACAATGCTCGTTAATATCAGAATAAGCGGCAATGATGATGGTGATAAAATTGATGTATCAGTAGTGCCAGCTGTTCAGGACGGCACATTACAGGGCTGTGTGACACGTATATGCACACAGGAAGAAGATAAAAGCAGAATATTCAGCCTTCTTAATAAGGTGAGTATTAATGCAAATGTGGCAGATGACGGAACGGTTACGCAGGTTAAGTAAGTGTGGTGGCATAACGGACGGTATATGGCTTAGGTGGCGGCTGGTATCAGGGGCTTACGCCAGAATATTTAATTGGATATTGTTATAAAACAGATTGCAAAGAAAACCGCGGTTATTATCAAAAGTCAGGTACTTTGAGCACGCCGGTACTTAGGTGCTGTATTTTAGCACCTTAGTATCCGCTACGTGCGAGAGTAGCGAGAGCGTGCCTGACGTTGATGATAACCGCGATTTTATTTACTGTCGTCCGTTAGTTATTTCTGTTATTTAGCTGAATTATTTATTAGTGTCATATATTGAATGACTATCGTGAAGCAATATGTATTAGTCTGTAGAATCTTTAAGCGACTGCATATATTCGTGCATAGACTCTGCCACAATCTTACTATGTGCCACAGCCTCTACAACAGTTCTAGCTCCATTAACGACATCACCAGATGCGAATATTCCCGGGCGTGATGTATGACCTGTTTCGTCAGCTTCAAGAAGACCACGTTTGTTGGCATTTAAGCCTTTAGTGCTGTTGACAAGCCTTGTCATTGGTCCCTGGCTTATTGAGATAATAACGCTGTCAGATTCATATAATGTGTCGCTTCCATCTACATCAGTGAATGAGCCATCTTCATTTTCTATTACATCTCTGAATATTACGCCGTTATCTTTAATCTCAACTGGTCGTTTGTTATATTCAAATTCAACACCTTCAAGAGTGGCGTAGCTGAATTCGTACTGGCTGGCAGCTACTTCTTTAGTGATAGAGAAGCAGGTTAGCCTGCGGACACCTTTTCTTATCGCTGTTCTTGCAACGTCCATAGCAGCATTACCAGCACCGATTACGATTACACGTTCTCCAAGCTTATAGCTGTCGGGGTTGTTAAGATAGTTAATTCCAAAGTGGACATTTCCAAATGTCTCGCCCTTTATGTGAAGTGTGTTAGGATTCCATACGCCAGTTCCTACGAATATAGACTTATAACCATCACGGAATAAATCTTCAATAGTTATTGCACTTCCTATAAGAGTATTAGGACGTACCTTGATACCCTTTAATTCAAGATGACGGTATTCGATATCGTCAAGAACTGATTTGGGAAGACGAAATTCTGGAATACCATATCTTAAGACACCGCCAATTTTGTCCTTGCCCTCAAATATAGTTACCTGATATCCATATCTTGCCAGGATAATAGCGATTGTAATTCCAGCAGGACCTGAACCGATAATAGCTACACGCATACCGTTAGATGGCTTAGGACCTTCTGTCATTTTGTTAGCATATGTAGTTGAGATATAATTCTCTATTGTTGAAAAATGTACAGGTGCTCCCTTACGTCCAAGAACACAATGCCCCTCGCATTGGTTTTCGTGGTTACAGACAAGACTGCATACAGTTGTAAGAGGATTATTTTCAAAAAGCATTTTACCTGCTTCATCAAGCTTGTTCTCTTTGAGTAACTTAATTGCCAGTGGAATGTTGGTGCTTATAGGGCAGCCTTTCTGACACTGTGGAACTTTGCATTGAAGACAACGATTGGCTTCATCCATAACATGTAATGCCATATATACCTGCTTTCTGCGCTAGTGCGCCATATAATAATAACCAGAATATATAGTCAACAGGAAATGTTAGTGCCAACTAATATTCTGGTTATATTCTAGCATATGTGATTGCTTATTAAAAGAATAGATAATCTTTTCACAATTATTTGAAGATATTTCTGAATAATCTAACCAATATTGATTGTGAAGGTGCTGATGTGACTATAGTATCTGTAGTATTTAACATTCGTAGTACATACACGGCGATAAATAGCACCGCAGATAATATAAAGATACAATTCAATAGGCGGCTTAACCTGACGGAAGGCTTAATACGTCTGGTATTAACTATATATACGATAACACTTATTAATAGCACTGGAAGTGTAAGGACAAGAGGATGATAATTAAGTGCAGCGTGTGTATCACCGTGAAGAATTGCAAGCACAGCTCTCGTCATACCGCAGGCTGGGCAGGAAATGCCTGTTATGAATTTAATAGGACAGCCAATATGGGTAAAATAGAGCAGTATAATAATAAGGAAGAAACAGGCTGATAATTTGAAAATGTTCCAGTAAGAAGATGTTCTGATGTTATGCCAGCGTATTGATGATTTAACAGGGTGTGAGCCGGCAGTTGTATTGTGCTGTGGGTTCAATGAATGTTTCATATTCTTAATAAAATCCTTAATATTAATAAAATTCTTAATATAATAAGTTACATTGTTAGAAATTATAATTGCCAATTATAGGTGCAAGTTAATTAATAAATATATAACAAATAGTGAAAAATATTACATATACACCTTGATAATAACGATAAGTTATATATTTTAATAAATTTTTAATTTTTGTGC
>OGQX01000931.1_pt1 | contig 29689 bp, 17 predicted proteins | sample 1553291 | NCBI WGS metagenome assembly OGQX01 (sample SAMEA2580030, study PRJEB22360) | human gut metagenome | biome: human gut; feature: human-associated habitat; material: faeces | place: Denmark | collected 2008/2010
AATCTACGCAGCGAACAATCATTTGTAAGGCAGTAAAAACAAGCGTTGAAAATCTATTTCCTACCCTCCTCCGGGGAGGAAGGAGCCGCCGGAATCCGGCCTTTCACTCCCCCTCTCCCCTTATTGGAGAGTCAGAAAGGGTTGTTGGAATTGACAACTCGTGTGTTTCCTTTTTTACTTGCCTTGCAGTCCGTCTGCGAAGCCTGCGTAGGTATGCTTGCGGTTATAGTTCAAATCCCATAAACCCGTCGGACTGTTGGGAAGCCAACCACTGTTTGCCGGGCTGTCCGTGGCGCACCATTGGCAAATGCCCCACTGCTGGGCAACTGGTATGATCTCGAAATACTTGCTGACAACAAACTTATAGAGATCAGCCATCGCATGGTGCTGCTCCTCTGTAACATCAGCCGTATTGACATTTTTGCCATCCTTGTCCACAAGACACATATCCAACTCTGAGATACGGACGAGTTTGCCGGATTGAGCCAATAGCTTAAACATGTTGACGATCGCATTTTTCTTGCTTTCTTCCACCTGCTTGTCCATATAGCATGCGATGTGCATTTGAGAACCGATACCGTCGATCTTTGTTACGCCATCACCTTCCCACAGCTGAATCCAGTGTATCAGGCTCTTGAGCTTCTTATTGCCGTCCCAGTCACTCTCCAGATTATAGTCGTTGATGAAGAGCTTCACGTCCTTGGGACCATATTGGCGGGTCAGGCGAACAGCCGTACGCACATAGTCGAGGTCGCCGAGATAGTCCTGCCAATAGAAGTTGTTCTTAGCATCGTCTTTGCTGACAGTTCCCCGTGTAGCCGACTGCAAGTCATAGTAGCCGTCGCCATCTTTGTCCTGACCGGAGATTGCCTCATTGACGACATCCCAAGCCTTGACCTTCCCCTGGCAGGCTTCCATCATGCCCTTAATCCAGCGATCCATGGCTTTGGTCAGCGTGTCCTTCTTCTCTTCAGGAGTCTGTGGGATACCGGTAGACTCCTCAGCGCGTGCATAGCTCGGACCATTCCAGTTGTTGCCCCATCCCGCAATGTCGTTGTCTTCGAAATCACCATTGGTCACCATATTCTTTGTCGAGCCTTTTTCTACCAGCTCAATATTGTCGATGCCGAGCGTCTGCTGTTTTTTCATCAAGCCAAAGCAGAACTGCAGACAGTCATGGTCAAAACTTGCCGTAAACTCCCACGTTAGTTTTTTCCAACCACCTGCCGGGACTTGATAAGAAGCAAGATACTGTACATCATCGCTGCCACCCCATTGGTTCTTATTGGGACTTGCATTCCAAATAGGCCAGAAAGCGACATCGGCATCATCAGACACCTTCACATCCATCGTCAGGACATAATTCTTGCCTTTCTCCATGTGTACAGGCAGTTTGTAAGTAGCCTGATGGTCCCAACTGTTTGAGCCATCCTTGCCCATTGTGTACTTGATATAGTGGTTGCCACCAGAGCCAGTGCCAACCGACCCGCTTCCACCTGCCAACGGTTTGTCGGCGATGCACTTCATGAGCCACTTCTTTGCCTGCTGTGAGTGCCAGGCCAGCGTGTGACCATATACCGACAAGCCTGCCTCAGTAGCAGCGTTGACATAGTTCTCCACTGTTTCGAAGTCCATGTCCCCATCAGCGTTCACGCAAGAAGCCATCTTCATGGCATTTCCCGGTTCCGTCTCCGTGAAGTTGCTGTTGGTCAAAGCATAGACTACACCCTTCTTGATATAATCAGAAGCAGAGGTACCTACTCCTAAATGTACATTAGGATTCTTGCTTTGAGCCAGATATTCCTTCAGTGGCGCATAGCTGTCGAGATATGCATAAGCCGAATCGTAGGCAGTGCTTTCCACAGGGAAACTCTGGTCAAAGCGGTCAGCGCAGGAAGCCAACGAGACAACTCCCAACGCAAGTATGATTTTTATTGCGGAATTCATAGTTAAAAATGCAAGATGATTTGATTACTTATAAACGGGAGCAAACTCCTGGCTTGTCACACCACTACGCATGAAGACAAGAGTCTCATCGACAGACTTCTTATATCCGTCAGCGAAAGTGATTTCGTATTTCAGGTTCATACCGTCACGATCCTTCTGTCCCCATGCTTGCTTCATGGTGTTATCGCCCCAAGAGCCATTGCCTGTTGCGGTCACACCCGGCGTGAGAGACGAGATCGTACACTTGTCGTTCTGATCGAAGGTGAGCAGCAGATCGGCCTTATAGCTATTCTTGCCCTCGGAGTATTCCACAGTGTAGACACTCTGATACAAGCCCTTGGTCGTCACCTGCACCTGGCTTGCCTTTTCGATGTTGTCTGTACTTGTGGAGTGGTTTGTCAACCACCAACCACTATACTTGTTCTGGAACTTCACACAGTAAAGAACATAGTCTTTAGGAGCAACATCCCACAGATACGGATTGGTTCTCGAGCCCTGGGCACCCTCCTTGAGCGTACCAGTATAGATCTTGCCGAATCCTTTTTGTCCGGTCATCACCAAAGGAATGACATAAGTAGTCTTCACTGCCTCGGGATCATTGAAGAAGGCGTCTGTGAGCTGCACATCCACACCGGCGCTGAAGTCACCCTTAAACTGTATCGTGCTGGAAGCAAGTTTGTAGTAGCTTTCCGGCATTGCCTTGACAGGAGAGCCGTCAGAGAAGGAGAGGTGATCCACGAGCGAGTTGTCAACAGCAACGTCGACCGATGCATTCGCCCCATTATAAGATCCGCCGAAGGTTGCCTTGATCTTGCACTTATGCTCTTTGTCCATAGATGTGTCGTAGACATCATCACCCAACACAATCGTGCGCACCGGATTCTGATAGGAGAAGTAAACAGTAGTACCTCCCTCGTAATCATCAAACTCCGGGTCGCCATTCTTGCATGACGACATTCCGAGCGCAAGCGCCATAGGCAGAGCCAGCATTGAGATTGTCTTTATCTTATTCATTATCGTTTTCATATTCATTGATGTTTAGTGGTTCTTGAATTCTCTCTCCTCCTTATTTATATATAGAGGAGAGAGAAACTGATTATTTCCATCCGTCGTTTTGTTTCAGAGCATCATATTTCAGCATCTCAGAGTAAGGGATAGGACCATAATACATATAGTCATCATATTTCCGCTCCTCCACCTGAACAGGCTTGAAGTTCAGATTGCCTGTATTTGCGTCAGTAGTGATGCTGATGCCCTTGGCCGGTGTGTTGAGCTGAGCCTTCCAACGGCGAAGATCCCAGAAGCGATGGTTTTCAAAGCAGAGTTCCAGTCGTCGCTCATTGCGTATAAGTTCACGCATTTTCTCTTTCGACTGTGCGCACTGCTCCAGATAAGCATCGTATCCGTTCTGTCCGAGTCCGGCACGCTGTCTGATCGCCTTGATCACGTCATAGGCAGAGTAGTCTGCTCCACCCACATGCGCTTTGGGTCCTTCAGCCTCATTGGCGGCCTCGGCATAATCGAGGAAGATCTCGGTGTAGCGTATGCGTATCTGCAAGTGGTTCTGCTTGGTTTTGTTGGCCGGGTCAAGGTTGATGTCATCTCTCAGCAGCTTGCGCATATAATAGCCTGTACGGGTCGACTTGCCATTCTCCTTGTTCAGTCCGTCAAGCGTCTTAGAGTCGGCCGCCGTGTTCACCACGCCCGACGTAGCACCTTCCTTGTCACCGTTGACGAGGATATAAGTCTTCAGTCGCGGGTCGCGGTTCTCATAGGGATTGGCAGGATCGTAACCTGAGCTGGGATCCGTGATGGGCAGACCGTTTGCCATGGGGAAGGCATCGACAAGATTCTGTGTCGGGTTGACGCGTCCATTGCCGTAGAGCGAAGGAGGATAGTTGTCGCTTTCGAGCGTGTTGTTCTCGTCGATGTTGGCACGCCAGACGATTTCGTTTGGATTGTCGTCGGTAGCACCAAACTTATCCAAGAACGAGTTCAGCGTGAACCACTTCCATCCGTCTTTCTGCATACCGTTCACGCCACCAATATTTTTCAGGCTGGCAGCCGCATAGCGTGCAGCATCCTCATAAGTGGCGGCCTGCGCCGAGGCATAGGCAGGCGAGGCAGCCATCAGAGCCACCTGCGCTTTAAACGCCGCGATGATGCGCCCATCGATCTTTCCGCGTTGCAGGGTACCGAAAGCACGGTTGTATTCCGCATTCGTGGCGCCCATCTGTGTATATTTGGCGGGCACGCCACCCTCGGCAACATCGCCATACTGCATCGGCAGATACTTCAGCGCATTGTCAAAGTCAGACATGATCTGGTCGATACACTCCTTAAATGTGTTGCGCGGCAAATTAAAATTAGATTTAGCGTCTTCGGAATGGAGATGGATAGGCACGCCCATGAGCTGTCCGTCGACCATGCCGGCATGAGCACGCAACAGATAGAAGAGGTGCAGTCCACGCAGAGCATAGGCATTACCCTTATAGTTGTCGCAATACATGCTGTCAAGCACATCGCTGGTATAAGCCCATTTCACCTTGTCGGCATTCTCCAACATGAGGTTGCAGTACTGGATGGCATGATAACGTCCGTCCCACTGGCTCACAGGATTCATCTCAGAAGTCCAGGAGCCGGTGGCCATCTTCATATAGTTGCTTGTAAGATCATTCGTCACGGCATCGTCCGTAGCCACGTCGCTCACCGGGCCGTCGCTGTAAGGCAAAGCCAGATAGGCATTGTCGAGCAAACCACGGGCGAACTGCGGATCATTGTACATCTCCGTGACATCCTGGTTGTTTTCCAGAGCAGGCTCAAAGAGGTCATCGCAAGAGACCATCGTCAAGGCAACTGCTCCAATGATAAACAGATTATAGATTTTCATAACTGTAATAGCATTTAGATGATTAGAAAGACACCTTGGCACCAAGCGAGAAGTAGCGGGTCTGCGGTGCAGAGCCTACATTCATCTCCAATATCTTGCGCTCCTTAGCGATCGTGAAGAGACTTGAGCCGTTGGCGTAGACCGACAGACCTTTGACAAAACTGTCACCGAAGAAGGCCTTCGGGAAGTCGTAAGTCAGCTGCACGCGTTGCAGATCAATGCGGTTGGTGGAATAGATCCAGAAGCTGGAGGTCTGGTAATTGTTTGTACCATCGGTTGTCGTCAGGCGGGGATAAGTAGCCGTAGCGGCTGTCTCCGGCGTCCAGCGTCCACGCATGACAGTGGAGTACTTGCCTTCACTACGTGCCCAATAGTAAGAGTTGTTTTTCACGCCATGCCCACCGAAAGTGCCAGTGCCGAGGAGGAAGAGCGTCAGGTTCTTATATTTCAGCGTCACGTTCAGTCCGAGCGTAGTCGGTGCGCCGTACCATCCGCCTTTTCCAAGGTTGACCATATCCTTGGAGTCAATCTTTCCGTCATTGTTCTGGTCGACGTATTTCAGATCACCGGGCTTGATCTCACCTCCAATTACCTGCTTTGGCGAGTTGGCAATATCGTCCTCGTCCTTAAAGAATCCCAGGCACTGATAGCCCCAGATAGCGTCCAGCGGCTTGCCCCGACGGTTCACAAAAGTAAGTGCACTTATTTCGGTGGGCACCTGCACCCCCATAGGGCGTCCCGCCGCTCCCCCTGCCGATACTGATAAGCATCGGCATAGTTGGTGTCGTCGCGTTTGGTGGCCTTAGTGGTATAGTAGGTCAGGTTGAGTCCTGCGCCGACAAACCAGTCGCCCATCTGCTTACGGTAGTTGACAGCCGCGTCAAATCCCGTACGCTTATCTTCGTTGTAGTTGATATAAGGCACAAAGGAAGACTCCGGATAATAGCTATAGAAGTAGCTGGGCATCTGGTTGCGTGCCAACAGTATGCCACCCGTCATCTTGCTCACGAAATAAGAAGCGTCGAACGAGAGTGAGTTGTTGAGCACCGCACCATGCAGATTCACGGAGAACTCCTTGCGTGCAAGATAGTTCAGGTCGGGGTTGCCTCCGCGCTTGCTCTGCTCGGCAGAGTGTCCGGTACCGCCGTTCCAGTCCCACCAGCCACCACTCTGGTACGTGGCGAGATACATATAGTAATTGTCAATGCCCAAATCTGTCTTCAGATTGCTCATGCTTGCGCTGAGTGTCAGATCGTTAAAGCCGGAGTTCTTCATCCAACTCTCATTGCTCAGGCGCCATCCCAGGGTGAGAGAAGGCGAGAAGCCCAGTCGCTTGCTCGAGGGAAGCTTAGCCGACCATGGCGTGGCCAGGGCTGCGTCGACATAGTATCGCTGAGCGTAATTGTAAGAAGCCTGCAAGCCGAGATTGGCATTGCTGGTTCTGTGATAAGTACCCGACTTTGTTGTCTGATAGCCATTGGCCACGAGGATCGCGCTCAGGTTGTGCACACCGCCGAAAGTGCGGTTATAGTCAAAGTGCGCATTGAACGTGATGGTCTGCGCGTCTGTGGAGCCACTGATGTTCTGGACACCCGACTTCTTGTCTACCGTGTTGTGGTTGTCCAGTCCCACGATGACATCCTTGCCATTGATGCGAGCCCATGTCGGCTCATAAGTGGCATAGGTGTTATTAAACGAAGTGGTGTAAGCCGTGGCATAGTCGATAGCCATCATCGTGTGGAAGCTCAGTCCGCGCAGAAGGGCATCGAGTTTGATGTTGACGCCGGCATCGAACTGAAACTGTCGCGAAGTATACTTATATGTGCCGGATGCGTACTGATCCGCGAAAATGTTCGTTGCGTCGAGCTGTGTGCCACCGAGGATATACTTACCGTTGACGATATTAGCAGAGCTCTGGGCCAGACTAAGTGCGCTGAGAGCCTGCGGATCAATCATGTCGATAGGTATCAGGGGTGTCAGACGATTGGGTCGCAGAGTAGCAGTCTGTGCCCAGAAGTCTTTATCGCCCGTGTGATTGGCCCCTTTGTTATTGCTGTAGGTGGCATTGGCATTGACATAAGCATCGATAGAGGAATTGATGTTGATGTCGACATTGCCGCGCACATGCAGCTGGTCGCTGTATCCGTCCTTGGCCTTGCCGAAGTTCATCAGTGTTCCGGCACGCTGGTATTCCACATTAGCGTAGAATTTAGCACGGTTGTTACCGCCCTGGATTTCTGTGGAAGCCTCTGTGGTGTTATAAGCCTTCTTGACATAGTCCGAGCTGTAGAAGTCGATGCTCGGATAGCGATAAGGGTTGAGACCAGATCCATAGTTATAGATCTGTTCTGCTGAATAGAGCGGCTCCAGTCCGTCATTGGCGCGAGCCTCGTTATAGAGTGTCATGTACTCTGCCGACCCCAGATACTCAGGAAAGGCCTTGACGACATTCCATCCCGTATTCAGTCTGACGTCGATGTCCAGTCCCTTGTTGATACGTCCGCGCTTGCTTGTGATCAGGATAGCGCCCTGTGCGGCGCGGCTGCCGTAGAGTGCCACTGCCTGTGCGCCCTTCAGGAAAGTGATGCTCTCGATCTCTTCCGACCGGATGGTTGTAGCCTCGCGGGGCACACCATCAACCAGAATCAGTTGTCCTGTATAGCCCCACATGCCGGCCCCGTTGAATCCGGAGACCATGCCGTTCATGTTGTCAAGGCTATAAGTAGTATAGTTTTTGTCTGTCAACTGTCTGACGTTGACACTTGCCACGCCTCCCATGATGTCTTTCTTGGCCACCTTTCGGAAAGGCATGTCAACGAGCGTCGTGTCGCTTGGCATCTGCGCCTGAGCGGGAACAACCGCCATCAGCGCCGACACCACGGTCAAGGCAGTGCATAATATATATCTTTTGGATTTCATGATGGTACAATGTTATTGTCCGGTGATTGTATATATATAATAAGGTGTATCTCCTATAAGCACAAACTTACCAGCCTGGATTCTGCTTGAAGTCCTCATAGAGATAAGAGTCGCTTTCCTTGAGTGGGAAGAGATAATGTTTGGTAGAGAAGTCACGCTTGACGATGACTTCCTCTTTCCATCCACTGACCTCCTCGTCACGCGGGTCTTTGGCCGACTTGACACGTGTGAACTCCTGTGAAGTCTTGATATTGTAAGGATATTCGGTCAGGAGCAGCCAGCGCTGCAGGTCGTTCCAGCGGAAGCCTTCGAAAGCCAGCTCCACAGCGCGCTCGCGGCGCACCTCGTCCATGAACTTGTGCTGGTCGGCAGCGTATTTGGGAGCCACATGTCCGGCACCGACACGGTCGCGAAGCACATTGATGGCTTCCTCAGCAGTGTGTGTGCCATTTGTGCTCTTGTAGTTGGCACCACTGATGGCAGCACCGGCCTCGGCATACATCAGATAGAGATCGGCCACACGCATATAGGGCAAATAGCACTGCAGCGAGCCGCCCCATTCGTACATACCATCGTATCTGTTGCACTGGTGAGGCACGAGTTTCTGGCAGAAGTAGCCTGTACGGCAACCATCCAGGGCACGCGACGGATTACTGGAAGGCCGGAGATTGCCACCAGTGTAGAGCTGCAAATACTGATAAGGCTTGTCAGCATCACCCGGTGTGGTATTGATAAACTTGAAACCGTCGAACATAATGTCGTGATAGAAGCGAGGGTCACGGTTCTTGAACGGATGTGTAGGATCGAAGCCAGAGTCGGGATCGTCAAGAGGCAGTCCGTTGGCCATGCCGTAGTAGTTGACATAGTTGGCCGTGGGCTGATGGATCACCACGTCATGCTGCACCAAATTGTTGACCTTCGGTCCCCAAAGCTTCGTAAAGTTCCAGTTAGAGCCATTTTCATCAGGCTCCGGTCCGCGCATGATCGCCTCGCACGTGCCCGGTTGCTTCCACTGCTGGCCTGTCGTGCGGAAGATGTCCGAGAAGTTGGTCTTGGAGTCTTTCGTTGCCACATGGTTGTAGATGTCGCTATATTTATATTCTGCCAAGGCATAAGGCGTGTTGCCGCTTTCCACATCCTTGATGGCCTCACCGAGAGCTTCGGCAGCTTGCTTGGCGAAATCAGTGTTGTATTTATAGGTCATGCCACTCTTGATGGCACCAGTCTGCGCCCCGTTTTCGTTGAGCGGCGAGGCAGCCCAGAGCAGCACCTTGCCCAGATAGCCCAGTGCGCAAACCTTGGTGATGCGGATGTCGTTCTTACCGAGCGTACGCTTACCCACTGTGGTCTTGTCCCAATCGTCGGGCAGCAGATCGGCAGCGGCGCGATAGTCCTCCGCACACTTCTTGGCGCACTCCTGGAAACTCAGTCGCGGCATATCCATCTTCTCGTCTGCTCCGAGTGCGTGGTCCAGATAAGGCATACCGCCAAAGAAGTCCATCAGCTGTTCATGCCACCAGGCGCGGAAGAAAAGCAACTGTCCCTTGATCACGTTCTTCTCCTCCTGTGTGGCATTGGTCATCTTGTCGATGTTCTCCAAGCCGATGTTGCACTTACGGATGCAGTACCAGGCATGCTCGATAGAGTGATCATATTTGTTGGTCGATGTCGGGTTCAGACCGTCACGATGGAGAAACGACTGTCCGTTGCTGTACCAGTTGCGGTAGTCGCCAAGATCGATATGAGTGGTAAGGTGACTATCTCCGGCGCCCGTGTTCATCAGCTCGTCGTCGCCCCAGTTAAATGTCGTACACCAGTAGCAACTTTCTTTCTGCGGGATGCAGTTGTATATCTCCTCTACGAAACCCTGGAAGTTGGTGAAGTTCTTATAGGCCTCGTCTTCGCTGACATTTGAGTCCGGCGTTTTGTCGAGATAGTCTGTGCACGAGCCGAAACCAGCAAGGAGCGTCAGCGCGCACGCTAATTTGATAATATGTTGTTTCATGGATTGTTGGAAAATTAGAGATTAAACTTCACACCGAAGTTGATACGCTTCATCGTCGGGTAGGCGCCCACGGCACCTCCCCAGCTTGAGAAGTTAGACTCACGGTCATCGGGCATACGCGTCCAGAGCCAGAGGTTGTTGCCACTGACATAGACCTTGAGGTCGTTGATACCCAAATGGCGTACCCATCCGCCGTGCCAGGTATAGGCCAGCTCTATGTTTTTCAGACGGATGTAGGAGCCGTCACAGAGATACTGTGTACCATAGAGCGCGGCATTGGACATCGGCTGAGAGAGCAGGCGCGGTGTTGTGCACTTGGCACTGTTGTGGTCGTCAAACCACCAAGTGCCCTGGCTGTAGACATTGCACTGCATAGGATCAGACAAGCTGACCATTGTCACGTCGCGCGTCACGTTGGTCACACCATAGAACTGTGCCATGAAACTAAATCCCTTGTACTCGGCACCGATGGTGGCATTGTAGGTGTTCTGCGGAGATCCGGTATAGCCATAAGGCACCACATCATTGACATTGTCGATGACACCGTCGCCGTTGAAGTCCACGATATAGTAGTCGCCGGGCAGACGCTTGCCGTCGTTGGAGTCAAAACGGGGTGAGCCATAGATGTCGTCATAGTTCTGCACACGTCCGCGGTCGAGGTAAGTCGTCGTCTGTCCGATGGCATATCCGGCTTTCTTGCGGTAAGCAGGCAGCATCTCGGGGTCGTCCTTGACCTTGATCTTGTTGACAGCGTGCGTGAAGTTCATGTCGGCCCACAGACGCAGCGTGTTGGCAAACACTTTGTTGAGCTTGACCTGTACCTCATAACCCGATGTGTTCACCACGCCGAGGTTGGCCGTTGGTGCCGTCTGGCCGAAATAGGAAGGCACAGAGCGGTCACTACCCTTGACCAGAATGTCGGTACGATGGTCGTGGAAGACATCGGCACTACCGGTGATCAGTCCACCGAGGAAACCAAAGTCAACACCAAGATTGTATTTCGTCACCTTCTCCCAATGCACGTTGGGATTGCCTACTGTAGACTCGCGGTACCAGGTATAGGGCGACTTGTCTCGGGTAATGTCCATAACCGTATTGCCGCCATAAGCCCACTGGCTCATGTAGAGGAATCGGTCACCAACATTGTCGTCACCGATCTCACCATAAGAGGCACGGAGCTTGAGCATGTCGATGATCTTCTTGTCACGCAGCTTGCGCATAAAGGGCTCGTCGCTGACCATCCAGCCCAAAGCGCCGGAACTGAAGAAAGCGAAGCGGTTGTCCTTGGAGAATTTCTCCGAACCGTTGTAAGCACCGTTGTACTCGAAGAAGTAGCGGTCGTTCCAATTATAGGTAGTACGGAACACCCAGTCCTCACGATAGCTTGGGATCACGGAGCCGATGGCATATTCCTGGCGGGCAAAGGTGCCCATGCCGGTGACATGATGCAATCCGAAGGAACGCGCCCAATTGAGCTGTACCTGATAGTTGAGGTTGCGCTGGGTATTCCAGTCCTGTACTGTACCCTGCTGGATTTCCCATTTCTTGCCCATGGTGTAGTCAAAGCGGTCATAGTCCTCGTAGGCTTTCTTATAAGTCACCTCTCCGGTTTCAGGGTTGATCCATTTGAGCTGTGGGTCGTTGTATTGGTCTTTGATGCCTCGGTCAGCCTCCACAAAGGTGTTGTCCCACGCCACGGTGCCACGTGCCGAAAGTCCTTTGGTGATGAAGTCGAGTTTCTGCTCCAAGACAAAGTTGGTGGTGATGCGGGTGGTAGTGGTCTTCATCGTTCCGTCGCCAAAGGCAATCTGTAAGGCAGAGTTGCTCACGTTGGTAGAGCCGGGAAGGAAGCCCCACGATCCGTCGCTGTATTGTGGCAGGAAGACATCCGGTCCGATGTTGTAGGCTCCGGCCCACTGCTGCGACATACCCCAGTCGCCCGTGCCGTGGGTATTGGACCACGGAGTGTTGCGGATGCCGGTGCTGCCGGCGAGACTCATCTGGAAAAGCGTGGTCTTCGTGATGTTGAAGTCAAGGTTGGAACGCATGTTCACGCGGTTGTAGCTATAGCTGTTCTTATAGTCACGGCCGTTATTGAACTTTTTATAAAGGTCTCCCTCATTGACAAAGTCCACACTGGCGAAGTAACGCACAAAATTGGTACCGCCACTGATGTTGACATTGGCGTTGTACGACATACAATAGTCCTTGAACAGAGTCCGTTGCCAGTCTACATTGGGGTAGCGCTCGCGCTGTTCCTGCGTGGTCTGGTTGCGGTAATTGCTGATAAACGACAGCGGCTTGACATAAGCGAAGCTGCTGGGACTGATGTTCAACTCATTCTCAGCAACCTTGTTTCGAGCCAGCATAGCGTCGTAGGAGTCTAACTTATCAGGCAGTTTCGACGGAACTTTTATCACGGCATTGGCCGTGACATTGATGACAGCCTTGCCGACAGAACCGCGCTTGGTAGTGATCAGGATCACGCCGTTGGCACCTTTCACACCATAGACGGCGGTCGCGGAGGCATCTTTCAATACGGAAATCGTTGCCACACTCTGCATGTCCACCGTAGACATGGGGCGCTCGATACCGTCGACGAGCACAAGCGGCTCGCTGTTGTTCCACGAGGAAGCGCCACGGATGACGATCTTCGGCTCCTCGTCACCAGGCATACCACTGGAAGCTGTTGTCACCACACCGGGAAGATTACCGGTCAACGCGGCTCCGATATCGTTGATACCTGCCGCACGCTCAAGCACCTTGCCCGTGGTCTGGGTGATAGCACCGACCACAGATGCCTTCTTTTGCTGGCCGTAACCGACGACGACGACCTCGTTGAGGTTATGGTCATCGTTGCGCATGATGACTTTCAGTGCCTTTTTTGCTCCGGAAAGCTTCACCGTCTGCGTAGCCATACCGATGTACGACACCTTCAGCGTGGTGTTGCCGTCCTTCACACTCATGACGAAATTACCGTCCATGTCCGTCACTGTACCATTGGAAGACGAACCCTCCATCACGGTAGCGCCGATGATCGGTTCACCCGCCTCGTCTACCACACTACCCTTGACCGTGTACTTCTGCTGGGCCTGCACGCCTACAGCAAAGAGCGAAGCCAACGTCAGCGTGGTGGCTAATCGTTGTGTTCTTAACAATAGTTTGTTCATGTTCTCTTCATTATTTAAGCTTTTTATTTATTAGGATCTATACCACCGTTTTTAGCCTTTTATGTTAACCTTAATATTTTTTTGGTTGAAAACGCTGCAAAGTTAACATATAAAAAGCTCACAGAGTTTGTAACATGTAACAAACTCTTTGTGATACATACCATAAAGCCTTGAAATAACAAAAGAGAAACTTCGTGTTACTTATTTCTCAATCCGCTTGAGTGATATTTGGGGCCAGATGCGAAAGTCCATAGAGAGAGAATCACTGTTTTTTTGCGCATAGAATGCCCGTGTGCCCTCTTGGGGCACCTCGTTGTCAAAGGATGCACGAGCTAAAAATCGTGCCAAGTGGTTTATTTATGATGATTCAGTGGTCAAATACTATAGCTGAATGATCATGAATTATGTATAGAATAATATGTCTTTTATGTCTTTATATCTAAAAAGACAACGGCTTTTCTGTCTAAGGCTATTCGTCTTTCTGTCTAAGCCCTCTGCTGTTCTGTCTCCTCGCTTTGTGTCTCGTCTGTCCCCTCCTCCATCTCTCGGTCCAGTCGTCCTCGCCACAGATACTTACGTGTCTCGTGCACGATGATGCCGCTGAGGAAGAGCAGGGAGAGCAGGTTGGGGATTGCCATGAGCGCATTCATGCAGTCGGCGATGTTCCAAACCAGTTCCAGAGAGATCACACTGCCGATGAACACACACACGATGTAGAGCAGGCGGTAGCCCAACATCCAGCGGCGGCCACCCAAATACTCCACACAGCGCTCGCCATAATAGCTCCAGCCGAGTATCGTGCTAAAGGCGAAGGTCAGCAATCCAAAGGTCAGCAGTGGCTTGCCGACGTAGGGAATCTTGCTGAAAGCCACCTTGGTGAGCTGCGCGCCGTCGTGGAACGTAATGTCGGGATAGGCGATGATGCTGCTTACGATGACCAGTCCGGTCAGCGCGCAGATGATGACCGTGTCCCAGAACGTTGCCGTACTCGATACCAAAGCCTGCCTGACCGGGTTGCGTGTCTGTGCGGCTGCGGCTACGATCGGTGCCGAGCCCAGTCCCGACTCGTTGGAGAACAGACCGCGGGCGATGCCGTAGCGGGCTGCCATGATCACCGTGCCACCGACAAAACCGCCGCCTGCTGCCTGCGGCGTGAAAGCCGAACGGACGATCAGCTGTAGGGCGGGCCATAGACTGCTGTGGTTGACAAAGAGGATATAGATGCAGCCTAAGACATAGAAGACAGCCATGAACGGCACCAACATGCTGCATACCTTGGAGATGCTCTTCACGCCGCCAATGATCACCGCCGCCGTGAGCAGCGTGATGACGACGCCGACGATCGCCGGACTGATGCCGTAGCTCTCGTGGGCTATCGTCGCGATGGCGTTGGCCTGCACGGTGTTGCCGATGCCAAACGAGGCGCATGCGGCAAAGACAGCAAAGAGCACGGCCAGCCATTTCCATCCCAAGCCTTTCTCCAGCGCATACATCGGACCGCCCAACATGCGGCCGTCGGCTGTCTTGACGCGGTATTTGATGGCGAGCAGGCCTTCGGAATACTTTGTCGCCACGCCGAAGACACCTGTCAGCCAGCACCACAGCACGGCACCCGGACCGCCGAGCGAGATAGCTGTCGCCACGCCGACGATGTTGCCCGTGCCGATTGTCGCTGCCAATGCCGTGGCCAGTGCGCCAAACTGCGACACGTCGCCCGTGGCACCGGGGTCACGCTTCACCGACAACTTGATGGCTGTCCACAGAAAGCGCTGCGGAATGTGCAACCGAAAAGTCAGAAAGATATGCGTGCCCAACAATAAGATGATCATTGGCCAGCCCCACAGCAATCCGCTGAGAGTCGTGAAGAATTCGTTGACTTGACTCATGCTATCCTCTATGTTACTTGTTTTCTATCCTGATGTTTTTAAATCCCAGTGCATGGAACATCGTCCAGAGCTGCGTCCGTGCGTTTTTCCGTGCCGATGCCAGATTGGCTTTGCTCAGACAGCGTTGCCGCATCTTTGCCTTTGCTTGCTCGGCCATGGCGGCGCGGTCTTGCTCGCTCCATTTTCCACTCTCGTAGAAGGAACGTGTGCGGGCCTCGTCGAGAAAGTTGTCGTCTACCAGTCCGATGGGTGGCAGCGTGGCGATGAGCGTGTCGCCCCGGACGCTGAGCCACTCCTCTTTATATTGTTGCATGTCGAAGCCGAGGCGCAGCGTGCCGTAGTAGACGCGTGCCAGCTCGTCGTCGCCGAAGAAGCCGTGGCGCACGGTGTCGACGAGTTCTTCGTCAGCGATCTCCATGAACACCCACTGCCCCGTGTTGCGGATGCTCTCCATGACCACGGGCGTGACGCTGATCTCCTGGTTGTGCGTAATCTCAACGTGCTGATCCGACAACGCCCGCTTGATGAGGAACACGGCAGCGACAACGAGCACGAGGGTGACCGTAGCCGAGATGAGCACCAGGCGCAGGTCGGTGCTTGCGCGGCCCAGCAGGCGAGAGAAGAGAGAGTGCTTTGTTGTCATGGCTTAGTTCGTTTTACGGATAAGGGTTTCAAAGGGGCTGTTGCCGAGATCATCGCGGAAGGTGATCACCACGTCCTCGTCGCTCCAACCCATCTGCCGCAGCATCGGCATGAGCTGCTGTACGGCACTCTGGCGTGCGCTCTCGGTGAGGTTCATCTGTTCCAGCGACTTGACGATGGCCTTGCGCCCCTGCTGCTCGATGCGTGAGCGCTCTTCGTCGGAGAATCGGGTGCGCAGTAGCGACACCTTCTCCTTTACTTGTTCGTGGTCGATGGTCGTGGCGGTGAGCGTCACCTGCGGGTCTGGCAGGATGATCTCCAACTTTTTGCCGTCGTGCCGTACCTGTGAGGCTGAGAAATGGGAGAAGTCGATCGAGGCCTGCGCCGTGGCCGTCATGGGTATGGCAATGCGGCGCTTGCCGAGAGGTAGGTTCATCTTGAAATCTTGCCCGAACACGTGTCCGGTGACTGCCGCAGTGTCGTCGTAGACGACGATCTTGCGGAGCTTATACTCTTGGGTATATAGTTTCGCGCAATGCTGTATCTGATAGACCATCATGGCCGTCGTGTCCGTGGCGGTCTCTTGTGGTTTGCTGACATTTTGATGTCGGCAACCCATCAGTAAAAGGACAGAAAGAAACAGTGCAATGACTTTTCGTATCATCAGTTCTCTGTTTGTTGATGGTTTGTTACATGTTTGTAGATGCAAAGTTAGTGTAAACGAGTGGAATATCAAAGAAAAAGCGTCTTTTTCTTAGTATTCTTTTGTGCAATCTGTCGCTTTTTCGTAGTTTTTTCCTACCTTTGCACCGGTAAATACACAAAAAACGATGAAAATATACACTTCATTGGCTTTGATGCTCCTGACGGTGATGCTCTTTATGGGCTGCAAGGACAATACCAAGGTGCAGCCCGTGCGCAAGGTTCAAAAGGTCGTCGAGCCGAAAGGTCCCCGTGTGATGGGCGACAACACTGTGTCGCGCAAGGTTGGCTGGGTCGGTGGCATCTATACTGTCGAGGTCAAGCGCCATGCCGATAAGAGTCTGGCCAAGGCTTCTGATGGCAGCCACGAGTACTATGATAACAAGATCAGCGTGCGCATCCTGCGGCAGAACGGCTCCGAGTTTTTCAACCGTGAGTTTACCAAAGCTGACTTCAAAGCCAAGGTCGATGACCAGTATTATAAGAATGGTGCGCTCTTGGGCATTGTCTTTGTGCGTTCCGAGGGACCGGAACTCGTCTTTGCGGCCAGCGTTGGCAATCCCGACAAGTCGAGCGACGAGTATGTCCCGCTCGTGCTGAAGATCAGCAAGCTGGGGACAGTGACGATCACGCAGGACGAGAATCTGGAATAGAACGGGCAGGAGTAAGTGCTTGCGCACACCCTGAAATGTTTAAGAAACTGACATTTTTCGGCCTCTGAGAATCAAAAAATCGCAGCCAAGGGTGTCCTTGACCTCAAAGGCAGCCATTTGGGCAACATCTGCCAACTGGTTGGCAATCAAGTGATTATATTTTATTGATTAAGCAAGCCATTACTTTTGCTTGTCATCCTTATGGTTTTACTCAATCAAAACACTTGTTTGCCCCGCTCATCTCAGTTGTTTTACACGATGAAACAACTGAGATGAGCGGGGCAAACAAGTGTTTTTTCTTTTGAAGACAACTGTTTTCTTCGTCTCTCATGGCAAAAATGAGCCTAAAGAATCAGAAATCCGCGTTTTCCTTCTCTATATTGCAACCTCGCCACGACAAGCTTTTGTCGGGAAAAATCAGAGCTGTAATATATTTCAAGGCATCATATATATACAACCTACATGTCGTACCCATCGACAAGAACAACTCGCTGAGCTGCATCCGCCAATCGTTTTTGTGCCACTTCCTTGTCGAGCGGATTCTCGTCAGCGGGCTGTCCGTCGTTGATACATACTACTTGCGAGAAGCCAGCGCCGAGCAATGCGTCCCGGTCCTCTATGCGTCCACTGGCAAGAACGACGGGTACTCCTGCCTTCTGCGCATGACGCAAGACCACACTCGGCAACTTGCCCATGAGTGTCTGGGCATCAGACGCACCCTCGCCCGTGATGACAAGATCGGCATGTTGCAGCATGTCGTCGAAACGATTGCTTCGCAATACCAGTTCAGCGCCACTCTCCATCTGAGCATCCATGAACTGCATGAAGGCATAGCCCAGTCCACCGGCGGCACCGGCGCCGGATCTTTGGCTCATGTCGTAGCCCTGATGTTTGGCAGCCATCGTAGCGAAAGTTGCCGCCCGACGCTCAAGAAGTTCCACTTGCCGGTCATCGGCTCCCTTCTGCGGTGCAAAGACATGGGCAGCGCCACGCGGACCTGTGAGCGGATTGTCGACATCGGAAGCAAGCGTCACGCGAACCGACTTCAGCACAGAGGTGTCGAAAAGGTCGTACCACATCTGATGCAACCGCTGTTGGGCATGGTGGCGCAGACAACGAAGCATGCCCAGTCCGCAGTCGCTCGTCGCTGAGCCGCCCAGTCCCACGATAAACTCGCGGCAACCCTGTTCCCACGCTTGCACCATCAGCTCGCCGACGCCGTAGCTCGTGGCTACGAGCGGATTGCGCAGTTCCGGTTCTATCTTGTCGAGTCCCACGGCCTGCGCCACCTCGATGATGCTCTTGCCATTCTTGATGCCGTAGGCAGCATCGGTCCACCGCATCATCGCATCGTGGACATGGCAGTGCTCCACCCTATCGGGACGCATTGCTCTCAGGAAGCCCTCGCCACCGTCGCTGGCCTCGATCAGCTTTATCTCCACATCGCCATGCTGGGCTCTCAATCCTTTGGCGCACGCCTCGTTTGCCTCCTGGCTGCTCATGCAACCCTTGAAGCTGTCAAATATCAATAATATCATATTCAACCAACAACTAAAGAATATCTGAGCCCAAGTGCATTACTAATTAAGAGAAAGGTTGACAGCTGCATATCACTATTACCACGCTCTATATTACTGATAAACTCACGCTTCTTGCCAATCTTATCAGCCAATTGTTGTTGAGTCATCTTCAGTTGCTTACGCTGCTCTTTCAATATTTCAGCATAATAGAAAGATTTAGCACGAGCTTCAAAAGCTTCACGTGAAGGAGAACTTTTTGGGCCATACTCTTTATCTAATCTTGCTGATGAGGTCTGAAGCTTATTTAACTTGTTTTCGTCTAACTTTATCATATCTATTCCTCCATATATTTTCTTAATATCTTATTAGTAATTTCTACTTCTTGCTTTTCTTCAAGATTAGTACTGACAACCTTTATAGTCGCTATTATCTGTTCTACATAATCGTACTTTACTCTAACCCTCATGGGAAGAGCATCTAAGTATTCTTTATACTCATCCGAATAGTAGATTTCCCTTATCTTCTTATCTATACTACAAAAGTAAGTGTATTATTCCAAACAGACAAATAAAATGAAACGAATTTATTACTTTTTATTGAATACGGCAAGCTACGTAATAAGCGAAAAGCCTTTGAAGAACATTTAGGGCTCGCCTTTCTGTAATATTTCCGCCCCTTCTACGTTAATAATACCATGATACGTAGACTTTTCATCTTGATGATACTCACGTTGCTGGGCCTGGACGGCATGGCACAGACCTTCACACTGCATGGGCGTGTCATCGACGAGGACGGCAATCCCGTGGAGTTCGCCAGCGTGTCGTGCCTGCAACAGGGCAAGGCCACAGTGACCTCAGCTCATGGTAACTACAGCCTCACGCTTCACTCCGCCGACTCTGTGGTGGTGAAGTTCTCGATGCTCGGCTACCGCACAAAGACTCGCGTGCTAAGAAAACCAAAAGGACCACAGACTTTGCAGGTGACGCTCTACGGCATGGCCAACACACTCGGGCAAGTTGATGTCACTGGACAAAAGATACAATCGGGGCAAGGACAGGAACTCAGCACAAAAGACATGAAAGGCTCACCGTCAACAACGGGCAATGCGGTAGAAGAACTCGTGCAGAGCCAGGCCGGCGTGTCAACGCACTCCGAACTGTCGTCGCAATACAATGTTCGTGGCGGAGCCTTTGACGAGAATTCTGTATATATAAATAATGTGGAGGTCTTCCGGCCCTTCCTTGTACGCAGCGGACAGCAGGAAGGACTCTCGGTTATCAATCCCGACATGGTGGAGCGCATCAACTTCTCCACGGGCGGCTTCGAGGCAAAGTACGGCGACAAGATGTCGTCGGCTCTCGACATCACCTATCGCCAGCCCAAGCATGCCGAGGCCACGGTGACGGCATCGCTGCTCGGTGCCAATGCTTACGTGGGACTCGGCGGTAAGAACTTCTCGTGGACCAACGGCCTGCGCTACAAGACTACGAAGTATCTCCTCGGCTCGATGGAGACCAACGGTGAGTACAAACCAAGCTTCCTCGACTACCAGACCTATCTCCACTGGCGGCCCAACAAGTTGTGGAGCTTCGATATCATCGGCAACATCTCTGACAACCACTATACTTTCCAGCCCGAGAGCCGCGAGACCACCTTCGGCACGCTCGAAGACGTGAAGTCGTTCAAAGTCTATTTCGACGGACAGGAGAAGGACCGCTTCCGGACTTATTTCGGCACGGTGGGCATCACGCGCCACTGGGGTGACTCCACTTCGGTGTCGCTCCTTGGCTCGGCATTCACCACCAGCGAGCGTGAGCAGTACGACATACAAGGACAATACTGGCTCACGCAGACCGAGACCTCGGAAGACCTCGGCGTGGGCACCTACTTCCAGCACGCCCGCAACTACCTTAAAGCACGCGTGGGCAGCGTGAAGCTCATGGTCAAGCACAAGACCGCCGCACACAACATCGAGGGAGGCATCACCTTTAAGAAAGAACATATCGAGGAGAACTCGCGCGAGTATGAGATGCGCGACTCGGCAGGATACAGCATCCCACATACGGGTAAGGATCTGTATATGATCTATTCCCTTAGAGCAAAAAACAAGCTCGACGCCAACCGTACCGAGGTTTATCTGCAAGACACTTGGCGCTATCACCGCAACGACTCCAGCACACTCTATACGCTGAACTACGGTGTACGCTTCTCGCATTGGAACTTTAACCAGGAGTCAACGCTTTCGCCGCGCGTCTCACTCGGCATCACGCCTTCGTGGAACCGCGACCTGACTTTCCGTCTGGCAACAGGTCTCTATTACCAGGCTCCCTTCTTCAAGGAGTTGCGCGACACGTCGACCGTAAACGGCATGACCGTGGCTTCGCTCAACAACAAGGTGAAGAGTCAGCGTGCCATCCACGTCATCGGTGGCATGGACTACCGCTTCAAAGTCAACAACCGTCCTTACCGCTTCTCGGCTGAGGCTTACTATAAGTTCCTCCATAACCTCATCCCTTACTCGGTAAGCAACGTGCAGGTGGTCTACTACGGCGATCATACCGCCACAGGTCATGCAGCCGGTGTGGACCTGAAACTCTACGGTGAGTTTGTTCCCGGCACTGACTCGTGGATCACACTCTCGCTGATGAATACGAAGATGAACGTAGACGGGCGCTCGCTGCCGCTGCCTACCGACCAGCGCTTTGCCGCCCATCTTTTCTTCACCGACTATTTTCCCGGCACCACCCGCTGGAAGATGAGTCTGAGGCTGACCTATGCCGACGGTCTGCCCTTCTCCACGCCACACCGTGAGCTCACCTCTGCCTCCTTCCGTGCTCCGGCCTACAAGCGTGCCGACATCGGCATGAGCTACCGACTCTACGACAACAGTGACCACCACAGCAGCCATTGGCTGAAGAATGTGTGGCTCGGCCTCGACTGTCTCAACCTCTTAGGTATCAACAACGTCAACTCCTACTACTGGGTCACCGATGTCGTCGGCCAGCAGTATGCCGTGCCCAACTACCTGACTGGCCGCCGCATCAACGCCAAGGTCACCGTAGAGTTCTGAGCATAAGGCGTGCGGAGCCTTTATCGCCAAATAGCCCGTGTTGTTCTGAGTGCTTAGTCTGTGTGTTGCTGCTGTGCAGCAACCCTCTCTCGGAGGGTGCTGCTCACCTCTCGCTGACAAACGTGGTGACAGATCTCGGCTCAAGCATGGCGTTGCCCATGCTCTTTCCCACCGGTTTCAGGTTTTCTCCCGTCACGTCCGACGTGCGGTAGAGTTGCCAAGCGTGCTTACTTTCTGGAAGAGGCAGAACGATCGGAGCAGAGCCTTCTCCATAATTAATGGCGACCACTACCCACGAGCCGTCTACATTGCGATAGGCTGAAGTCATCACGCCATAAGGTTGTGTCTCACCGTCTGCAACAAGTTTTCCTCCATCTGTCACAGACATCGCATACCGCCGTGCTCCCGGACGGATGAAGCGGCTATAATTGCCCAACGTCCACATCAGTTTAGAGTCAATCGCCTTGCCCGTTTTCCAACCGTCATTACTGAGCACGCGGATCAGTCCATCTTTGTAGTCGCCTCCCAAGGCACGCCACCACGACCAGCTCTCGGCATCGCCATAGACCAGATCATGATGGATGACACGAGCCACATAGAGAGCCGTCATCATCGAAAAGTCGAAATGGCCGCCTCCCCCGATCTCCTCATCGTTGCTCATAATGCAAAGTTCGCTTTGCCAATAATGAAGACCATAACGCGCCAACGTGTCTCGGAGTTGCTCGCGTACCTGACGCATATATTTCACGGGCGTATTGGTCCAATAGCTGTGAGCCAACACGCAGTGCGGCACGCCCGGGCAATTGCCCAAATAGGTCTGCACGCTGTCTTTATTGAAGAAGCTGGATATTTCGAAACCGCGCTGCCAGTCTGTCTCGTGAGTACCCAAGAGGCACCGCAGATCGCTACTCTCATTGATCGTTATCTGTGTATTGACCTTTTGCTTTTTAAATGCTTTCGAAACAGCCCTCACCAACTTTGCTACTTCCCGGTTGGTAGCGGGCGCCCCTTCCTGCTTCGGTCCCAGCCAGTTCCAGTGTCCGTCCGGCTCGTTGATCGGACTGACATAGTCGAAATGGATGCCATCGTGCACTTCCAGTCCTTTCAAGCTTGTCGAGATGAACCGTGCGGCACGGTCATAGCAGTCTGGCTTCAGATTAATCGTTCCTCCACGTCCCGTGTTGGTTGCAAGTCCGTTTTGTGTAAAGTAGACCGGCATAGAATTCATGAAAGCCAGAAAGTGGTCAACGCCACGCTCTTTGGCAAGTTTCAGGAAGTTGCGCTGCCCCTGCTGCTTGCTCCAGTCGTAACTGCCGTCAGCATTCAGAAAGCATTCCGTCCGCGTAGCTTGCTGGATATACGAGCTGTCGCCCTGCTCCTCACTGCCGGCCCCAAGGTTGAAACGCCATAGAGAAAGTCCGATGCCGCGTGGCTGACCTTGTGCATCGTCGTCTGTGCTGAACAGCCAGTCGGCGATTTGTCGCTGCTGTTGCTCCGGCCACAGCCCAACATACTTCATACTCCATGCGTCAGATGCCCCAAAGTGCAGAATCTGTTGGCGCGGTTGATCTGCGTTGATCCGGTAGATCCGTTGGGCACGGATTGACACTGCCGCCATCAACAACAGCACTGAAAAGAGAAAACGATGATATTTCATAGCAGAATAGGATATATGATGAGGATAGTTAATTCTTCATTCAGTGATTGACGATTTTCTTTCCATCAACGACATAGATACCTTTCGGCAAAGAATGCAGAAGAGAGACATCGTCAGCGACCTTCGTTCCTGTCAAGGAAAAGACGGCATTCATTTTTTTAGCATCTTCTTCTATGCTCTGAATGCCGGTAGCAAAGTCACCGTCGAGAGTGAAGGTCACCACAGAGCGAGCCGGAATGAGGATACGTGTGTTGGCATTGGGCGTTGTATTTAGTGTAGCGTCAAGGCTCAGCGAATGCGTAGCATCGGTCACATATTTATGAATAGCAGTTGCGGAAGTATTAAATTTGACGCCTTTTGCTGCGTCTCCATTATTGACAAAGACCGCCACGACGCGCTTGCCGTCCGGTGAGACAAAGGCTGTAGCCATCAATCCGTCGATGTTGTCGACCGTCGTGCCCGTCATGGCTATGCGCTGATAGCCGGGGCGTACAAAGCGGCTGTAGTTGCCGAGTACCCACAGATTGGGATTGGCCGTGACGGTTCCACCTTTTGTGAGATCACCATAGCTCTCGTAGCCAGTGTCCCCCGTGGCGTTGAGCCGAAGCAGTTCAAACCGGTTTTTCTGGCTCCATTTTGATTGTGCCATTGCTGTCCAGTACGACCATGACGACATGTTGCCTTCGGTGAGTCCCACATAGATGAGCTTTCCCATGAACAACGCAATATCCATGTCAGTGGCCTCATCGTATGAACCAGGGAAGCCCGTGCCGCTGTCAGGTTCTTTGTCAAGCATACTCCACTCGGTTTGCATGACTTTCAATCCGTATTGCGCAGCTTTCTGTGCCACCTTCTTTCGTGTGTCCACTAATGTAGCGTCGCTGCCAAAGGTCCAATAGTCGTGTCCAGCCACGGCCTTCTCCACATGGCTCAGTCCACCAATATATGTTTCACTGTTTGCTGGATTCCAAAAAGCCTCTATCTGATCCGAAGCCCTGCCACCATACTCAGAGCAATGCTGATAGAGCCGGTCCCATGCGCTTGCTTCCGGCATGACAATGGAAGTTCCCGACAATTGCTGCTTGTCAAGTGCTTGATCCAATTCCCGTACGAGTCGGCTGATCTCAGCGTTCTGCCAAGGCGAGCCCTCCTGACCTTCGCGCCAGTCGAAAGCCGGCTCGTTGACAGGGTCGACATAGGTGATAGGATAGCCTAAGTCGGTGAAGTGTCGGGCTGTGGTGGCGATATAGTTTGCGAAATCGTCATAGCAATCTTCCTTAAGGTTGGCTCCCGCCGCCCCGTCCTTGTTGTTGGCCAGTCCGTTTGCCGTATAATAAATAGGTGCAGAGTTTGCGAAAAGAAGGAAATGATCAACCCCATAGCTCTTGGCCTGCTCCATGAACCACCGTTGTCCGGCACAGCGGTTCCAGTCGTAGGTGCCGTCAGACTTGATGTAGCAGTCAGCGCGTCGTGTGACATCAGTGATATTCGATCCGTCGCCTTGTTCACTGCTGCCAGCACCCAAGTTCACTCTCCACACCGAGAGTCCGATGCCTTCGGGATTGCCGTTACTGTCCATCTTTTGTGAGAAGAGCAGGCGCGCAGCTTTTTCCTTCTCTGAGGTGGAGAAGTATCGTCCCACAAATTCTGTTGTCCAGCAGTCTGAAGCCCCGAAGTCCATGATGGTCTGGTAGTGCTCGGAAGGATTGAATCCTATTGTGTAAGTCGACTGGGCTGAGGCTGACAAGACTGTAGACAAAGCTAAGAAGGAGAAAAGTATTTGTTTCATACGAGATAATATAAAAAGAAGTGTGAAGAGGAAATCTATCCAACAATGAAAGGTTCACAGGTTTCAAAGGTTCCGAAGGTTTAAAGATTCCCTACGATCGACAAAACCTTTTAAACCAACAAAACCTTTAAAACCTAAAGAACCTTCGAAACCTAGAATTTAGTATAATGGATTCTGCTTGATGGATCCGTTGGACATGATAATCTCTGAGTTAGGAATTGGGAAGAGCTCATCGCGTCCCTCTTTAAACGTGATGCCTTTGTCGCTGCTCTCACCCTTATTCTCTTTCTCGTACTTATCAGTACTCTCATAGAGGTTGTAATGTACAAACGTACCGTTGGGTCCCATGATATTGTCAATAGCGGGTTTGCCGTTGTCGTCTTTCCAGCGGCGCAGGTCGTAGAGGCGGTTGTCCTCCAAGGCCAGTTCCAGACGACGCTCCAAACGAATGGCATCGCGCAGTTCCTTGTTAGAAGCGGTCACAGGAGAGAGCTTGACACGGGCACGCACCTCGTTGAGAGCTGTGCGGGCCTCAGCATCATTGCCCAGTGCGTTCTCCACCTCAGCATACATCAGCAACACGTCGGCATAGCGCAGCAGACGATAGTTCAGCGGAATATGCGGAGCATCGTATGGTGATGGACGCTTGGCGACAGGAATATAGAGCTTCATGTTGCATCGTGCGCTCTTGTGCTTGCTCGGTGAGATGACATAGGGCTTGTCTTCTGTCCACGTAGGATCGTTAGGCACACTGGTCTGCCCGTCGTGCAGGATGGTCCACTTCAGGCGGATAGAGTCACCGGCATCTTCAAATGCTTTCTCCAGATTGCTGGTCGGCAAGCCCCACGACCAACCGGAGTCGTCGCGAGAGCCGACAACTACAGAGATGCGCTCACCCAGACTATAACTGATGTCGCTGTTGGTCTGAACCTCAAAGAGACTCTCCTTGCTGTTGTTGTGGTCCATGCTCCACACATCGCCAAAGTTGTCGAGCAGTTGATATTCTTTGCTGTCGATGACGGCTTTGAGTTGAGCTTCAGCCTCTTTGTACTTCTCCTGATAGAGATAGACTTTGCCGAGCAGTCCTTGGGCAGCCCCTTTAGTGACACGCCCCAAGTCTTTGCTGCTATATGCGCTGCGCACGGGCAGGTCAGGAATAGCCTCGAGCAAATCTTTCTCGATCTGTGCATAGGTCTCTTCTTTGCTGGCGCGCTCTATGCCTTCCACCTCTGACGGCATCTTCAAGTCGAGCACCAAAGGCACTCCACCAAAGTTCTTTACCAGATCGAAGTACTCAAAGGCACGTATGAACTTTGCCTCAGCGATATAGCGTTTCTGGAGTGCCTCATCGTTGAACTTCACACCTGGTATGCGGTTGATGGCGATATTGCACTGGAGAATGCCTTTGTAGCGATACTGCCAGAAGTTTTGGCAGCTGTTGCCCGCGCTGATGGTGTTGCCCGTATAGTGAGCCAGGTGAAGATAATCGCCTGGATCCTGCGTGGTGTTACCCATCCATTCGTCGTCGGTGCACATGTCACCGGCAACGTAGAACTTGTATATCTGCCACCAGTCGTCGTAGGCCAGGCTCTGATAGCAGCCTGTCACCTGCTTGGCACATTCATCCTCCGTAGAGAAATAGTTTTCCATGTCCTGCTGACCAAGGATAGGCTCATCGAGGAAATCGGAGCAGCCGCTCACAGTGAAAGTCAGTGCAGCCGCCATGGTCAGACCCAAAATATATTGTTTCATAGTTGTTGATGATAATCGTTAAAAGTTCATGTTCACACCCACCAGGAAGGTTCGTGGGTTAGGATAACCGGTCCAGTCGATACCAGCCTGTGTGGCACTACCCATGGCAGCCGTTTCCGGATCCATGCCGCTGTAGCCTGTGATTGTGAAGAGGTTCTGGGCAGAGAGCGAGAAACGCAGCGTGCAGGTGCCAAGAAGCTTCTTAGGCAGCGTATAGCCCAGTTGCAGCAACTTGCAGCGGAAGTAACTGCCGTCCTCAACGAAGTAAGTCGAAGGACGTGTGTAGTTGGAGTTCGGATCTGCAACGGTCAGGCGCGGATATTCCGTGGAAGTGCCTTCGCCGTGCCAGGCCTTTTCAAGCGTACCGGCATAGACGTTCTGACCGTCCTGACCGAAGTAGCGCTCACGGTTGAGGTTATAGATGTCATTGCCAAAGGTGCCATAGAACTGAGCTCTGAAGTCGAAGCCTTTGTACTGAGCGTTGAGGTTCAGACCGAGCATCAGGTCAGGGAAAGGATTGCCGATATAGGTCTTGTCCTTCTCGTCGATGGTGCCATCGTGGTTGAGATCTTTATAGCGGAAATCACCAGGCTGAGCGTTTGGCTGCATGGCATTTCCGTGCTCGTCGGTGTAGGAGGTCACTTCTGTCTGGTTCTGGAAGATGCCGTCAACGACATAACCGTAGAACTGGCTGATCAGTTGTCCTTCCTCGTTGCGGATGATATAGTCGCCATTGTGGTTGCCTGTGTAGATATAGTTGCCATTGAGGTTGACGGCTTTGTTGCGAACAGAGCTGAGGTTCACTCCGACGCCATACTGCAATCCACCCACATGGTCGTTCCAGTCGATGCCAAGTTCCCATCCGGTAGCCTTCATGCTTCCGATGTTCTCCCACATCTGTCCGTTCCACATCGGGTAGCCAAGGATGAGCAGATTCTCTTTCTGCATGAGCATGTCGTGGCTCTTCTTGGTGTACCAGTCAGCGGTGACGCGCAGGCGATTGGCAAGGAAAGCCATATCGAGTCCGATGTTGTAGTCCTCGACAGTCTCCCACTTCACGTTTGTGTTACCAATTGATCCGATCGTAGAACCTACAATCGTGGCAGGAGTAGCACCGAGAGTATAGCGTGTGGTAGAGATGGAACTGATATAAGCCGAGTTGTCGATGTTCTGGTTGCCCACCTTACCCCAGCCGAGTCTTAACTTTAAGTCGTCGAAGACGTGCTGATGTTTCATAAACGACTCACCGGAGATACGCCAGGCTGCACTGACAGCGGGGAAAGTAGCGTACTTGTTGCCTTTGGGGAACTTGGAGGAACCATCGACACGCACGCTGGCTGTGAGGTAGTAGCGTTCATCGTAGTTATACATCACACGACCGAGATACGAGATCAGCGAGCTGTAGCTGTTGGTACCCGAAGCCTGCATGTTCTCTGTACCGGCACTCACATAGCGCATTTCCTCCACGTTGGAGGGGATGTTGTCGCGGCTGCCGCTGAGCCAGTAGTCCTGGAAGCGCTCCATGGTGTAGCCTGCCATGACGTTGAGGTTATGGCGTTTGTTGAAACTCTTCATATAAGTCAGCGTGTTGGTCCAGTTCCAGTCCACCCAGTTCTGCATGGTGCGTGAGGCATTGCTCTTCTCGCTTTGCTCGAGGTTGTCGATATGGAAGTCTGGTGTGTAGCCGTCCGAAAGGCGGAAACGTGCGTTGATGCCAAACTGTGTGCGGAAGGTCAGTCCGCTGATGGGGCTGATGCTGATGAAAGGAGTAGCCAGCAGGCCATATTCGTCGGAGTGACTGTCGAGGCGATACATCGAAGCCACTGGATTCCATTCTTGGTTGTTGTTTGAGCGTGCATAGTTGCTGTAAGGGTTGGATGTCCACTCGCTCTTGTCACGCATGACGGGCGTTGTCGGATCCATGGCCATGATGGCACCCATCAAGCTGGGCGTATCATTCCAGTTCTCATATTTCGGCGTGAAGTCAATACCGGCCTTGACAATCTTGTTGAAGTTATACTCCATGGAGAAGCGAGCCGTGAGTTTCTGCCAGTCGCCTACCTTGTACTGTGAGTTCTGACGGAAGTAACCGATGCTTGCCGAATAGAGCAGTTTGTCGGTGCCACCGGAGAATCCGATATTGTAGTTCTGTTGCAGCGCGATGTCACGGATACACTGGTCCCACCAGTCCGTACCCTGAGCGTCGGTGATGTTCTCAATGCCTTTGTAAGCACCGGTGCTGCCGTCATTGGCGTAGCGCATTTTATACACTTTCTCATATTCCGAAGCCTTGGCAACATCGGGCTTGCTGAGTGTCTGGAAGCCCTCAGAGACGGAAGCCTCAAACTTCATGGCTCCCTTACGGCCTTTCTTGGTGGTGATCAGGATGACACCATTGGATCCTCGTGTACCGTAGATAGCTTCAGCGGAAGCGTCCTTGAGGACCTGCATACTCTCGATGTCGTTTTGGTTGAGGAAGTTGATGTTATTTCCTACCGGCATACCATCTACGACATAGAGCGGGTCCGAACCGTTGATGGTGCTGATGCCTCGAATGATGACACGCGGTGTGGATCCAGGTGCACCACCATTGGTCACCTGCACACCATTGACCTGTCCCTGCAAGGCGTCCATGACGTTGCCTGTGGTGAGCTTGTTGAGCTCATCACCTTTGATGGCGGAAATAGAACTGGTCAGATCGCCTTTCTTGGCGACACCATAACCGATGACCACCACCTCATTGAGGTCAGAGGCATTGTCTTTCATCACAACGTTGATAGCAGTGCGTCCGGCTATAGCGATCTTCTGTGACGAGAATCCCATCATGGAAAATTCCAGCGTGGCATTCTTGTCGGCATTGATACTATAATGTCCATCCATATCGGTGACAGTGCCGTTGGTTGTGCCGGCGACCTTGATATATGCTCCCATCAGGGGTTCATGGTCATCGGCAGAGGTCACTGTACCCGTGATCTTCATCGTCTGCGCCTGCAGGCACAGGGCGAAGACGGACAGGAAAAGGGATAACAAATATTTTTGGTTCATCCGACATTTCGAGTGATACGGCAATCATGAAGGGCGTAAAGT
>OGQX01000938.1_pt1 | contig 29448 bp, 38 predicted proteins | sample 1553291 | NCBI WGS metagenome assembly OGQX01 (sample SAMEA2580030, study PRJEB22360) | human gut metagenome | biome: human gut; feature: human-associated habitat; material: faeces | place: Denmark | collected 2008/2010
TGCCGGATCCCAAAGAAACAGTCAAATGACTGTTTCTTTTTTTGTTCCTGTTTTTTTATTGAATTCTGAATACTTTCAAGCGAAGTTTTCATGCGGTTGGGATGCATTTGAAATAAAAAAAGCGATACAGCTCATCTGCCGTACCGCTTTGTGTTTGAATGTTTAAAATAACAGGTAAATACTAACTTTCCGAATTGAAATCGTTTTTATCTGTATCGGGCGCGCAGTCCGAATCATCAAGGTTGCTCATAAGATCAAGCAGACCCGATCCGAATTTGTCCGCAAGCGTATACGGTTGACTTAACGTCTCCTCAGGTGTTGCGGAAACAAGCGAAATGCGCTCACGAACCTTGCGAAGTTCAGCGGAATCCTGCGAAATCTTAAGCAGCGTCGCCGTATTTTGAGCGTCTGTCAGCGCATCGTGAGATCTGCCGATATAGACTTCGCCTATATCCCGCAGTGCACGCACCAACGAAGGCCGATCGTTTCTTCCGTATCCTGCAAGGCGAGCATATTGTGCCTGAAAATCAACCCAATGTGCATGCAGATCCTGCGGAATAATATGCATCAATTCTTTTCCGGCAAGTTCCCTGCTGAGTTGGGTGTAATCAGCCGTGCTCCATGCATAAACAGTGAACTCACCGTCGCCTATCCATGCAAACAGGCTGCTGACCGCTTCGCTGATAAGCGGTGCATCGCGAATATCGCTGTCTTTTATTCCGGTAAGTATTGCGATATTATCGGGGAGTTTTCCATAGGAAGGATGAACATAACTCTTGAATTCACTGACGAATTCGAATTCGTCGTTCAGCATAACCGCGCCGATTTCGATTATCTCTGTTTGGTAAACATTCGGCGCACTTTGCAGCAGCTGCATTTCACCGTGCTGCATTTCAAAATCGATTACTATATGCTTCATGACTCACCTCAACTTCATTTTCAAGTCATTATAACATATATCTGGAACAGAAAACATATATAATCAATCGAAATGCACGAATTGTGCATTTTTATGTACGCAGTGCGTTCCATTCCTCGCGCGTTATGGCATAGGCCTTCAGCCTTTTACCGTCTGTGTCCGTGTATTCGTCAACGAGCTTCATTCCGTTTTTGACAGCGACGCCGAAGGATGCCGCATTATCGGCCGTCATGTAGGAATAGACAGTGTTGAACGGCGTGTTTTCAAAAATATAATCGCGGCAGCAGCGTGCCGCTTCGGCAGCAAGGCCCATTCGGTGATATTTTTTGTTGATATGACAGCCGATTTTCGGGCGAATCCACCTGCCGATGCGCTGCATTGCTATTCCGCAATCGCCGATAAAAGTATCGTTTTCGTCGTTTTGTACTTTGAGCAGAACCGCCCACAGGCCGAACCCGAAATCTTTATAGCTTTCAAGGTTCCACTCAATCCAAAGGCGAACGCCGTCGCTGTCATAAGGCTCTTTATAGTGTTTCATCGTTTCGGCATCCGAAAGAATTTCGTACAGTGCATCAAAATCCGCATGAGTGTATTCGCGGAGAATGAGCCGCTTTGTTTGAAGTTCCATAACTGCCTACAAAATTTATTTTATTAAGTGTGTGTTTAAATTCCGAATTCGGCGAGTGCTGCACTTTCCCACTCGGACAGGAATTTGCACTGCTCCGCAGTGTGGAACCAATGTTCACCGGCAGGCATGACTGTGAGCCCGCAATGATTAGCTTTGCAGAAAGCTTCAACAGTGTCGAAAGGAACAACGGCATCATTCTCACCCCAGAGCACTTTTGCATTGAGGCAGGAAAGCGTCGGGGGGTTGTTCCTTGCATACAACAGATAATCATACGACAGCACGGTTCCGTTCGGAACAACGATTTCTCCGACCTCTTTCAGAGTGTCCTCGGATATGTTCGCACTGCGCATCATGTCTGCTATCATGCGCTCCATATTTAAAAGCGGGGAAACAAGCAAACAGCATTCGAGGGATATTCCGCGGGCAGCAAGCAGCGAAAACCATGCGCCGATGCTTACCGCGCGGAGGGCGACACGTTTGTTTTTGCTTCTCAATGAAGAAATAATTCCATGCAGCTCCGGCACGGAATGCCATGGGTCAAAGCGGGCAGAGGAGTTGCCTGCGCGCTCACCGTGCTCCGGAAGATCGACGGCAAGTACCTGCCAACCAAGCGGAACGGCGATGCGTGCAAAACTCTCTGCTTCAAACTTGTTTCCGAATTGTCCGTGTACACACAAAAAAATCTTCTCACTTTCCGCGCCGTAAAGTGCCGCGGGGATGCCTGAATCAGTTTTGAAAACGCGGCATTCAACTGTATTTAAACATTCGTTCACCGTAATCACCTCAGTGCCTGCATTCGGCATGTGCTTTCTCGGGGCTGAGCATTAAGAGAAAGGCGCAGCGGGGGATGCAGGCATTAAAAACTAAACTTGTACAGCCAACCGTGCGGAGGCATCAGAACTTTATCAAAACTTCACTGCCGTCGGCGGACTGAACCTCGACCGCGATCCAACCCGGATGCTTTTTACGCATTTCGAGTATGATCTTCATAAGCTCGGATACTTGAGCGCCGTTCAACTCGTGCATTTTATTTGAGATTGCAGGCGCATCGGGTTTTTCGTTGTCCGGAAGTGCATCGGCATTTTCAACAGCCTGTTCAAGCTGTTCTTCTTCGTCAAACGTATCGAATGACGTTGTATCGTCCAACTCGGCCATGCCGAGACCATCCGCGTCAATATTTGTATCTGCAACGCATTCTTCATCGGAGGAATTGTGTTTCAGCTCACTTTTAATTGCGCGCTTAACAATTGCCTGTCCGAACTTTCCGAAGATAAGGCGTGACGGAAGCGTAAGGCGGATTTTATGTCCCGTATTTCCGTCCTTAACATAGATTTTCATAGGTCATGCTCCGAACACCGATTATTCAACGGTTATTTCAACGATATCCCCGTCTGCAGATTCGACTTCAACAAGCTTTCCGATAACGCCGCTGTCGATAAGCGCGATAAGCTCTCCGAAATCGATGCTTTCAAGCGCAGCATTGCCCTTGACCTGAGGCATTCCCATGCCGATGCGCAGTCCGGCCTTAACGAGGGGAATCGGCAGATTGACCTTGACTTTGTCGCCTTCATGGCTGTTGACAATGATTTTGAGCATCATATCGTCAACGCTTTTGCGTTCTTCATCCGCAAGAACAAGCGTCTGCGGCTGCTTTTTTCCGCTCAGCAATTCGTCAACCGTAATTCCGAGAAGCTCTGCAAGTTTGGGCAGAGTCATAACATCCGGACAGGTAATGTCGTTTTCCCACTTGGAAACAGCCTGAGCCGAAACGGCGAGCTTTGCAGCAAGCTCCTCTTGTGTCATGCCGATCCTGCGCCTGTTTTCTGCGATTCTTGATCCGATTGTGTTCATTTGTTTTTCCTCCGAGTGTTGTTTTTGATGAAGGATGCTGCTGCCGGGCAGCGGTGTACGCAATCCTTATCGTGGTGAGATTATAGCACCGTGTTCACGGAAGACGGAAGCGATGAACGGTTGAAATTCGGCATTTCTCTCAACCTATGGTTGCGAAAAGACTAAACTTGCGGTTGAGTCGCCGCAAGTAAGACGATGAATCATGCTAAGTGCCCTTTAATTCCATGTAAACAACCGAAACCCCGGTTCAGGAGAAAACGGCAATTTCGTTCAAAGGAAAGAGCCGAAGTCGGATTTCGCCGATTATGCGGCTGCGGGGAATGATGAATGCCTGCACCTGCTGCGGTGCCAACTCGGAACGATCGTCGGGCAGCACGAGGAAGCAGTCGGTCGGAATCAATTCCGACAGATCGATTTCGGAATCAAACGGCACGGCATAGTCCGATTCATCCAATAACTTGTTGTCAATATAGATCAACCCGCCGCGAACAGTGAACCGTTCACCGGCAAAAGCAACGATTCTTCCGATTTCGCGGGTGTGGCTGAGTTTGTTCCCTGTTTTGTAAATCACCGAATCGCCGCGGGAAAATCCGAAGACATATTTGCCGACTCTGTCCGCAAGCACGCAATCTCCGGCGACGAAATCACAAAGCCCGCTTTCGGTAATGAAAAACGGGCTGAAGATAACATAAAAAACAAGTGCTGCCGCAAGGGCACAACCGCAGACGGCAGCACATATATCCAACAGACGATATTTAACCGCAGTCGATTTGTTAAAACGCCGGGCAGGCATCAGTATATACTCCCGCCGCGGTCAAGGGGCCAAATTCGGCAGCGCGCCTTGCCGAGAACGTTTTCAATGGGGATTGCGTTTACATCTTCCGCACGGCTGTCATGTGAATTGTTGCGGTTGTCGCCCATCACAAAAACACAGCCCTCGGGCACGGTGTATACGCCGTTAATGCTGCCGACGGAACGAACGCGCATACTCGGACGGATTTTGCCGTACCACTCGCCGGCATATTCGGTTTCGTCAAGCATTTTGCCGTCGATGTAAACAAAGCCGTCGCGTATTTCGATTGTTTCGCCGCCGAAGGCAATGATGCGCTTAACGAAGCATTCGTTTCGGTTCGGAAAGCGAACAATGACAATATCCCCGCGCTGAGGTTCATTGAACCAGTAGCTGACCTTTTCAACAAGCACGCGTTCGCCGTCCATGAGCGTTGTCTGCATGGATTCGCCGTCAACAATGGTGGGCTCAACGATAAAGCTGCGCAGCGCAAGTGCGCCGATAATAACACTGAGCAGCGTCAGCAAAAAGCGAAAGTAGGAAATGTTGCGGTAGCTGCTGTCTTTTTTGTGCAGTTTATCAACTGCATCGGAAAAAAAGCTGTTTTTTCTGCGCGTGCGCTTGTCGGCGCGTGTTTTAGTCGGTTTTTCCTGTTCCTGTTCAATGAGCTTTTCCATATATATTACCAATCCTGTTCAATTTGAAATTTATTTATTCAGGTTCCGATGATCGGGCTGCGGTGTTTGTCATTACTTCAATCGGGGAGGCTGACTGCTGTTCCGGCGCCGTCCGCATCGGAAGAAGCCGCTCGGGCGGTGATGCGTTTTGCACTGCGCATGAAATCCATGCGGTCAAGCATGATAACCCTTCCGCAATGCGTGCAGCGCAGTTTAATATCCGCTCCGCAGCGCGTAATTTCCCACTCATTCGCTCCGCAGGCATGGTTCTTTCGCATTTGAACTTTGTCGCCGAGATTGAATTCCGTCAGCATTTGCATGTTCTCCGATCGTTTGGCCGTTGCACGGCGTCCGCAGACTGCCCGCAGGAATCGCCGCAAGCGCCTGCAAGCACTCTCCGCACGGGGTGTCGGTTCGGCTGTTCGTTTTATTATATCACATCTATGCAAAAAATGGAACACGAATCGCGGCAAAGATTTGACATTGGTGAAAAAGAATAGCGGGACGGGCGGCATCCGAACATGCTCTTCGGCTTTCGGCTGAGCTTTAGATGTTTTGCGCACCCTGTCGATCCGAAGACCGACGAGGGTGCGCTATCAATAAGGAGGAGTCCCATATAACATTATTTGCAGTTCGGGGTCAATAATTCATAAAACTGATTATATATTATTACCGATAAATTTACTGCGTTGATGGATAACCGGGCTGCTTTTGAAACGGCGTTATTTCCCGGGAAATGGCTGCACCGATATTGAAAATTTGCCCGGCTTAATCAGGTGCGGCTCGCGGGGGGCAACATCATAAACTCACACGCCTATCGATTACGCGGGTGCAAGCTTCATAAGCTCAATCGCCTGATCTTTGCCGTCGAAAATCAAAAGCTGAAGACCGACTTCGGGTGTTATCATGCCCGCTTCAACAAGGCGGAAGACGGTATCATTGTTATTGATTACCGAAAATGCGTTTTCTTTAACGACTTTAACGGTGACGCGGAACTCGGCGGGCAGGTTCTTCATGCTTTTCACGGCATCGTCAATGGCTTTTATTCTTCCAAGGTCAATGCCCATATCGCCCGTAATCGATGAAAGCTCACGGAAACAGCGTTTCGAAAGCGCAAACTCACGTTCTACTTCAAGCTCCTGACTCACGGCCTTGCGGAATGCAGCATGTATGCTGCGCGCTGCCATACGGGAACGCTTGCTGCTTGCTTCCTGAAGGGCAGCTATCGCAGTGCCGCTTGTGACGCCTGCGTGGGTCATGCCGCGCGCAAATTCGTTTGCACCGGATTCTTCCTTGATGGAATTGCGCATTTCCGAAATGTATTGCAGCATATAAGAAGGAAGCGGAGCCGTGCTGAACCATGTTATGCCGTTCAGGTTATCACCTGTGTGGACCTCTTTGGACCAGTCGCGCAGGTCGGCGGGATCAAACCCGCTTGCGCCCGTTATCAAAAGCTTGTTGTGACTTGCAAGCAGGGCGTTTTTCATCACGATTTGATCAAGCTTATCGGAATAAATCTGTGCCGTGCAGAACATGTCAACAAAACCGTAACCGAGGCAGCTTCCTTTGCGTTCAAAAAGCGTTGTGACAACAAACGGATATTCGCCGTGTGCGAAATAGCCCTCTTTTTTTACTCGGCGGCTGTCCTCAAGCTTCATTCCGCCCGCAAGCTTGACCATATGAACACGGTGTTTCCCCGCTTTGGAATCGTATTCACGCAGCCAGCATTCGATTAAAAGTATGCTTTTTGAAAACGCGGGGGAAATGATTTCGTCCGTTGCGGTGTCAAGCATGAACCCGTCCTCCCGAAGTTCCGCCGCCTGCTTCGGATAATGCTGCATGAACCAGTCGCGCGTGTGATGCGTGAATTTGAACACGGCGCGGCTGTCCTGAAGGTCACTGCACAGTGGGTCGAACATAACGGTGCGGTTGTCAACGTGCTTTATGTACGCTCCGCCGATTCCGCCGTTCGCATCCGGATCAAAGCCGACCTGCTGCACGCTGTACCCGCCGACAAGCAGGTCGTGCGTCAACTTTGCATATTCATCGTCATAGGCGCATCTGAGGTGATTTTCGCGTATTATTCGGGTCATAAGCTCTGCAAGCTCGTCGTATTCCCTGCTGTCCGCGCTGATTATCGCCTCCGGCAGGTAATCGATTAGATCCGCCCGAACGTTTTCAACGGTGCTTTGGATTATCGGCGTCACGGGACGCGGCTCGCCGGCATCCTTTTGGGGAATATCGCCCCAATGGTCGCCGCGGTACATTCTTTCGCATCGGTCAAGCCGTGCGCGTTCCGCTGCGTATGCATCGTAATATTCTCTGAAAAGCGTATAAAGCTTTTCCGTTTCTTCCGCTTCGGCGGGCTTCGCCGCTGCCGGCGGAGGAAGTATGATATTGTTCATTTTAAGTATCCTTTCCTGTTTTTCTGTATCGAGAGATGAATTTACAGCCAGCCCGAAGCTCGTTCCGGCACGGAAAGAGGGTCATATGCGCGTGCCTTTTTAACGATCGGCTGCTGACTTCGGCGCGGGCGGCTCATAAGACCGTAGCGCAAAGCTTCCGGCGCGTGGTCGTTGCCGTCGGCCGCATCTTCGCAATTACATTTGTCGTATTGCAAAAGGGGAAGCTGACGAATCAAGTTTTCGCAGGTGCCGAAGCATTGCCACATGGGTTGTTTGCCGTTTTTTTCCGTTTCGAACCGCGGCGCAAGGTATTCGCGGAGGCAGTTCCAGCCCGCGATTCTTGAATTGTCCGCAGGCGTGAGCGGCATTCCGGCGGCTGCAAAAAGCTCTGCAAGCGTTTCGCCTTCAAACCCGCCGTTTGCGGAAAGCACCGCGCCGCGCTTTTGCCACATATCGGGTGATGCAACGGTGTAGGCAATGTTTTCTCCGCGGCTCAGTTCAACGGCGCGCCGTGCAACATCGCCTGCAAGTGTTTGCCGAACATACAGTTCACGATAGGTGAAAACCCTGCCTTCGCCGTCCGCCGCGTGCCAAAGCACACAGCAGGGGTCGTTATACCCCCAGTCCATCGAACGGAATCGGCGCCACCAATGCGGAATTTCAAACGGGGCAACAACGTGCTTTTCACGCGAAAACTCGCGGAAGTACTGCCCTGCGTGAACATCCCAGTCGCCGTCAAGGTGCGCCCTTCGCAAATCTTCCGGCAGGGCAAGAAGCTGCTTCACATAATTCGGATCGGCATTCATAAGAATCCTGTTGTCATAGATTTTTGCGGGAATGAAATTGTAATCCTCTGCATTTTCACCCTGCTGATACTGTCTGTCGATAAACAACCGCTTCACCCATGCATGGCCGACGTTGCCGGGGTTGCATGTGTAATACATGCGCGGCGAAATATCCGTTCGTGTTGTGCGGTTGCAGGTCGTCAAAAACCGCATCTGTTCTTCCGTAAAATGCGTTGCTTCCTCCATGCCGATGATTGCATATTCCTGCCCCTGATATTGGTAAACATCCTGCGCCGTGTCGCAATAACCGAGTTTGATTCGCGACCCGTTGGGGAACCTGAACACGCGCTCGGTTGAATTATAGGGCGCAATGCCGTAAAGCTCCCTTTGCAGCGGAATGATGTGGTTCTCGCGCAGCTCCGGCAGCGTTCGCCGCAAAAGCAGAAGGTTCAGTTCGGGATATCGCAGCGCAAGAAGCACAAATTTGCGGCGCATGGCCCAGCTTTTGCCGCCGCCGCGCGCTCCGCCGTAGGCCGTGTGCCTTGCGCGGGAAAGAAAAAATTCACGCTGCCGAGAATTCGGCGTGCCGTGAAGGATAAGTTTCATGCATTCGGTGCATCCTTTCGGTTATGAATTTTTGCAGAGAACCGGCAAAGCCGCGCCGCCGTTCCGCCGCATTTTCGGGGTATGCGTCCTCACCTTCGGGGCAGGGAGGTTTTGCGGGTGAAATTCGGCACGCCCGACGCCGCAGAGCCGCACGAGTGAACGGAGTTCCGATTCATTCGAACGGCTTGCTCGGCAGAAACTCTGTCTGCTTGGAACTGCTCTGCTTCAGATTCCACGGGCTTTGCGTTGGCTTTTTCATATTTTGGGAACCCTGAACAGTTTAAAATCAAAGTTCCCCGGGCAAAGGCAAAATCAGCGCATCCGCACGGCGGAAGGCCGCATTTACTGCCCTAATAATATTATAACACTCTGCTCTTGCAATCGGCAATTGCAAAAAGACCGAATGCTATACATAAAGCCGTACAGCAGACCTCTTGATTTTTTGATTGAAAAATGATATGAAAATCGCAATTCGCTTTTTGTTATGCTTTATTTCCGAATGAAAACAGTGTATAATATTATTGTCGCGGGAGCAGGCGAAAGGAATTATAATGGCAAAAACCAATGCCGAAACAAAAATTGCGAACGCCGGCGGCACTGCCGTTGAAACGGGCAAAACTGCCGCACGCGCTGCGGCAGGCAAATACTCCGCACCGCGCCTGAGCAGGCTTGCGCTGAAAGCGCTTGTTGATATGGTCACAAGCGAGGAGCTGAAGCCCTCCGACAGGCTCAGCGCAATCAAAACCATCCTTGATTATGCAGGCAAACAAGCTCCGCCTGAAGATACCGATGCGGAGCTGCGCGTTGTGTTTGACGGGCTTGAGGAAGGGTTCGCGGATTGAGCATAAGCCGAAAAACGTCTCAAAATCAAAGCCGAGCAGCTTTTGATTGAAAGTGCAAAACCGCTTTAACGGCAAACAGCCCGAAGGATGAAATGTCCTTCGGGCTGTTTGGTTATTCAAGTCTTAATCAGCCTTTTTGTTCAACAAGCCGAACGTAAAGCTTCATCAGCGCGGCCACGCAGCTGCTTTCGGTCATGGATTTAACATCGAACCCGTACGCCTGCATAACGGCGCGGTCGTTGTTTTGGTGCGCAGTGCGAAGCTCCGGCGGCATAACGGTTTCATCATAAAGATCCGCAAGGCTGCAATCGGGGTAAAGTGCGCGGGCATCCAAAATCGCCCGCGCCGTGCGCTCGATTTTTGCCTTCTGTTCCTCCGTCGGGGTCGGCCAAGGGAAATTGTTGTAGACAATGTCCTTTGAATAGCGGTACCGCATTTCCAACCTTCCGCAGACGGCACGCATCCATGCCATATGAACGTTGGATGTTAGAACACCGAACTCATAGAGCGTTGCATTGGGGATTAATTTGACTGCATTGCTGCAAAGAACCTCAGGAGACATGAAACCTATTGGAACATATTTCCTTTGTTCTGAAGATGTTTCGGGAATGATAATATAATCGCTGTTTGGCATATTTTCGGTTTGAAATCTCGTCGGTGTATTTGCCAATTTGTTTGTCGAAATGCGCTTGCTGGAAAGACGGAATGCACGGACAGCTTCGACGCGTTTCATACAATGCGGCAATTTTTTCAACTCGTTTGGCGGACACTCACCCAACCATAGGCACCATCGTGGTTTACGGTTGATAAATTCCTGCGCACCGTACCAAGGGTGAAAATATTTCTCGGATAATGGTTCTTTTGCCAAAAACTCTGCTTTAGTTATGTCTGTAAACAGATAGTTTCCATCATCAATAGGTTGATTTCCGATACCGATTTCAGGCACCTTGCACAAAGGCAGACGTCTGCTTTCAATGAAAACGTTGTCCGCATTTAAAAGATACCCGTTAATGTTTTGGGCTTCCTGCGTCTGTTCACCCGTGAAAATAAACTTTTTGCCTGAATACGGTGCAATGCTGAAGCCTATTATAACACAATGCACATGGGCTTTGATTTTTGCCTCGCTGTCCCAACGAAATGTGCGGTAGGCAAAATCAATATGAACACCGGATTCAAAAAGCGGTTTCCAAAGGATTGCAACGCATTCGCCTTGAGAAACGGAGTTTGTTGAAACAAGAGCGGCGCGAATGCCGGTGCCGCGCATTAAATCGGCAGCTTTTTTATACCAACAGCAAACATAGTCAAGGTTACCCGCATTTTTCCAGTCGGAAAACACTTTGGTAACATCGGTTTTTTGTTCGGGACTCATTATTCGCGCTCCCACAAACGGCGGATTGCCCATTATGTAATTCAGCCTGTACTTCGGAACGACGCTCTCCCAATCCAATTGCAGGGCGTTTCCCTCAACGATATTTGCATTTGTTTTCAGCGGGAGAAAGTCAAGGCTCATGTGAACAATGGCTTCCGTTTCGCGCATCATTTGGCTTTCCGCAATCCAGAGTGCGGTTTTTGCAACCGAAACGGCAAAGTCATTGATCTCAATCCCGTGAAATTGGCTTATCGAAACCTGAATCGGGTCAAGAAGCGTTGAAACAAGCTGTTCGTTGTGGATTGCGGAAATTATTTCGTTTTCAAGCCGCCGCAGGGAAAGATAGGTTTCGGTCAAAAAGTTGCCCGAACCGCAAGCGGGGTCTATAAAGACGCCATCTTTGATACAACAGAAAAAAGCCTTCTCCGGCACATAAGCACCGAAAAAGGCACAAAATAAAGGGCTTCCGAGGTTTTGATGTTATTTGCATCAGCACTTCGGAAGCCCTTTTTCTGTTTGTGTAGTTGCCCGTCCCGGTAGCCTCATTAGGGAAATGTACCCCCTTGCCGCGCCGTGACGGATAATTAAAAGATAAGGGAATAATTAAATCATCACACCTAAGTATCGACGTGTTTACACTATACCCTTGAATTTTTCTTCTGCAACCGCAGAACAATTTTCGCGAATTAAACATCAAATGTTGAAATCGCTGTAGAAAAATGCGAGAGAGTGTGATATACTGGAGTGTACTCTTTTGGAAGGAGGGCTTTTTATGCACATCAGCTATAACAAGTTGTGGAAGCTATTGATCGACAAGAATATGTCGAAAATGGAGTTGAAAGACGCTGCCGGAATCAGTGCTGCATCAATAGCTAAGCTCGGCAAGGGAAGCAATATCACAACAGACATTCTGCTAAAGATTTGTGAAACGCTCAACTGCCATATTGAGGACATTCTTGAAACAATTGATGACTGAGGTGACGATCTATGCCAGAACTTAATCGCAACATCCGAATCGTTGAATCCGAAAGAAAGAAACACTCAAAAGCAAGTGAAGAGTATATTCATGTTCAGTTCACCTATGGGTCTTCAGTTTGGGATGGCTGGGTTCCTGTCGAATACCGTCGAACTGGCGTTTCCATCAAATCTCATGAGGAACTGATTGAACATCTCAACCGAGTTTATGATCAGATGAAACCTGATAAATTTGATGCTTGGTTAGAGAAGCAGAACGAATTTTGGACTAAAGAGAAGCCCAATGCAGGTACAACAAAAGCTTTCTTTGATAGCCTCGTTCGTGGTGGTTGGCAGTGCGTTGAGTGTACATTACCCAAGAACCCTAATTGGGCCCGAAGAATACAGGACTTAAAGGAGTTCGGCTATACTCTTGCAACAGATACAAAGAGATATTGCCCAACTTGCAAGGCCAACAAAACTCATCTTATCCTGTTGCCAATTGAGCGGGGCGGAGTTGAAGGAAACGGGTATGAAACATGGTCTCCTGCGCTCAGGAAAAGAATAATTAGAGTTCTGGGCGGTATCGATGTTTATGAAGCGGTTGCTAACCCACATTGCCTGCCAGATCACAAGTTTTCCGAAATCAGGTGGGATGACAGCACGAAAGCAGACAATCCTGATGATATGAGCGATGAAGAAATTCGTAGCAAGTTCCAGTTGCTCACTAATCAGAGGAATCAACAAAAGCGTGAGGTTTGCCGCACCTGTTTTCAAACAGGAAAACGAGGGACTATTTACGGTATCCCATTTTACTATGAAGGAACCTCTGATTGGGATAAGTCGATTCCAACTAAAGGAAAAGAAGCTGAGCAGGGCTGTGTAGGCTGTCCCTGGTATGACATTGCTGAATGGAGAAAACAGCTTATCGAAAAATTAAAGTAAATGGAGGGCATCATGACATTATCTGAATATGAAAACTCCTTTTCTAATAAGAGTTCATTGCAGTACCAGGTTTTTCAGATCCTTAAGGATAAAGAGTGGCATTGTAGAAAGTGCGATTATTCTGGTGTGGATTCAGGTCAGCTTGCCGGTGGCGGTGGTATCCAAGGGCTGCAAAGAGGCAATAAATCTCGCCCAGGTATAGTGATTGAATCAAGGACCATGCTCTGTCCTCGCTGTAATACCTCGGGTCGATTTGATAGATGGACTGGGGCCTTTCAAAATTCATCTCCAGCTTCTGGCATACCGAAGGCTCTTCAAGACAGAATATTGGATTATTACGGTTATGAAGATGTAATCGAACAACGCCGCCGTCAATCGCACGAATTAGTAATTGATCATCGTTTTGCCATGGAACGCTGGGGTGAATCGGAAGAAGCAAATCCATCAGATATGGATGCTGCTGAAATACAACGCAAATTTCAACTACTTAAAAAGGATGGTTCGGGTAATCATAATCTATTGAAGTCGCGCGCCTGCGAAAGATGCCTGGCTACCGGAAAGCGCCAGTATCCTCTCGGAATCAAGTTTTTCTATGCAGGAGATGAAAACTGGCCTGTGGGAGTTCCTGCAACGGGGCCCAGAGCCGAGGCCGGTTGTGTCGGTTGTGGATGGTACGATTTTGAAGAGTGGCGAAGAGCGTTAAACCGCGAACTTGGGAGAACTTCGGACTAACTGGAATGTCTCTGTCGCCTCAGAAATATACTCGTAGAAATAACGAGATAGGCCTTGATATTCCTGGTTTTTTTAGCTAACATACGATAACGATTACTCCAGGAAGGAGATGGTAGAGATGAACATTCAGACGGTTGGAAGCGTCTGTTCGGGTATAGAAGCTGCTTCTGTCGCATGGGAGCCCCTCGGTATGCATTTTGAATGGTTCTCGGAAATTGCAGATTTCCCTTCTCGCGTACTTAAAGACAAATACCCCAATACTCCTAATTTAGGAGATATGACAGACATTCCACAAAAGATTAAAGATGGTGATATTGTTGCCCCAGACTTCATATGCGGGGGAACACCATGTCAGGCATTTTCACTGGCAGGATGGCAAAATGGATTAAATGATGACAGAGGAAACTTAACTCTTAAGTTTGTTGATATCATCGAAGCGAATGATGCAGCACGAGCAAAAGAAGGGTTGCCCAGAACTATTGTATTCTGGGAAAATGTCGAAGGTGTTTTGACAGATAAAACTAATGCTTTCGGTTGTTTGGTCTCTTCTCTGGCTGGCCTTAACGCACCCATCCAAATAGCGAAATGGCCCAGTTCCGGCCTGATTCATGGAAAAAAGCGGAATGTTGCATGGCGAGTAATAGACGCTAAGTATTTCGGTTTACCCCAACAAAGACGACGGCTTTACCTAATAGCTGGCGGTTTGGAATTCTTTCCTGAAAATGTACTCATGGAAGAACACACAATGCCCCGTGTTCCATACCCCAAGCAGGATTTGTGCTTTGAAAAAGACGGTCACCGATTTGAGGTGTTCCGTGAATATACAGATTGTCTCTATTCGGCATATGGAACGAAGTGGAACGGAAATGCTGCCGCCACAAATGGTTCCCTATTTGTGGTCCAAGATGAACGCATCCGACGTCTTTCACCCCTTGAGACAGAGCGTTTGATGGGTTTCCCGGACAACTATACTAATCTGCCAGGGGCAAAGAAAACGAATAGGTATCAAGCAACAGGTAACTCCTGGGCTGTACCTGTCGTAAGGTGGCTTGGAAATCGGTTACTCAATTCGGAGAGTTATAATCTTAAACTCGACGAACACTACTTAACTTCACTTAAGGATGCACGGGTAATCGAAGAGACCTGCTTATACTGTGGCTTTGGAAAAGACATTATAACCTTTATGGATGGCTTTTCAATTAATGGGTCATCCATCCCCGAAATGTGCTCTTTTGGTAGCATGAAGGAAATAGTTTCTGCTGATGCCCCTGAAGACATCTATATTTCTCCTGTTGGCTGCTATGGAATTGTTCGTCGCAAAATTGAACGCAACATGAGCATCAACCCTCGGTTGGAAGAAGTATTGCTTATGATTTCATCGCAAATGTCGCCAGAAGAAATAGAAAAACGTTCTCGAATCCAGCACCGTGGTAGATTTAGTGACGTACCTACTGATGATAAGCCTCTCACTGCTGAATTATCATCAACAGATGATGATTCAAAAGTTGATGATGCTGATGATCACGAACCGGCGCAAATGTCATTATTTGATCTGCTTGGAAATTGACTAAATAACTAAAAAACTGGCCCCTTCATTCACGGAAGGAGCCAGTTTTTCACTTATTTACAGCATTTCACGGTAATTGCTTTTTTGTTGGTATAGAGAATCGTATTCCTCGTTCCACCAGCCTCTCCATTATATATGGCTATGACTCTTGCAGAGCGATCCACCATCCACTTGTTTCGGATCTGAAAGCACGTCCGGCTATACCCAGGACAAACAAACCTCACGATGTCTGCTTTACGCATAACCGCATTGTATCGCCGTTTCCAGTCTTCGCTCCAACTGCGCTCAAAGCCCTCGAATGGGCTGGCACAGATAAGGTGGATCGGCATACCCTCGTCACGCAGTCGGAGAACTATCTCTGCAGCCCATATATCGACTCCACGAGCCATGTCGGAAATGAACGTGACGAAGCCATCGTCAATGGCTTTTCGGATTTCCGACTCAAGCCAGGCGATGACCTCCGTCTCGGGCATATTCAGTTTTTCCGGGCGGTGCCTGGTGAAGCAGCAACGATGCTGCCGTTTTTCTTGTTCAGTCATGATTTTGTGTCATACAGAAATTGAGATTTTCCATTCGGGTGTTGAATCGCGATGCTTATCTGCCTCACCAATACAATAATTCGGGTATTGCTTGAAATCACTCCAAGTTGTTACAAAAATATACCCATTGTTGATATTATCCCGAAGAATCGGAAATGTATTTGCCTTATTAAAGTACGAATAACTACCACTATTATCGGGCAGAATTACAGCTACTATTGAATTGCGTTGGCTTGTTCTACCCCCACGCGTGGTTTTTCGGAGCGAGTAAGATATTTCCCAAGGAATCCATTGACTGCTTTGCCATTTTCCCGGTTCTTTCATGTTTGGAGATATCAGAACGGCAGTAACCGTGCTGTCGTACATTTTGTCCTTCAGATGTCTCCATATATAGTCTTCACTAAAAGCAGAAAGATCCTCGTCCTGCTTTTCGCCTTTGTAAATGTTACCAGTAAGAACATATCGTTCAATATAGTCTACATAGTCAGATGGCCATGTGGGTGGATAGGTCGTTGTGGACAATGACTGAACACCGCTATCTTTATACTTGTAGGAAACAAAAACCTTTCTTGCCATACTTAAATCCCTCCACACACTTTCAGTATAGAAATCACAACGAGAATGATGATCATTGCGGGATAGAACAGCCATATGCTTGGAGAAGTCATGCATCGCCAGATTGAGGCACGATACTTCTTAATAAAGCTCTTGTCCCTTGGAGGTGCAATCTGAAAATCGACGGGATGCTCCCCGGTCAGAACCGCGTCGTACAATCCCCGATAAAGACGTTCAAGTTGCAGATAATACAAATCAAGCGCAGCGAATGCCAGTATAGGAATGAATGAAAGAATAAGGACAACCAGTTTTACGTCAGCATATGATAAGGCCGCTGTTCCTGTGACAATAGTCGCTGCAAACCCTTTGAAAATGGATGAGGCGGTTGAAAGCCGTCCTATCGGTTCCTGTATCAGTGCCAAATATTCTCTTTTGTTTTCGTCCATTATCATGATTTCCTTTCCACGAACCACCGACCGATATTGTTCCCGGCGATAGCCGTGCTACGCTCAAAGAACAGATAGCTCTGATGTCCGCTTATCATCACCGTGTACCGATCGCCCTGACCGCCGGCCTTCATGGCAGCGGCCTGCCGGATATCGGTTACACGGTCTATTTCATATTTACGACCGTCCTCCCAGGTAATCTCCCTGGGGAGCATGACGCCATCTTCTCTGAAATCTGCTTTGACCGCCACATACACCTTCGGCGGTTTAGCAGCTGTAGTCGTCTGACCCATAAGGCACCTCCACATCCCGCAGGAAATTGCTCCGTGCGGTGATCGGCGGTTCGACCAGCTTGTAGCCCTTCCACTTCATTACACGGAACTTAAAGTCGAGCAGTTCCATTGGAACATTCAGCGCGGCGGCCGCTGAAAAGAACGTGTTGTCTCCATTCAGCGTCGCCAGCACCTTTTCATCATTAAGCAGATACTCCGCCGCGAAGAGGTTCGCCTCCTTCTCGAACCGGGATGACTCATCGAACATCCCGACGTCGTGGAAGGCGCGGACGCCGCTCCTGGCGTGCAGTTGGGAATGACCGATCTCATGCCCGATGATGATGCGCTGCAGCACAAAGGGCAGGTCGGTGTTGTAGGTTATCGTTTTAATACGGTTCCGCTGCAGAAAAAAGCCCTTGATGGAATCGTCCTCCTTGCCGAACGACCGGGGCAACAGAATGATTCCCATGTCCTTGCACAGCTTGAACGGGTCATCTTCCCGGTAGCGATCCCTGACTTTCTCTACAGCTTCGACAATTTCAGCATAGAACAACTATCACCCCTCCTATCGAAAATGGGTATAGTCCACCCTTGGATATGTCCATTATACGGACTGATATGTCCCATAAAACGGACATTAAGGATTTTTCCTGCCGAACTTTGCCTTGGCCTCTTCCTTGCAGGTGACATACGCAGTCATGACCGCCTCAAAGAAAGCGTCCTTCTGATCCTGGGAAAGTTCGCCGCCGGCAAACAGCGCAGCGTTGTCCGCAAGGAGCTGCTCGACGTCACGAGCGCCCTTGGAGCCGTAACGTTCACGGGCTTCCTCTATGTAGTTGTCCTTCTCGATATCGGCCACGGGATCTTCGCACTCGTCATCACTAAGGAATTTAACAGATACTTTGAGCGCCTTCGCGAGCTTTGCCATCATGGCAGCGCGGGGCGTTTTTTCTCCTCTCTCGTAGGCCTGCACGGATCTGGGAGACACGCCGACTTCCTGGGCGAGTTGTGGCTGGGACAGACCAAGAGAGATACGGGCTTCTTTCACCTTGTCAGCAAATGCCTTCACTTTTTGGTAGTCACTCCTTTTCTGAAGTTTAGTTCATAAAAGTTCGTGGAACCTCTTGACAAAAGTTCATGTAGGTGCTACAATCAAAACCGAACTTCGATGAACTTGATGGAACCATTATAAGCATAAGTTCCGCTTCTGTCAAGAGGTTTTTGACAAAAAGTTCGTGAAAATTCCTGTAAATTCAAGGAGGTGAACCCATATGGGAAGTGAAAGAGCGATCCTGCACAGCGACCTTAATTCCTTTTACGCATCTGTAGAGATGATGCTTGACCCCAGTCTGAAGGGAAAGGCGGTCGCCGTCTGCGGTTCCACCGAAAACAGGCACGGCATCGTCCTGGCGAAATCCGACCTGGCCAAGAAGGCCGGCGTGAAGACCGGGATGGTCAACTGGGAAGCCCGGCAGCTCTGCAAGGATCTGATCATGGTACCGCCCCAGTACGATCAGTATCTTAAATACAGCAAGCTGACCCGCTCCATCTACGACCGCTACACCGACCTGGTCGAACCCTTCGGAATGGATGAGTGCTGGCTTGACGTCACCGGGAGCCGAACCCAGGGATCCCCGATGGAGATCGCCGAGCAGATCCGAAAGAGTGTCCGGGAGGAACTCGGCCTGACCGTCAGCATAGGCGTTTCCTTTAATAAAATATTCGCCAAGTTGGGGTCGGACATGAAGAAGCCGGACGCCATCACGGAGATCACCCAGGGAGGCTTCAAGGAAAAGGTGTGGCCTCTGCACTGTTCCGAAACGATCTACTGCGGACCCGCCACCACGAAGAAGCTCGCCATGTATGGCATCCACACCATCGGTGAAGTGGCGAACACCGATCCGCGCTTCCTCAAGCAGCTGCTCGGCGTGAACGGACTTGCCCTGTGGTCCTACGCCAGCGGCAACGACCAGTCCAGGGTCATGCACAGAGATTTCGTTTCCCCGGTTAAATCGGTGGGTCACGGAATAACCTGCACAGCCGACCTGGAGGATGACGACGAAGTGTTCCGGGTGATGCTCGAACTCTCCCAGGATGTGGGACACAGACTCCGGATCCATGAACTCTCCGCCAAAGGCGTCCAGGTGTACGTCCGGGGCAACGACCTCTATGGTTATCAGTACCAATGCAAACTGCCCGTAAGGACGCAACTGCCGAACGAGATCGCAGCCGCCGGATTCCGGGTATTCAAGGAAAGGTATCAGTGGGGAAAGAAGGTCAGAGCCGTCTGTGTTCGCGCCATCGACCTGGTGCCGAAGAACGACCCGGAGCAGCTGACCATCTTCGACAACACCGCCCGCCGCGAGAAGCGGGAGCGCATGGAGGATGCCGTGGAAAGCATACGCGCCCGTTTCGGCAAACGGGCAATTACCTACGCTGCCTTGCTCGGGGATCTCAAGATGCCGTGCGACGGCAGAGACTCGGTGAAAATGCCCGGTTTGATGTATCAGTGAATTTTACCCCACTTTTCTCCACTGGTTCAATCCTTTTAGTCCTTTTCCCCACATTGCATATATTATTATCTACTTTGAACCACGAGTAAAATCCTAATTTGCTACTTGACATAAAGTTCAAATAGTGATAGAATATGGATGAAATTTGAAGGAGGTGCTTGCCATGAGCAATTTTGATAGAAAGCGCTTGCTTTCCAACATAGCCACACTTACGAAAGATAAGAACGTCAGGATGGGAGATCTTGAGGCCGCAGCCGGAGTAAGCGCCGGATATTTCTCCCGGCTGAACAAAGGCGAAAGTAATGCCATTCCCAATATCGAAGTCATCGCCGCAGTCGCAGAAAAGCTCGAAGTCACCATCGACTGCCTGGTCAGGGTAGACTACGAAACACTGACCCCATCCGAACGATATTTGATCGATTTCATCAATAAGCTGATTTCCAAAGCCACATCCTTCGAGATGCTGTGGGAAGGCGAATCGGTCAAGAAGATGCTTGCTGCGGGAATGAATCAAGACGGATGTGCCATTCACCCCCTGTTCGAAGTCAGAAGCGTCAACATGGGCACAGGCATGTCTGGCTACCCGGATTACGAGGATCAGGTCGTCTACAATTCGCTCTTCCATGAAGGAGAATTTCTCGGCCTCCTCGGACCCTCGTATCACATCGATTTTGACGGAGGCTCGGTTCTCTGGATCGCCGATGTGGGCATTGAATACGGTGAGGAGATGGCTCCCGATGAGGAGATCGAACTCTATATGCAGAAGAACTACAAGGTCATCCCGATTTGTCATACCGTGGCAAACGGCGTCTCCCCGTTCAATGAGATCCTCTTCTCCCTTTATAAAGCTGCGGCGGAAACCAGCAAGCGACCCAAGATCGATGCTTCCGTGAAATCCGCCATCGACAGCTTCATGGAAGATCTGCCTTTCTAAGGAGGGACTGCCAATGGAAGAACGCACCGTTCCCAAGCCACACCTTATCAAAACTCCCGTCCATAAGATCCCCATCGGGGAGGCTGTCAAAAAGCCGGACGGACACTACAGCCTGCGGATCAAGAAACCCAAGGGCAGCGAATACGAGGAACTGTCGCTCGACCACCTTATTTCAATGGTGGTGACTGAGGCAGATTCCCAACCTGGTATAGAGCAGGCACCCCATCCCGAGGGAGCCGCCGCCAACCAATAAGCTCAAGACGAGCGGGACCAGTACGAGTTCGGCCGACGCGAGCATCTTGCGGACAACCATATCCGCAGATGTTTGTGCCGGCCGTTTTTTATTTCCCAAGGAAGGAGGAATGCCTATGACCCAGGTCAAGGACCTGAACAAGAAGCGCGTCTGCGACATCAGCGATGACCGCAAGACCGTATTTATCCGCCGCGGCGACTGTGTGACCGAGGTTCGTGCTGAAAAAGACGGCACCCTCTCGGTACGCTGCAAGAAAGCATCCCAGGCGTCGTAACCCCACAACCTAATATCTAACCATCAAATTCGATCCGCCAGAACGCGAGACGGCAGTGCGGGTACAGCGTAACAGCTGTATCTCTCTGCCGTCTTTTTTCGTTCTCACGGATCCCGCGGCTCTGACGGATCACCACGATCTGAAAGGAGCCGCACATGAAAATCACCTACAAATTCGCCGATGACACTACCTCCGAGGTCGAGGTTTCCGAAGAGATCGGCACCCTCATCATGGAAAGCCGCCGTGTGGAATCCAACGGCGACCGCAAGGAACGCTACCACTGCTGGAGCCTGGATGCCATCGAGTTCGAGGGCACCGAATACAGCACCCCCGACTTTGCCACGGTGCTGTTTGACGGCAGCGAAGAGCGGGATACCCGCGTCCGGGAGGCATTCTCGCACCTGTCGGAAACACAGCAGCGCCGGATGCTCATGCTTGCCGCCGGCCTGTCGGAGCGCGAGATCGCCCGCCGTGAGGGCAAGGACATCAAGACCATCCGGGAGTCCATCGATGGGGCAAGAAAAAAATTCCTCAAGTTTTTTTGAAAAACACCCCCTCAAAATGCCCCCCAAATCTCCGTATAGCGAGGAAGGCAATTATAAATCCATCCGCCTTCCCGGAAAGCGAGATAACGATATGAAACACGCACTCAACATCCGGGTCTCCAAAAAGCCCGTGAACGGCGGGATCGTGGCCTGCAGGAACGTGTCGGTCCGCGAGAAGCTGCTTCGCTTCCTTTTCGGAGACAAGACGAAGCTAACGGTCATCGTCCCCGGCGATACCGTGGAGGAACTCGCTATCAGCGAGATCAGAACGGAGGCCGCCCGTGAAACTGTATGAGATCAACGAAGCAATCCTCCGGCTGACAGACCAGATCTCCGTCGATGAGGAAACGGGCGAGATCCTCTGTGACCTGGACGCCATCTGCGCTGACATCGACGCCCTGCAGATGGAACGGCGCTCCATCCTGGAATACCTCGCAAAGCTGACGCTGAACCTCCGCTCCGAAGCGGCTGCCGTGAAGGCTGAAGAAGCCAGGCTCCGCGACCGCCGCACCCGTCTTGAAAAGAAGGAATCCCGCCTTATGCAGATCCTTGACCGGGAATGCGCCGGAGAAAAGACCGACCTTGGCGTGGCTACATTCCAGTACCGCAGGACTTCCCGTGTGGAGGTCACCGACCCCGCAAAGGCCGTGGCGTGGCTTAAGCGCCGCAAGCTCACTGACTGCTTCCGCATCCCTGCCCCGGAAGTGGCGAAGGCCGAAGTCAAGAAACTGCTCACGGCAGGCACCAAGGTTCCAGGCTGCGCTGTGGTCGAGGATCGCTCGTATTCGCTGAAGTAAGGAGGAACATCAATGCTGAACATTACCAAAGGAAAGATCGCCCGCGCCCAGAAGGTCGTGATCTACGGCCCGGAGGGCATCGGCAAGTCGAGCCTGGCGGCCCGTTTTCCCGACCCCGTCATCATCGACACCGAGGGCGGCACGGCGCACATGGACGTCCGCCGTATCGATAAGCCCCAGTCCTGGGAGGAGCTGCTTGCCATCGTCAAGGAAGTTGCGGCTACCCCCGGCATCTGCAAGACCCTCGTGATCGATACCGCCGACTGGGCGGAGCAGCTGATCACGACATACCTCTGCAATAAGTACAAGCAGAACTCCATTGAGAGCTTCGGCTACGGCAAGGGATACACCTACATGGCCGAGGAGTTCGCCAGACTCCTTTCCGCCTGCGACCTGTGTATCGCCTCCGGCATCCACGTGGTCATCACCGCCCACGCCAAGATGCGGAAGTTCGAGCAGCCCGACGAAATGGGTGCTTACGACCGCTGGGAAATGAAGCTGTCGAAGCAGACCGCCCCTCTCCTCAAGGAGTGGTGCGATATGCTCCTGTTCTGCAATTACCAGACCTTCGTGGTCACGTCCGAGAACGACACCAAGAAGGCCCAGGGCGGCAAGCGCGTCATCTACACGGCCCATCACCCCGCCTGGGACGCCAAGACCCGCGTGGCAATGCCGGAGGTCATCGACCTGGACTACGCCAACATCGCGTTTGCCTTTGAACCCGCCGGGAAGAAGACGCAGCCCGCGCCACCTTCCGCTGACCCGGAGGATTCGGTGTACGACCGCTTCCGCCAGCTTATGGCCGAGTCCGGCGTGACCGAGGATGAGGTCAGAAAAGTCGTGGCGGACAAGGGTCACTTCGCCATCGACGTACCCGTCGCCCGGTACGGCGACAAGTTCATCTCAGGCTGGCTCATCAAATACTGGCCGCAGATCGTGGAGATCATCGACGCCGGGAAAACCGCCCGGAACTAATGAAGGAGGATAAATCAAATGGCAGACAACTATCAGAATCAGAATATGTTCCTCGACTGGGATGACGCCATCGAGAACGACGGTCAGGAGTTCGTCACCCTTGAGGAAGGCGACTACAACTTTACGGTCACGGGCTTCGAGCGCGGCCGGTTCCCCGGCGGTCCGAAGATCCCCGCCTGCAACAAGGCGGCTCTCACTCTGCAGGTCCAGACCGCGGACGGTATTGCCATCATCCACACCGACCTGCTGCTGTACCGCTCCCTGGAGTGGCGCATCTCCGCCTTCTTCCGCTGCATCGGTCAGAAGAAGCACGGCGAACGCCTGGTGATGGACTGGAACCGTGTGGTCGGAAGCCGCGGCCGCGCCCACTTCAAGCCCCGCACATACACCGACCGTGACGGCAACGAACGCCAGGCCAACGACGTCGACCGCTTCTATGACTGGGACGAGAAGTACTTCCCCGTGGAGGAATCAAAGTTCGTGGAGATCACAGGCGACGACGATCTTCCGTTTTGAGTAAGGAGGACTGTGTATGTTTCAGCTGAGACCTTATCAGGCCGAAGCGAAACAGGCGATCCTTGCCGCATGGGACGAGGGGTATCGCAAGACACTCCTCGTCCTGCCGACAGGCTGCGGCAAGACCGTCGTTTTCTCTTCGGTCACAGAAGACCAGGTAAAGAAAGGACACCGCGTCCTCATCATGGCGCACCGGGGCGAACTGCTCGACCAGGCGGCGGACAAGCTGCGTGAGGCGTCCGGGCTTGACTCGGTGCTTGAAAAGGCGGAGTCCTCGTCCCTCGGCTCGTTCCTCCCGGTGACGGTCGGCTCTGTGCAGTCCCTGGCACAGGAAAAGAGACTCGCCCGGTTCCCGAACGACTACTTCCAGGACATCATCGTGGACGAGGCACACCACTGTCTCTCCGACAGCTACCGCCGCGTTCTGGATCATTTCCCGGCCGCCAATATCCTCGGTGTTACCGCAACGCCCGACAGAGGCGACATGAAAAACCTCGGCGAGTTCTTCGACTCCAAGGCTTACGAATACAGCATGACCGAGGCCATCCGGCAGGGCTATCTCTGCCCGATCAAAGCGCAGATGATTCCTCTTGAACTGGACATCGGCAGCGTGGGCGTGAGCAACGGCGACTTCGCTGTTGGTGAGATCGGCTGCGCCCTGGAGCCCTACCTGGAGCAGATCGCCCGCGAGATGGCGAACTACTGCCGGGGCCGCAAGACCGTGGTGTTCCTGCCGCTTATCGCCACCTCGCAGAAGTTCTGCGCGATGCTGAACGATGTGGGGCTGAACGCCGCCGAGGTGAATGGCAACAGCGAAGACCGCTCGGAGGTGCTGGCTGACTTTGAGGCCGGCAGATACGACGTTCTCTGTAACAGTATGCTCCTCACCGAAGGATGGGACTGTCCCGCCGTCGATTGCATCGTGATCCTCCGACCGACCAAGGTCCGCTCCCTTTATCAGCAGATGGTGGGACGCGGGATGCGGCTCTCTCCTGGCAAGGATCATCTGTTGCTACTGGATTTCCTTTGGATGACCGCGAGGCACGACCTCTGCCGCCCGTCCGCCCTCGTCAGCAAGGACGCCGCTATTGCCCAGAAGATGGACGAGCGGCTCAGGAAGGATGACGGCGTCTACGACCTCATCGAGTCTGAGGAGGAAGCCGAGCGTGATGTCCTCGCGGAACGTGAAGCCGCCCTGGCGAGAGAACTCGCAGAGATGCGAAACCGGAAGCGCAAGCTGGTGGACCCGCTCCAGTACGCGCTGTCCATCGCAGCTGAAGATCTGACGAGCTATGTGCCTACCTTTGCCTGGGAAATGGCTCCTCCCTCCGAAAAGCAGATCGCGTTTCTCGAAAAGCGCGGCATCTTTGCCGACAGCGTCAGAAACGCCGGGCTTGCCTCGCTCCTCATCGACCGCCTAAAGCGCCGTCAGGACGAGGGACTCGCGACGCCCAAGCAAATCCGCTGCCTGGAGCGCTACGGCTTCCGCCAGGTCGGCACCTGGCAGTTCGATGACGCCAGCGCCCTTATCAGCAGACTGGCGAACAACAGCTGGCGGCTGCCTTACGGCATGAACGCCGCCGCGTACAGACCTTAAGGAGGCCGCTCATGGAAAACAACCTTTTATCGGCTCTCAAAGCCATAGATGTTTCACAGGTCACCCGCGCCGAGTGGATCTCGGTCGGCATGGCTCTAAAAGAGGAAGGCTACCCCTGTTCCATCTGGGATGACTGGTCCAGGAACGACGTCCGCTACCATCCCGGCGAGTGCGAACGCAAGTGGCGCAGCTTCCGGGGCAGCGGAACTCCCGTCAAGGGCGGCACCATCGTTCAGATGGCGAAGGAACGCGGCTGGACGCCCTTCGGCGAGGACGGCTGCATGGCCTGGGATGACACCATCGAATACGACGGCGTGACAGACGGCTTCTCCGGCTTTACGCCTCCCGCGGCCTGGGACCCGGTCGGCGACCTCATCACTTACCTGGAACTGCTCTTCGAGCCGGACGACCGCGTCGGCTATGTCACGAACGACGTGTGGAAGGACGCGGACGGCAAATGGCTGCCGAGCAAGGGCGTCTATGACCGCACGGCCGCGGAACTGATCGCCTCGCTGAAGAAGCACCCGGACGATATCGGGGCTACGGTCGGTGACTGGAAGCCGGAGGTCGGCGCCTGGATCAGATTCAACCCCGTCGACGGTGAAGGCGTGAAGAACGACAACGTAACCCGGTTCCGCTTCGCCCTGGTCGAGTCCGACACGCTCCCCGTGGCCGAGCAGGACATCCTTTACCGCAAGCTGGAACTGCCGATAGCGGCTCTCGTACACAGCGGCGGCAAGAGCCTTCACGCCATTGTCAGGGTCGACGCCGATAACTATGAGGAATACCGCAAACGGGTGGATTTCCTCTATGACTTCCTTGAGAAGAACGGCGTGACCATTGACAAGCAGAACCGCAATCCGTCCAGACTCTCCCGTATGCCGGGAGTCACCCGCAACGGCAATCGTCAGTACCTCGCCACCACCAATATCGGCCGGAAGTCCTGGGTGGACTGGCTCGACTTCGTGGAAGGCGTCACGGACGAACTGCCGGACATGGAGCCGCTGTCGGTGTATAAGGACAACCCTCCCGCGCTGCCGGAAGAACTCATCTCCGGCATCCTCCGAAGAGGACACAAAATGCTGATTTCCGGCTCCTCCAAGGCCGGTAAGAGCTTCCTGCTCATGGAACTGTGCGTGGCTCTCGCGGAAGGACGGCCGTGGCTCGGTTTCCCCTGCAAAAAGGGCCGGGTGCTGTATGTCAACCTGGAGATCGACCCGGCAAGCGCCGTGAACCGCTTCCTCAAGATCTACGAAGCCCTCGGCATACCCGCTGCCAACATGGACAGCATCGTCCTCTGGAACCTCCGCGGTCATGCCGTCCCGCTCGACCAGCTCGTGCCGAAACTCATCCGCCGCGTCCGGGATCAGAAGTTCGACGCCATCATCATTGACCCTATCTACAAGGTCATCACGGGCGATGAAAACAACGCCTCGGAGATGGGCGCGTTCTGCAATCAGTTTGACAAGATCTGCACGGAAACGGGCTGCTCGACTATCTACTGCCATCATCACTCGAAGGGTGCCCAGGGCATGAAGAAGGCGATGGACCGCGCGTCAGGTTCCGGCGTGTTCGCGCGCGACCCGGACGCCCAGCTCGACATGATCCAGCTGGAGCTTTCCGAGGACATCGAGAACAATGTGCGCGACGGCGGAGCTACCGCCTGGAGGTTGGAATCGTCCCTGCGCGAGTTTCCGAACATCACGCCCGTCAATTTCTGGTTCGAGTACCCGCTGCATAGGATCGACACGGCCGGCACCCTCGGCTCTATGCCCGCTCAGGGAACGCCGAAAGCGGCGAAGGTGAACAACGCGAAGACCAAGTCTCCGGAAGCGGCCGCGGAGGAATTCCGTACCGCCTACAACGCTCTGAATGTGGACGGAAAGGTCACCGTTTCCGACATGGCCGAATACCTGGATGTCATCGACAAGACGATCTATGCCCGCATCCGCAAGATGGGCGGCGAGTTCGTCCTCGAAAAAGGCGTCATCCGGCGTGTCGGGCAGACGGAAAAATGACCCCGTCAAAATTCTTCTTCTACGCCCTTTATATAAAGGGGAAAAGAAAGAAGACCCCGTTACACTCCCAAAGTAGGAAGGGCGCTAACGCCCGCCCTTCCTCTTCTGAGGAGTGAACGGTAACTGAAAAGAAACGAAGAACCCGAAAACACGGAGGTGTAGAAAAACATGGATTTCTTTTTACAGATAGACCCCCCGACTGCGACCGCCCAGGAAAAACAGGTCCGGGTCGTCCGCGGGAAGCCCCTCTTTTACGATCCCGCCCCGGTGAAGGAAGCAAAGAAGCTGCTGATCGCGCATCTGCTGCCGCACCGGCCGGACAAGCCCCTCACAGGCCCCGTTTCGTTATCGACCGTCTGGCTCTTCCCGAAAGGCAAAAGCCACAGGCACGGCGAGTGGCGGATCACGAAGCCTGACACCGACAACCTTCAGAAACTGCTGAAGGACTGCATGACCCGATGCGGATACTGGAAGGATGACGCCCAGGTCGTCCGTGAAGCGGTCGAAAAGCGATGGTCGGATGAACCGTCCGGCATCTACATCGAGATCAATTCCCTGGAGGCGGTAACATGAGTTTTTACAGAAACACAGAGGGCTATTTCGACCCCACAGCCGGAGAAGCCCTCTCCAATATCCGAAAGAAGGAACGCAGCGACCGTCGGAAGGAGATCAGGCGGCAAAAGGCAGCGAAGCCCAGATGCGAGGTGTGGAGATGTGATGAAGTATCAGGAAAAGACCGAAGAAACGAAGATGGACCCGTGGCAGAGCCTCGCTAACGCCATCGTCATCAGCGCCGCGAAGGATTACCGCGCGGCTCTCCGCAGACTTCGCCGGAACCCGAAGAGCAAAACGGCGATCTCCGAAATCACTGACCTGGAGCGGTTCTTCCGCTCCGAATGGTACGCCGCTCTGACGAACGTCCCCGGTGAGCTGCTTATACAGAAACTGAAGGAGGAATAAAGCCCATGACGGCAAAGGAATATTTGAAACAGGCATACCGTCTCGACCACAGGATCGATTCGGACATTGCCGAGATGGAACGGCTCCGTGAAATGGCCTGCAGCGTAGGCTCTCCCGGATTCGAGGAGCATCACAATCCGAACAGGCCGACAGAGGCTCCGTTCGTCCGTGCCCTTGAAAAGATGTGGGCAATGCAGGAGAAGATCAACGCCGAAATCGACCGCCTTGTGGATCTCAAAGCCCAGATGCGGGGCGTTATTGAAGCCGTCCCGGATACAGACGAGCGCATGGTGCTTCGGTACCGCTATATCCACAACATGACCTGGGAGCAGATCGGCAACGAACTGAAAGCCGACGAATCCACCGTCCGCAGATGGCACGGTTCGGCTCTCGCCCATATGACGCTGCCGGAAGACCCCATTATCGTGTAAGTCGCCGGAAATAAGCGGTTTTGAGCGCCCATAAGCACCTGCTCTTTATGGTAAGATATAATCAACGGAGCAGAATCCAAACAAGCCTCGCGGGGAGTGATCCCGTGGGGCTTTTCTTATGCCCCGCAAAGGAGGAACCCTTATGAGCTACAGGAAAGTCGGCGCTCTGGAGCAGTGCTGGTACATCATCAAGTGTAAGCTCCGGGAACTGTTTGGACGGAGGCGACGCTGATGCCAAGGAAACCCAACCGTCCCTGTGGGCACCCCGGCTGTCCGAGGCTTGCCGTGGAAGGCGGTCAGTACTGCGCCGAACACACGAAGACCGAGCGAGACCGCTACAACCGCTTTGAACGCGCCCCGGATGTGAACAAGAAGTACGGCAGAGCGTGGAAACGAATCCGTGACCGCTATGCCCAGGCCCACCCCCTCTGTGAAATGTGTCTGAAGGAAGGACGGCTGACCCCCGTCGAGGAGGTGCATCACATCCTTCCGATCTCCAAGGGCGGCGATCACAGGGAAAGTAATCTGATGTCCCTCTGCCAGTCGTGCCACACGAAGATCCATCACGAACTGGGCGACAGGTGACCTTCTTTTCGTGCCGGAGAACGCTTGTCCTCTCCTTTGGGAGGGGCGGGTCAAATCTCCGGGACTCTTACCGCGGGCAGCGGCCTGGGGTCACGTGCGCGAAAAAAGCGAAATCAAAAGGGTAATTAAAGGTCCCGGGCATTGGAGGTGAGAAAGTGCCAACAAAAT